>JABAOC010000424.1_pt3 | contig 378799 bp, 332 predicted proteins | sample 7062161 | NCBI WGS metagenome assembly JABAOC01 (sample SAMN14538625, study PRJNA623070) | marine sediment metagenome | biome: marine biome [ENVO:00000428]; feature: marine pelagic biome [ENVO:01000023]; material: deep marine sediment [ENVO:00002113] | place: India: Gulf of Khambhat ... | reverse complement strand
CTAGGGTTAGATTTTAGATGATTTGATTCGTATCCTTGAACCACCGTAGAGTATTTGATAACATATAAAAAAAATGCTCTTTGAAAGCAAAAGAAAGTCTCGTCTTTTTTAACCAAATCCCTTTGTCCGGATTCTTATTTGAGAAATGAGTGTCGTTATTTCGAAGGTGTTATGGTGTTGGCAGACAGCTCGAGGGATTTTGACAAAGAATTTCTTTGGGAAGGCGATGGCGTTCACGAGAGAATGAGAATGCATTTGCATAAAAAACCCTAAAAAAGGGGTTGAGAGGAGGTGTTTATTCTTGGCTTTTGTGTTAGTCAAAGAAGATGAATCCCTGGAGAACGCGCTCAAAAGGTTCAGAAGAAAAGTTCAGAGAGAAGCCATCATGAGAGATTACAAAAAGAACACCGTGTATATGAAACCCGGTGATAAAAGAAGGATGAAAGAAGCACGGGCCCGCAAGCGTATCAGGAGATATCTCAGGAGAAAAAAACGGCAAGAATTGTGGTGATTTCCTAAACAGATACAAACGTGAACAAAATATTGCTCTCCATCAGAGCCTACATAGGATTGATCGTTTGCCTCTCCTTGTTGGCTGCGGTGAGTGTTTTCATGCCCCAGGGGGAATTCATGAAATTTTCCCCGGAACAGCCATTCCCTGCATCGAAGCCGATCCTGGCTGTGGTGTATGCAGGAATCATACTCTTTGTGTATGGGGGTTTAGGCTTTATCGGGCTCATTCTATCCCAGAAACTCGGCTATGCCGACATCTGGGAACCAAAGGTTTCGAACAGACAGAGATTTTTTATACCTGCTCTATATGGCATGGGGCTCGGACTGGTTTTTATAATTGCGGATGCGATTCTGAGCCGATTCCATGGATTCGGCCCTCTTCCTCATCCTCCATTTCCAACTTCGCTGGTGGCATCGGCTGTAGCAGGCATTGGCGAAGAAATTATTTTCCGACTGTTTTTCATCTCCTTCTGGGTATGGCTTATCTCACATGTCATTTTGAAGAAAAAATGGCAGAACCAGATCTTCTGGATTTTTGCTGTCATCTCGGCGATCGTTTTTGCCTTTGCCCACATTCCCTCGGTCTTGATTCTTTTTGGGATGAAATCTTTCAGCGAGCTGCCCCCTGCCATCTGGATTGAAATCTTCTTTCTCAATGGGATGATTTCACTCGTTGCTGCCTACCAATTTAAAAACTATGGTTTTTTAGCAGCGGTTGGGATACATTTTTGGACCGATGTTGTCTGGCACGTGATCTGGGGATTTTTTTCATAAAGAGAATCAGGCTTTCGTTTTCCTTAAAAACAACCGCCTCCTCCTTCCGGCATTTGCCCTTCTGGCAGGGATTTGTCCCATTTAAATTGAGTCTCGGAGTTTCCTTTCATACAGGAATGTATCCTGTTATGTAAGACACATTTGCTTCCTGTGGCCTTTTCAAAATATATCTCCATCCCGAAGATCCACTGATAAATCATTCAGTAGGTGCAGCGGCATCCCAGCATCTTGCAGCCTCTTCCCGTCTGGACGTCGAGAATGCTCATCAAAATAGTAAACCAGATTAAGCAGATCCACACGTAAAAGCTGTTTTTTTTTGGCATAGAATTTGCAAAATACCTCGGTGTTTTTACTTTACTCTTGGCTATAAAAGGAAAAAACGATGAGTGATTCGGCGGTTAAAATATCAGGGAGGATAAAAAAAACGCTCTTCTGGACAGGAGGCGTGTTTGGTGCCCTGGTCCTTTTGATGGTCATTCTTTATCTTTTCACTCCGGTGGGGAAAATGGTTTTCAAAGGGATTCAAACGGGCCTGATATTCCATCCCGAGGCCTACTCAGGAGCCTTGTTTCCTTCCGATTATGAACAGCCGATGCTGGATCGGATCAATCTTCCACCCGGATTCAGGATCGAAATTTTTGCAGATAATATCGAAAATGCGCGGTCACTTGCCATAAGCGACCAGGGAACCATCTTTGTGGGGACGCGGACCGAGGATAAGGTCTATGCTCTTTTGGATAAAGACGGGGATTACAAGGCTGAAGAGACAATCATAGTGGCCGAAGGTTTGAATATGCCTAATGGCGTCGCGTTCAAGGATGGGGCTCTCTATATCGCCGAGGTATCTCGCGTTCTTCGGTTCGACGCGATCGACGATAGGCTGGAAAATCTTCCTGAACCCGTCGTTATTTTCGATGATTTTCCTGAAGAAACGCACCATGGGTGGAAATTCATCGCTTTCGGTCCTGACGGAAAACTGTACATCCCGGTAGGGGCTCCATGCAATGTCTGTGACAGGGGAGATCCATTCGCTTCGATCACCCGGATGAATCCTGATGGAACAGATTTCGAAATTTTCGCCCGGGGAGTACGGAACACGGTTGGTTTTGACTGGCATCCCGTTACGGGCCAACTCTGGTTCACCGACAATGGAAGAGACTGGATGGGGGATGACAAACCGCCGGATGAACTGAACAGAGCCCAGAAGCCAGGGCTTCATTTCGGCTTTCCCTACTGCCACGGCAAAAGCATCCCTGATCCGAAGTACGGAGATAAGGACTGCGTCCTCTACCAGGGTCCGGAGATCGAATTGGGACCACATGTCGCTGCTCTCGGGATGCGTTTTTACACCGGAGAAATGTTTCCTGAAAATTACAAAAACAATGTTTTTATCGCAGAACACGGTTCCTGGAACAGGACGGTTCCTATCGGCTACAGAATAGCGCTGGTCACATTGGAAGAGAATCACGCCGTTAAATACGAGGTTTTTGCCGATGGCTGGCGACACGAGGGAGAAACGTGGGGAAGGCCGGTCGATATTCTGGTACTTCCGGACGGTTCCTTACTGGTTTCTGACGATAGAGCTGGGTCTGTTTACCGGATATCCTATTTACAGCCATAGATAGGTAAAGCATTTAAATTAAATAGTGATAGATTTCGATGTAAATAGCGAAGGAGGTGCATCATGATTCAGGGATTCCTGAGAGTAAGCCTATATGTACTTGTCGTTCTTCTTCCTATGATTCTGGCGCTGATTTTCGGAGCGAAAGACAAAAATATTCTCTGGAATCTATCCAGAGGGTCCGCCCTTACAGCCATAGCCATACTTGCCTTACAGGCTGTTCTGGCCGCAAGGATCAAATGGATAAGCCGGGCGTTCGGTTTCGATATCGTGATCCGCTACCACAGAAATATCTCCATCTTCGCCTGCTGTCTCCTTCTCCTACACCCCATCCTTCTCGTCTTGGGGGGAGCAGGGTGGAGCCTGGTTTACGGGGGGAGCTTGTTTGTATGGTTCGGCAAGATAGCCCTGGTTCTGGTTCTTGCCAACGTGCTCATCAGTGTCTACCAAACCAGGATGAACCTGAAGTTCGAGCGGTGGAGGATTTTTCATGATGTGGTAAGTCCCTTACTCTTGGTCCTGGCGTTCGTTCACAGTTGGTATGTGGGGATAGACCTGCAGGCCGCCCCTATGCAAATCCTCTGGGTACTTCTGCTGGGAGCAGCAGCGATGGTTTTCCTCTATCATCGATTCATGAGGCCGTGGCGGCTTGCCCGGAATCCCTATGAAGTCACCGAAGTCAATCAGGAAGCGGGTAAGGTCTGGACGATCAAGCTTTCTCCACCCCGCGGCCGGAGTATTTTTAAATATATTCCCGGCCAGTTTCAATTTATCAAGTTTCTGCGGGGGAGGGGACTTCCTGAAGAGGAGCATCATTGGACCATTTCATCCAGTCCCAGTCAGAAAGAGTACCTCAGCTCTACCATCAAGGCATTGGGTGATTTCACCTCAACCATCGGAGAAACAGAACCCGGCGATAAGGCTGTGGTTCACGCGCCTTTTGGCAGATTCTCCTATCTTTTTTACCCGGAGGAAAAAGAACTGATATTCATTGCCGGGGGGATAGGGATCACTCCTTTGATGTCCATGCTCAGATACATGAGAGACAAGAGAGAAACTCTCCCCGTCACGCTCCTTTACGGAAATCCCGACCGGGAATCCATCGTGTTTTACCATGAGCTCCAGGATATCGAACGGGAGGGATATCCGCCGCTCAAGGTGGTTCACGTTCTCCAAAATCCCGAGGAAGGATGGACTGGGGAGACAGGATATATCGACAAGGAAAAAATAAAGAAGTACTGTGGAGAAAACCTGTCTCAAAAGGGATTTTATGTAGTGGGGCCGCCTGTCCTGATCGATAAAAGTATCCAAAACCTGCGGGCGCTGGGAGTTGAGGATAGCCGGATTCACATGGAGATTTTTTCATTCCTGGATTGAGAGGAAGGCAAATGAGAAAAAAATCTTTAAAAAGAGTAACCATCTCAGTCATCATATTTCTGATCATTATCATTTTGTGTTGGGCTTTGATCAAATCCATATCAGCTCCCTCCTCCCGGCACGAACACGACCATTCCGTCTTATTTTATAATTTCCGCTTGGATGAGGTTGGTGGATCCTCTGATTCCCACTGGAGTTCCGGATGTGATCACTACTTTGTCTCCTTTTTTGACCCATCCTGAGGCTTGAACCGTTTTGAAAACACTCCGGATCATGGCATCTGTGTCCTTGGTGTCTTTGGTCTTCATAGGGACCACTCCGCGTATCAACGAAAGACGGCGGTAAGTCTCCACAGAAGGAGTGGGAGCCAGGATTGATTGTCTGGGACGGTATTTGGCTACCAGGCGGGCCGTGCTTCCTGACTGAGTGAATGTTATGATGGCCTTGGCAGCACAGCTTCTGGCCAAATGGCAAGCAGCATAGCTCACCGCTTCAGGAATGGGCATAACCGAATCTCTATCGAACCAGGAGGGCGCCAATCCCGGCTCTGAATTTTTTTCCGCATAGAGCAGGACTTTTTTCATGAAGCTTACCGCATCAACAGGATATCTTCCTATCGCCGTTTCCTCTGAAAGCATGACCGCGTCTGTCCCGTCCAGAACGGCGTTGGCGACGTCTGCCACTTCGGCTCTGGTCGGCCGCGGACTCTCCACCATTGAGCGCAGCATCTGGGTGGCGGTGATCACCGGAATTCCCGACCGGTTGGCTTTTCGGATGAGATTCTTTTGGACCAGCGGCACTTTCTCCAACGGTGTTTCTACACCCAGATCTCCCCTTGCCACCATGATTCCATCGGCAGCCTCGATGATTTCGTCGATGTTAATCAAGGCTTCGTGTTTTTCGATTTTGGCTATAACCGGGATCTTTTTTTGGTGCTCTTCCATTATGCGATGGATTTTCCGGATGTCCTGGGCGCTGCGCACGAACGACATCCCGACATAATCCACTCCCTTCTCGAGCCCGAAGGCCAAATCCTGCCGGTCTTTCGCCGTCAGGGAATCGAGCTCGAGGGAACGGGTTGGAAGATTGACTCCTTTGTAGGATGTCAGAGAACCGCCGATGAGAACGCGGCAGACGACATCATGTTCCGTCGTCTCAAGCACTCTGAGCTCCAGATTCCCATCTGCCAGGAGTATGGGATCTTCAGGCTGCACTTGCCGAGCCAGGTCTGGATAAGAGATTGAAACCCTTTCTGCATTCCCTTCCACTTTCCGGCCTGTCAGGGTAAAGGTGCTTCCCGTCTCGAGTGTGATCCGGCCTCCTCGGACTGGGCCGATTCTGATCTTAGGACCAGCCAGATCCTGGAGAATGGCGACAGGTTTTTTCAAACTTTCGGACAAATCCCGAATACCTCTGAAAACGCTCCTGTGAAAGGAGTGATCCCCATGGGAAAAATTCAGGCGAGCTACGTTCATCCCCGATTGGATCAGACGTCTTAAAACATCCTGATGCTGAGAGGCAGGGCCGATGGTACAGACGATCTTGGTTCCTAGATGAATGTGTTCGGGAGCTTTCATTTCACACTCTTTTTATTTCCAAAAATTGCATCCACCATGCCTTTACGGCTGCCTACTCAGAGACGCTATTTTGGGGGTTGTTGTGGATAAATCCCTGGATATTCTTGATTGTGGTGTTAACGATTTGCTCGGTTGCCTCTTCCGTGTTGAAGGCGTTATGAGGGGTGATGACGACGTTTCTCAAGCGCAAAAGCACATGATCGGCAAGAAGGGCCGTAAGATCATGTTTTTTTTCATAAACCGACTTCAAAACCTCGGCTTCCTCGCGGACGGTCGGCTCTTCAGGGAGAACATCCAGCCCAGCAGCTCTCAGTCTCCCGGTCGACAGTGCCTTTATAAGCGCTTCCACATTAACGATACTTCCTCGAGAAGTATTGATAAGGACGGATCCTTCCTTCATAAGGTCGAATTGATCGTGTGATATCAAATTCTTTGTTTGGTCAGTGGCGGGGACATGGAGGCTCACTACGTCGGATTCCTGCAGCAGATTTTCTAAATCTGTATACTGAAAACCTAGTGTATCCTGAAGCTCCTCCCGAGGTTTGACATCGTTGGCGAGAACATGCATCCCGAATCCTTTGGCAATGCGTATGACATTTTCTCCGATATTTCCAGTGCCGATAACCCCTATCGTTTTTCCTTTTAGGTCGAAACCTTGAAGTGCGCGCGGTGAAAAGTCTCCCTTTCGAGTCCGATCCACAGCTTCGATCATACGGTGGGATATGGCCAGAATAAGGGCGAAGACATGTTCTGCGACAGGAGTATCTCCGTAGGATGGAACATTGCACACTTTGATGTCGTTCTTCCTGCAAAAATCGAGATCAATATGGTCGTAGCCTGTAGACCTGGTGGCGATCAGTTTGAGCTCAGGCAGCTTTTGGAGGACTTCCCGGCTTAAGTCAGAGTAGATAAATGTCGAGATTATCTCTGCATCTGCATGCTGCTCAGCATTCTGTTTGGAAAGAGCCTCGCTCATGCAGTCGACCTCATGTTGTTCCAAGAATTCCTGAAAACATTTTGCTTCTTGTGTTTCGAATTCAAAAATCTTTATTTGCATTTTACGAATTTTTGGTGTTCGGTTTTTCCTGTTCGAAGATCTCTTTCAATGTTCTGCCAGAAACTGCCGATTTCGGCTCTGTGCTGACCGGTTTGCGCCTCGCATCGGCTTCATCATCCTTCATTTTGATCAAAAGCCACCGTTCTTTCTTCCCTTTCCCTGTCCGTACCAGGACATATCCTCCTTTTATTTTTTTACCTTCCAACCAGATATCAGCCTTGCCTTCTGCCAGCGATTCTTCCATAGATTTCTTTTCCTCTTCCTTGTCGGCACGCAGGTTTTTATACGGACCGATATCCCAGAGCATAACCGTGCCGGCACCGTATTCGCCCTCTGGAATGACTCCTTCGAAGTCGGCATACTCCAACGGATGGTCTTCTGTGGGAATGGCCATTCGTTTCTCACTCGGGTCGGTAGAAGGCCCCTTGGGCAGTGCCCACGATTTGAGAATCCCTTCGACCTCCAAGCGGAAATCGTAATGAAGATTTGACGCGTCGTGCTTCTGGACGACAAAAATGGATTTTTTTCCCTTTTTTCCAGGTTTTCTTTTGCCCGGGGGCTCGGATGTTTTTTTAAAATCTCTTTTTTTCCGGTACTGAGTCAGCGGATCTTTCTTTGGCATATTCAAACTCCTTTTCATGCTCCATTAATCAGTGAAATCATCCTGATGTTCACAGACTAAATTTCGAGTCTCTTGCCATGACGAAACATGCTCCGCCAGGGATCTTTTTTCCGGCCCAATCGACGGAAGACATTATGGAACGTGTAGCTGCGCGGATTCAAACCAGAGCTGTTGAGTTCTCCCCAGTCTAGAGGAGCGGCTACAGGAGCCCCGGGAAGCGCCCTCAAGGAGTAGGGGACTACTGACGTCTGTCCATATGCATTCCGCATATAATCCAGTAATAACCTTCCACGGCGCTTTTGTTTTCGGGATTCAGTGGTCAGCTTTTCCGGAAATTTTTCGGTGAGCCGACCGGCTAATTCCTCCGCATACTCCCTCACTCGATCGAAAGAATGATCCGGCTTTATCGGCACAGTCACATGCAGCCCTTTCGATCCCGTGGTCATCACAAAAGGCGTCAGCCCTTCTTGCTCCAGCACTTTTTTTAATTTCAGGGCGGCGAATTTCACTTCTTCGAAGCTGTCTCCGGCGGGATCGAGATCGAAGATCAATTTATCCGGGTTCTTTACATTGGATTCTCTGCTCAACCAGACGTGCGGGACCAGGCAGGCCTGGTTTGCCAAGTAAACCAGATCTGCAGTTTTTCCCACCACCACCAGGTTTTCCGAACCCCCCTGGACCAGCCGTACTTTTTTCCTCCTTATCCAATCCGGGAAATAATCCGGGACAGCCTTTTGATAGAAATTCTCTCCTTCGATTCCATCCGGAAAACGGTGCATCACCAGAGGCCTTTCCTCTATGTGCAGGAGCATGACTGAGGCGATTCGTTTGTAGTATTCGATGACGTCCCTCTTGGTGATTCCGTCTTCAGGAAACATCTTCTTTTCCAGATGGGACAGCTCGATGGAATACTTGCCCATCCGTATCATCTTTTCGGCCACCTCTAGGTTTCCTCCTTTCTCACTTTTTTGGGATCTTTATCCCGTCTCAATCCCAGAAAACGAGGGTGCCGCAGCTTATTATCCTCAGTCCATTCAGTGAATCCGATCTGTGCTACCAGCCGAGGTTTTACCCAGTGCACTTTTTTCCCTATCCCTTCGCCGTGATGGAAAGGATTTTCGTCGGACTCCAGTTTGTCGAGTCTTTTTCTCAAGTCTTTTAAGGTCCGGTCGTCGAATCCGGTTCCCACTTTTCCCGCATACTGCAGTTTATTTTTTTGGTAATAACCGAGAAGAAGGGCACCCAGTCCTTTCCGAGAGCCCTGAGGCTCAGTGAAACCTCCCACTACCAGTTCCTGTTCGTGTATGCATTTGAATTTCAGCCATTTGGATGATCGGGAATGGACATAAGGAGATAGGCTGTTTTTAGCGATGATTCCTTCCCAGCCTTTGGCACATGCTTGTTTCAATTATTCCAGTCCTTTCTCATTCCGGTGAGGAAGGAACCGCAGAGGACTTCTGTAGTCGATGATCCTTTTTACTATCTTTTTCCGTTCTTTCAAGGGAAGTCTGGAAAGATCGTATTCACCGGCATAAGGTGTGTCGAATATGTAATAATAGATTTTTCCACTGCCCCGGGCTTCCTCCGCGCTTTTGACATGCATACGGTTCTGTAGCTTGGCAAAACTGGTTTGGCTGCCTTCAAAGGCTACGATCTCGCCGTCGACGATCCCGTTGGAAAGTGCCCGTTTTTTCAGGGCTTCGACGATTTCCGGATAGCTGACCCCAATATCTTTGTTGTTGCGTGACTTAAGGGTGACCTTATCCGGGGAGATGAAACCCAGGCAGCGTTCGCCGTCCAGTTTCCGCTCGTAAATCCAGTCGGGATCGGAGAAATGGTCGTGGGTTAGCTTGGCCAGCATGGGTGAAATCCAGTCAGGCTGCTTTTTTTCTCGAGCTTTTTCTTTTCCTTCTCGGAAATACTGTCGAGCCAATCGCTCATTCCTGCCCCTCCTTACGAAAAAATTTATGTTATCTCTCCTTTACGATTTTCATGTTGTCATACCCCGGTGTGATGGTCAGGCCGTTTTGTTTGGCAATCTCTTTTATTTTTTTCCGTGCCTGGCCGGCATCCTTGTAAAACCAGGATCCGAAGTGAGTGAGGACTATGTGGTCGCAGAACTCCTTGAACAGGTGAACCAAATCCGGAATTCCGGCGTGCCCGTAAATTTTCCCGGTTTTGTTATCTCTTCTGACCAGGCCTCCTTTACGCAGGTAGCTGCCCTCCGTGATGACCAGGTCGAGCCCTTCGAAAAGATGGTGGTAATCTTTGTTGATCCAGATCATGTCGCCAGTGTAGAGGATCTTAAAGGGATCTTTTGCGATGAGATAGGCCTGTGAATTGACCTTGATACTGTGGTGCGTGGGGATGGGATGAACGGCATAACCGGCGATGGTTTTTTTCTTATCGAGAATTTCGACTTTGACATCCTCGCTTTTCTCTGGAGCGAAGATGGGCACTTCCGAAGAGAGTCCATCCTTGCTGTTGCGGACGAAAAAAGCGTGGTCCGGATGCAGATGGGTGATGAGGATCGCCTTCGGGCGGTGATCGAGATATTCACGCTCTCCGATATCGAGCAAAAGGGTCCCATCGATCAAAACTCCTGAATGGCGGGAATGATAGGGAGCCGAACGGTCAACTTCTCCTCGGGTTCCAAGGATTGTAGTACGCATAATTATAGTAAAAAGACAAACAAATACTGTCGGGGCTGGGGCCGTCTAATCCAGAATGACTGATTTCATGGATTCAGAACTGCAACTCCGGTTATTTTCTCTGACTCTGCAGCAGAAAAAAGACGATTCCCGCTGTCAGGACGGAGAGGGCCAGTCCTCCTGCCGCCCACCAGGGATTCTCTTTCACCAAATCTTTGGGATTTTCTACCAGGGTTTCTTTGAGATAGTCATACTTTTCCGAGATCATTTTCTGCATTTCCTCTTTTTTTTCTTTTGCCGCTGCGTTGAGCAGCTCCATGGCTGCGATGATTTTCGGATCCATGGTATCACTCCTTTCTTAAAAAATATTCCGGCAGAAAGAGTTCTCTCTTCGGGATTCCATTCTAAGACATTCCTGTACCGAGTGCTGTCTCGTTTAGTGAGACAATATCCTGTCACACAGCACAAAATGTTTATTCTTCGCTTTTAGCCGGAGCCGCCAGGACTGTTTTGATCCGGCTGTATCCGCTTTTGAGCTCCTGTTTGATCTGAGCGGCTTCCTCGGATGTGATGACTTTCGCGTCTTCATATCCCTTCACTACAGAGCTGACCACATTGTCATAGGTTTCTTTGGTGATGTCCTTGATCTGAGACAGATTCTCCAGAACATTGTCCTTCATCTCGAAATAGTATGTCCTCATGGACTCTCTTGTACTTCTGCCCGATTTAGGGGCAAAGAGGATGCCGATAATGGCTCCTGTGATGGCTCCTAAGAGAAAATCTTTCTCACTCATTTCCAAACCTCCGTTTGAATTTCGGATCCTCTCGGCTTTTTGTCTTCTTTTTTTCCATCCAGTCTCGTAAAATATTCAGCTTAGCCGATGGTCCGTTTATTACAGATAATCTTCTTTTTTATTATCTTTGCAAATGCCATGCCAAATTAAAACAGTCATCCTTTAAATAGTCTTGTGGCACAGACATTGCTGAGTTAAAATAGAGGAAGAATAGAATGTTGACCTTGGTGTGACTGAAAAACGCCCTTAGTATACGGTTTACGTTTCAGAAAATATCTTGAAAAAAAAACTGCTCAGGATCGGAATAGCTTTTCTTTTTTTAATTCTTGCTGTCTTCGCTCTGCTCCACATATCACCGGTTCAAAAACAGGTGCGCAATTATGCCATCAACCTGCTTGAAGAGAAATATGGACTGACAATCACTGTGAAGGATCTGGGCTACAACTTGCTCTCCCTGAGGATTTCTTTAGAGGGCGTGACCATCCAAGGCGGAAAGGAAACCCATCTTCCTCCCTTTCTGAAGGCAGACAAGGTCCAGGCCAAGATTCCTGTATCTTTGCTCACCCGGGGAAAGCTCGAGCTCAGAGAATTTTCTGCATCCAATCTCAGGATCATTGTTTTTAAAGACGAGGACAACAGCACCAATATTCCCAGATTTGGCTCCCATTCAGTCGAGGGAAAAAACGATGGCTCGATCCAAAGGCTTTCCGACTTCCGTTTAAACAGAGCGATACTCTCCAATGCTTCGATTCTTTATGTGGATCGCAGGCATGATCTCTCTTTCGAGTCACCTCTAATCGACGTGTGGTTGGAGTGGACTCAAGAAAACACACATACCTTCCACATAACAAGCCTTCAGAGAGGACTGTTGAAGTATGGAGACCAGCAAGAACTCTTATCAGGGCTCTCTGCTGAAGGTGAACTCGGCGGCGATTTTCTCAAGATTCAGGATCTCGAATTCGCTTTATCACAGGCAAGAATCGAACTCTCCGGTATGATCGACAGCCTGCACTCTCCGCGCTTGGATCTGATAGTAGATGCAGATGTCGGTATGGAAATTATCCGTTCGCAGCTGCCGGGCTCTCCCGATCTATCGGGAAGTGTGCATATCCAATCCTTGCTGGCGGGGCCCCTTGCATCGCTGCAGGCAGAGATGAGGATCCAGGGAAAAAATATAAGAGCGGGACAAATCGAGGATGTTGGAATCGAAGCTGCCCTGCAGTGGAAAGAGCAGCTTCTGTCAGTCGACTCACTCCGGATCGATGCGGCCGGAGGGAATCTCACCGGACAGGGAGAGCTTCATCCCCTCGATTGGGAAAAAGGAAATCGGGCCTTCTTGGAATGGCAGGACTTAGACCTGTCAGGTCTTGCCTCTCTGTTCGACCATATTCCCTCTTTTTCCTCCCGGATTTCGGGAAAGATCGAAGCGGCGTGGGAGGAACCGGATTGGGCTGGGTTCACTGGGAAAGCGGAACTGACTTTTGAAAAAATGGAAGCTTCTCATCCCTGGTATCTTTCTCTGTCTTCTCTGAGAGGTCATCTGAGTGCGGATATTGCGCTGGAACAGGTTTCGGTGTCTATCCTCGAGATCCTCACCGAAAATGCCGCTCTCACTGGAGAGATCCTGGTCAGAGGCCGGAACCTGTCCGGCAGATACCGGCTTGAGGTCAAAGACCTCCAGTCCATAGTATCCAGGTATTTTCCTTACCTTATAATGAGAATCGTTCCCGACCTCGGTGGAAAGATGACCGTTTCAGGCCGTCTCAATGGGACCATCGGGGCGCCCCAGGTGTCTTCGAGATGGGAAGGAGCCGGGATTTCTCTTTTTGGATTGAGCGGACTGGACCTGATAGGCGAAGCCGAATGGGAGAAACAATCCATAGATATCCGCTTCTTCCGGTTGGCTTCAGGACCGGCCTCGATTCAGTTCTCTGGAGTTTACCCTCTTGCTTCGAAAGGCGACAAACCCGAGATCGAATTTTCTCTAAAGGAATTGCCCTTGGAATATTTATCCTCCTTTTTGGGAAGAGAAAAGGAAATCAAGGGCCTAATTGAACTCGAAGGAAGGATACAGGAAATTCAACCGATGCCGCGGCTCAGCGGCCAGGGGAAGATAGGCGGCCTTCAATACTCCGGATGGAAGTGGGATGAGATCCTGCTGGACTACGCTATCAAGGATAAAGTGCTGAATTTCGAGATTTTCTCAGATTCTCCGTCTCTTTCCCTGAATGGAAATATCGGGCTTGATTTTCCCAATGAGATCGAGGGATCTGTGGAAATGGAAGGATCTTCCTTATCAGAGTTCCCATCGACTTTGAGTATTGCCCCCATCACAGGCGTCTCGGGAACGCTTACGTCCAGGCTCGATTTCAAGGGCAGTATCGAAAGCCTGGACCAGATGGAGATTTCAGGATACGCCAAAGTGAGCTCAGGCTCTCTCATTCTCAACGATCCGCTGCTCGAATTTCAGGATATCGATTTGGAACTCTCCCTGGACAAGAATGTGATTGAAATACGGCCCTCCTCTTTCCGGTTGAAGGAAGCCCTCCTGGAGCTGGAAGGCCGCACTCCCTTGTCTCTTTTTCGGGAGGGTTTTTCCTTTGAGCGGGACAAATCCGGAGTCTCTGGACAAATCGACATACGGGTTAAAAGCCTCGATCCCTTTGTATTGCTCTCAGCCCTCCAGGAGGATTCTCCTTCCAATCTCTCAGGTCTTATCGCTGGAAATATAGATCTAACATTTTCCTCACTCGATTGGAATTCCATAAATGCCAGGGCAAAGATCGAAACTTTCGATCTCAACCTCTGGGGCGTTCCTCTCAAGCTGGATGAGCCCCAAAATCTTCGCTGGCAGGCGGGCAGACTTTATGTGGAGGATATATATTTTGCAGGAGCGGAAAAATCGCTCCGCCTTCAAGGAGTGCTGGATTTCAATAGAAATGAATTCCGGTCTTTTTCTCTCGAAGGAGATGTAGACTTAAAGATGTTTCAGTCTTTTGCCGACCGTGCCTCTTTCTCTGGCATTAGTCAATTCAGGGCCAGAGCAGAAGGGCCTTTCATCAATCCTTCTATCACAGGAACTATGAATCTCCAGGATATCCAGGCCGAACTCTCCGATCCAGATTTATACATTAGCAATTTATCAGGGAAAATCCATTTTTCAGGAAAGCAGATCGATCTCGCAGGCTTAGAAGGCCGCCTTAACGGCGGGAAAATGACACTGGAAGGAACAATCATTCACAAAAAATCCATCATTGAAAAGGCCGGGCTGAATTTCTCGGGCAGTGAGATCAACATGGATTACCCCCCTGGCCTTCGCTCTCTGCTCAATGCCAAGCTCAAGTTGGAGTCGGACGGAGTGCAGCATACGCTGGGAGGTTCTGTTTCTTTGCTGTCTGCAGAATACAGAGAACCGTTCAACATCGAGTCTCGACTGTTTCATCTGCTGAGAACCAAAGGAAAAAGGGAATTCCTTCTGGATAGAAATGCATTTTTGAATGACCTGAATTTCAATGTGTCCATCGAGACAGTCAATCCGGCAGAATTCGACAACAATCTGGCAAAAGCGAGCGCCAGCGCCAACCTGAATCTGACCGGCTCTCCCTATGACCCCGGCCTTTCGGGAAGAATCGAGTTCAAAGAGGGAGGACAAGTCTACCTTGCAAAGAACACTTATCAGATCGAACAGGCGACCATAGATTTCGTCAATCCCAGGCAAATCCTTCCCGATATCGGGCTCAGAGCACGGACCAGGGCCAGCGGATATCTCATTCAACTGCTGGTTTTCGGCACCCCGGACGACCTTTCTGCCAGGCTGATCTCCGATCCTCCGCTTTCCGAATCGGATATCGTTTCTCTTCTCTTGACCGGGAGAAGGCTGGAATATGTTTCCTCTTCGCTGTTGGATGTGGTCAGTTATCAAGCCTTGGACTACCTGGAAAATGCAGTGTTGGGGCAGGTGGAAAAAATCGCAGAGAAAACGCTCGGGCTGGACAGCGTTCGGATAGATACCAGTCTGATCGCCCCGCAAGAGAATCCAGAGGCCCGCATCACCGTAGGCCAGCAAATCACTTCCGACCTGGAATTGATATTTTCTCAGGGTCTCAGGGAGACCGATGAACGGACGATCATTTTGGATTATAATCCGGTTAAGAATCTGAACCTGAGGGGGATAAAACAGGATAACAATGCCTATCAATTCAGCACCACCCACGAACTTCGCTTCGGACTGAAGAAGGAAGAGCTGGTCGGGCCGGCCTACTCCATCGAGCAAAAAGGCCCCCTTATTAGAGAGGTCGAATTCCAGGGACAGACAGGCCTACCCGAAAAAAACATCATCAGAAGGCTCAGACTCAAACCAGGGAGGCGGTTCGACTTCTTTGTTTTTCAAAGAGATGTGGAACGCATCAAAAAACTTTATCTCGAAAACAATTATCTGGAATACAAGCTCGACTATCAAAAAAAAGAATCAGAGGGAAAGGTTACCCTGATTCTCCGCATATTGTCCGGTCCAAAAGTTTTTCTGCGTGTGGGGGGAGCAGAGATTTCATCAGGCACTCTTTCTGAGGCAGAGAGGCTCTGGATGGATGGTTCCTTCCAGAAGAAAAAAGTAGAGGATGTCCGGAGGTTTCTAAGGAAAAAGGTTTTCAGGAAAGGCTACTATCAAGCGAAAATTGAGGTCCAAGAAGAGCTGATTTCTCCTGAACTGAAAGTGATCCATATCCGCATTTCTCCAGGTGCCAAATACAGCCGTATTGCCTATCGTTTCGAAGGGCGTCATGGTGTTTCGGAACAGAGTCTCATCTCTATCCTGAAGAAGCTTGACTCGGTGTTTTCCCTATTCGATGATCCTGGGAATTTGATCAGTGAGCTTGAGGCAGCTTACAGGCGGAATGGTTATCTTAGGGCTAAAGTGGAGAATCTCCGGATCGATTTCCGCCCAGATGAAAAAGCTGTGGATGTCACTTTCTCCATCCAGGAAGGTCCCATGTTTGTGATCGATCGAATTGAGTTCCACGGGCGGTCGAGCATGGATCGAGATCCCCTATTGAAGGCAGCAGGAATTTCAGAAGGTGAGACTTTCACATCTGAAGTATTGTATCGATCTCAATCGAATCTGGAGAATTTGTACTCTGACAAGGGCTTTTTAGATGCCCGCATCCAAAGCCGCATCGAGATCGATCCCGGAGAAGGAAAAGCTAATTTGATCTTCGATATCCAGGAAAACCAGAGGGCCATCATCCAGGAGATCGACATCATCGGCAATAAAATCACCCAGCCTGACATTATAAGGCGGGAATTGAATTTCGAGGGAGGCCAGGCTGTCGATTACAGAAAGTTCAGTGCAGCGCAAAAAAAACTCTACGGTTTGGGCATATTCAATTCGATCAGCATTGATTCTTTCCAGATTACCGAAAAACAAAGCCAAAAAGAAAGTTCCGACAACGAGAAGCCCTACAAGGTAGAAGTTATGGTGGAGGAAATGAAGCCCTATTATCTGAGATACGGCGCTCAATATGATACCGAAACCGGAGCCGGAGGCGAAGTGGAGCTGGTTCGCAGGAATTTCCTTGGCAAAGCCATGGACGTAGGGGGAGACATCCAGGCAAACCTGCGAAAACAAGCAGCAAGGATCTTTTTCCGGAGTCCTTATTTCTTGGGAAAAAGGATGGATACCAGCCTGTTCGCCTTTGCCACGCGAAAAGAAGAACCGGATTTCACCACCAGCCGGATGGGAACTACCCTCCAGCAGCAACTGACCATCCGCAGCGAATTTATTATATCCTACAATTACACCTTCGAGCATCTGCGGAATCTTGCCGAAGATACCCCTATTCCGGATGAACGGTACAATATCGGCCGGCTCTCTCTTTCCGTCAGCCGCGACAGGCGGAAAAATATATTCGACAGCCTCAGCGGAAGCTTCCTCTCACTGACTGGAGAATACGCCGAGAAATTTCTTGCATCCGATGTCCGATACCTCCGTTTTTTCGGACAGTTTTTCATGTACCGGCCTTTGGGCCGATCTCTCACTTATGCTTCGGCAGTGAGGGTAGGATTGGGACAGGGATTGGGCCAGGATTTGGTACCCTCCGAGCGCTTTTTTGCCGGCGGCAGCAGCTCCCTCCGGGGCTTCGGATACCATGAGGTTGGTCCGAAAAATCCTGTAACCGGAAATCCTCAAGGAGGCAATGCCGTATTTGTTTTGAGTCAGGAACTCCGGTTTCCGGTTTATCGGATATTAGGCGGAGCCGTTTTTCTGGATGTCGGTAATGTGTATCCCTCGATTTCCGACTTCGATCCTCTGGATATCCGGAAGACAGCCGGATTGGGACTGCGCCTGAATCTGGGATTTATGCTGGCACGCCTGGATTTTGCCTTCAAGCTGGACCGCCTTTCTGGAGAGTCACTCTTCAGGCTGCATTTCAGCCTGGGACAGGCTTTCTAGACATTTCATATCGAACGTGATAAAGAAAATGGCCGAGGAAGAAAAAATAGTTCAGAGAGGCACATTTGTTTGAGAAAATTAAAAAATTTCTGAAATCCGATATCTGGGAGATCCAGATGGAGACCCTGAGCGGCCTGAAGAAGGCCGGGATCAAATTTTTAAAAATCATCCTGTTCTCATTCCGGAAATTGTCACAGGATCAGCTTCTGCTCCGCGCACCCGCTCTGGCATTCTTTTCCCTTCTCTCCGTCGTTCCCCTGGCGGCGTTAGCATTTGGGGTGGCCAAGGGATTCGGTCTTCAGGACGTTCTCCAGAGACAGCTTCAGGATCAGATGGCTCTTCCAGGAGACGTGGAGACCATGATCCTCGATTTTGCCCGGACCACCCTGGAGAAAGCCAAGGGAGGATTGGTCGCCGGGCTGGGCCTTGTTTTTCTGTTTGTAACCGTTACTCTGGTCCTCAGCAACATCGAAAGCTCTTTCAACAAGATCTGGGGAATAAAAAAAGGACGGAGCCTTTCGGTCAAAATTAGAGATTACTTTTCCATGATCTTTATCGGAACCATTCTTCTCCTGGTTTCCCTCAGCCTGACCGTGACCCTCACCAATGTTCCTTCGGTTTTTGGCTATCTCAATAAAATCATCTCTTTCCTTATCGGACTGGTGCCTTATACCATTGTCTGGTTTCTATTCGCTTTCCTGATCGTTTTTATGCCCAACCGGAAGATAAGCCTGAAAGCGGGTCTCGTCGCCGGTGTGATCTCCGGAACGCTCTATCAGCTGTTTTTAAATTTCTATATTCGCCTTCAGGTAACGGTTTCGGTCTACAATGCGATTTACGGAAGCTTTGCCGCCCTTCCTCTTTTTCTGATCTGGCTTCAGATCAGTTGGATCTGTTTGCTCTATGGTGCTGAAGTCTCATATGCTTTCGAGAATGTGAAGACGCTGGGCGCGAAGAACGAAACCGCCAGTATCAGCATCAAAGCCCAAAAAATGATTTTGCTGCGTATTGTCCACCATATCGTCAAGAGATTCAGGGATCCCGAAACACCTCCTCCATCCGCAGATCAAATCGCAGATGATCTGGGGATTTCCGGCCAACTGGTCAATCATCTGCTGGAGGACCTGGTCGATGAAGGATTGATTACCGAAACCATCAATAAAAAGCACGATAAGACAGGCTATCAGCCGGGCATATCTCCCGACGAGCTGACCGTTCACAAGATTTTGAAAACCATGGAAGAGAAGGGAAGGACAGATATACCTGTAAAGAGCGATTCGGAACTCCGGGAAATCAAGAACATCATGGACGAATTCGACAGAGTGGTTGAAGAATCTTCGGTGAATATCAGGATCGAAGACTTGGCCTGAAATACTTGTATCCTTCTTCTCTGAATTTCATCTGTATGTCTGCCTTAGAGAAATATTCATAGTTTATGGCTTCCGGCCATGGCTTGGGCATGGTTGAGAGCTGCGACCAGGATGACACCGCCGAATATATTGCCGATCAGGGTGGGGATAAAGAAGCGTATGAGCCCTGTACCAAGAGAAGCGCTTCCCTCCAGAATCGCACAGAATATTTCTGTCGAACCGGCGATGATATGAGTGAATTCTCCCAAACCCAGCAGATAAGTGATGATAATGATAATAGCGACTCTTGCAGATTCGGCTGCGGGCAGGAGCCAGACCATCAAGGCGATGAGCCAGCCGGCGAAGATCCCCCTGATGAATACACTCCAGAATCCCATTCCCAGAGATTCCTCTCCCAGTAAGAGGAAAACCGCTTTTATGTCCTGTCCGAATATACCGGTCCTCCACAGAGTCAACGTAAACAAAAAGATTCCTGCCAGGTTTGCGGCTAAAACGATAATCCACAGCCTCATGACGGTCAGAAAACAGGAGAGATTCCGGTTGTGGAAAAAAGGGAGAACAGCGGTCAGCGTGTTTTCGGTGAACAGCTGCTGCCGACCCAGGATTACGACCAGAAAACCTATAGTATAACCAAAATTCGATATCAAGGGCGCCCATGTGGCCTGTGAGGGCATGTAGGCTGTGATGATCGATTTACCCAGAAGGGAAAGTCCCATGGAAAGTCCTGCCGCCAATCCAGACCACATCAGAGCCAAGGGGTGGCGGGAAAGCTCGTCCTCGCCTTCCTTTCGAATGGCCTCGTGCACGATCACCGCAGTGATGGCAGCCCGTTTCGTGACCTCGTCCTTCTCGGACTCTTTGAGTTCAACTATGCCGTTCTGGTTTTCGCTCATCCTGAGTATTCTCACATTATATAGATTTACATTGTTCATAAAAGGAAGGACATCCAACCTCTCCATCAGAGGCAGTTATGGACCTTAGTTCCCTGCATGTCTTCAGCCAGACTTTTTTGCCTGGGAAATGGCGACAGCGATGGCTTTTCCTTCCTCCATGCCGTCCTCTACCAGAGAATTGGCGATTTGGATGGCCTTTTCCCGGATGTTCTCATCCAGGTTTTTCATAGAATCCGGATAATTTTTTTTATCCCAAGGCATCTTATTTTATCTCCTTCCATAGAGATGACTCTAGGCAGGACTCTGTGCCTGTCTACAGGCTCTCTTTCCATTCCTCCACTTCTTTTTCCGCTTCGTCCTTGGTTCGGCCGTATTTATCCTGAATGATACCTATCAACTGATCCTTTTTGCCTGCGATGACATCCAGGTCGTCGTCGGTCAGCTCTCCCCATTTTTCTTTCGCTTTCCCTTTCAATTCCATCCATTTTCTTTGAATAGAATCCCAGTTCATATTTTCTCCTTTCATGAAATATATTTGCTTTTTTTAGAGCAAGATATGTGCCATGTGCACTACGCTCTCGTACCTGTAATTTTTATCCTAACCGAAAAGGAATTCGGCCGATTTTGGATTCTTTGGTACTCTTTCACAGGACGATTTTTTTCCAACAGGACAAAGTCCTTTGTCCGATGACTCTTTTTCCGATCCCAGTTTTTTCTTCCCTGTCTTTCAGGGAGGAAAGGATGACCGCTTATCATGGAATGACTTTGGCATAACATTTGCATTTTGTTCAGGGTATCTAGCTTCATAAGATCTAATAGGAGGAATCCAATGGCAAAAATCGCCGTCATCATCGACGATATGTTCGAGGACGTGGAGTACACCCGTCCGGCCGAAGCCTTTCAAAACAAAGGCCATGAGCTGGTCCATGTGGGCCTTAAACAGGGAAAAGAAGTGAAAGGAAAAAAACAAGGCACGTCGGTCCGCGTCGACGAATCGGTCAGGGACGTCTCCCCGGATCAGTTCGATGCCCTGTTGATCCCCGGGGGCTATTCCCCCGACCACCTGAGGGCGGACCAGGACGCCGTTACTTTCACCAGGAAGTTCCTGGACAGCGGAAAACCGATATTTTCTATCTGCCATGCCCCGCAGCTTCTCATATCTACGGATCGAATAAGGGGAAGAAGGATGACCGGATGGAAATCCATCGTCCAGGACATCAAGAACGCCGGTGCCATCTACGAAGATAAGGAGGTGGTGGTCGACGGCAATTTGATATCCAGCCGCCAGCCCTCCGATCTCTCGGCATTCATCAAGGCTTCTTTAGACAGATTGAAGTAAAGGATTGTCCTTATATCCGGCATCGACAGCGATTCCAACGGAGGGTACAACATCGGCGCCGGAGTGGAGCTGAAAAAAGTCACGTTCAGTCGAAGAGTCAAGCAGATTGCTGACACTGGACACATCCATCCATATATTGGCACGAAGCTTGCAATACAAAGATAGTTCAATTTTTGCTTCAAGGAGGGATATAATGACCCGAAAAGAATTCATCAAGACAGGTATCGGAGGATTTCTCGGAGGAATGCTCCTTTGGTTCGGAAATGGCTGCTCTTCTTCCACCTCTCCTGATATGGACGACACCCAAAATACCTTCACCTCTTCCTCATCCCAGGGCCACACCCATACCGTCACCATCCAGAGATCCGAAGTGGAAAATCCCCCTCAGGATGGAATCACCCGCAGCACTTCTGCCGGCGCAGGCCATACCCATTCTTTTTCCATGACTCAGCAGCAGCTCCAGAACGTCAACAGCGGACAGACTGTAACCATCACAGATTCCACAGCCTCCGGCCACAACCACCAATACCAGATTTCCAAGTGGTTTTAGGCCCGGGTGGATGATTCCTGGGCTATGGTGCGTACACGTACCCCAGGACGATGACTGCCACCAGTACCGCAATCAAACTCCAGAAAAATACATCCAGAGCTTTTCTTTCCTTCAGGCGCTCCTCTTTGATCGGGGACTCGCCTTTGACTTCCGGTACGGATGGGCGTTTGGAGACCGCAGTCGCTGCCGCCAGAATCAGGGCAAAGATCAATCCCACCAATATAAACGGAAACCAGTAGACTCCGAACACTGTGTTCCCTACCGGAGTGACCCATATTCCTCCTGCCCATGCTGCAAGGAATATGATGAAGAAGAAAGCGACCAAGCTTGCCCATGGACCGCTTCGCCGGAAAGCCACCACAAACACTATGGTGAGCAAAAAGGCGATAACCAGGGCAAAAACTAGATCCACTAAAAACATAATGGCCTCCTATTCAAATGGTTTTCTGTCGATTTAACTGCTATTCTGAAACCGTGTAATGGAACGCAAAGTGAGGCGCTGGTTCATCAATAAAGCCAAAAGGGCCAATAATAGGGCCAGGATGAATAGGACCGTTTGTGGATTTCCGGAAATTCATCGGGAAGTCCTTCGATGGTGAGATGGTTTTTTACCATTCTCGCTCCGCCGTCAAAGGCACTTTTGACAGCAGCATCCAGCTCATGCACATCCTCCACCTGTCCGGTGAGTGTGGCCACGCCGTCCTCCATGGAAACCGTGATATCGGAACCATCCACGCTCATGCTCCAAAAAAGAGCCTCTTCGATATCGCGTTTGATCTCTTTATCGCTCTTCTATTTCCATGTGTCTCCTACTGTGAGATTATTGTCCACCTGCACCACCCCCTTGACCTGGGAAGCCACATCTTCAGCCTCTTTTTTTTCGTACGTGGCATCTACTTTTCCATAGAGGTAAACCCTTTTATTCCTGCACATCACCGTGATGTCGAACCTGTCGACCAGGGGATTCCAGAGGAGTGCATTTTTGACGTTTTGAGCGATTTCAAAATCAGACGGAGGCCCGGCTGGTCGGACTTTAATGTTGTTTTCCACCTTCCAGACACCTATCGTATTTCTGGCCGCTAGTTCAGCAGACCTTTTAGCCTTCAGATTATCTACGGTACCCCGCAGCGTGACCAATCCATTATCCACCTCTACATCTACTGCGAAAGATTTCACCCGGGGATCATAGAGAAAAGCATCGTTGACAGCCTCTCTGATCTCGTCATCGGATTTCACTGCCGGCTTCTCCCTTTCCAGCGGCTCCTCGGCCCACCATTCGATTTCCAGTTCGCTGTTATCGACCGATGACGCACCTGCCCCCCCATGACTTGTAGGTAGCCCTTCTTTTCTCCGACGCACTACCTACAGTACCACTCAGCTTGACGGCACCTTCAGTGACTCGAACATCTATAAACGCGTCATCCACATAGGGATCTATTTCCAATTGACGTTCGATATCGGCTTTGATTTCCGTATCAGGACGGGAAATTTTATATTCCACCTCTATTTCGTTTTCTATGTTTTTGATCCCTTTAACTCCTTTCGCCACTCGTTCGGCCAACCGTTTTTCAGCCCATGAATCCACGGTTCCCCGAAGATAAGCCGTTCCGTCCATTACCTGCATATCGATCTCGTAATTCTCTGTGGCTGGATTCAGGAGGAAGGCCCTGTCCAGATCCTGTTGAATTTCCTGGTCCTCCCGATATACTGGCTGGACGGATATCTTGTCGATAACCGAGCGGACTCCCTTGATGATTTCAGCGTTCCTGATCGCCCGGTCCTTAGCCAGAATGTTGTCGACAGATCCAGAGAGAATGACGATTCCGTTTTGGGTCTGGACATCGATCAGATGAGAAGGCACGCTCGGATCGTTTACCAGATTGTACTCGACTGCGACCGTGATATCTTGATCCTCAAGATCTTGCTCGGGTGTCTCCATGCGAATTTCTGAAGCTTCGCCTCCCTGTTCCTGACAAGTTGTGAAGATTAGTGCGGTCAAACAGAAAATCAAGATGAGAGAAAGGCTGAAATGCCTGGCATAAAATCTTGTTTCAGGCATGAAAAACCTCCTTATGAAATGAATCTTTTATGGGATTAAATTCTTTCTTCGATTTTGAGTTCGTTGATGACATTTTTGACTCCGGGAGCATACCGGGCTGCATCCATGGCAATTTGATAGGATTGTCTGTTGGGGACCTTTCCTTCCAGGATGACTTTTCCATTCACCACTTCTACGTTCACAGACGATGCGTCGATATTGGGATTTTTATCCAGGGAGCGGAAGATGGTGTTTCCTATCTCCTGGTCCCTGATATTTTCCGTAGGAACAACGGCAAGTTCATTGATCACGTCCAGAACCCCTTTGGTGTCGAGGGCCATCTCTTCTATCCTTTCCTTTTTCCACAGGGAATCCGTCGAACCAGTCAGTTTGACGATTCCATTGCCCACAGAGATATCGACAGCCGTTTTATCTATGTAGGGATTCCACTCGATAATTTGGGAGAGATGATCGCCGATTTCTTCATCGCGGGGGGAGGTTATCCTTGTGGGGTAGAGAACAGCTATGTGATTCTCAACGGACAACGCTCCGGGTACCGCTTTGGCAATCTCTTCAGCGGCTTTTCGACCGGCGTGATGAGGAACTTCACCGCTCAGTTTGACAGTTCCATCTTGGACTTCTACTTCGATTTTGGAGTCTTTCATTCTGGTATCCCGGTCAAACTGCTCCAAGACATCCTGCTTGATCCGTTCATCCGTGATAGGCATCTTTTTTCTCCTTTCATGATTGAACCAAATCCTATGGCCGTGACTGGCCGATTTGATTGTTGAAGAATAATTATCCAAAAAATATGCCAAATCGACGATAAGTTTGTCTAAAAGGAAGCCTTGGGCAGAGTTCAGGCTGAAAAAGATCTGATGAGTCTTTGAAAGCGTCGAATTTTTCGGCAGGATGTCCTGTCAAATGAGACACAGTATTGTGAAAGAGTAATGAGAAGATTCAAAAACGAGCCGCTTATTCCTGGGCTTTGGGAGAGTTTGGCAGCAGTTTCATTTTACCCGCCTTGGCAGCAAAAATCTCGAATCCTTCCCGAAATTCTCTGTCTCTATCGGGAAAACGCATGGCCGCGGCAGGATGGCAGGTCACTATCCATTCTCTTCCTTTCCTGGTTAAGATCTTGGGAATACCCTTCAGTTTATCCATGTCCAGCAGGGTCCAGGCAGCCCATCTTCCCATGACCAGGATCAACTTCGGATCCAAAGAGGCGATTTGACGAAGACTCCATGACCAACATTCTTCGATCTGGCTCTTTTTGGGAGGTTTTGGATGATAGCACTTCAGCACCGATGTGATGAAGACCTGATTTCTATTCAGATCATGCACCGAAAGAATCTTCTCGAGATAATCTCCAGTCCGCCCTACGAATGGCCGGCCGGTCCGGTCTTCTCTCTTTCCTGGTGCCTCTCCCACCAGGAGCAGTCCTGAATCCGGATCGCCCTCCCCGGGTACAGCGTGTTCTCTGGTCTTGCTCCGTTCGCACTTCTGGCAGTGCTGGATTCCTCTGGCCAGACTTTCCATCGATTCTCTTTTCATGGATTAATTGCTCTCTGTGATCTGAGGGTCAACTCCAGCTCGTCTTGCTCATATTTCACAACTGGAATTCTTTCGATCCTTCCGGCTGGAGTTCGTAGACCTTGTCCTTGAAGCCGATTTGAATGGGCAGGGCGGCTGCCTTGATGGAATCGATATTCATCCTCTCCTGTCCGATCTCGATGTGAAGCGTGTGATCGCGGTAGCGGATGGTCATTCGGATGCTGGTTAATTTCTCAGGCAGCATAGGATTGAACCAGAGCACATCTTTGCTGGTCCTGATATCCGTGTAGCAGCGCTGGATCAGATCGACTGCTCCGGCCATGGCACCCAGATGGATCCCCTCTGGAGTGGTGCCTCCTTGAATATCGGCCACATCGCTCTTCAGTGCTTCATTGAAAAGTTCCCACGAACGTGGTCTGTCCGAACGGGCCAGCACCCACGAATGGACCACCCGGCTCAAGGTGGATCCGTGAGAAGTCCTATCCAGATAATATTCGATGTTTTTGGGAATGGTGTCGTCCTCGAAAGCATATCCCAGTTTTTCGAAAATCTCTTTCAGCTCCTCTGCCGAGAAGAGATAAAAAAGCATCAGCACATCGGCCTGTTTGGAGGCTTTGTAGTTGTTGGGGGTATCATCCTCTGCTTCCAGAATCCTGTCCAGCCGCTGGATATCGTCGTACTTCTTCCTATAGCCTTCCCAGTCGAATTCTTTCAGCCGGTCATATCCTTGGAACTGGCTGATGATCCCCTCATCATGGAGGACCACTCTCATCTTTTTGGTGACGACCTTCCACTTCTCGATTTCCCCCGGCCGGAGCCCGATGGCTTCGCAAAGCTCGGTCCGGCGGTCTTCTGCCAGAAGATCCAGAAGTTCCAGCGCCCGGCTCACCACCCAAACAGCCATGATGTTGGTGTAAGCATTGTTGTCCAGACCGGGCCTTTCAGAATCGGGATAGCTGTCGTGGTATTCATCCGGACCCATGACACCCAGTATTTCGTACCGGTCGTGCTCTGAGTTATAGGTGGCGATGCTTCCCCAGAACCTGGCAATTTCCAAAAACATCTCAGCCCCATAAAACGAGAGAAATTCCATATCATTGGTAACCTGGTAGTAATGCCAGACGTTGTAAGCGATGGCTGCATTGACATGCCGCTGGAGGCGGGAATTGTCGAGGATCCACCGCCCGGATTTGGGGTTGAGGTGGATCTTCTGGCTTTCCTCTCGTCCGTTGCTCCCGCTCTGCCAGGGGTACATGGCGCCTTTATATCCCTCCTGCCGGGCCGCTTCCCTGGCTTCGTTCAACCGGCGGTAGCGGTACATCAGCAAAGCGCGGGTGATCTCGGGAATCCGCAGGTTGATCAGCGGGAAGATGAACAGCTCGTCCCAGAAGATGTGACCCCGGTAAGCCTCCCCATGCCAGCCCCGGGATGGGACGCCCACATCCATATCCATGGTGTGGTAGGAAGACGTCTGGAGCATATGAAAGGTATACAGGTTGAGGATGAGTTCCTGATCGTCGTGGCTCGAACCACCTGTCCAATCCAGTTCGATCCGGAAACGCTCCCAGAGGTGTTTCCAGGACAGCTTGTGTGACCTGAGAAGGTCATCGAAGGATCCGGCTCTCTGGACCTTTTTTTCCGATTCCAGACTGCATTCGGAGATCGCCTTATCCCGGGAGGTGTGAAGAGAGATCACTTTTTCCGCGGAAAGAGATTTCCCCTCTTCTAAATTCGCTGTAAAATGGTGGCAGATATATCCTTTTTTTTCCGTGGTCCTGGGAACAACCGAGAGAAGCTTGCCGTCAGAATACAACCTGGTCCGGGCAGAAATGGCGATCCTCAGTTCCGACTGGTTGGTTTGAGTCTTTAAGTTTATGAGTTCTCCGGAGGCTCTGGTCTCCAGAGACTCCAGATGCTTGGAATTGAGCGCCTTGTATCTCTCCACTCCGGCGTTGACAATTCGTCCATCCAGCGCTGCGCTGATCTCGATTGGTCCGGACCAGTTTTCTGCGGTCAGCTCCATTTTCTGGGCCGCCAGGTGAGGGTTGCCCATATGGACCAGCCTGTGGTTGACCAGGGTAGTTTCTCTTCCTTTGGAGTCCTTGAATCGCACTTTCCGGACGAGCACCCCTTCTTTCAGATTCAATTCCTGGCGGAAGGAAAGGATTTTTACGTCCTGAAGGTCGAACCATTTTCCTCCTTTGGGACGGAAGGTGAGGGGAAGCCAGTTGGGAAGGTTGACCAGATCTTCGTTTTCGATCACCTTGCCTGCGATCCTGGTTTTGAGACGGTTGTATCCTCCGGCCAGGTAAGTCCCCGGGTAATGGACATCATCTGCCTGGGATTCCGCACCAGCTCCCCTGGTGGCAAAATACCCGTTTCCCAGGGTACAGAGAGCTTCCCGAAGGTCTTCTTCCTCGGGATCGAATCCTTCATAGACAAAATGCCAGGAATCCATCACTTGTCTCCTTTCACCATGGATCCGAGCTCCTGGAGAAAGAGCCGGACCTCTTCGGGATCTCTCAAGCGGTACAGGGCTGCAGAAGCGCGGCCGTTCTCTCCCACCACGATTCCGATGCCTTTATCGGTAAGAACCTCGAAGGCATCCTCATCGGTGATATCATCACCGATGTAAGCGGGAAGGACTTCCGGGGTGTCCAGGTGAAACGCCTCCAGAAGCCAGAGGAGCGCCTTTCCTTTATTCCAATCCAGGTCTGGCTGAATTTCAAAGACCTTCTTTCCACCGGACTTCCGAAGATCGGGAAATTCGGCCACCACCTCATCCACGATCCTTGCGATTTCGGGTTCCTCTTCAGGAGAAACTTCCCGAAAATGGACGGCAAATGAAAATTTTTTGCTCTCCACATGGGCTCCCTCGATGGTTTTCAACCTGGTTGTTATTTCCTGCTCAGCTTTTTCGAGTTGAGGCCGGAAATCCTCTCCCTTTTTGTACTCCAGATGCTTTCCCTCTGGACCCGTGATGTCGAATCCGTGGCTTCCGGCATAGCACAGAGTGGGGATGCCGACGAGCTTTCTTACGTCGGTCAGGTCCCTTCCGCTGATTATGGCAACAAAGAAATTATCTGCTGCATCCTTTACCGTATCCCTCATCTCTTCGGAAAGAACAGCCATTTCCGGACGCCTGACGATGGGAGTCAAAGTCCCGTCATAATCCAGGAAAAGAGCCAGACGTTTGTCCTTGAGTCGAGACTTGATTTCGGGAAGGTTTTCAAGAGCTGAAGGGAGTTTTTCTATTTGGATGTGTTTTTCTCCCTCTGGGGAGTTCAGGACGATTTGAGAGAAATCTTCGATCACCGCATCAGCTCCTTCTTTTTCCAGAGATGAAGCATTGTTCTTCCTTGCCACACCGATCACCCATCCGAACCCGCCCTGCTTTCCGGCCTGAATACCGGAAAGGGCGTCCTCGAAGACCATCGATCGTTCCGGCTCCACGTTCAGTCTATGGGCCGCTTCCAGGAAGATGTCCGGGTCAGGTTTTCCTTTGAGATCGTAATCATCCAGATCATTTCCGTCAACTTTTACATCGAAGAGCCCGGTGAGACCCGCGGATTCCAGAATGATGGGGCAGTTTTTGCTGGAGGAAACCACGGCTGTCTTGATCTCTTTTTTCCTGAGTAAATGGATAAATTCTACTGCTGCGGGATATGTATCCACTCCCTGCTCCCGGATTTTTTGCCGGAACAACTGGTTTTTCCTGTTTCCCAGCCCGCAGATGGTCTCTTTATCCGGTGCGTCCTCCGGGGATCCGTAAGGCAGCAAGATTCCCCTGGATTCGAGAAAGCTTTCTACCCCGCCGTAGCGGGGCTTCCCGTCCACATATCGGCTGTAGTCTGTTTCAATGTCAAAGGGCTTCATCTGGTCGTGTCCGGCGTTATGAGCCCTCAAATATTCATCGAACATCTCTTTCCAGGCAGAGGCATGAATCCTGGCGGTCTGGGTGATCACACCGTCCAGATCGAATATGCCTGCCTGGATGCGGGAAGAGAGAATGATCACTTTCCCTCGTTCTTCCTGCCAGTGGTCCATGGGATCTCTTTTCACTATTTTTGACTCTGTTTTTCTCTTGATTCTCACGCTGGAACTTCCTCCAAACCAAAATAAATTTTAATCAATCTGGATGTTATCCTTTCCAGGATGCCAGGATTACGTTTTGCACCATCCGAACAGGATATAACATGCGCCATCGGATTTCCAGTCCATCCTCTGATTTTCCGATTTTTTCACTCGAGCGCCGGTCAAAACATTCTTTCTTGTGGATGGGTCTAGGTCATCTCCCTGCCTGCCTGGAAGCGGTCAACAGTTCTTTCATCCGTTCATATCCGGATTTCAATTCTTCTTTGATTCGGGAGGCTTCCCAGGAAGTTATGATTTTTGATTCTTCATAGGCTGCCACTGCTGAATCGACCACGGTTTCATAAGTTTCTCTTGTGATATCCTTGATTTCTCCCATATTCTCAAGGATGGTGTCTTTCATCTCGAAGTAATATCTTCTCATGGATTCCCGCGCTTTCCTACCCGATTTCGGGGCATACAGGATTCCGGCAACGGCTCCGACTATTGCTCCCAATAAAAAATATCGTGAACTCATCGAAGGCCTCCTTCCGTATATCGAATGTGCAAATACCATGCCAAATTGGAGAACTGAAATCGTGCAGATACGCCCGAGCATTGAAACAGCCGAACTCAAGAAGACGTGGAGGCGTTAGCTCACTTTCGATAAGCATTCAAGGATGTGCGGATGGATTATGGGGCTTTCGGAAGTTGACATTCAGTGAAGGCTATAATATAGTTTTGGACAACAAACAGCACATTTTGAACTCAGGATTGATAGTAAAGGAGAGGGAAAATGGGGGCCGCCGGAAAGAAGAAAAAAATCAAAAAAACGAGTGATGCCTCAGAACAGAAAAAATCCCTCCAGAAAAAGAGCCCAAAGCCGAAAAGGGGGAAAATAGCTTTTAAAAAAAAAGAAGATTTTCCAGTCGCGGGCAGAGTGGAATCGGCAGACGGGATGAAGGCCCACCAGGAATTTATATCCCAGGTGCCCCCTGACTCTGGGATGGCTCTTGCTCATCAGGCCTTGAGGAAGAGCGAAGAGAAATTCCGCACCCTTGCAGAACATGCTCCCGATATCATAGCCCGGTTCGACAGAGACTGCCGTCATCTGTATATCAATTCCCGGATAGAGGAGGCTTTAGGCATTTCCAGAGAAAACATATTAGGAAAAACACAGCGCGAACTTGGATATCCTGAAAATTTGGTGCGTTTCTGGAATAAAAAAATCAGCGAGGTTTTTTCCAAAAAAAAGGAAATAAACATCCAATATGAGGTTTCCACCCCAACCGGAGAAAAATATTTCGAATCCTCCCTGGTCCCGGAATTGAATGATCGAGGTGAGGTGGAAACTGTCCTGGGCCTTTCCCGGGATATCACCCATTTCAAGGAGACCGAGCAGAAGATCAACCAACTGAACACCAGATTGGAGGAACAGACCCGAGAATTGAAGAAGGCTAACGATGAACTGAAATCCTTTACTTATTCGGTTTCCCACGATTTGAGGGCGCCCCTGCGGAGTATCACAGGTTTCATCGAGGCCCTCAAGGAGGATTATTCTCGAAGCTGGCCAAGTGAAGCCAAGGATTACCTCCGGAGAATAGACCGAGCCTCATTCAGGATGGCCCAGCTCATCGATTCCCTGCTGGTGCTTTCTCGAGTAACCCAGGAGGAAATCAAGGTCGATTGGATCGATCTGAGCCGTATGGCCAGAGAATTTTGTTCGGAGCTCCGGAATTCCCAGCCGGAAAGAAAAGTCGAATTCGTGATCCAGGATGGACTCCGCATTCTGGGAGATCCTCGATTGATGGATATCGCTGTGCAGAATCTTTTCAGTAATGCCTGGAAATTCACCCTGGACTGCTCCCCGGCCAAGATCGAATTCGGAGTTCAGAAGGAAAAGGATAAGAAGGTCTTTTTTATCAAAGACAATGGGGCGGGATTCGACATGACCTATGCCGATAAGCTTTTTGTGCCTTTCCAGAGGCTTCACAGTATGAGCGAATTTCCAGGTGCCGGGATAGGGCTAGCTACGGTGCAGAGGATCATCCGGAAGCATAACGGCACAATCTGGGCAGAGGCCGAAGAAGGAAAGGGGGCTACCTTTTATTTCCACACAAAGGTAAGGGAAAATGAAAATGACGGATGAGAATATCATTTTATTGGCTGAAGACAATTCCGATGACATCGGGCTGATCAGAAGGCAGTTCGAGAAGAGCAGGATCGAGAACCAACTTATGGTGATTCAGGGCGGGAAGGAGGTATTGGAGTATTTGTTCCGCCGAGGAGCTTATAAAGACCGCAAATACAGCCTGCCCTCCCTTATCCTGCTGAGCCTGAATCTGCCCAAATTGGGCGGCGTGGAGGTTTTGGAAAAGATCCGCCAGGACCGGCTGACGTCTTCCATCCCGGTTCTCGTGCTCATTTCCCATGAGAGCGAGAAAACACTGGTGGAAGAACAGGGCCTGAACGTGGAGGGATATATCCAGAAGCCTCTCGGTATGGCAAAATTGAAGGAAGCCGTGGAAAAGTTGGATTTTTCCTGGACTTTCGGACCTGAAAAAATGGAATGATGATGATTTTACTCAAAAAACACCTGAAGATCCTTGCAGTAGAAGACTCGGAGGACGATGCTGATCTGATCGCGAGAAAGCTGCAAAAGGAGGGCTACGGGTTCGATTTTAAGAGGGTCGATAACGAAAAGGATTTGAAAAAGAGCCTTGGGGAAAAAGACTGGGATCTGATCATTTCCGATTATATCCTGCCCCGTTTTTCCGGAAAGGAGGCTCTGAAGCTGGCAAGAGATGCCAAAGGGGATATCCCTTTTATCATGGTTTCCGGGAAAATAGGGGAAGAAAAAGCCGTGGAGATGCTCAAAGAGGGGGCCAGCGACTTCGTGATGAAGGATAACCTGTCCCGCCTTCCGTTTGCGGTCGACCGGGCTCTGGCTGATGCTCGATTCCACAGAGAAAAACAAAGGACAGAGGACGAACTCAGAAAAGTGGTCAGCCGGTACCATATGCTGGCTGAGAACATCTCGGATATCATATGGACCTTGGATACAAACAAAAGATTCACCTTTGTCAGCCCTTCGGTCTTTAAAGTCACCGGTTATGGTGTTGAAGAAATTTTGGCCAAGGGGTTGGATGAACTTTTAAAACCAGAATATCATAAAACTGCCTTGAAGGCCATCGATCAGGCTTTGGCTTCTTTCGAGATTGAAAAAAGCGAGCTGCCAGCAATGGATACGTTCGATGCAGAGCTGATTTGTAAGGACGGTTCCATTATCTGGACTGAATCCAAGGTGTCGCTTCTAATAGGACCGGGAAAAAAACTGTTGGGATTTTTGGGAGTCACCCGCGATGCCTCTGAACGAAAGCAGAACGAGCAATTGCTGAGGGAATCCGAAGGCCGGTTACGGCTGATTTTGGACCATACTCCGGATGCGGTTTGGACTGCGGATTGCAAGGGAAGGATTACTTTCATCAACAGGGGTTTTGTTCGACAAGGGGTGGAAGACTTTGTCGGGACCAATTTTTTGGACTGGATCGTGGAGCCATATAGATCCAGAGCGAAAAGACTATTTGACCGAGCATGGGCTGTCGGAGAGACTGCAAGTCTGGAAGTGATGGATAAAAATTCGCATTGGTGGTATGCCCGCTTGAACCCCATGAAGAGCGGGGACAAGGTGGATCAGATCCTGTTCATTTCCAGCGATATCACGGACAGCAAAAAAAAAGAACAAGAGCGGCTGAGCCTGGCAAGAGCGATCGAACAGATGGAGGAAGGGATCATCATCACCGATGCCGATAGGGGAGTGCGTTTCATCAATGAGGCTTTCGAGGAATCCAGCGGGTTCAAGGCAGCGGAAATCATCGGAAAACCTATCGATATAATTTGGAAGGAAGAAAGGGATAAGAGATTATCGGAGAACCAAAAAGAAGTTTTTTACCGGGCTGAATCATGGAAGGGAAGGCTGACCAGATGTAGAAAGAACGGGCCGCGGTATGAAGCGGAGATTCTTGTTTCTCCTCTCCGGGACAGGCAGGGACAAGTCACCCATTACATTATCATCGAGCGGGATATCACCGAAGAAATAGAATTAGAACAGCAGGTCCAAAGGATGCAGAAAATGGAAGCATTGGGGACTTTGGCTGGGGGGATTGCCCATGATTTCAACAATATTCTCATGCCCATAATCATCAATACAGAGCTTCTTCTCTACGAAACTGCCAAGGAAAATCCCACCCATCTTCTTCTTAAACAAACCTTAGAGGCTGCCAATAGGGGCAAAGATCTGGTGAAACAAATCCTTACCTACAGCCGCAAAAGCGATGTGGAAAAAAGACCTATGGATATGGTCCAGACAATCAAAGAAATCCTCAGATTCCTTCGAGCTTCTCTGCCCTCCAATATCGAGATTCACCAATCCTCTAGTGTCGATATGTATACAGTGGATGCCGATGCCGTTCAAATTCAGCAGGTATTGATGAACGTCTTTAAAAATGCGTCTGATTCTATCGGATCTCATGACGGCAGAATTGAGGTCCATTTGAAGGAATTGGAGGTTGCACCTGATAACCTGAAACTTTATCCTGACCTTAAATCCGGATCATATTTGAACATCTCCATACGAGACACTGGATGCGGTATGGACAGGGAAACCGCAGAAAAGATTTTTAATCCTTTTTTCACCACCAAGAAACCGGGAGAAGGAACAGGAATGGGATTGTCGGTGGCCCAGAGCATCGTAAAAAAACATCAGGGCAGTATCACATTCTCCAGCGAGCCGGAAAAGGGAACCGCTTTTCAAATCTTTCTGCCCAAATCAAAGGCCATCCGCCAGTCCCAAGGAGATATTGATGATTCCATCCCAGGTGGAAAAGAGCGCATCCTTTTGGTTGAAGACGAGAAGGCGGTGATTCTGAGCTTGAAGAGGATGCTGGAAAGCCTGGGGTACCAAGTGACAGAAATGACCAGCCCCATGGAAGCAGTAAAGAGGGTCTGTGAGCAGAACAAATCCTTCGATCTGGTTATTACAGATCAGACTATGCCCGAGATGAGCGGAATGGATCTGGCTCAGGAGCTCAAGCAAAGCGGCTCTGACATCCCTATCATCCTGATGACCGGTTTCAATGAATCGGTAAATCATGAAAACACTAGAGATGCAAGCATAAGGGATTTGATGATGAAACCTATCAACTCCAGAGACATGGCACAGGCCATCCGACGAGTTCTCGATAGAGTGGTTTAAAAAAAATCCATGGCAGCAGATATCCTGGTTATCGATGATGACAGGCTGGTCTGCGAATCCATTTCTCATGTGGTGAAACAGATGGGACACCGACCGGTTCATGCCTGCAATTTAAGGGAAGGGCTCGATCTGGTACAGCGTGAAGCATTCGACATTGTTTTCCTGGACGTGCAGCTTCCAGATGGTTCAGGTCTCGATATCCTGCCTTCCATTCTAGAAACACCATCTTCCCCGGAGGCCATCATCATCACCGGATTCGGAGATCCGGATGGGGCAGAGCTGGCCATTTCCAAAGGTGCCTGGAGCTATGTGGAAAAGCCTCTTTCGGTCCAGGCTATTAAGCTGCCTCTTACCAGAGCTCTTCAATACAGAGAGGAGAAAAAATCACGAAAACCTGTCGCCTTGAACCTGGAAGGCATCGTGGGCAAAAGCTCCAGGTTGAGACATTGTATCGACCTTCTTGCTCAAGCTGCAGACAGCGATGCCAATGTGCTGCTGACCGGAGAGACCGGCACCGGAAAGGAGCTATTTGCCTGGGCCATCCATAACAACAGTGCCAGAAGTCACCGGAGCTTTGTGGTGGTGGATTGTGCCGCCCTTCCAGTGACTCTGGTGGAGAGTGTCTTGTTCGGTCACCGGAAGGGAGCTTTCACCGGAGCCGATAAGGCTCAGGATGGATTGATCAGCCAGGCAGACGGAGGGACACTTTTTCTGGATGAGGTGTGTGAGCTTCCTCTTGCCGTGCAGAAATCTTTTCTCCGTGTTCTTCAGGAACGCCGGTTCCGTCCAGTCGGAGCGAACAAGGAGATCCGGAGCGATTTCAGGCTCCTGGCAGCCACGAATAAGGATGTGGAAGACATGGGCCGCCGGGGAAGGTTTCGACAAGATCTTCTCTTCCGTCTCAGGGGATTGACTATCGAGCTTCCTCCCTTAAGGGAGATCAAGAGAGACATCCGAGAACTGGTTTTTTACTATATGGACAGGATGAGCGAGCAGTATGGAACCGGAACCAAGGGGTTCTCCCCGGAATTCTGGGATACTCTGTTCAAGTATGACTGGCCGGGAAATGTGCGAGAACTGATCCAGGCGCTCGAACAATCCCTCACCTTAGCCAAACCTGAACCCACCCTTTTTCCCAAACATCTCCCCAAACACATCCGCATTCAGGTGGCGAGGTCAGAGGTCAAAAAAAAGGTGCCTTCTCCTGCCACTTTAGAAGACAGGGGGGAGGCCTCTCCCTCTCCCGAACTCGAAAGCCTGCAGGAAGCCCGGGATTCCGCCATGGCTGAAGCTGAGAGCAAATACCTCAGGAAGCTCATGGAAAGGACCGAGGGTAATATCAAAGAAGCCGTCCGGATTTCAGGACTTTCCCGTTCCCGGCTTTACACCTTGCTGAAAAAATACGGGATTCCGTCCAAACCTTCGCGCTAGAGATTCTGCACTTGTCTCGATCCATGGAACAGTGTCCCAGCCAATAGAACTTTTTCTCGCCGATTAAAACAATCTCAAGGCAAATTCATCTTACGATCGATCTATCTTTCTCTCCTTATCCCTGGTAACGGGTTGGAGAAGAAATTTCTTCAATCTGGCACGATTTTTGTAATAGAAAAACTGTCTGAAGCAACCAGTCAGAGAGGAGCTCGATCCGATGAGAGTTATTTTCTTTGCACCAGAAATTGAGGGGGATGGCAGCCGTCTCCAGACAGCCGTCGAAAACGTTGTCTCCAGAAATGATTTGGAAATTCATCGAACCTTGAAGCAGCTGGAATCGAGTCTCCATGTTCCCCTGGGAGAGAGAGCGGTAGGGGTTCTTATGGCATCGAACATGGAAGAACTCAAGAATTTCATTTCTCTGAAAAATTTAATGAAAAGTCTCCCCCTCATTCTGATCTTGCCAGATTATGAGCCAGAGACTTTGAAATTGGCTCATCTGCTGCTGCCCAGATACTTGGAACACAAACGAAGTGATTTCGATACTCTGGCCCAAGTACTGACCTTTCTTGCAGGCTGACTTTTTTGAACTGGCTTGCCTGGCGGGCGGAAAGGGACGGCATGCAGCGCATGCCTTGAAATCATATAAGGAGGGATGAATTGGAATCCCGTTCCTTTTTTAACGGAACCGACGAAAGAACTTTTGTTCAATCCGGGATAAAAAGAAAGGACCTTCAGGACTGCAGGATGTTGGCCATGGTGATGGCAGGAGGAAGAGGAAAGAGGTTGTTTCCTCTGACCGAGCACAGGGCCAAATCGGCCGTGCCTTTTGGCGGCATGTGCAGACTTATCGATTTTGCCATGAGCAACCTGGTGAATTCAGGGATAAGGGAAATCTATATTCTCACCCAATACAAGGCGCAGTCCCTGCTGCGTCATCTCCAGCTCGGATGGACCATCTCCCATCCCATGAACGGATACATGGTGATGCCTGTTCCTTCTCAGATGCAGAGCCGGAACACCTGGTATCTGGGAACCGCCGATTCCGTATACCAGAACCTGGATCTCATCCGCAGGGCGAGGCCGGACGTGGTGCTGGTGTTCGGATCCGACCATGTGTACAGCATGGATATATACCAGATGGTCAAGTATCATCTGGATACCGGTGCCGAAGTGACCGTGGCTACTATTCCTATGCCCGTCAATCGATGCTCCGAATTCGGCACGGTTTGTGTAGACGACAACTTGAGAATAAGAAAATTCGAAGAAAAGGTTTCCAATCCTACCCCTATTCCCGGTCGGCCGGATCAAGCTTTGGTATCCATGGGAAATTATGTTTTTCAAACACAGGCTCTTATGGAAGAACTGACCGAGGATGCCATGGATGAGCACAGCAGTCATGATTTTGGCCGGGATATCCTGCCTAAGATCTGCGGGCGAAGGAAGCTGTATGCCTATGATTTCCGCCAAAACAAGATAGCAGGATCGGAGAAGCCCACCGATTACTGGAGGGATGTGGGTACCATCGAGAGTTATTACCTTTCCAACATGGATCTGAACAATCCGCTGTTGCATTTGGATCTCTACAACAGTCATTGGCCTTTGAGGTCGGTCCGTTATCATGATCTGCCTCCCCGGGTGGTAGAGGACCTCTCCGGCCGGAGCGGATTTGTGGAAAATTCCATTCTGGGGAGTTCCGTGATCATCTCCGGAGGAAGTGTCAGGAACTCTGTGATCGGTCCCAATGTCCGCATCTTGAGCAAGGCTCATGTGGAAGAATCGGTGATTCTGGGTGATGTAACGGTCCAGGAGGGGGCCAGAATCCGCAAGGTCATTATCGATCATGGAAACACCATCGAAGCAGGAGGAAAGATCGGTTACAATCTGGGAAAGGATGCGGAGCGCTATTATACAGACCGTTCAGGAATAGAGGTGGTCCCCCACAGGAATGCCATGAGATAAGAAAGGAGGTACCATGGACAAGCAGTGTCCTTTTTGTTGGGATCAAAATATCAGGAAATTGGCTCAAGTCGTTCTGAACGGGGCGGGCCAGACCAGGTCCCTTATGGAGTGTTTGGACTGCGAGAAATGGTATTGGGAGGATTCCGGGGAGGAAATCTTTGAGCTGGCCGAACTCTGTCAAACTCTGGTTATGGAGCCGGAAAAATGCGATGAAGTGATTATCAGTCCCATTCGGTCGGACTACTTCTCCAGTCCCAAGACAAAACTTAAAGAATTCAACCACATCTGCAGCGAATGTGCAAACAAGAGATTTGTCCTGTAAGAAAGATTATGTCTCTTAAAATATATAACTACCAATGCAGCGAATGCGGCAGGGAGCTGTTTTCCTATATCCAGGTCTAGGAATGAATGGATTGAAGCGGACATCTGGCATGGATTTTGCAAATTTAGGAAGAGAAATCTGAATCGCGTAAGGAGGTTTTTAATGAGACGTACAGATGAACAAATCAAAAAAGAGATTGTGGACCAGCTCTACTGGGACGGACGCATCGATGCGTCCGATGTGAAAGTAGAGGTCACAGAAGGCGTGGTTTCTCTTACTGGTACAGTCACCGATTACACGGCCTTTCGTGCCGCAGATGATGACGCTTGGGACATCCCCGGCATCTTGCGTCTCGACAATCGTTTGATCGTCCAATACCCCGCTGAAGTCAGAATACCCGAGGACGAAAAAATAGTCAGCCACATCGAGAACATGTTTTGGTGGAATCCCAGCCTGGATGAATCGAAGATCACCATAACATCGGAGAATGGACGGGTTAAGTTGGAGGGCTCGGTGGATGCTTACTGGAAAAAGCTCAAGGCAGAAGAGATCGCATACAGCGCTTTTGGAGTGGTGGATGTAACCGACGAGCTGGTGGTTGTTCCTGCAGAGGATATTGTGGATGAGGTGATCGGAGAAGAACTCGCCGCTGCATTGGAACGGAATATTTATGTAGATGTGGATGCCATCAACGTCAAGGTAGAAAATGGCAAAGTCACTCTGTCTGGCACGGTGGAGAACACACTGGCATTTCGGTCTGCTGTGGATACGGCGCGACATACTCCCGGTGTGAAGGGAGTGATCAATAATCTCAGGTTGATCTGAGCAGCGAAAGTTTTCCATCTATATGAAGCTGTATTCGGTGAAGATGGACGAGAGAGAAAATCCACACTTTTCTTCAGACTGAATCTTTTGACAGTAGACCCATTTTTTTGGCTCGGGAAGTCTGATATAGCCAGCATGATCATTTTCGAGTGTTTCGTAAAAAAAGAAGACGGGCATATCCAGACAAATAAAGGCAAATAAAATCCTGTTTTGCAGTAAAGGGTCTTCTTTCATAAAACCATTCTTTCTGATCCGAAGTTCCCTTTCCGTGAGGCGTGATCATCTCAAAGGGATTTAAATTTATTTTTTCGTCGTCAGAGGAATCGCCGAAGGGAAAGATCCCAACAACATGAAAGCCGGAGACCTAATGTCCACATCGCTGATTCTCTGTGAGGAAGGCACGGATATAGGGGAGGCAGCCAAGATGATGGAGGATCACATGATCCGAAGGCTGCTGGTGACCGGAGACAATAAAGAAATCGTTGGCGTCTTGTCGTTGGGTGATTTGGCCGAACATGCGAGAAAAAGCCTGGCCGTAGAGGTCATCAAAGAAATATCGATTCCTTCAGAGCCTGAAAGATAAATCGTTTACTCCCTCTTCAATTGCGACTGTTCTATTCTTTTAAGCTTTTTCAGCCGGCGCTGGTGCCGCTTTTCTCCGGCAAACCGGGCGTCTAAAAATGTTTGAATGATGTTGCGGGCCAGTTCTACGCCGATCACGCGGGATCCGAGACAAAGGATATTGATGTTATCGTGCTCCACCCCCTGCCGGGCAGAGTAGCAGTCATGGCAGACGCCTGCGCAGATCCCAGGAAATTTATTGGCTGCCACGCTGACGCCTACTCCGCTGCCGCAGATCAGGATCCCGCGCTGAACGCGTCCTTTGAGGACAGCATTTGCCATTTTTCTGGCTATGTCGGGATAATCTGCAGGTTTATCGGAGGAAACTCCTAAGTCCAACACCAGGTATCCTTTCTCTCGCAGTTCGGGGAGAAGTTCCGCCTTGTAGGCGAATCCGGCATGGTCACTGGCCAGAGCTATTTCCGATCGGTGAGACTTTTTAGGAAGCATCAGACAAGCTTTCTCAATTCATGGTCCTGTTTCAGTTCGATGGCTCCCGGATAATTCATGACTGATAAGGACCGATGGAACGGCGCATTAGGGTTCGAAGCAGAGGTCTTTAGTAGATTTCACCACCTCCCCGGCATAGAGGGAGGATACCTGTCTCAGGGTGAGAGCTTGGTCGAATTCGGTCTGGGCTGAAATCCCGTCAGCGGGCATGACCACATGATACCATCTAAGCCCTGCTGAAGCTGCGGTATGGAGCACGCAAATATTGGATACTGTGCCGACGACGACCAACTTATCCCGTTTCCAGACATAAGTGAGGAAATGCTCCAGCCAGGTGCCATAAAATCCATCGTAACGATTCTTCTGACAGACAAGGTCTTGGGATCGAGGCTTTAGCTCTTCGATGATTTCCCATCCCCAGGTGTCGATTCGGCAGTGTTCCGGCCATATTTCCCATTCCGGATCATCTTCGAACATGGTATCCTGGGTGTAGGCGATCTTGACATCCGCATTTCGGGCGGATTCGAGAAGGTTTTGGATTCGAGGCACGGTTTCTTCAGCCGCGGGAACAACCAGGTTACCTCCCGGTTTGATGAAATCATTCTGCATATCCACGATGATCAAGGCGGTTCTTGAGGCGGGAAGGACGATTTCCTCTTTATAGGGAATTTCGGGAACCTCCACCTTTTTACCAGGAACAAACGAAAAGGTCATGCTGAACGCTCCTTTCTCCTATACTCTGGATAGTCTGTGTTCTATTCCTCTGTGCCTGATTATGTCACGAGCCACTGGCTTTCTTGACAAAAAGTCCGCACCAGCATTCTCCGTCTGCTTTGTCTTTATAGGTCTCATGGATGCGGAAGTTGCAGGGACATACCAGTTTCAAATCTTCTTCAAAATCTTTAGTCATCAGCCTGCAGGGGCAGTACTTCATTCCGTGGTTCCTTTCGTTCTCCATAACACCTTTGATCAGACTTTCGACTTTTTCAGAGTCAAGATTGACTTGGAATTCATTTTTTTCAGAGAATCTCTCGATCTCTCGAAGAAACTTGTCCTTATCCATATGGGTTTCGGTCAAGCGCATGATTTTTTGTGCCTCATCCGATGAAACCTCGATGAAGGCGTTTACTGCGTTACAGGTTGGACAGATCTCCGGCGGCCATACGCCGTAGTGGATGTCATTGCAGACAGAACAGCGCCAGAATTTTTTCATTCCACTTGGATATCTTTGGCGTTCTGCCAGACACCATGGATGTTGCAGTAGCCGGCGGCATAGATGGTGCCGGGATTTTCGGTTTTGAAGCTCAGTACAGCCCTATGATGGGTATAGACAGTGCTGGTATCCGGGCCTTCGGTGGACTCTCCGTGGGCGGTGAACTCTGCGGTCCCTATATGGTAAGGGAATTTCCCTTCTTCAGGAAGGAAATAGACGGCGATCCATCGAATGTGGTGTTCGGTTTTGTTGGGATGGGCCACCTCTTTTCCTATCGTGACCTTGACGTCGAAAAACTCTCCCTTTTCGGCCTTGTCCGGGACCTCGATAACAGGGACATGTTTTTCCTGCTTCCAGTCCGCTGATTGAAACAGCTCTTTAAATTCGGTCATTTTAACCTCCTTCTTTTTTGACTTTTATTGTTTATATTTTTTTAAATTGTTCTTTATCGGCTCCGCATACCGGACAAACCCAGTCGTCGGGCAAATCTTCGAATTTTGTTTCGGGCTGAACCTCGCTGTCCGGATCTCCCTTTTCTTCCTCGTAAAGGTATCCGCACACTTGGCATTCCCATTTTTCCATAATCTCTCTTCCTTTTTAAAAGAACTCTTTCCAGAGTCCGTCCAGATCGTTGTCCTCTATCTGCCTCCTGGACAGAGGCTCTTTTCCATCCAATCCGGCAAGCTCTTCATAGGTCCTGCGGCGGCTTTTGTAGATAATTCCTAGAGGAATTTTATCGCCCCATTCCAGCGCCTTTTGAAAGGCCTCGGTTCTATCGGAAGGATCGTAGGGCTCATCCTCCAGCCTGTATATCCTCTCTTTATACCAATCATAGGTATTGGTTTTGTTAAAGGAAACGCAGGGCTGCAGGATTTCCAGGAGCGAAAAACCCTTATTTTTCACCGCCTTCTTCATCAAGTCTTTCAGGTGTTCCATCTCGCCCACGTATCCTCGAGCAACAAAGCTGCAGTTGCTGGCCACAGCCAGGGCGAGGGGCCGTTCCGGGCAGACAATATTTCCTTCAGGAGTGGTCCCGGTCACCATGTTTTCATCTGAGGTAGGGGAAGCCTGGCCCTTGGTTAAACCATAGATTTGATTGTTGTGCACGAAATAGGAGATATCGATGTTCCTTCGCATGGCATGGATGAAGTGATTTCCTCCTTCGGCATAGCCATCTCCGTCTCCTCCGTCTGCAATCACCACCAGTTCATGGTTTGCGATCTTGGCACCTGTGGCCACCGGCAAGGTGCGGCCATGCAGCCCGTTGAATGTATTGCAGCGCAGGTAATGGGGGAGTTTGGCCGCTTGGCCGATGCCCGAAACCATCAAGATCTCTTCCGGTTTAAGATCCAGCTCTGCCAGAGCCTTTTTCCATGCATTCAGGATTCCGAAATTGCCGCAGCCAGGACACCAGGCAATCGGATCATCGCTGTTGAAATCATCTATCTTAGTCATTTCGCTCACCTCTTTTTTCTTCGATCTGTCGGGCCAATTCTTGTGGGGAATAGGGCCGGCCATCGAATTTGAGGATTCTTTTTTCGACCCTTACATCCATCTCCATTTTCAGCAGTTTAGAAAACTGGCCCGTGGCGTTATTTTCTATCCCGATCAATTCAGCACCTTTTCTTACCTTTTTGGGAAGGACATCCTTTTTCATAGGATATATCTCGCTGAAGTGGATGTATCCGATGTTCATTCCCTTATCTCTGAGGTGATGGACAGCTTCTTCCACCGGTCCGAGGGTGGAACCCCAGCTTACGGTATACAGTTCGGCTTCGGCATCCGGGTAGATCTTGGCAGGAGACATTTCCTCTTTCAAACCTGAGAATTTTCTCAGTCTTTTTTGCACCATTTTTTGCCTCACTTCTGCGCTTTCCGTGATGTGCCCTTCTTCGGTATGCTCGTCGCTGTCGGCATAGAGAACCTGCTCTGGAGTACCGGGAAGTATTCTCGGTGAGATTCCTGAGGCTGTGGTTTCATATCTTTTGTACTGGTAAGGTTGGAAATCAGCTAAATCTTTGTCCGAAATCAGGCTGTGCCTCCCTTTGTAGATATTCTCCATGTGAAAAGGTTCCACCGTCCAGGAAGAATCGTTCAGGTACTGATCGCCCAGTATGAAAACCGGAATCTGGTATTTCTCGGCTAAATAGAATGCCTTGTTGGTCAGATAAAAAGCCTCCTCTGCAGAGGAGGGGGCGAATATAGCCCGGGGAAATTCTCCATGGGCACAGTGGGCCACGAACAAAAGGTCAGCCTGTTCGGTCCGGGTAGGCAGCCCTGTCGCCGGTGCGGGCCTTTGACAGTCCACGATCACCAGAGGAGTTTCGGTCATACCAGCGAGACTGATGCCCTCTACCATCAGAGCCAGACCTCCGCCTGAAGTTCCGGTCATGGAGCGTGCCCCGGAGAAGAAGGCTCCTATGGCCATGTTGACTGCCGAAATTTCATCCTCCGCTTGTTCGACGATCAGTCCGTATTCTTTTTTCTTGGCAGCCAGGTATTCCATGATCGCTGTTGCCGGGGACATAGGATAAGCAGAATAAAAACGGATATTGGAGGCGATGGCTCCCAATGCCATCGCTTCGCTTCCGGTGACCAATATTTTTTTGGAATTCTTTTTTTCTGGGACGTCCTTACAGAGTTGAGTTCCTTTGAAGCGTTCTTCTGCCTGTTCGTATCCCGCGCACGCGCATTCCTTGTTTGCGTCAACGACCTTCTTTCCCTTGGGACCGAAGGTTTCTTCAAGTAGCTCCAGGAGTGAGTCCAGAGATAGGCCGAGAACCGCCAGTGCGGCTCCCGAAGCCACGCTGTTCGCCATCCTGGCATCCCGGCCTTTTTCTTTGGCAATCTGCTCTAGAGGAATGGGGAGGTACTTTTCTCCGCTGGGGGCTTCTTTGCCCACCTGTCCCGGATCATAGATGATCACATCTTTCATCTCATCTTTGTAGAGAACCAAAGTGTTCTTGTCCAGGCAAATCAGAACATGAACCCTGGAAGAGGGGGCTCCGATTGAAGAAGTGCTCAGGCGGATCTGGGAAAAATTGTGTCCCCCCCGGATCCGGGACATGATATCCTGGTGAGTGAAGACCCAGAGTCCGGAGCGCAGAAAGGTTTTTCCCAGCAGTCCGCTGATAACCTTCATTCCCTGTCCGGCTTCACCGCCGATTCTTATGGTGACATCGCAATCAAAATCATTTTTTGTATTCTCAGCCATTTTTTTCTTCCCCTTTTCAAATCGTCTTCCCAGATTGCCGATGCTTTTCTAACAGGCGTGATCTCAACCTCCAACATTTCTCTATATTCTTATCAGTGGAGTTTCTTTTTTTGTTTTTCCCACTCTTCCAGGATTTCGAGCACCTCTTCATCGGGAACATCATACCAGTTTGAATAAACCTGTGCTACTGCCCGGAAGAATTCGGGCTTTTCCAGGATGACGGTTTCATCTGCTCTATCGGCCATCTCACGAGCCACTCGTCTTCCCGCAACGGGAACAGCCACCACGATTTTTTGGGCATTCTTCTTATGGCAGAGCTCTACCGCCGCTCGCATGGTCGACCCCATGGCCAGGCCGTCGTCTACCAGAATAACCGTCCTTCCAGAGATTTCAGGTAAGGGTTTTCCTTTTCTGAGCACGCTGACTCTTCTTTTGATCTCTTCGCTTTGCTCCAGGATGATCTCCTTGATGTCTTTTTCCGGCACCCATGAGGATGCCTCGCGGAGAAGGATGGCGCTGCCGTCCTCAGCCAAGGCGCCGAAACCCGATTCGGGATTATCAGGGAAAGGAAGTTTTCTGGAAATCACAATCGAAAAGTCGGCATCCAAATGCCTGGCTACCTGGTAGCCGACCTCCACTCCTCCACGGGGAATGGCAAGAACCAGAACTCCCTGGCCCTTGTATTTTTTAAGGGGCCTTGCCAGCTTCTTCCCTGCGTCTTCCCGGTCTTCGAACATGGCTGGGCTGCCCTTACCCAACCATTCTCAAGGCTTCCTTGATCATCTGGTTTGCGTAACCCCATTCATTGTCATACCAGCTCATCACCTTGATCAAATCTCCATCCACTACCTGAGTCATGGAGAGGTCCACGACGGATGCATGAGGATTTTCGATGATGTCGGAAGAGACCAACGGATCTTCGGTCACTCCTAAAATTCCTCGATATCTGTCGGTCTGAGATTCTTCTTTGAAAATTCCGTTCACTTCTTCTGTGGTGGTCTTTTTCTCGGTAAGGAAAATGATATCGGCAATGGAACCTACCAGAATAGGAGCCCGCACAGCCACTCCGTCGAATTTCCCTTTGTACTGGGGCAGTGCCTTTGTGGTGGCCACGGCTGCGCCGGTGGAGGTGGGCACGAAATTTGCCGCTCCTGCCCGTCCTCTCCTGAATTTTTTGCTCGGACTGTCCACGATTCCTTGAGTCGAAGTGTAGGCATGAATGGTGGTCATGATGGCTTTTTGAATTCCGATTCTTCTCCCCATGACTTCGACCACCGGCGTGATGCAGTTGGTGGTGCAGCTGGCACAGGAAATGATAGATGGTTTTTCCTCTCCTGGTATATTGACTCCATGTACGATAGTGGGGACGTCCTCGCTTTTCGCAGGAGCGGAAAGAATAACGTGCTTTGCTCCTGCCTGTATGTGCTTGTTCAGTTCCTCCCGCTTGGAGAAGACCCCTGTACACTCGAAAACGACATCCACGTCCAGGTCTTTCCAGGGCAGGGCGGAGGGCTCTTTTTCATGGAAAACCCGATAATTTTTTCCGTCGATAACCAGGTTCCCTTCTTTTACCTCCACCTGTCTTTTGTAGCGCCCGTATGCTGTATCGAATTTCAGTAGATAAGCGAGGTTGTCCGTGGGGACAAGGTCATTGACAGCCACCAGATCCAGCTCGGGTGTCTCCAGGATGATTTTCAAAGCAGCCCTTCCGATTCTCCCCAGTCCGTTTATGGCGACATTTGACATAAGCTTCCTCCTTTATTCGATTTAAGTGAGTATGAGCGTCTATCCGGTATTCTAAATCGGTCCATCCTATTCATCGGACTTCATTTCTGAGGATTGGCAATTCCGATGACTCCGCAGGCCACTCGGGCGCCGGCATTCCCCGTGGGCTGGGATACGAAGTCGTCTTCACCGGCATGGATGACGACCGCCAGTCCGATGATGGAGTGGGAACCCGAAAACGAAATATGGTTATCGATCCGCTCGTAATGCGCTCTGCCTTCTGAGTCGGCTTCCAGATTGCCCAGGTCTCCTGCATGCCGTTCCATATCGGTGGGAGCGCCGTGGGGCATGTCCTCGGGATTGAAATGACCTCCCGCAGAGGTGCCATCCGGAGCGCTGCAGTCCCCGTATTCATGGATGTGGAATCCATGTTTTCCTGGAGAAAGCCCCTCTACATCGGCGACGATTTGGATGTCATCTGCCACTTGGGTAAAGGTTACTATCCCGCTGACATCGTTACCTTCGGTGGGATGCAGAACGGCTACTGCTTCGGTTATAGCTCTCTCCGGTTCCATAGGGACAATCTCCTCCAGAGGTTCTTTTTTCTGGCAATGGATTCCTCCCAGAGCAATCAAAAAGACCGCCGCTGCCAGGACATAAATAAACTGTTTCATTATTCCCTCCTTTCAAGTGTTCTTGGCAAAGACTCCTTTTGTTCAGGTCTTTCGATTACATGCAGCAAGAAGTATGCCAAGGTCTTTCCATTGTTTTCATTCCTTTTCATCCCTAATTCTGAGGTTTTCGTATCTCTAGCTTTCATCTCATCGGGACGAGCTGAACGATTCTAACCGAAATTCTGCCGGTCTATAAATCTTCCTGTCAATTCTCCAGATCAGCAAATTACCGTGACACAGGAATCGTCCTGTGGAAGAGAACAAAATTGGAGATTTATTGTGATATGTGTTCTTTGGATTTCTTCAGGTTTGCATTTGGCATAACATTTGCAGGTTGAAAAAGGATATATTCATTGGTTAAGGAGCTGCGAATGGAAGAAAACGTAAAAAGAGAGAGAGGATCTTTCGGCCTGCTCCGCCAGACTTTTTTGGTTGCAGGCATACTCATCCTGGCCAGTATCCTTCTCGGAGCCTTCGTTTCCAGATGGTGGTTGTTGATAGCTGGAGGAGTAGGAACAGGTCTTCTGACCGCATCGATATTCGGCAGATGTACGTTGACTTTTCTGCTGTCCAGACTTCCCTTCAACCGTCCCCATTCCGGCGATATCAAAAAGGGCTCCGACCTGTTGAGCTCTTGAAAAGGGAGATTAAAAGAAAAAAATTGGTGAGAAGAGAGGAAAAAATGATTGATATCAGTCAGGCCTCACTCAAAGATCTTCTGGGAATAGCGGTACGATCCGAGATAGATTCTAACCAGGTCTATACGGATCTTTCACGGCGATTTTCCAATCCGCTGCTCAAAGATAAATTTCAGTGGCTGGCTACAGAAGAAAGCAAGCACAAGGAAGTCATTGAAAGCTTATTCGACAGGCTCTTCCATGGAGATGAGCTTACGGTTCCAGACGAGCCAGTTAAGGAGCTTTTCAAACATATCGAAATGACACCCTCCTCCACTTTGGTCGACATTTTGAACCAGGCGATGGAGTCAGAGAAACAATCCGAGGATTTTTATTCCCGTCTTGCCGGTGAGGTGCAAGAAGATCTGCCCAAAAAAATCTTGATTTATTTGAGTAAAGTGGAACACAGCCACCTCAAGATGCTGGAGGGTGAACTCTCCATCGCACTGGAATACGAAGACTATGCGGAAAAACCGATAGATAAAGTTGTAACCTGATAAACGTATCAGGAATATATCGAACGAGGAGGAAATAGATTGAGAAGAAACCAATTGACTCCCATACTGGCTACGTGACCTCGATCGAGGCTCTGCTCTGGGAGAGTCCGTGTATGGGACAGTAGGTGGCGGCATAGATTGTTCCGTTTTTTTCTGTTCTAAATTGGAAAGACTCCTGGTGCAGGGTAGGATTTTCTAAAGGGTCTGTCTGTTCTCTAATCTCTTTCTGAGTGGCGAAGAACGGCTGGACCACTCGATAGGGTATCATGCTTTCCTGGGGGAGAAAATAGACTGTAATCCAGTACCGCCGGAGATCGATTTTTCCGGATTCATCCATATCTTTTTTAACGGTAACCTTGAAGTCAAAATGTTCTCCTCTTTTTTATCCTGCTCGGCGCCTGGATTAAAGGAACGTGTCTTCTCTTTTGATTTTTTTCTGGTTGAGATAAATTCTGGAAATCCGTCATCACTCTTCTCCTCTTCAATAGGGATGTATTTTGCGCCACTGTTAATCAGCAAAAAATATGTCATTTATCTCCCTGGGCTTAAAGCCGAGAATCGATGGGCCAAGGTATTCAAAAAGCGGTCGTTCGTCCTGCTGGATAGTATTCGTTCCCAACCAGCAGGACAAATTCAACTCAAAATCAAATGCTTTTGCCAAATTCGATTCCTGCCCGTCACTATCTCTATTTCCTGCGGACTTGGAACTGAAAGGTTTAAGGTTTTAATGGCCTTAAAAGGATTTGGCATAATTTTTGTATTTGTATTGGAATTGAAGCAGAGATATCATATTGAAAAAAGCATGAAAATCGGCTCTCGATGTCAGGATAACGGAGAATGCCTGTTTGTCGTATGGGGCCCTTTCCTGAAAAAGGTGGAGGTAAAAATCCTCTCCCCGGAGGAGAGGCTCATCCCGATGAAAAAGGACAGCAGGGGATACTGGAAGGCGTGTACCCGGGGCACCGGTGCCGGGACGCGTTATTTCTACAGGCTGGAGGAAAAAAAAGACAGACCCGATCCTGCATCGGACTTCCAGCCCGAAGGGGTGCATCGGTGCTCCCAGATTATCGACCACAATGCGTTCGATTGGGGAGACAGAAACTGGAAGGGTGTGCCCCTGGAAGATATGATCATGTATGAACTGCATGTTGGAACCTATACTCCCCAGGAATCCTTCGATGCGGTTATTGCCCGGTTGGAGCATCTGGCCGATCTGGGAATCAATGCCTTGAGTATCATGCCTGTATCCCAATTTCCGGGGGGCAGAAACTGGGGATACGATGGAGTCCATCCTTTTTCCGTCCAAAACACATATGGAGGGCCGGAGGGGTTCAAGCGGCTGGTGGATGCCTGTCATAAACACGGGATGGCGGTGATCTTGGATGTGGTTTACAACCATCTCGGGCCAGAAGGCAATTATTTCGGAGAATTCGGCCCCTATTTTACGGAAAAATACAAGACTCCCTGGGGGAAAGCATTGAATCTAGATGATGCATACAGCGATGGAGTCAGGAACTTTTTCATACAAAATGCCCTTCACTGGTTCGAATCCTACCACCTGGATGCCCTCCGGCTGGATGCGGTCCATTCCATCTTCGACATGAGCGCTCGACCTTTTCTTCAGGAATTGAAAGAGGCGGTAGCGGCTCTATCGAAAAAAAAAGGAAAGAAATACCATTTGATAGCCGAGAGCGATCTGAATGATGTGAAAATAATCACGCCAAAAAGTCAGGGTGGTTATGGTCTCGATGCCCAGTGGTGCGATGATTTCCATCATGCACTTCATTCTCTTTTGACCGGAGAGAGAGCAGGCTATTATACAGATTTCGGGAAGGCGGGACATCTTGCCAAATCGATCCGGGAAGGATTTGTTCTCTCCGGACAATATTCTGCATACCGTAAAAGGTGCCATGGAAGTTCTTCCCGAAAAAGACCTGCCGGCCAGTTCATCGTTTTTTCCCAAAATCATGACCAGGTGGGAAACCGGAGAGGAGGAGAGAGGCTTTCTTCACTCCTTCCATTCGAGGCCTTGAAGCTGGCTGCAGGAGCTGTTTTGCTGTCGCCTTATATTCCCCTTCTTTTTATGGGAGAGGAATATGCCGAACAGTCGCCCTTTCTCTATTTCACCAGCTTTTCGGATCCGGAGTTGGTCGAGGCAGTCAGAAAAGGAAGGAGGGAAGAATTCAGGGCCTTCCAATGGCAGTCTGAACCCCCCGATCCCCAGAGCCCTGGATTTTTCTCGCGATCCAGGTTGAGATGGGACATCCGACACGAAGGTACCCATGCTGTTATGTGGGCATTCTATCGCCGATTGATTCAGCTCCGGAAGACTATGCCTGCCTTATCCAAGCTCGAAAGGAAAAAATTGGATGTAACCGTCTGGGAAGATGAGAAAACTCTGCTCCTGCACAGATGGTACCGGGAAAGCCATGTGTGCGTCCTCATGAATTTCAACCGGGAGGATGTCCGGATCAAAATCTCTTTCCCGGAAGGAAAATGGCAGAAGGTTCTGGATTCTTCTGACAAGAAGTGGTTGGGGCCGGGATCCGCCCTGCCAGATTCGCTTCAAGAAGCGGCGGAATCTCTGATCTCCGCTTCTGGCCTGTCTGTTCATGAACGAGAGGTATTCCCTTGATGCGGATTCCTGTTGCCACATACCGGATTCAATTCAATCCTAACTTCGATTTCACTAAGGCTAAAAGCTGTGTTTCCTATCTGGCCGATCTGGGCATTTCCGATATCTATGCATCTCCCATCTTCAAAGCCAGGAAAGGCAGTCTCCATGGATACGATGTGGTGAATCCGGCTGAGATCAATCCTGAGCTGGGGGGGAGGAAGGCATTCGACGAGCTCTCCGCAGCGCTCAATAAATCAGGTGTGGGATGGATTCAAGATATCGTTCCGAATCATATGGCCTATGACTACGACAACAAAATGTTGATGGATATTTTGGAAAGAGGAAAAAATTCGAACTTCTTCCGCTTTTTCGATATTGACTGGGCTCATCCATCCGGCGAACTCAAAGGAAAACTTCTGGCTCCTTTTCTGGGAAAATCTTATGGGGAGTGTCTGGAAAACCAGGAGATTCAACTGAGCCTCGATGACGGCGAAATCAGGGTGAAACACTACGATCTGAAATTTCCCCTGTTCAAAAATTCTTATGCTCGAATTCTCAGACACAGATTGGACCAGTTGAAAATGCATCTGGGAAAAGGCAGACTCATCTGGGAAAAATTTTGTGATCTCTTATCCGTGCTCGAAAGCGAAAAAAAGACCGGGAGAAAATGGAGCAGCGGCGGTGAACGGCCCTTCAAAGAGCTGCTGGCAGAGATATGTAAAGAGAGCCAGGAGGTGGAAAAACATATCCTCGAGAATATTCGAATCTTCAACGGTATCAAGGGAGACCCGGACAGCTTCACCTTCCTGGACGAGCTGCTCTCAGAGCAGCTTTTTCGCTTATCCTTCTGGAAGGTCGCGACAGAGGAGATAAATTACAGAAGGTTCTTCAATGTGAATGAACTCATCTGTCTGAGGACAGAAGATAGAAGCGTCTTCGATCACATCCATTCCTTGATCTTCACTCTTCTCCATGAAGGAAAATTCACAGGTTTGAGAATCGATCATATCGATGGGTTGTATGATCCTTCCGAATATTTGAAGAGGCTGAAGAGAAAGGCCGGAGATATATTTTTAGCGGTGGAGAAGATCCTTCAACCCGGGGAAGAGCTGCTGTCCGTATGGCCCGTCCAGGGGACCACCGGATATGATTGGCTCAATCAGGCGAACTCCCTTTTCTGCGAGAGGAAAAATGCAAAAAAATTTGACCGTTTATACTCCAAATTTGCAGGTTTCACCACTCCATACGATCGGCTGGTGAGCGATAAAAAAAGGCTGATTATCGGTCAACATATGGCCGGGGATATCGATAATCTGGCTCAGGAACTGAAAAACTTTTCCCTCCTTTCCAGAAAAGGGCTGGATTTCACCCTTTACGGCTTAAAGAGGGCTTTAGTCGAGATCATGGCTCAGTTCCCGGTGTATAGAACCTATATCACCGGAACCCGGATCAGAGACAAAGACAGGGATTATATCAGGGAAGCCGCGGCCAAGGCGAAGAACAAAATTCCGGGATTTTTACATGAGGTCGATTTTGTGGAGCGCTTTCTTTTGGATCGACCAGGTTTATTTTCTGCCCAAGAAAGACATTACAAAAGGGATTTTGCACTGCGGTTCCAGCAGTTCACCGGACCTCTCATGGCCAAGGGATTTGAAGATACAGTTTTATACGTTTATAACAGACTTCTCTCCTTGAACGAAGTGGGAGGAAGTCCTGCCCGGTTCGGAATTCCTCTGGATGCGTTCCACCGATTCATCAAAAAAAGAGCTGAACTTTGGCCTCACTCGATGAACACGACTTCGTCTCATGATACCAAACGGGGAGAGGATGTCCGGGCCAGGTTGAATGTCTTATCCGAAATTCCGGAGGAATGGGATCGAAAGATCAGGCTCTGGAGCCGGTTGAACCGAAGTAAAAAAAGACGGGTGAGGGGAGTCAGAATTCCCGACAGAAACGATGAGTATTTCCTTTATCAAACCCTGACCGGAGCCCTTCCTTTCCATCGAGGGGAGTATTCCTCCTTCATCGAGAGAATGAAAAGATACCTCGTGAAATCTGTCCGGGAAGCCAAAGTCTACACGGCCTGGCTGGAGCCCGATTTGGCCTATGAGGAGGCATATGTCTCCTTTATGGAGGATATTCTGGATCCCTCGACAGATAATCCCTTTCTCAGGGAGTTTCTGCCGTTCCAGAGAAAGATTGCTCATTACGGCATCTTCAATTCTCTCTCTCAGACTCTATTGAAATGTTCAAGCCCGGGCGTTCCGGATATCTATCAGGGAACCGAATTGTGGGATCTGAGCTTGGTCGATCCAGACAACCGGCGTCCGGTGGCCTTCGAGAAGAGAGAAAAAATGCTGGATGAAATCAGATCCAGTGAGAAAAAAAAAGGATACAAACTGGCAAAAAATCTCCTCCGGTCTAGAGAAGATGGAAGGATCAAGCTGTTTTTGATTTATAAGGTTCTGAAAGCCAGGAGGATGAATTCCGAACTCTTTGAGAAGGGAACGTACATATCCCTTCGTGCCGGAGGAAAATGGGGCCGCCATATTATCGCTTTCGCCCGAAATGCAGGCAGTTCATGGATGGTAAGTGTAGCCCCCCGTTTTCTCACTCCGATTATCGATGAAAAAAGTCTTCCTCTGGGTGCATCCGTTTGGAAGGACACGTTTCTTATGCTGCCCGAAAATTGCCCTCTTATTTGGAAAGATGTTTTCTCGGATCAGATGATCAGGAAAGAGAAATCTTTGCCTCTATCTGAAGTTTTTAAAGACTTTCCGGTGGCTTTATTGATGAATGCCGAAAAAAAGTGAACCTTCCAGGATAATCCCTGCAGTCTGATCCATAGTTTTTCCTACTGCACAGGAATATTTCTTGTTTTGTAGGACAGGTATTCCATGATCTGGGATTTTTAAGTTGGGCTTTCCCAAAAGTTTATAGAGGCGTTCTTGGCATGTTCTTTGCTTCATCTTCTGAGGAGGAACTTGAAGACAGATCTTAGCTATGCAAAAATATCGTAAGAATAAAGAAAAGACCGTAGTGGTGGCCAACCGTCTTCCGGTAAGCATTTCTAGAAGAAAGGATGGGTTGAAGATCCAGCAAAGTCCAGGGGGACTGGCGGCGGGACTGCGCTCTCTAAAGGAAGAGGGTGATGTGACTTTCGTCGGATGGCCCGGATATTGGCCCTCCAGTGAGAGCGAGAAAAGAGATATCCAGAAGACATTGATCCATAACTATCAGAGCCACCCCGTATTTATCCATCCCTCTGAAGTCAGCAAATACTATTACGGATTTTCCAATAGAACCCTTTGGCCGCTCTTTCATTATTTACCGAGCTATTGTTCCTATGACCAATCCGAATGGGAATCTTATGAAAGGATCAATCAGCAGTTTCTCCAGACCATCCTCGAATCGGCGGATTCCAGAGATATCTTCTGGATACACGATTATCATCTGATGCTTCTTCCTTCCTTGTTGAGAAGCAGTCTTCCCAAGAGCACCATCGGGTTCTTTCTCCATATTCCTTTTCCTTCTTCCGAGATCTTCCGCCAGCTGCCATGGAGAAGGGAGTTTCTCGAAGGTGTGCTCGGGGCAGATCTGATTGGGTTCCACACCTATGAATATGTCCGGCACTTTTTGAGCAGCGTGCTGCGGCTGCTCGGGTATGAACACGAATTCGGCTCCATAAATATCGATAACAGAGTAGTGAAAGTAGAAAATTTTCCAATGGGTGTCGACGTCGGACACATGGAAAGGCTTTTGGACAAGCCGTCCGTAAAAAAAGAGGTTGAGAGTTTAAGAGAGAATTATGAGGCGGATAAAAGAAAGATCATCCTCTCAGTAGACCGCCTGGACTACACCAAAGGAATACCCAATCGGCTGGAAGGATTGGAATTGTTTCTAGAAAAACATCCGGAATGGCATAACCGGTTCATCTCCATTATGCTGTGCGTGCCTTCCAGAACCAAAGTCAAGCAGTATTCTCTTCTCAAAGAAAACATCGATCGGCTGGTAGGCAGGATCAACGGACGGTTCGGAAAACCGGGCTGGATTCCGGTTCATTACATGTACCGGTCGCTTCCTTTCGAAAAACTGGTGCCTCTTTATGCAGCGGCAGATATCGCCCTGGTAAGCCCCCTCCGTGACGGGATGAATCTGGTAGCCAAAGAGTACGTGGCGGCAAAAACCGACCATAGAGGAGTTCTTGTTCTCAGTGAGACCGCAGGAGCCGCCTTCGAGCTGGGAGAGGCTCTGTTGGTGAACGTCAACAATAAAGTCGATCTGGCCTCGGCTCTGAACCAGGCATTGAGCATGAAGCAGGAGGAACAGGAGTCGAGAATCAAAACAATGAGATCCAGACTCGCCGAGTATGACATCTACCGCTGGGTTCACAGTTTCATCGAAAGTTTGAACGGGACCAAGAAGGTTCAAGCGCAGCGGGAGCACCGGAGGTTAAAGGGTCAATGGAAATCCAGGCTTCTCGCCGATTTCAAAGGAGCGAAGAATCGACTTTTGCTCCTGGACTATGATGGAACCCTGATTCCTTTCGCCGACCAGCCGGATCAAGCGAAGCCGGATATCGGATTGATCAGATATTTGAAGATGCTGACCAGTGATTCCAAAAACACTCTGGTTATCATCAGCGGAAGAGACCGTTCGTTTATGGAAAAATGGTTGGGAAAGATACCTTGTGGTCTGGTCGCTGAACACGGAGCCTGGATCAAAAAAAGTCTCCAGGAGGGTTGGCAAGAGTCGAACAATTTTTCCAGCAGATGGAAGAGACTGTTGAAACCTGTTCTCCAAGATTATTTGGTGCGAGTTCCAGGATCTCTCATTGAAGAAAAAGAGTACGGCATAGCCTGGCATTATCGGAAAGCAGATCCTGAGCTGGGTGAAATCAGAGCAGGTGAGCTGGTCGATTACCTGACCGATTTTTTAGCCAATGAGGATCTTCACGTGATGCATGGGAATAAAGTCGTGGAGGTAAGAAATTCGGAAATTAACAAAGGAAGAGGAATCATGCCGTGGCTGACGGGTAAAAGGTGGGATTTCATACTTGCCGTCGGTGACGACTGGACTGATGAAGATTTGTTCAAGATATTGCCTTCTTCTGCTTTTTCAGTTAAGGTTTCCTATGGTCCCACGGAAGCCAAATATTTTCTGGACTCTCCCCAGGCAGCCAGAAAACTGGTCCTGGAGTTGGCCAAAGCCTGAAAGCAGCAGACATCTGGATCGATATCAACGATGTTGTTTAAAGAAACCGAAAGACTGAATCCCGGACTTTTAGGGGACAGCCATGATCCGAAAGATCCGAGAGTGGGAGAAATCGTGACGTTCCTTCCCCGGGATTACCAATCGGCACATGTCGTCATACTGGGCTGCCCTGAAGACGAAGGAATCAGGAGAAACAGAGGAATACCTGGGGCACGAAGCGCTCCCAGGGAGATCCGTCGCGCATTTTACCAGCTTGCACTGAACGAGACCATTCAATCGCAAATGATTTTTGACTTAGGGGATGTAAAAATCGGAGGGACCCTAGAAGAGACTCATGTGCGGTTGAGGCGGGTGGTGGGACGTATTCTGGAGGACGGGAAAATGGCTGTCGTTTTGGGGGGAGGAAACGACATTTCCTATCCCGATTGTGCCGCTCTGGCAGAGGTGAAAAAAGATGTGATTGTATTCAACATCGACAAGCACTTCGATGTGCGGGACCTATCTCCAAGAAACAGCGGGACTGCTTACCGTCAGCTGCTCGAAGAGAGGCTCATCGCCCCTGAAAGATTTTATGAAATGGGCTCTGAAGAATTTGCCAATTCACCGGCGTACAGGGATTACCTGGAGAGAAAAGGTGTGCACATTTATTCCCTGGACGAGATGCGCTCTTACGGGATCGAAGCATTGTTTCAGAATATATTGAGCAGCAACACCCATGATGCCGTTTTCTGGGGATTCGATCTGGATGCAGTGAGGGATGCCGATGCACCTGGTGTCAGCGCCAGATATCCTACCGGGTTGACTGCCAGGGAGATCATCCGAATCGCTGGAATCGCTGGGGAGAGAACAGACTTTGGCGTTTTAGAATTTACAGAAGTCAACCCAGAGTTGGATATCGATAACCGAACAGGAAAATTGACCGCCATATTGATCCATACCTTTCTCTCATCCAGGAAATTTACGGCATGACAAAGTACCATCATTCTCGGAAAGGAGGCTAACGGATAAAATGTGGGGAGATCATTGGATGTTCGGAGGATTTATGTGGATTTTTTGGATTTTTCTGCTCGCAGGTTTGATCTTGCTGATCTGGTGGATCATCAAACAAAGCCAAAAGAGCGATTTTCAAAGCAGAGAGGATGCATTGGATATCTTGAAGAAGAGATACGCAAAAGGAGAAATCGATAAAGAAGAATTCGAACAGAAAAAAAGAGATATTCTATCTCAAGATTAGAGAGGAGGCATTATGATTCCACAAATCGGACTTATGATTGGTCTCTATATCGTGACCCGAATGTTTCAGCTCCTGCTTCCTCAGGGAGAGCGGAGACAAAATGTTTTTGTTACGATTCTGGCAGGAATAACCATCGTGGTGACAGTGTTTGTCATCGCAGACCTTTTCATCAGAGGAACGGCGAATATTTCCATTAGCGGTTACTGAAGGAACACCCAAAAAGGGTCAATCATGGCAAACGTCTTGATCATCGACGATGACAAGCTGGTTTGCGATTCCATCGCCAATGTCATAAAGGAAATGGGGCATAATCCCACCTGTGTTTTCACACTCAATGAAGGATTGGAAAAGGCCCGTTCAGAAGACTTCGAAGTGGTTTTTCTGGATGTGCGCATGCCCGACGGTTCCGGTCTGGATATCCTTCAAGACATCCAGAAAACATCAACTTTTCCGGAGGTCATTATCATCACCGGATACGGCGATCCTGATGGGGCCGAACTGGCTATAAAAAATGGAGCATGGGATTACATCGAAAAACCCCTTTCTGTGAGGGAAATAAAGCTTCCTTTCAGAAGGGCTCTGCAGTACTATAAGGAAAAAAAGAGGACAGCCACCTCGGTCAGCCTGAAGAGAAAGGGGATCGTCGGGGAAAGCGCTCAGATTTCCTCCTCCATGGATATCGTTGCCCAGGCCGCTACAAGCGATGCCAATGTCCTTATAGAGGGGGAGACCGGTACAGGAAAGGAGCTGTTTGCCTGGGCAGTGCACCACAACAGCTCCAGGGCGGATAATAATTTTGTGGTGGTGGATTGTGCGGCACTACCCGAGACCCTGGTGGAGAGCGTTCTTTTCGGCCACAGGAAAGGCGCCTTTACCGGTGCTGACCGCACCCAGGAGGGCTTGATCAAACAAGCGGATAAAGGAACTCTTTTTCTGGATGAAGTGGGGGAACTTCCCCTTCCCATTCAAAAATCCTTCCTCAGAGTACTCCAGGAGCGGAAGTTCCGTCCGGTAGGGGGAAGGCAAGAGGTAAGAAGTGATTTTCGTTTGGTGGCGGCTACCAACAGGGATCTGGAAAAGATGGTCGAAGAAGGGAAATTCAGAGAGGACCTTCTCCACCGTATCCGGACCTTGGTCATCAAGCTGCCACCTCTCAGAGATATTCCGGAAGACTTGGAGGATCTGGTTACCTATTACCTCCGGAAACTCTGCAGCAAGTATGAAGTAAGCATTAAAGGCATTTCTCCCGGATTCTGGGATGTTCTCCGCTCTTATGACTGGCCGGGTAACACCAGGGAACTCATACAGGCTTTGGAAAGGGCCGTTATTGCGGCCCAGAATGAATCCACCCTTTTTCCCATGCATTTGCCCCATCACATCCGCATCAAGCTGGCTCGGGCATCGGTAGGGAACAGGACAGACAAGCGAATCAGCCTGCGGAAGGGTGCGGAATCATCAAATGAGCTGCCCACTCTTCAAGATCTCCGTGACGCTGCAGTGGCTGACGTGGAAAAACAGTATTTGAGCGATTTGATGAAGGTTACCGGCAGGGACATCAAACAGGCCTGCAGGATTTCCGGACTCTCCAGGTCTCGTCTGTATACTTTACTGAAGAAGCACCATATATCTCCTTCCCGCTGAGACACTTCCGCCGCTCTCAAATTCCTGCAAAGCAGGAAACGTCCTTTTTGATGAAACTCGATCCGATCAGGAAGATGCCGCATCTGCTGGAAAAATTCCCTTGCATTTTCCCCAAGGAAGAGCCTGATTTGTGCTAATTATTTATGGCCCAGCGATTATTTGGCATGTTTTTTGTTTATTCAGTTTATGCAAACAGATGATCAGCGATCATTGACCTGATTTTTATGGAGTCTCACATGGAAGTTTTTCTGTATTCTTCAGAGATCGAGGGAAAAGAAAAAGAAATAGAGAGTATGATGGAGAAGCTCCTTCCTGCCCATCGACTGGATGTTCTCAGGTCCATAGATAATCTTTCAAAAAAACTCCAGGAGGCCTGGAAGGAAAGGCCTATCGTCGTAATCTTGGCCCACAAAATAGATGAGCTCATCGATCTCGTGTCGATAAGGGAACAGCTGCACGCGGTTCGCTTGATTCTTATCCTTCCCGATGCAGAGGAAGGGACGATCTCTTTGGCCCATCGCCTTCGGCCGAATTATCTTACTTATTTCCACAGAGGTGTAGAGGAATTGAAGGCAGTGCTGGAAAAGATGATGATGATGAATTGAGCTTTTGATGAATGAATAAGACATCCAGAAAAAAGAAAAAAAGATAGAAATTTGAATGAGATTAAAACAATACGAAAAAACAAAATTAAGGAGTTAAGATGAAAAAAGCAGCGGACTTCGAAGAACTGTCACGGAAGGAACTGACCTGGTCGATCGACCAAGAAGATATCGACTTCGAAACAAGTGACGGATGCGAGCCTTGTGAGGAAATCATTGGACAGGACCGTGCGCTCAAAGCGATCCAGACAGGGCTGGATATCAGGAGTCTGGGCTACAATATTTTTATAACCGGACTTGCCGGAACGGGCCGGGTGACGACCATAAAAAAGCTCCTCGATGAATTGAAAAAAGAGCAGAAAACGCCAGATGATATCCTGTACGTGAACAACTTCCGGAATCCCGACGAGCCCACCTTGATCACACTGCGCGCTAAACAGGGAAGAGAATTCCGGGCAGACATGGAGAAGATGATAGAGATGCTCAAGAGCAATATCCCCGAGCTTCTGAAGAGCGAATATTATACCAAAAAAAAAGACAGCATAGTCGAGGAGCTGCAGAAAAAACAGAAAGAAATTCTTAAAGCATTCGAGGATGAGGTGGCCAAGGAAGGATTTACCGTGATTCAAGTACAGATGGGTCTTTTCACAAAACCTGATCTGGTGCCAATCATCGATGGAAAGCCTGTTTCATTCTCCAATCTAGAAGCCATGGTAAGGAAGGGGGATTTTCCGAAGGAAAAACTGGATGAATTGAAAGAAAAATATGGACAATTGACCGGGAAATTGGAGGAGATCTTCAAAACACTAAAGGAGATCGAGGAGGAAATCCGGGAAAAGCTGAAAAAATGGGACAAGGAGGCTATCACCCCCATCATAAAAGGGGCTATCGATGAGATGCGGTCAAAATATGATCAGGATAAGATTTCCTCCTATCTCGAAGAATTGGAGCACGACCTGGTCAGACGGATCGATCTTTTCAAGAACCAGAAAAAAGACCAGAAACAGGAGCCGATGTCCGATCCATTCCAGCCTTACAAGGTGAATCTGGTCATAGACAATTCCGAAACCGAAGGAGCGCCGGTCATCATAGAAAACAATCCCAACTACATCAATCTTTTCGGTTCTATTGAGTTGAGCCCGACCCGGTTTGGAGTCATGCAGACCGATTTTACCAAGATCAAGGCCGGATCTTTTCTCAAGGCCAACGGCGGATATCTGATCGTCAACGCCCTGGATGCCCTTGTAGAGCCAGGGGTTTGGCCCACACTCAAGCGCACCCTAAGGTATCAGACGTTCGAAATCCAGAACTATGCGTCCTTGTATCTTTTTTCGACCTCCAGAATAAAACCGGAAAAGATCGAGTGCGATGTGAATGTGGTCATGATCGGAGAATCTTATATTTACAGCCTGCTTTATTTTATGGATCCCGACTTCAAGAAAATCTTCAAAGTCAAAGCCGAATTCGATTCAGAGACCGATAAAGACAAAGATGTCATCGATAAATACATCAGCTTTATAAAAAAAATCACGGACGAGGATAAACTATTGCCTTTTGACAGAGGAGCGATGGCAAAAGTCATTGAGTACGCCACGAGGCTTGCGGGGAGGCAGAGAAAGGTATCCACCCGTTTTCATATATTGGCAGATGTGATCAGGGAATCCAGCTACCTGGCGAAAAAGGAAAATGTAGATACGGTCAACCGTAAGCAGGTGGAAAAAGCCATCGAGGACCGGTTCGAGAGAGTCAGCCTGATCGAGGATAAGGTTCAGGAGATGATCGAGGAAGGAACCATCATGATCGATACAGATGGCAGCGAAGTCGGTCAGGTGAACGGATTGTCCGTTTATCCGATGGGAGAATTTATCTTCGGGAAGCCTACCCGTATCACGGCGCGGACTGCTGTGGGGAGAGGCGGAGTCATCAATATCGAGAGGGAAGCGGATCTGAGCGGCCGCACTCACAACAAGGGTGTCCTCATTCTGTCAGGATATCTGAGAGGTAAATACTGCCAGGACAAGCCCTTCGCGCTTTCTGCCAGTATCGCATTCGAACAGTCCTATTCCGGTGTGGAGGGAGACAGCGCTTCATCCACAGAGGTCTATGCCCTGCTCTCTTCTCTGTCAGGACAGCCGCTGCGGCAGGATATCGCGGTGACCGGGTCGGTCAACCAGAGAGGGGAGATCCAGGCTATAGGTGCGGTCAATGAGAAAATTGAAGGATTTTACGAGGTGTGTAAAGCCAAGGGCTTGACTGGGAATCAAGGAGTCATCATTCCTCATCAAAATACACAGAACCTTATGCTCAAGCCAGAGCTGTTGAGCGCGGTGAAAGAGGGCAAGTTCCATGTCTATCCCATTCAAACCATCGATCAGGGAATAGAAATCCTGACGGGATGGAAAGCAGGAAAGGTTCAGGAGGATGGAACTTTTGAAGAAGACACAATCAATTATCTGGTTGATCAAGAACTCAAGAGATTGGCTTCCAGCTGGAAGTCATTTATGGCTCGGGGGAAAGAAGAATCCAAAGCAGAGTAGCTTCCTTCTTCCTTTTTCAATAAAAACCAAGTCAAAGCATTACCGGCGATATCTGTAACACATTCAGTTTGGAATAAATCTCGTATATAATTTAAAAAATGAAGAAATTACTCGATATACTTGAAAGAGACAGGCCTTCATCCATCATTGTCCACAATAATCCCGACCCTGATTCCTTGGCTTCTGCCGTGGCCATGAAGTACCTCCTCAAAAAATTGAGATACAAAAAAGTCAGAATTTACTACGATGGACTGGTGGGCCGGGCTGAAAATCAGGCCATGATCAGGATATTGAAAATTCCCCTTAGCCGGACGAAAAATATGACCTCTGTAAAAGAACGTCAGTTCATTCTGGTGGACTGTCAGCCGTATACCGGTAATGTCTCTCTTCCGGAAGGAACGTCTCCTGTTGCAGCGATCGATCACCATCCGCGTTCCAGAAAATCGTCCAGAGTTCCCTACCGGGACATCCGCCCCGATTATGGTGCCAGCTCCACCATTATTTATGAGTATTTTGAGTCACTGGATATACCTGTGCCCAGAGACATCGCTACAGCGTTATTCTATGCCATTTTCAGTGAAACGCAGAGCCTGGGAAGAGAGGGAAGTCAAGCGGATAAAAAGGCTTTTCTCAATCTCCTCCCTAAGATCAACTTCAATCAGCTCTCAAGAATACAATTTCCAGCCATATCGAAGGAGTTTGTCTGTAATCTCTCCGATGTTCTGGTTAACACGTTTTATTATAAAAATCTTACTGGTGTCATTCTCGATCAACTGCCCTATCCTGATTTTATCGCCGAGATGGCGGATTTTCTTTTAAGGATAAGAAACATCACTTGGTCCATATGTATTGGCTCGTTCAAAAATCTCATTTATGTTTCTCTGCGGACGACAAATCCTGATGCCAATGCGTCTAAAGTCCTCAAGAGAATTATCCCCCGTTACGGTGCTGCCGGAGGCCATGATATGATTGCCGGTGCACAAGTGAAGGTCGACCGAAGGAAGAAAAAAAGCGTCGAGACTATAAAGAAACAAATAGTCAGAAAGATCCTCAAGGAATTGCATCATCAGCCTGCCGAGAGCTTGTTCCGGCTGATCGATAACCAGGAGTTTTTTCTTTGACTCTAATGAATGATTCTTCAAGAAGCCGATACCTTTGGTTATTCCAGGCTGTTTGTACGGTCGCTGATTCAAAATTATGGCAAAAAATCTCGTTGAATGGGAATAAGTCCTTTTTCGCAGGACGGGTTTTCACGGATTGCTGGTTATTTGCGGTTCAAAATCAAAGACCATTATCTTAAATTCGATATAAGAGTTAAGTTAGATGGAATTTGGCATGTTTCTTGGACTCTTTTTATTTAGGAATATGTTTGCCGTTTTCCTTTAGCTGCAAACATGCACAGAGATATTCGCAAGACCATCTGAGGAGGCTTTCTTATGTTCGGCAAAGGAATCACTTTAGTAAAACTTTTTGGCTTCAAGGTAAAGATTGACTTAAGCTGGCTCATTCTCGGGCTTCTTATAACATGGACTCTGGCTCAAGGCCTTTTTCCTCATTATTACGAGGGATTTCGAACAGCCACCTATTGGATTATGGGAGTCGCTGGCGCTTTGGGGCTTCTTTTCTCCATTGTGTTCCACGAACTCTGGCATTCTCTGATCGCCCGAAAATTTGGACTCACCATGCGCGGCATTACACTCTTTATATTTGGCGGAGTGGCAGAAATGACAGAAGAGCCTCCCAGTCCTAAAGCCGAATTCTTCATGGCTGTTGCAGGGCCCATATCCAGCGTTATACTAGGCTTGGGACTCTTCGGAATTTTTTTTCTGGGAATAAATGCAGAATGGCCCAAGTCAGTGACCGGAGTGATCAATTACCTTGCCTTCTTGAATTTGATACTGGCGGGTTTCAATCTGCTCCCTGCCTTTCCCCTGGACGGGGGGCGCGTCCTCCGTTCTGTCCTTTGGGGATGGAAGGACAACATCCGGTGGGCCACCCAAATCGCTTCAAAGATAGGGGGAGCTTTCGGGATTGGCTTGATCATATTCGGCGTTTTAGAGCTGTTCCTGGGAAATCTTATAGGCGGAGTCTGGATTGCCGTGATCGGGTTGTTCATAAGAGGAGCCTCGCAGTCAGCCTACCAGCAGATGCTGATCCGGAGATCCCTGGAAGGGGAAAAAGTCCGGCGCTTCATGAAACCAGACCCAGTCACTGTATCTCCATCCATATCTGTCGAGGATTTGGTCGAAGATTATGTCTATAAACATCACTTCAAGATGTATCCGGTTGTCGAAGATGGAAAGCTTGTCGGCTGCGTCACCCTGGGACAGATTAAAACCATACCTAAAGAGGAAAGGAAAAATCACAAAGTCAGAGAATTGGCCGAAAAATGTTCTGAAAAGAACACTATCGGTCCTGATGAGGATGCCATGAGAGCCCTCACCACGATGAGAAAGACGAACTCCAGCCGCCTCATGGTAGTAGAAGGAGACAAGCTGGTAGGAGTGATCGCACTCAAAGACATGATGGGACTGCTGTCTCTTAAAATAGACCTGGAGGAATAGGCCGGGCAGCAAAATTGAATTCTGAAGAAAAATAAACGTAAGAGATTGTCCCAAAGTGGCGGGAATGATGTATCAATTTAAAGAGCAGGAAAATATCTTCGCTTTAGTTCAGATTTTAAACGCCATTCCTTCACCGCCCTTCTCGGCGCCTGCGGAACTCCGCATGATCAATCCAAATCATTGGTTTTTATCCTGTGTTAATCCGAGTCCTAAATTTTTGGAATGGTCGTGCTCAATACATCCTCGGCGTCCGACAGGATCGGATTCCCTCGAAGGACGGCTCTGGAAGGTTAAATCTTCAATGTCGCTTCGACATTTCCCTGCTCTTTTATTCACACTTTATTTTCCGTCACTTTGGGACAAATCCAAACGTTAAGTTAATTTATTAAGGAGGCAATTTATGGACAAAAAAGAAGCCTATCAAGAAAAATGGGAAGCCCAACTCAATCAGCTACGGGCCAAGATCGATGAATTGGCCGCTAAAGCTGACCAAGGAAGAGCAGAGGCAAAAATCGAATATGCGGAAGGGATGGAGGCTTTGAGGACAAAGCAGGAAGAGGTGAAGAATAAACTGAAAGAATTGAAAGAGGCCGGAGGAGAAGCTTCCAAAGACCTCAAGGCAGGAGTGGAAAGTGCCCTGTTTGATTTGAAAAGGGCTGTGGAAAGCGCTGTCTCAAAATTCAAATGATCCTGTGATTCTCTAACTCGTTCTTCTTCCGAAAATAGCAGATCTCAGTTCTAAGAATTTTAAGAAACTCCCGAAAAAAAGGAATGAATCACGAAATTAAATCCCATCATAAAGAACCTTCTTCTGAAACGGTCGATACCAAGAATTTGCCCAGGCATGCCTGGTCCTGGTCAAAGGAAAAATTACTTGAGCACTTCGGTGTTTCTCCTGATAAAGGATTGGCTCAGGCTGAGGCAAAAAAGCGGCTCAAGGTTTCTGGATACAACCGCCTTCAAAAGACCAAGAAAAAAAGTGCCTGGGAAATTCTCGTTAATCAGTTCAAAAGCCTTCTCATCATTATTCTTGCTGCCGCAACGGGCATTTCCTTTATACTGGGAGACTGGATAGAAGGGACTGCCATTGGTGTGGCAATCGTCATTTTCGTCGTTATAGGATTTTTCACCGAGCTAAGGGCCGTGCGTTCCATAGAGGCTCTGAGACAGTTGGGAGCGGTGAACACAAAAGTCAGACGCGGTGGAACCCTGAAGGAAATTCCCGCACAAAAGCTGGTCCCTGGAGATATCGTTGCCGTGGAGGGAGGGGATATCATCACCGCAGACCTTCGCTTGATCCAGGCGTCAAAACTGCAGGCGGACGAAGCTGTGCTGACTGGAGAATCCCTTCCGGTCGAAAAGGAAGAGAGGAAGCTGGAAAAAGACGCACCGCTGGGGGAAAGAGTCAACATGCTCTTCAAGGGAACATCCATAACCCGTGGGACCGGAGAAGCTCTGGCTGTGGCAACGGGCATGGAAACCGAGCTGGGGAAGATCTCTTCCCTGGTGGAGGAAACTGGAGAAGAAGAATTCACTCCTCTGGAAAAACGTCTGAACCGGCTAGGGCACAAACTCATTTGGCTGACCGGCATCATGGCCGTCCTGATTGCCGGCGTGGGAATTTTTTCGGGCAAGGCCATCTACCTGATGATCAAAACATCTGTTATCCTGGCTATTGCCGCTATTCCCGAAGGCCTTCCTATCGTTGCTACCATTGCCCTGGCCCGTGGGGTCTGGCGGATGGCCCGAAAGAATGCCCTGGTGGAACGTCTCTCTTCGGTGGAAACCTTAGGAACGACAGATATCATCTGTACCGATAAGACCGGGACCTTGACCGAGGGTCAGATGACTGCAACCCAGATCATAACCGATTCTCGCAAAATCAAAATCAAAAGCGACGGCCACGGCGGCACAGATAAATTTTTCCAGAATGATGAAGCGGTCGATCCTTCTCAGGATGAAATCCTCAAGGATCTGCTCACGGTTGGTTTGCTCTGCAACAATGCGTCCTTACAGGAAAATTCCGAAGAAGAAATCAAGGGAGTGGGTGAACCCCTTGAGGTCGCTCTTCTGGTGGCAGGACATAAGGCAGGATTGGACCGCACTCAGCTGCTCGATTCCCTCCCAGAATTGAAAGAGATTTCCTTTGATCCGGAAACCAAGATGATGGCCACCTTTCATCGGAAGAACGGCCGGTACAAGGTGGCGGTCAAAGGAGCTCCTGAATCCATCCTCGAGGCTTCTTCTTATATTCAAACCGATGAAGGCAGAAAAAAATTGGAGGAACAGCGCCGGAATGACTTACTCAGCCAAAATCAAGAGATGGCTCAAAACGGTCTGCGCATTCTCGCTTTCGCCTTCAAAGAAACGGCCGATGAAAAGAGCGATCCCTATAAGGATCTGGTTTTCATCGGTTTGATCGGCCTTGTGGATCCTCCTCGAATCGGCGTCCAGGATGCCATTAATAAGTGTACCGAGGCAGGAGTCAAAGTGGTCATGGTCACTGGTGACCAGCCCGAAACAGCGCGGGCGATTGCCTCGGCTCTTCGTCTCTTCGATAAGAATGAGGATGAGGTCATCCAAAGCCATGAGATCAAGGCTTACCACGATTTGAGCGATGAGGGAAGAAACCGCCTCACCAATGCTTCGGTATTTGCCAGGGTCAGTCCCAAGCAGAAACTCGACCTGATCGATATCCATCAAAAGAACGGCTCTATCGTGGCTATGACCGGCGATGGAGTGAATGATGCACCTGCCCTGAAAAAAGCGGATATCGGCGTGGCCATGGGAAAAAAAGGGACCCAGGTCGCTCAACAAGCCGCGGACATGGTGTTGAAAGATGATGCCTTCTCCACCATTGTCAGCGCCATATCTCAAGGGCGGGTGATATTCGAAAACATCCGAAAATTCATTTCTTATCTGCTCTCCTGTAATCTGGGCTCGCTGCTGAGCGTCACTTTTGCTTCTCTCGCTAATCTTCCTCTGCCTGTACTTCCCCTCCAGATATTGTTCCTCAATTTAGTCACCGATGTCTTCCCTGCTATTGCCTTGGGCCTGGGAGAGGCCGATCCTGAGATCATGAACCGCCCTCCCCGCAAAAAGGATGAACCCATACTGTCACGCTCCCATTGGATCTTTATCGGGTGGTTTGGAGTTACCATATCTTTGTGCGTTATCACAGCCATGATGATTGCGCTCGAAGCGCTGGGGGCCTCCGCTTCCCGAGCCATCACGATTTCCTTCCTCACCCTGGGTTTTGCCAGAGTCTGGAATGTTTTCAATATGAGGGAAACGAATTCGGGTCTTATTAAAAATGACGTCACGCTCAATCCCTTCACTTACGGAGCATTGGCTGTTTGTATCGGTCTGCTTTTAGCCGCTGTCTACCTTCCCGGTCTTGCCGATGTGCTCCGGGTAATGAGGCCGAGCGGGAAAGAGTGGTCCTTAATCATAGGGATGAGCCTGTTCCCGCTCATCGTTGGGCAGATATCTAAATCGATAAAATGGAAAAAATATTTTTGACCAAGAAAATGGTTCTCAATTTTTTTCGATCATTTAGTCTTGACAAAAAGGAGGTTCAATTATGTGGATATTCAGATATTTTTTGCCGGGAATATTTGCGGTTGCCTTGGGAATTTTTGTCGCTCAGAATATCAATCAAGCGGTAACCATTCATTTTCTGTTTTGGAGGTTTTACGACATCCCTCTCGTCTTGATTATAGCCGTATCGTTTGTCATCGGATTTTTCATTCGCTACTACGCCGTTTTTGTCAGGTGGTTGGACAGAAAGCGGCTGGAACGGGCAACGCAAAGGATTATGGAAGCTCATAAAGCCGAGGAGGATTTGAAAGTAAATAAGAATTATTCAAAAGAGATCGAAGAAGCGGCTGAGGAAAGGATGAAAGAGAGAATGGCGGAAGAGGAGAAGAAGAGAGGGACCGAAGAAGAAAAATGAGCATGCATGTGCAATATAATGGGAATGGAATTTTATTCCCAGAGGATTGAAAAATGGATTTGATAAAAAAAAGTGATTTGAAAAACTTGATGGGGGTCAAAAAAGACTGGTGTGTTTCGATTTACATGCCGGCACAGAAAGCCGGAAGGGAAAAGAGGCAGAATCCCATTCTTTTTAAAAACCTGGCCAAAAAAGCGGAGAGGCAGCTCAGTCAGGCCGGAATCCCGGATAAAGAGAAGCAAGAAATACTGCAGCGGGCTCAAGACCTTCTCAAAAATCGCTCTTTCTGGCAGTATCAGAGCCAAGGGCTGGCTTCCTTTCTTTCCATAGGATTGTTTCAGACTTTGCGTCTCCCTGAAAGATTCGAAAAATTGGCAGTGGTGGCCAAACGCTTTCATCTCAAGCCCCTTTTGCCGTTACTGACCAGCGGAGGAAATTTTTTTGTGCTCTCGTTGAGTCAAAATGAAGTCCGGCTTCTTCGGGGCACGCGTTATGGATTGAGTGTCGTTCAGTTGGATGAAGTCCCAGGGAGCCTCATCGAAGCATTGAAATATGATGAGCCGGACACACAGCTCCAATTCCATACCGGAACGCGGCACGGAAAAGGAAAGAGGGCTGCCGTTTTTCACGGACACGGCGCCGGTGTGGATGATAAAAAAGAAGATCTGTTGCATTATTTTCAAAGAGTTGATAAAGGACTCCAGGATATCCTTAGAGAAGAAGATGCCCCGATGGTTTTGGCTTCGGTCGATTATTATTGGCCGATTTACAAAGAAGCCAATTCTTATTCTCATTTGGCCGATGAGGGAATCAAAGGGAATCCCGAAGAGATTGGGGAAGACGAACTGCACCAGCGGGCATGGAGAATTGTTCAGCCAATTTTTGCAAAAAAACAAGCCGAATCTCTTGAAGAATTCAGGGAATATCAAGCTGGATCACGGACATCGAGCGATCTGAAAGTGGTCGTTCCTGCAGCCCACCAAGGGAGAATAGCCCTGTTGTTCGTTGCGCTGGGTGTTCAAAGATGGGGCGTTTATAACCCTAGAAAGAATGAGGTCCTTGTGCATGAAAAGGCTCGGGCAGCCAACCAGGATCTACTCGACTTAGCCGCCATTCAGACATTTTTGAACGGGGGTGCGGCCTATGCTCTGGCTCCTGAAAACATGCCCGATCGAGTTCCCATAGCAGCAGTGTTCCGCTATTGACCTGATCTGTTTTATTCCCGTCCAACAAAAATTTGTCTTGTAGAACAGGACAATTTTACTTTTTTTATCGTTCAGAATTGGATTTCTTCTTTTGTTCCCCTAGAAAAATCCGTGTACTGGAACAGACTGATTTGGCATGTTTTTTGTACATATCAAAGTAAAGAAAAATGTTTGACAAACAGAGGAGGTTTTGGATGTTACGCACAAAAACAATGAATAGAAAAAATTCTCTATTCTTTATGGGACTATGGCTGCTGCTTGTTTCCTTTGTTTTGTTTTTTGCCTCTTGCGGGGGACAAGAAGCAGTCGAAGAACCGGCTGAAGAGACCACTGAGGCACAGGAAAAGGTTGTCGAGCTGCAGGCGGAACTGAACGAAAAAGAAAAGACCATCACGAGTTTAGAAGATGAGAAGGCTGAACTGGAAAGCCAAATTCCGGTGCCTCATGAGGTGCAGAAAGGAGAAAGCCACTGGGAAATCGCTTTCGATTATTTGACCCAGCAGAAAGGGCTCCAGGCAGAAGAAGCCATGAGCAAGCTCTCGGACGCGCTCCTCTATCACCCCGTAATTGTGGGATTCAAGATTTGGAATTATTACTCTGATGATACTTTCGGGAGTTTTATCACTCAAGGAAATGCCACAGTCTCGCCCGGGACCGTTATGAGGATCGAGAAGAAGGAGGCAGAAGAGGTCAAATCGATATTGAAAAATCAAATTGTAACTTTGGAAAACCTCAGGCAGGAACTGGTCGAGAAAATGGACCGTATGCAGGAAGATCACGCGTCCGAAAAGAACGAGCTCAACAGTCAAATCTCCTCGCTCGAAGAAGAGCTGAGTGAGCCCCAAGCTGCGAACCGAGATATGGAAGAAAGCCTGAATTCGGTTTATTATTTTGCCGGATCGAAAGACGCACTCAAGGATGAAGACAAGATCAAAGGAACTTTCCTCGGGATATGCGGGATGAGGATCGAGGATGTCACCTTCGCCGATTTCCAAAACAGCATCGACCTTCGGGAAATGGAGAGTATCCCGCTCAATGCTTCAGATTTTGGCGTTTCTCAAATCAAAAAAATTGGGCTTCTGCCCAAGCATTTCGAAGAAGGCCGGGACTACCGGGTGGAAATTGCATCCGATTTCCTGTCCGCACGTGTCGTTCTCTTGAATAAGGATAAGTTCCGACTGGCTCGCCTCATCATATATCTAAACTGAGAAGAAAACCGAAGGTAAGATAAAAAAATCAAGACGTTTATGGGAGGTGAAAAAATGCTGAGAAGTCTTAAAGAAATACGTGGATACCGGTTGCTGGCACGAGACGGAGATATCGGAAGCGTGCATGATTTCTTTTTTGATGATGAAATCTGGGCTGTTCGATACATCATCGTGGATACTGGAACCTGGCTTCCCGGTCGGAAAGTCCTCCTGGTTCCCTCTGCAGTCGAACAGCCGGAGTGGGAAACACACACCTTGCCAGTGAGACTGGATAAGGAGCAGGTAAAAAGCAGCCCTGATATCGATGCGGATAAGCCAGTGTCCCGGCAGGCCGAAATCGAACTGCATAAGCATTACAACTGGATACCGTATTGGGGCGTTCCCCCTCACGGCGTTGCTCCACCTATTTCTCCCAAGGAGGAGGAAAAAGAAGAGGAGGAAGAAAAGAGAGTCCTGGAAGGAGAGAGAGTCGATCCTCATCTCAGGAGCGTGAAGGAAGTGACTGGTTATCATATCCAAGCCACCGATGGCGAGATAGGTCATGTGGAAGTGTTCATTGCCGATGATTCAGATTGGTTCATCCGGTATATGGTCGTGGATACCAAGAATTGGCTGCCTGGAAGAAAGGTCTTGGTGCCTCCCGATTGGATCGAACATGTGAGCTGGACAGAATCTATGGTTCATGTCGATCTTCCAAGGGAATTGATCAAGAACAGCCCGGAATACGATCCCGCTGCCCCCGTAAACCGGCAGTACGAAGAAAGACTCTATGATTATTATGGCAGGCCGAAATATTGGGAGTGATGCTCTGCAGAAGGAGCGAAAAGCTGAGAACTGAAAGACTTTGAGGAGACCCTTTCCGAAAATAAAAGGAGGAAGAAGGGAGTGTTCAGAAGAGAAGACCCGCCGAAGAACCGTCCAGTCAAAAGCTGGGGCTGAACATCCAGACCTTAACCTCTGAACTTGCCCTACAGCTCGGATATGAGGGTGAACAGGGAGTGGTGATCACGCGGGTAGTCCCCGGCAGCCCTGCATCGGAAGCTGACCTGAGGCGGGAGGATTTGATTCAAGAGGTCAACCGTCAGACTGTCCGCACAGAAGAAGAGTTTGAGAAAGCGATGAGGGACTTGGACGCCGGAGATGTGGCTTCGCTCTTGGTGCGAAGAGGTCAGAACACTTTCTTTTTGACCATCCAGATTCCAGAAAAATAAAAGCATCGGCTACGGCGGGCAGAAAATTTATCGCCGTACGCCCAAAATTTAAAAAAGGAGGTCAAATCATGGCTATTATCAGATGGGATCCCTTCAGGGATATGGTGACTCTGAGAGACAGAATGAACAGGCTTTTCGAAGAGGCCTTTGCAGGACGAGGAGAAAAGGGCGAGATGGTATCGGGATCATGGTATCCTTCAGTGGATATCCATGAGAAGGAAAAGGAACTGGTTCTTACTGCGGAGCTGCCAGGTGTCGATGAAAAGGATATCGATATCGAGATCGAAGGAAATACCCTTACCATAAAAGGGGAAAAGGAGATGGAAAAGGAAACCAGGGAAGAGGATTACCACCGGATAGAACGCTCCTATGGTTCTTTTTACCGGTCGTTTTCCCTTCCTTCCTATGTAATCCCTGACAAGATCAAAGCCGAGCATACCGATGGACTTCTCAGAATCACCATGCCGAAAAAGGCCGAACTGAAGCCGAAAAAGGTGAAAGTGCTCAAATCGGGCAAGAGCAAATCCAGCAAGAGCAAGCCAAAGAAAAAATAATCAAAGAGCTCATCAGGAGCATACTGAGAATCGAACTTCGGAGGACTTTTTTTCTCAGGAAGTTTTCTCAGAGACTATGGCAAGGTTCTCCTCAGGATGCTGGGTGAGAACAGGTGTCCTGATATGGGAGCTGAACCGGCTCATCAGCCATAGTTCGGGCAGAATTTCTGCGATAAGCCTGCCTTTACTGAACAGCCGAACGATCGAGCTCTCCGAGACGACGAGAGCGATTGCATCGGTTTTTTGGGTGATGGATGCAGCCGCAACATGCCGGGAACCGAGGCCGTAGTGGATGTCCACCCCTTCGATGTCGGCATTGAAGTACCGGGCTCCGGAAAGGACGTAGCCGTCCCTGGACACGAGAAAACCGCCATCGAGCTGAGCCAATTCCTTGATGGTTTCCCGCAAGTTAGGATTGGTGATATGCTTGTCTTTTTTTGGATGTCCCTTGAGGGGATCCAAAATCAGTGTCTGGCTCTCTTCGAAAACTCTCTTCTCGTCTCCTATCACGAACAGAGTTCCGATTTTCCTGCCCTCCCGGCCTTCTCGGGCGATCTCGATACAGAGTTCGAGAAATTCGATGATTGTTTCTTCATCGACGTTGATACTTATAGAAGAAATGGATTTCAGGAGTTCTTGTCTGCGGGACATAAAATCGCATCTCAGTCCTTCTCTCCTCCCTGGAATTTCGATCTGTTGTTGTTTCTTTGCCATGATTTAAGATGAAAAATTTTGTTTGCTTTGGTATCTTATCATTAATAAGGAGCAATTTGCTACCCTCAATCTTCAATCGAATGGGAGCGACGGATTCTGATTGATAAAAAAGGGCCTGATCGATTCCGTTTTCAGGCAGTCTTGTTGACGGTTTTGCTCTGGCTCCCTCTTTTTCTGCCCGGTCAGCAAATCATTGAACGCGTCGAAATCGAAGGGAATCGGCGGATACCGAAGGAGACTATTCTTTATTATTTTGGCGTACGGTCTGGATACCCCTTCGATCCAATAGCCGTCGAAAAGGGTTTAGAGGCTTTATGGTCCTCTGGCTTTTTTGAAGATATAAAAATTGCCGTGAGGAGGGGTAAAAGCGGCCAGGTGGTTTTCCTCAGGCTGGATGAATATCCGATCGTCAGGAAGCTCGTTTTTGAAACAAAAAAGATCAAAGAAAGAAATATTTTAGAAAGACTCCGGAAGAGAAACATCGGTTTCACACCTTATTCGGTTTATGATCCGCAAAAAGTGCACAAAATCCGCCTGACAATTGCGGAGATGCTTGCAGATGAAGGCTACGACCAGGCAGAGATCACGTTCGAAACCATAGATAAGGGAAGTATCGAGGTGGACGTCCTCTTCCAAATTAGGGAAGGAAGAAGATCCAGAATCGGGGAAATCGTATTTGAAGGGAATCCAAAGCTCGAGAGAAACATCCTTTTGAACGCCTTCCAAAACAATCGAGAGCACAGTTTCTTTGCTTGGATTAAGGAGAAAGACATCTTCCGAAAAGCGAAATTGGATGAGGATTTGGAGAGCCTCGAGAAAACATTTCGTGAACATGGTTATGCCGGAGTCAAAAAAGGAAATCCCTTGATAGAAGAAGTTTCCAGACGGACTTTCTTGTTGGGCAGGGAACGGATGAAGAAAATTATCGTGCCTGTGGACGCGGGTGTTCGCTATTTTATGGGAAATGTCGAGATCAAAGGCCATGAATCTTTCACGTCCCGCAAGATCAGAACGCTCGTTCATTTGGAAAAAGGAAGCCTGTATAATGGGAAGATAAAAATTCAGTCGGCAGAAAGAATCAAAGAACTGTACCGGAATTCTGGATATTTCTTTGTTCAGGTTTTCTCTACAGAGTATCGGGATGCCCGGAATCGTACAGTCGACGTGACCTTTGATATACGGGAGGGAGAAAAGATTTATTTAAACAGGCTCCAGATCGCAGGGAACACCTTCACCGAAGACGCAGTGTTGAGAAGAGAGATGCGGGTCGTGGAACAGGAAAAATTTTGCCTGGATTTATTCACCAGAAGTCTGAAAGCGTTGACGCGCTCAGGAATGGCGCAAATTGAAGAATCTCCAGAAATACAGCTTGATCCAGAGGACGACACTCGGTTGAATATTTCTTTGAAGGTCGTCGAAGTCTACAGGAATGAATGGCAGCTGACAGGAGGATACAGTGGATACCAAGGAGCTTTCTTAGGCGGAAATCTTTCTGTTGTGAATTTTCTCGGAGCAGGAGAAAAGCTGGATCTCATGCTCGAGTATGGAGAGCGATTCAAAGACTATATGGTCGGATTTTTCAAGCCTTATATCTTCGATAGACCCCTCTCCTTCAGCTTCAGTCTGTTCAACCGAGATGTTGTCTACCCGGACCTGTTCAATAGAAAGGGGAAAGGAGTTCAGGTAGGATTGGATGTCAAAATCGAAGATTATTGGCGGGCAGGTGTTGGCTGGAGCGTTGAACAGGTGGATGCGGCTTCCCGCGGTGCAGAGGAGAGCGAAAACGCGGTGGATCATGATTTGAGCATGGCTTCTGCATTTTTGTTGAGAAATTCCGTAGATGATCCCTTTTTCCCCTCAAAGGGGATGAGGTTTTTGTTTTCATTTGGATTTGCAGCCAGCGGTCTGGGAAGCGATATCCAATATATCAAACCAGAATTCGAGGGTGCACTCTTTTTTCCCTCATTCGGCAATCATGTATTCGGGCTCGGTTTGGAATACCGGTCTATCCGGCCCTTCGCCGGTTCAGAAGTGCCATTTTGGGAACGGTTTTATCTCGGCGGCGAGAGATCCATCAGGGGATATGATGTTTACTCTATCGGTCCTCGGGATCCTGACGGCCGCAACAGAGGAGGGGAGGAATCCCTGGTTTTCAATATCGAATATTTTATGCCGGTTTCAGAATTTGCATATATCGTTTCCTTTTTGGATGGTGGGAATGTTGTCAGCCGCTCTGGAAAAATCGACTTGACTGATATCTACTGGTCATCCGGATTGGAGGTTAGACTACGGATTCCGGAACTCCAGGCCCCGGTGAGACTTATCTTTGCCTATAACAACCGTTTGATCGAAGAGGAAGATTCCCATTTCGCATTTCGGCTCGCTTTCGGCGCTTCTTTTTAGCTTTGGAGCCACTTTCTCAAGTCGCCTATCCTTTTTTCGATCAGTTTTTTTCCGATTTCGTAGTTCTCTTCCCATTCATGGAAGGCCAGCATACGGGCAGGATCGGGTTCGAAGCGAGGATTGAGCACGAACAGCCGGTGGTTGTCTTCTTTTCTGGCCATCTGTTCCATCATCATGTAAAAAGTGTTCATCAAGGTAGGTATCAGGCCTGTATTCCCATTCTTTCTCTGGTTCGATTTAAAGCCCATTAGATTGACACCCACCACCTTTTTCAACCCGGCGTCCAGTAATGGCTGAGTGGGAACGGGATCCATTACCCCTCCGTCTACATAAAACTTTTTCCCGATCTTATAGGGAGGCACGAGTCCTGGGATGGAGATGGATGCCATGACAGCATCGATCAGTTGCCCGTCGGTCAGATAATCAGGTTTTTTGCCGAATGGATCTGTCGCGCATACGGTTAACCGAATCTTCACATCTTCAAAGGTTGCCTCATGGAAGTAGTTATCGGACAGAAATTTTCTTATTTTTTTCCCTTTGAACAGGGAAATTTTGGGATTGTTTGGATCGACGAGCTTGAGATAGTCTCTCCTGGATATCGTCTTGATATGGTCGAAAAGAGAATCGATCTCGCCGTGGAGAGCATAATAGGCTCCGATCAACGCGCCCACGCTCGATCCGCTGATCGCTGAAATCTCGATGTTCTCTTTTTCCAATCTTTTGATGATTGGAATCAGCGCATATCCCCGGACTGCACCGCTGCCTAAAGCTAAGCCAATTTTTTTTCCTGCCATTCCAGTTTCCTCGTATCTCGATTCTAACATTATCATATATATCTGGATGACATCAATACGTTTGCTGGCCTGGAAACTCAAAGCATAAAGAAATGCTGCTGTGAACTTGATCTATCCAAGAATAAAATTTCTTGGCGAAAAATCCTACTCACGGACAGTTTTTTAAGTTAAAATGGACTCAATCAGATGAATCCCTTAATATCTTGAAGATTTCACTAACGACGAGGTCATACATGGGGAAAGAAAAGCCTTCAAACGCCGAAATCGCCGATGTCTTGGAGAAAATCGCTGACCTGTTGGAGATACAGGGGGCTAACCCTTTTCGGATCCGCGCCTACAGGAACAGCGCCCAGAGTGTGCGTTCTGCAGAGAAATCTCTCGCCCGACTGGTCAAGGAGAAAAAGATGAATTCGGTCAGAGAACTTCCCCATATAGGCGAGGGAATCGCCTCTACCATCGCCGAATTTGTCGACACAGGCAGAATCGGTCTTCTGAATAGGCTCCAGGGTGAGATCTCTCCTGAGGATGTATTCCAACAGGTTCCTGGAATCGGCGAAGACTTGGCCCGGCGAGTCGCCAAAAAATTGGATGTCCATTCCCTGGAGGAGCTCGAAAAAGCAGCCCATGATGGCCGGTTGGAAAAAATCAAGGGGTTCGGGGCCAAACGCATCCAGTCAGTCAAGATGAGTCTGGCAGGAATGTTGAGTCAAGCTGCACTTAAAAAGGTCCGTAAGCGGAGATCTGAAGGACATGTCCAGGACAAACCCCCGGTGGGACTTCTTTTGAAGGTGGATGAAGAATACAGGCGCCGTGTCAGGGCTGGTAGGCTTAAGAAAATAGCACCTCGCAGATTCAATCCCGAAGGGGAAGCCTGGCTCCCCATCATGCATACCGAGATGGAAGGCTGGGATTTTACTGCCCTCTATTCCAATACGGCAAGGGCTCATGAGCTCGGAACCGTCAAAGAATGGGTGGTCATATACTATGAGACCAAGGGATATGAGGGTCAATGCACGGTGGTCACGGAGAAAAAGGGTCCCCTGAAGGAGAAGAGAGTGGTACGGGGAAGAGAAGCGGAATGCAGAGATTATTATGAATCCAAGGGCTAGATATCTTCTCGGATTATCAATCAGCTCTTTTTCTTCTTTTGCGATGTGGCCTTTTTAGAGGGCGTTTTTCTTTTTAAAAGATGCTCGATATCTTCGTTCTCGAGCGTTTCCTTATCCAGCAGGGCTTGAGCCAATTTTTCCAGTTTCTTTTTATTCTGGCTTAAGGTCTTGGCGGCTTTCTCTTCCTGTGTACTCACTATTCTCTGGATCTCTTCATCGATGATTCTTGCTGTATCCTCACTGAAATCCTTGGGTTTGGCCATTTCTCTACCCAGGAAAAGATGTTCTTCCCCCAGGCTGAATGTCACGGGGCCGATTTTATCGCTCATACCCCATTGGGTTACCATGCGGCGGGCCAATCTGGTGACCTGTTTGAGATCGTCGGCTGCTCCGTTGCTGATGTCCTTGAACTTCAGTTTTTCCGCCGCTCTTCCTCCCAGGATGATGGCAATGCGTTTCAACAGATATTCTTTCTTGAAGTTATGACGATCCTCTTCAGGAGCTTGTTCGGTGGCTCCCAGGGACCTTCCTCGGGGGATGATGGTTACTTTTTGCAGCGGATCGGCTCCAGGAGTAAGAATGGCCATCAGGGCATGACCTGCTTCATGGTAGGCAATGATTTTTTTCTCTTCTTCGTTCATGATTTCTTCTCGTTCGTGGCCGAGAAGAATCTTGTCTCTGGCTTTATCGAAGTCCTCTGGAAATACCTTCTTCTTCTGTCGCCGGGCTGCCAGGAGGGCGGCTTCGTTTACCAGATTTTTCAGGTCTGCTCCTGAGAATCCCACCGTTCTCGATGCCATATTTTCCAGGTCTACTCCACCATCCAAAGGGACGTTCCTGGTGTGAATCATCAGGATTTTTTTTCGAGCTTTCTTGTGAGGCAGATCGAGGGTGATCTGTCTGTCGAAGCGGCCGGGCCGGGTCAATGCGGGATCGAGGACATCTGGACGGTTGGTGGCGGAGAGAACGATCACCGATTGGTGAGGAGCAAAACCGTCCATTTCTGATAGTATCTGGTTGAGTGTCTGCTCCCGCTCGTCATGACCTCCTCCCAATCCTGTCCCCCTCGCCCGTCCTACAGAGTCCAACTCGTCGATAAAAATGATGGAGGGAGCTTCTTTTTTTGCCATTTCAAACATGTCTCGAACCCTTGAAGCTCCTACTCCGACGAACATTTCTATAAATTCCGACCCGCTGATACTGAAGAAGGGAACATTGGCTTCTCCGGCGGTGGCCCTGGCCAGGAGAGTTTTACCTGTCCCAGGAGGTCCGACCAGGAGTATTCCTTTGGGGATGTCTGCGCCTAATTTTTTGAATTTTTCCGGCTCTTTGAGGTAATCCACAATTTCCTCAAGGTCCATCTTTGCATTTTCCAAGCCGGCTACGTCCTGGTAGGTGGTCTCGCTCATAGATTTTTTAAAACGCTTCGCTCGTGATTTTCCTATGCCGAACATACCGCCTTGTCCCAAACCCTGCATCTGCTTTCCCATTTTTTTCCGCATGTAGATAAAGTATCCTATGATCAAGAGCCAAGGGAGGGAAAGGATCAACAAGGTGCCCATCCAGGATCTTCCCACTTTTTCAGCGTGGATGATCACCTTCTGCTCTTCGAGGATTGTAATCAATTCCGGGTCTTGGATGGCGGGCTTAACGGTGGTAAAGGAGGAATATTCGGCTCCAGCCTGGCCGGTATCACTGTCGGCCTGGTAGGGTTCTTTGAATCGGCCTTCGATCTCCTGTTCGCGGATGGTAATTTCTGAAATATTCCCCTCCTTTACTTGCTTTTTGAATTCTGAATAGGAAAGATCGATATCCTTTTGAGGTGTGAATGTCTGAAACAACATGTAGGCCAGGATAATAAAAACCGCTATCCAGATCACAATTCCCCAGCTCAACTTGGGACGAGGGGGAGGTTCGAATTTATCCTTTTTTTTGTTCACTTGCTGATAGAAACTACTGCAATTTTTATACCAGGATGGAAAGGAAACTGCGGTTGGAAGGAACCTGGGGCTCCGATTTCGGAGTTGGGATTATTCTTCTCGGTAGCCGGAACTGAAGGACCTCAACTGATCGATCCGGGAGGAGCCTCTGAGTTTATTCAATGCCTTGGTTTCGATTTGCCTGATCCGTTCTCGGGTGACATTGAAACGCTGACCGACTTCCTCCAAGGTGTGTTCAACGCCGTCGGGTATCCCGAATCTCATCCTCAGAACCCCGGCTTCTCTTTCGGTCAAGTTGTTCAGGACTTTTGCGATGTGTTCTTTTAAACTGCGGTGGACGGCTCGCTCATCGGGGGAAAGAGTTTTGGGATCCTGGATGAAATTTGTGTAATGGCTGTCTTCTTCATCGTTGATCGGCGCATCCAGAGAGATAGAATCCTGAGAAGCTTTGATGACTTTCCTGACGTCTTGGACGGATATCCTCATTCTCCTCGCTATTTCCTTAATAGTCGGCTCCCTGCCTTTTTCCTGGACAAGAGCTTGGGATATTTTTTTATACTTGTTGATGGTGTCGATCATATGTACGGGAATACGTATTGTCCGGGATTGGTCAGCGATAGCCCGGGTGATGGCTTGTTTTATCCACCACGTCGCATAGGTCGAGAATTTACATCCCCTGCGGTGGTCGAACTTGTCCGCTGCCCTCATTAAGCCTATGTTGCCTTCCTGGATCAAATCAAGGAGCTTGAGCCCCCGGTTGATGTATTTTTTCGCCACAGATACAACCAGCCTTAAATTTGCAGCCACCAGCTCTTTTTTAGCCTGCTCGGATATTTTTTTCCCTATCGCGATTTCCCGAAGGATTTTTCTCAATCCCCGGGGATCAAGCGCGGTCTCTTTTTTGTATTTTCTCAGCTGGCGGTTTATTCGTCTGATTTCCTTTTGGTAATGCTCTTTCTTCTTTTGACTCCTTGTTTTTTTAAGATACAGCTCCAGCTCTTCCTTGTTTTCTTCCAGCTTGTTGATATCACGAAGGATTTCATAGAGATGGTCGATGGTTGTCTCCAAATGGGAGGGCTTCACCTGGATCTCTCGGATCAAACGGCTTAAAGCGATCACCATACGGCCTCGAGAAAAAGTATGCTTTTTTCTTCGAGGGATGTTTTCCAATTGCGCATCGAGCTTCTTGATCTCCCTGATTTTGCTGAGAATTTTTTTGGCCATTTTTTGGAGGTCTTTCTCAGAAGTGCTGCCGTCGAGCTCGAAAAATTCAGGAATGAGATAGGGATTCTCCTTGATATCTTTTTCAAGAGCCACCACCCAGTCCAGCACCGCTTTTGTTCTGGACAGAGCTTTTCTCACCAAATTCCGTCCCTTCTCGATCTGTTTGGCTAATGTGATCTCTCCTTCTTTGCTGAGAAGATCGATACTCCCCATTTCTTGGAGGTAAATTCTTACTGGATCGGTGGTCGCTTCCAATCCTTTGAGCGAAATCGGGATTTTGGGTTGTCTCTTAGGCTCCGGAATCACCTTGATCCCATAGGTATCCAGAATTCTCAGAAAGTCTTTTGAGTCGACCTCTGAATCGGTTTTTTTCCGGGATATTTCCCTCAGTTCTTGGGGGGTGATGTATCCTTCGGCTATTCCCTTAGAAATCAGCCGATAGATCTCGTCCTTGCCGTTCCTTAAATCCTGTTTAATGTTCTTTTGTAAACGCATCCTCATTATTTATAACGATAGAAAGGGCCATTTCGTTGCATATATATTAGAATATCTTTATATTAATTTTAACATTAATTTTATTTGCTTTAAACAGGATAGATAGAACTGAATATTCTATCCGGCATGTTTCTTGCTCCCTGTAGAAAAAGAGGTGAAGATGAAAAAATCCATAAAATGTCCTCTGTGTGGAAGCAGGCAGGTCGTAGAGAGCCCTGTCCGCTCGAAGATATCGAAGGACGAGAAAGAGCCACCGATCCAGAAAATATCCCATCTGCATCGATACAAGTGCTTGAAATGCGGACACGAATTCGACTGATCGAATCCCATCCATGCTCTATCTGATTCTTATGTTTCTTGGGGTGGCGGTCGGGGCTTCACTTTTAGGACACCACCGGACTGCTTCCGATTTCCTGTTGATGGCGGAAATCCTTGCCGGGCTCTTCTTGATTATTTTAGTTATCACGGGAGTGAGGAATTATCTGAAACGAAAAAAATAGCTTTTGTCCTGTCGGACAGCACTCATTCTTGCCCAGTGGAACTCAATGGATGAAGCAAAGGCGGTTAAATATATAAAAATAGGCCAACATACAAAAAAATATTTATTCATCCAGAGTTGGCATGTATCTTGTACTCTTCCTGGAGGAATGTCTTTTTTTGTCTTCACTCAAAAAAAGGAGATTTTAAATGCTGAGAAGCGTGAAGGAACTTTATGGATACAGAATTCTTACCAAGGATGGCGATATAGGATGGGTGCATGATTTTTTATTCGATGACAGGTCCTGGATCATACGTTATCTGGTGGGGGATGTGGGCACCTGGCTTCCGGGACGAAAGGTTCTTCTCGTCCCTTCCTCACTGGGAGATCCGGAATGGGAGACCAATACGTTTCCCGTTCATCTTGCCAAACAGCAGGTCAAGGAGAGTCCGGATATAAATATGGACAAACCCGTCTCGCGTCAGCATGAGGAGGAAATACACAAGTATTTTGGATGGGGTCCGTACTGGGTTCTCGAAGGTCGCCATGGAATGAACCCCGTTTCTGCTTATCATCCCGAACAGGAAGGGAGGAAAGGAAACCCATCTTTAAGGAGCGCCAAAAAAGTGAGCGGCTACCGCATCCAGGCCACAGATGGAGAAATCGGGCATGTTGAAGAGTTTATCATGGACGATTCTATCTGGAAGATTCGTTATGTGGTTGTGGATACCCGCAATTTTCTCCCGGGTAAAAAAGTTCTGGTTTCTCCGTACTGGATCGAGGAGATAAGATGGGAGGACTCGAACGTTTCTGTCGATTTATCCAAAGGAAAAATCGAGGGCAGTCCCAGGTACGATGCTTCCGCACCCGTAAACCGCAGATATGAAGAAAGGCTGTACGATTATTACGGAAGACCGAAATACTGGGAATAGACAGAAAAAGTAATTTGGCTATGTTAATCGTTGTCTCAGGTCTCCCGGGAACCGGCAAGACCACTGTCTCGAATGAACTGGCTGAGGAATTGAATGCCAGGGTACTGAGCACAGACGAAATCCGTAAAGGAGCGCTCAGGGAACCAGGATACAGTAAAAAGAAAAAAAGACGTGTGTACGAGGAGATGTTCCGGGTAGCTCAGGATTGGCTGAAGAAGAATGAGAACGTCATCCTGGATGCGACCTTTTTTAAGAAAGAATGGAGAGTGAGGGCTTCAGAGATCGGAAGAGGCCAAAAGGAACGTGTTTTTTTTATCGAAATCGTTTGTCCTGAGGAGATAGTGAAGAGGCGAATCGAAGAAAGATACCACCACCAAAAGGATTACAGTGATGCCGATTATCGGGTTTATAAGATGATTCAAAATAAATTTGAGCCCATCCGCAAGGAACATTTTGTGATAGATACTGAAAAAGAGGAAGAATGGAAAGAAAAAACGCTGGATGTGGTCAACAAAATGAGAATCGTAGACAGACAGGAAAGAATTATCGATGTATTGAAGGAAAAATACGGGATGAGGCTCCTTCAAACCCATATCAGTTGGGTGCTGCTGGATGGGAGTCATGCCTTCAAGGTCAAAAAACCGGTTCGCTATAGCTTCGTGGATTACAGTTCTCTCAACAAAAGGAAGCGTTTCTGTGAGAAGGAGAACGAGATCAATACTTTGCTCTCTCCCGATCTTTATTTAGGAGTCGTTTCAATCAGGAGCGAAGGCGGGTCGGTTTATCTCAACCGGAAGGGCGAAATTGTGGAATATGCGGTCAAGATGACCGAGCTGCCGCAGAGCGCCAGAATGGACAACTTGATCGAATCAGGCGGAGTCGAAGAACGTCACATCGGAAGGATAGCCTCACTATTGGCTGAATTTCATCAGAAAACCCCCACCGCTCCAAAGAAGTACGGCTCGACCAGAGTAATCAGGGAAAATTTTGCCTCTGTATTCGAAACTAGAGACACTGTTGAGAAGTATCTTCATTACGGTCAGAAATTGGATGCCATCGAAAACAAGGTGGATGCCTTTATCAGAGAAAAGGGCGAATTGTTCGCCAAAAGAACAGAGGAAAAGAGAATCAAACGATGTCATGGAGACGTAAGGACAAAAAATGTCTTCATCCATAAAGATAAAATCTATATTTTCGATGCGATAGAATTCAGTAAAAAAATTGCGAATTGCGATGTCTGTGCGGAAATCGCCTTTCTGGCTATGGATCTTACCGTTTATGGCAAAAAAAAATGGGCGGACATTTTAGTCGAGAAGTACATTCGATTCTCTGGAGATGAGGGCATTGTCCAGTTGATCGACTTTTATATGTGCTATCGGGCTTTGGTCGAATCATTGGTCGAAACATACACTCTGGATGACCCTGAAATCGGGGAGGCGAAAAAAAGGAAAGCCAAGAAAGCCTGCAAAAGGTATTTGGATCTGGCACTCTCATTTGCGAAAGAAATCCAGGGATAGAAACAATCGTTTTCAATTTTAACAAGGGAGAATAAATCATGCAGGAACCTTTTGAGATCACTTTCAGGGGCGTGGAACGCACGAAAGCTCTGGAGAAATTGATCATGGACGAAGCAGCCAGTCTCGAGAAGGTGTGTGATTATATGATAAGTGGGGCCATCGTTGTGGAAAAACCCCATCAACATCCTCGATCTGGCAGTCCGTACAGGGTGCGTCTCGGGATCCATGTCCCCCACAATCCGGAAATAGTGGTGACCCGGGAACCCGGAGATGGTGAAATACACGATGCGCTTTCCAAGGTTTTCCGAAGCGCGTTCAAAGCCATGCGCCGGCAATTGAAAAGGCTGGTAGAAAGACAGAGATACCAAATCAAAACCCATCCAGAGCAGCAGGCGAGAGCAGTCGTTCATAAACTCTTTCCCGAAGAAGGATATGGATTCCTGAAAACCATAGAAGGCCGGGAGGTCTATTTTCACCGGAACAGTGTTCCCCACGGAGACTTCGAGCGGTTGGAGATAGGCACAGGCGTGAGATATGTAGAGACCAAGGGAAGGGAGGGGCCACAGGCAAGCACCGTTCAAATCGTGGACAAACCTGGTTCGAGAATAGCAAAGAAAAAGGAGTAATGCCTTTATAGAGAGAAAGAAATTCCTGTCTTATAGCACTTATTCCTGTAGAACTGTACTCAGGATCGGATATTCTGGATGATTTTGACCAGAGCGAAAGTCCTTCCCCCTGAGAAACGAATAAATCTCCTCGAGAACATCTATGTTGGCATGTATTTTGTACCTTATCAGTGCATTAGAGAGAAATTTGAAAAAAAGGAGGTATTCGTGAAAACAGGGAAAATTTATAGAGCGAATTTGACGTGGTTACTTATTTTTTTGTTCATGACCTGTTCGATGACGTGGTCACAGGAAGAAGAAATCAGCGATGAAGAGATCGAGATGGCCGTTTATACAGAGCTCTCGTTCGATGAGGCGGTTTCTTCACACCTTCTCGATATCAGCTCTTTGGATGGAGTGGTGACTCTATCGGGATCGGTAGACAATGTCCTTGCCCGTGACCGAGCCATCTCTATCGCCCAGTCCATTAAGAGTGTAAGATCAGTGGTCGACAAAGTGGAGGTGAAGGCGGTCGAAAGCTCGGATGTTCAAATACAGAAAGATGTGAAAGACAAATTGCTACAGGATCCCGCGACCGATTCTTATGAAATCGGAGTGCTGGTGAACAAAGGAATTGTTACATTGAGCGGGACAGTCGATTCTTATGCGGAAAAAAAGATATGTGCTCAGGTTGCCAAAAGTGTCATAGGGGTCAGGGGGATCAGGAATGTCATAGAGGTCGAATACCAGGAAGAACGTACGGATCATGAAATCAAAGCAGACATAGAAGCAAGGCTGAATTCGGATGTCCGGATAGACAACGGCTTGATTACCGCAGAGGTGGAAGATGGAAAAGTCACTCTGAAAGGAACGGTGGGGAGCCTGAAAGAGAAGTTTCTCGCTGAATTCGATGCTTGGGTTGCTGGAGTGGAATCGGTCGATGTGGAAGAACTCGAAATCGAGTGGTGGGCCAGAGACCGTCTGCAGGTCAAGGGAGTTCGAAATCCCAGCGATGAATGGATCGAAGAGGCCATCAAAGACGCCTTTTTGTATGATCCCCGGGTTCTCTCATTCAAGCTGGAGGTAAACGTCCGAGACGGCGTAGCCACCTTGATGGGAGACGTCGATCATCTGACGGCCAAGCAGGCAGCAGAGAAAGATGCAGAGAATACGGTGGGAGTCAATTGGGTCAGGAATTATATCCGGGTGAGCCCCCCTGACATTCGCTCGGATTTAGAAGTTGCCGAAGATGTACGCAGGGCTTTGAAGAAAGATCCTTACGTCAATCGTTTCGACGTCTCGGTCCTGGTTTTTAATAAAAAGGTCTATCTTTATGGTACTGTGGATTCGAATTTTGAAAAATACCAGGCAGAACACGTAGCTTCAGGGATAGCTGGAGTGGCGGATGTGGAGAACAACGTGAGGATCGATTATGTCTGGGAAGGAAAGAATGACTGGCAGATCGAATGGGACATCGAGAACCAGCTCGCCTGGAGTCCCTATTTCCAAGATGATGAGATCGAGGTGGAAGTCACCAATGGAGTGGCAAAGCTCACCGGGAAAGTGGACACATGGTTCGAATACGGCGAAGCGGCAAAAGAAGCGATGGAAGGAGGTGCCAGAGAGGTAATCAATAAACTTGAAGTCGACTGATTGCGGCTTGAGCTTCGAATTCATTTTATCTGATTATCTGAAGAGGAAAGATCAAGAGCTTTTATGGAGAGTGATGTGAACACACAAATACATCGTATCTTTTTTAAACCGATAGCCGCTCAAAAAATGACAGTCGGAAAGATGCCTTTGGATGAATAAAAAAAGGACCTATGTCCGATGGTTCGAAGAATTGAGCTCTGAAGATGTCGGCGTGGTAGGAGGAAAGAATGCTTCCTTAGGAGAGATGGTCAGCACATTGAAAGACAAGGGCATCAGGGTGCCCCAGGGCTTTGCTACCACTGGAGAGGCCTACTGGAAGTTTGTGGAGGCTAATAGGATAAAAGAAAAAATCCGGACTCAGCTCAATAATTTAGAGAAGAAGAAAGAGTCTCTGGAAAGGATCGGAAAATCCATACGGAGACTTTTCTTGAAATCAGAATTTCCTGATGAGGTCATCGATTCCATTCGAGATGCCTATGGCGAGCTGAGCAGCCGTTACCAAACAGAAGAGGTGGATGTCGCAGTGAGGAGCAGCGCCACGGCCGAGGACCTCCCCGAGGCCAGCTTCGCCGGTCAGCAGGAGACTTACCTGAATGTAACGGGTGCGGATGAATTGCTGGAAGCCTGCCAGAAGTGTTATGCATCTCTTTTTACTGACCGGGCCATTTCCTACCGCCAGGAGAAAGGATTCGATCACTTGAAGGTGGCGCTTTCCATCGGTGTTCAGAAGATGGTGCGCTCGGATAAAGGGTGTTCCGGTGTGATGTTTTCCCTGGATACTGAAACGGGATTCAAGGATGTTGTGGTCATTGATGCTGCCTGGGGTTTGGGAGAGAATGTCGTTCAGGGATCAGTCAATCCAGATGAGTATATGGTATTCAAGCCCCTTCTGGATAACAAAGATAAAAGGCCTATCATCGAAAAGGAGCTTGGGGAAAAGGAAAAGAAAATGGTCTACACCAAGGGAGGAAGTCAAACCGCCAAAAATGTCAATACTTCCAAAGAGGAACGGGCCTCCTTTGCGCTCACAGACGAGGATGTGCTTCAGCTAGCCAGGTGGACCGTGACCATCGAGAGCCATTATGAAAAACCCATGGATATAGAATGGGCAAAGGATGGTGAAAGGGATGAGCTGTTCATTGTCCAGGCCCGCCCTGAAACGGTTCAATCCCAGAAGGAAGCCACCCAGATGAAGGCCTATAAACTCAAGCAGGAAGGGAAGAGAATCCTGGAAGGGCTGGCCATTGGAGAAGCCGTCGCTTCGAGTAAAGCCCAAATCATCAAGGATGTGGAGGATATCGAACGGTTCGAAAAAGATGCTATTTTGATAACCGGAATGACCGATCCCGACTGGGTTCCCATCATGAAAAAAGCCGCTGGCATCGTTACCGATCATGGCGGCCGCACCTCCCACGCAGCCATAGTCAGCCGGGAGTTGGGCATACCTGCTGTGGTAGGGACAGGCGAAGCGACCTCTGTGCTACAAGATGGCCAGGAAATCACCCTTTCCTGTGCGGAAGGAGACAAAGGCTTTATCTACCAGGGGAAATTAGATTATGAAGAGCAAGATCTGGATTTGGGAAAGATTCCGGAGACCCGGACCCAGATCATGATGAACATAGCCAGCCCTGCGGCTGCTTTCCGCTGGTGGCGCCTTCCAGCTAAAGGAATTGGGTTGGCCCGGATGGAATTCATCATCAACAATATCATCAAGATCCATCCCATGGCTTTGGTTCACTTCGACGATCTGGAGGACAAAAAAGCGAAGAATCAAATCAAGAGATTGACCTTTAACTATGAAGATAAGGCAGTGTATTTTGTGGATCATCTGGCCAGGGGAATTTCAAGAATCGCCGCCTCCCAGTATCCCCATCCTGTCATCGTACGCATGAGCGATTTCAAGACCAATGAGTATGCCAATCTCATCGGAGGAGATCAGTTCGAGCCTAAGGAGGATAATCCTATGCTCGGCTTCAGGGGTGCTTCCCGGTATTACAGCGATCGCTACCGCGAAGGATTTGCACTGGAGTGCCGGGCCATCAAGAAGGTGAGGGAGGAGATCGGCCTGGATAATGTGGTCATCATGATTCCCTTTTGCCGAACCATCGAAGAGGCAGACCGTGTTCTGGATGTTCTTTCTGATAATGGCATGGCAAGAGGAGTATCGGGACTTCAGGTCTATGTAATGGTCGAAATCCCCTCCAATGTGGTTCTAGCCAAGCAGTTTGCCGAGCGTTTCGACGGATTCTCCATAGGGACGAACGACCTCACCCAGCTCATCCTGGGGATTGACCGGGACTCTGAGGATTTATCGCCTCTTTTCGATGAACGCAACAAAGCGGTCGAGTCCATGATTCAAGATTTGATAGAGAAAGCTCATAAAGCGGATACCAAAGTGGGAATATGCGGCCAGGCTCCCAGCGACCATCCTGATTTTGCCCAATTCCTGGTCGAAGAAGGAATCGATTCCATATCTTTGAATCCGGACAGCGTCATCGAGGTGAAAAAACAGGTGGCGCGGAAAGAAAAACAACTGAGAGATGCGAAATAGGCGATAGGGAAGCTTGTGATGGATGCAAACCGATTAAAAAAATTATTGAAACCGGCTGAAACGAAAATTTTGCTGCTGGTCCTGGATGGGCTGGGCGGCATTCAAAAAAAACCAGGCGGGCTTACCGAGCTGGAAACAGCCCAGACGCCCCATATGGACAACCTGGCTGCAGAGGGGCTTTGTGGTCTGCATCGACCCGTGGGAGCAGGAATCACGCCAGGAAGCGGGCCTTCTCATCTCGCCCTCTTCGGGTACGATCCCTTCGAATATCAGGTAGGCAGAGGCATCCTGTCAGCCCTGGGCATTGACTTCGACCTCGAGGAGGGAGATGTCGCAGTCAGAGGAAATTTTTGTACTCTGGATGAGGAAGGAAGGGTAAAAGACCGCAGAGCAGGAAGGATAAGTACAGAAAAAAACCGGGAGCTCTGCCAGATATTGAGAAATATTGAACTTCCCGAGGTGAAAATATTCGTGGAAACGGTCAAGGAACACCGGTTTATGTTTGTTATGAGAGGAGAAAAACTAAACGGAAAGGTATCGGACACCGACCCTCAGGAAGTCGGCAAAGAACCGCTGCCGCCGGAACCTATGGATTATGAGGCCTCCAGAACCGCAGCCCTGGTGAGTGAGTTTCTGGATTTGGCCAGAAGCAGGCTTTCCGATCAATATCCGGCCAACATGGTTTTACTGCGGGGCTTCTCCCAGATGCCCCACTGGCCGTCAATAGAAGAGCTGTTCGGCCTGAAAGGGGCTGCGGTGGCAGCCTATCCCATGTACCGGGGAGTTGCCAGACTGGTGGGAATGGATGTATTGGCAACGGGAGAATCAATGGAACATGAAGTTCAAACCGTGGAGAAAAACTGGGACAGCTACGATTTTTTCTATCTTCATGTAAAGTCCATCGACAGTGCTGGGGAAGACGGCGATTTCGACCGAAAGGTGTCTTTGATCCAGGACGCCGATCAGCACATCCCCCGGCTGCTGGAGTTCGAGCCGGATGTTTTGATCGTTACAGGAGATCATTCCACTCCCTCTCTCCTGAAATCCCACAGTTGGCATCCTGTTCCGGTTGTTTTGTGGTCTGAGAGCTGCCGGATCGACCCGGTCAGAAGATTCGGAGAGCGGGCCTGTATGGCTGGCGGACTCGGTGCCGGCTTTCCTGCCGTTGATTTGATGCCTTTGGCTCTGGCTCAAGCTCTCAGGCTGGAGAAATTCGGGGCTTGAGACTCGGCCGATGCCTGATCGTACAGATAAAATGGTCGATACCCGAAAACAAAATCAAGATAAATCCAATATCGGAATCGTGAGATCCGTTCGCAGCAGCGTGATCGATATCCGGTTCTCGGATCGACTCCCCAGAATACACAATCGTCTGAACACAGGGGAAAAGGGAAAAGTGGTGATCGAGGTGATGTCCCATCTGGATTCAGATTTGGTGAGGGGAATCGCTTTAACGTCAACCCAAGGTCTTTCTCGGGGTGATGAGGTCATCGATACCGGTTTTCCGATAAGAGTTCCGGTCGGGAGACAACTCCTAGGCCGGGTATTTAATGTTTTTGGAGAGACCACAGATAAAAAAGAAGACCTGGACTTTGATAACTGGCGGTCCATTCATCAGGAGCCGGTGCCACTTTCCGAGCAGGTCGCTTCTTCAGATATTTTCACTACCGGAATAAAGGCCATCGATGTGCTGGCGCCTCTGGAACTGGGGGGGAAAGCAGGCATGTTCGGAGGCGCCGGAGTGGGCAAAACAGTTTTGATCATGGAGATGATCCATAATATGGCCAGCCAGCACCAGGGAATCAGCTTCTTTTGTGGGATAGGCGAGCGAAATCGGGAAGGAGAAGAGCTCTACCGGGAAATTCAAGAAGTGGGAGTCCTGGAAAATGCGGTGATGGTCTTTGGCCAGATGAACGAGCAGCCGGGCGCACGCTTTCGAGTGGGGCATGCGGCTTTGACCATGGCCGAATACTTCCGCGACGAGGTAAAGCAGGACGTGCTTCTTCTGATCGATAACATCTTCAGGTTTGTTCAGGCAGGAGCCGAGGTGTCCGGGCTCATGGGGCAAATTCCTTCCCGAGTCGGGTATCAGCCGACCCTGGCGACAGAATTATCCGAATTAGAGGAGAGAATTTGCAGCACCAAGCAAGGATCGATCACTTCGATTCAAGCGGTTTACGTGCCGGCAGATGATTTTACCGACCCGGCAGCGGTTCACACCTTCGGACATCTTTCGGCCTCTATTGTCCTGTCGCGCAAAAGGGCCAGCCAGGGGCTGTATCCAGCCATCGATCCTCTTCAGTCTCGCTCCAAGATGCTGTCTCCCCATATCGTCGGAGACGAGCATTACCATACAGCCAGAGAAATCAGGAAGACTCTGGCCGAATACGAGGAACTTAAAGACATTATCGCTATGCTGGGTCTGGAAGAGCTGTCCAAGGAAGATCAGAGAACCGTTCACCGGGCCCGCCGTCTGGAGAGGTTCCTGACTCAACCCTTTTTCACCACCGAGGAGTTCACCGGTCATGAAGGAAAGATCGTTTCTCTGGAGGATGCCCTGGAAGGATGCAGACGGATTCTAAACGATGAATTTTCCGATTATCCTGAACGTGACCTTTACATGATCGGAACGATAGACGAGGTGGAAAAATGAGACTCAAGGTCTATCTCCCCAGCAGGATATTTCTGGATGTGAAGGCGAAAAAAGTGAGCGCTGAAGCTGAAAACGGTTCCTTCACCCTGCTTCCGCGGCACGTGGATTGGGTAGCCTCTCTGGTTCCCGGAATCTTATCTTATGAATCCGGTGATAAAGAGGAATTTCTGGCAGTGGATGAGGGAATTTTGGTTAAATGCGGACCCGATGTGATGGTATCCACCCGGAATGCCATCAAGGGAGAAAAACTGGGAAACTTGAGACATTCCGTAGAGGAAAGATTCCGTGAGCTGGATGAGCGGGAAAAAAAAGCCCGTTCTGTGTTGGCCCGGTTTGAGGCGGATTTTATCCGCCGGTTCATGGAGATGGAAAGACATGGCTGAACAGAACGGCCGCAGAGAAAAGCACCAAAATGAGTTCTCAGAGGCAGTGGGAAAAAGGGAAGTCCGCAAACTCAAGGCTAGAAAGAATAAAGAAGAAAGCGTCTGGTTCGGCCTGGGTATGTTTGGCCTGGTAGGCTGGGCGGTCTCGGTGCCTACTTTGATCGGATTGGCTTTGGGACTGTGGATAGACACCAAATGGCCCGGACCGATTTCCTGGACACTGATCGGATTATTTACCGGAGTCGTTCTGGGATGTTTGAATGCCTGGTACTGGGTGTCGAGGGAGAGGTCTCGGATCGAAAGGAATAAGGATGATGAATGAATTAGTGAGTTTGCCGCTTTTTTTTGCTGCCGGCGCCGGAATAGGAATTTTTTATTTTGGAGGATTGTGGTGGACTCTGAGGATGATCTCCCGTTCTCGGAAACCTCATCTCTTGACTGTGGGCAGCTACCTATTGCGGAGCGGATTTTGTCTGGTTGGACTGATCTGGATAGCGAAAGGCGGAAGATGGGAGCATATCCTATCCGCTTTCTTAGGGATAATGGGCGCCAGATGGTTCCTGATCCATAGGGGAAAACCGGATAGAGAGCAGGAAAAAACTGTGTTGGAAGGATAAACTTATGGATATAAGCCCTGATTCGATCGTGATCTGGCAGTGGGGTCCTGTCACCCTGAATGCCACGATCCTCTTTACCTGGGCGATCATGGGGCTTCTGGTCCTGATTTCCTGGCTCATAACCCGGAAATTATCGGTAGAGCCAGAACTTTCCCGGTGGCAGATGGCTCTAGAAACCATTGTTTCTTACATAAGGGATCAGATTCGGGATATCACCCATCGAGAACCCGGTGATTATCTTCCCTTTATCGGCACGCTCTTCTTGTTTATTTCCCTCTCCAATTTCCTCTCTTTCGTTCCCGGATACCATCCTCCCACAGGATCCATATCCACCACGTCAGCTCTGGCTGTATGTGTTTTTTTTGCGGTTCCTGTTTTCGGGATCGCCAAAGCCGGTGTAGGGGGTTATTTCAGACACTACATCAGGCCTTCGGTGTTCATGCTCCCGTTTCATATTATTGGAGAATTTTCCAGGACTCTGGCCCTGGCTGTCCGTCTGTTCGGGAATGTGATGAGCGGAACCATGATCGTGGGCATCCTGCTGTCCATCGCCCCTCTGTTTTTACCTGTAGTCATGCACGCCCTGGAACTCCTTATCGGACAGATCCAAGCTTATATTTTTGCGGTGCTGGCCACCGTCTATATCGCCTCTGCAAGTCGGGCGCATGATGAAGAAAAAGGAAAATCCGACCACCGTACAAAGGAAGGAGAATGACATGGAAAGTATCAATATCATAGGAGCGGCTTCTATCTTGATCGCGGGGCTGACCATAGCTATCGGCTCTATCGGTCCAGCTTTGGGTGAGGCCAAAGCTCTGGCACAGGCTCTGAGTGCATTGGCTCAGCAGCCCGATGAAGCCAATACCATCACCCGGACCTTATTCGTCGGGCTAGCTATGATCGAATCCACGGCCATCTACTGTTTTGTCATATCCATCATTCTGATCTTCGCCAATCCCTTCTGGAATCATATCGTTCAAAACGGAGGATAAGAATTGTCCATTGATGCATTCACTTTTGTCGCACAGATCATAAATTTCATTATTCTCGTTTTGCTTTTGAGGCATTTTCTCTACAAACGGATAGTGCGGGTTATGGACGAGCGGGAAAAGAGCATCGCCAGTCGGATTGAGAACGCTGAAAAGAGAAAAGAAGAGGCTGAAGAGGAAGCAGAATCCTACCAGAAAAAGAAAAAAGAGCTGGACAAGAAGGAAAAAGATTTGATCTCCCGGGCGGAAAAAGAGGCGGAAGACAGAAAGCAGGAGCTTATCCAGAAGGCCAGAAAAGAGGTGGACCAGACCCAGAAACACTGGAGAGAATCTCTCCAGCGGCAGAAAGAAACATTCCTTCATGATCTCAGGCAGCGTGCCGGAGAGCAGGTCTTCGAATTGGCCAAGAGAGCCCTGAAAGATCTGGCCGATGAGGATGTGGAAAGGCACATCGCGGAGGTCTTTCTCCAACGGCTCGAAGATCTAGAGAAAAAGGAGAAGCAGGTGTTCAAAGAGAGTCTGGAACAATCGAATCAAAAGGCCGTTGTCTTGAGCCGGTTCAAGATTCCGAAAGAGCTGAGGCAGAAAATCGAAAAGACAGTGAGGAAACTAGGCGGGAAGGAAATCCGCGTGCAGTTTAAATCCACCGAAGATTTGATCGGCGGAGTGGAAATGGAAATCGGAGATAGAAAAATATCCTGGGGAATTGACAGCTATCTGGAGGATATAGAGGAAAAAATGTCGGAAACATTCGAGCAGAGAATTTCCGAGGAAGAGAAAGAAAAAGAAAAAAAGAAAGAGACCGGGAAAGAAGAAGCAGCAGAAAACAAAAAAGATGAAGAAAAAGAGGCAAAGAAACAGGAAAAAGGAAGAGAAGAAGAAACACATGAGTGAAGTGCGAGGTTGAGAAAAATCCCGGGATGAGCGAGAAATCAAGGCAAAACGGGGAATTGGATCATATCCTGAAGTCTACTTTTTCCACTCTGGGAGACCTCCTGGACAAACACCGTTTCGAGATAGATATCAGAGAATTGGGCCGGGTTTGGAACGTGGGAAGAGGCATAGCCAGGATTAGAGGCCTTCCCAATGTCCGGTATGAGGAACTGATCCGCTTTCCCGAAAACAAGATGGGGATTGCCTTCAATCTGGATGCCGACGAAGTGGGAGCCATCCTGATCGATGAGTACCAGGGTATCAGAGCAGGACAGGCTGTCCGGAGAACCCACCGGATCATGGATGTTCCGGTGGGAGATGGATTGGTGGGTAGAATTGTGGATGCTCTGGGACGACCCATCGATGGAAAGGGATCTATTCAAACATCCACCCGACTTCCCATCGAAAGACCGGCACCCGCCATCATGGACAGAGCACCGGTATCTACGCCTCTTCAGACCGGGATCCAGTCAGTGGATGCCTTGATCCCGATCGGCAGGGGCCAGAGAGAATTGATCCTGGGAGACCGCCAGATCGGGAAAACAGCCATTGCCCTGGATACCGTAATCAACCAGAGAGACAAGGAAGTGGTGTGCATTTACTGTGCCATCGGTCAGGAAAGTTCTTCGGTAGCCAAGACCGTTTTCGATCTTAGAAAGCACGATGCCATGGGATACACAATTGTGGTGGTCGCCACAGGTGAAGATCCCCCGGGACAGAATTTCATCGCTCCTTATGCTGCCACTTCCATGGGAGAATATTTCATGGAGAAAGGCAGGGATGTATTGATTATCTATGACGATCTGACGCGGCATGCCCGGACTTACCGTGAGCTGTCCCTATTATTGAGGAGACCTCCCGCAAGGGAAGCCTATCCAGGAGATATATTCTACATTCATTCTCGTTTATTGGAGCGATCCACTCACCTGAAGGATGAGTTGGGCGGAGGATCTTTGACTGCCCTGCCCATCATAGAAACCCAAGCTCAGAATATCGCCGCCTATATTCCCACCAATCTGGTTTCCATAACCGATGGACAGATCTATCTGTCCCCCAGACTTTTCGGGGAAGGGGTTCTCCCTGCCATAGATATCGGGAAATCGGTTTCTCGGGTAGGCGGCAAAACCCAGCTTCCTGCCTACCGGGCAGTGGCAGGAGACCTGCGTCTGGCTTATTCTCAATTCGAAGAGCTGGAGACCTTTTCCCGGTTCGGGGCACGGCTGGATGAAGATACCCGAAAAACTTTGGAGAGGGGGCGCCGTGTGCGGGAGGTACTGAAACAAGACCAATATCGGCCTCTTACCGTGCCCGAGCAGATATCGGTGATGACAGCGGTTACCGAAGGGCTTTTGGATGATGTGCCTTTGAATGAAATCGGTGCGGTCAAAAACAGAATTCAAAACAGGGTGAATGACGAGCTCCCGGATGTCTGCCGACGAATAGAAGAAGGAGAAGAGCTCAGCCAGGAAGACAGGGATTCTCTGGTAGAGCTGGCCAGAGATCTGATCGAGACTCGAGAGGACTGAAGGATGGAGCAACTGGAAACGTTGAGGCGGAAGATCGAAAGCGCCGAAGATCTCCACTCTGTGGTCAAGACGATGAAGACGCTGGCTGCGGTGAATATTCGCGAATATGAAAGAGCGGTGGAATCCCTCGAAGAGTACAACCAGACCATTGAAATGGGTCTCCAAGTTTTGATGCGCAGCAGGAGAAACAAGGCAGTGAAGTCAGAACAGGATTTTGGAGGTCATATCGGAGCGGTCATCTTTGGCTCAGAGCAGGGAATGGTGGGACAATTCAATGATCAGATCGTATCTTTTGCCGTCCAGAAAATGAAAGAATTCCAGATGCCGATGCAGCATCGGCATGTGCTGGCGATTGGGGAAAGGGTGAGGAACCGTTTGGAGGACAGCGGCCATCCGGTGGAAGATCATGTTTCTATTTCTGAATCAATGCTGGATTTGACTTTTGTGAATCAGGAAATACTGGTCAGAATCGAAGAATGGCGTCTGAAGAAAGATATCGATCAGATCATCATTTTTTATAACAGGCCCGCTTCAAAAGCCGCTTATCAACCGGCACTCAAATACCTCCTGCCCCTGGATTTTAAATGGCTCCAGAGCCTGGAGGAGAAGGAATGGCCAACCCGGGTTTTACCCGGCTTCAGCTTGGAATGGGACCGGTTGTTTTCCTCTCTGATCCGGCAGTACTTTTTCGTATCTCTTTATCGGGCCACCGTTGAATCACTGGCCAGCGAGAATGCGAGCAGGCTGGCTTCCATGCAGGTCGCAGAGAAAAATATCGAAGAACGGCTGGAGGAGCTCAATACCCAATACCAGCACCAGCGGCAGGAAAGCATCACGGCAGAGCTCCTGGATATCGTCTCCGGTTTCGAAGTTTTGTCTGGCTGAAAGATAACAGCCAAAAATTATGGTGAGTCATGAAAATGAAAAAAATCATCGCTCTTTGTATGAAACCTTCTATCGACATCAGCACTCGTGTAGGGACGGTCGTCTCAGGACCTAAATTGCGCTGTGAGGCTCCTCTGAGGGAACCGGGGGGCGGGGGTGTCAATGTTTGCCGGGCTGTCACAAAACTGGGAGGAAAGGCTTTGGCTGTCTACCCGACCGGGGGGACCAGCGGTCAACTGCTCAAGAGACTCCTTGAGGAGGAAGGAGTCGATCAAAGCACTATTTCCATAGAGAGCATGATCCCTGAAAGCTTCATGGTTTTAGAGGAATCGAGCGGTAAACAGTACCGGTTCAATTTTCCCGGCGCAAGAGTTGAGGAAGATGAATGGAGGAAAATCTTAAAAATGATATCACGTACGAATCCCAGACCCGGTTTCGTGGTCGCAAGCGGGAGCCTCCCTCCTGGAGCCCCGGATGACTTTTATGCCCGGGTGGCCCGAGAGGTTGCAGAATTGGAAGCGATGTTTATCCTGGATACCCATGGTACTCCGTTGATCGAGGCAGCAAAAGAAAGTGTGTATTTGATCAAAGCCAATATGAAGGAGTTTCAGGAAGTAGCAGGACAGGAAGTTGAAGATGAAATGCAACTGAGGGAACTGGCCAAGGATAGGATTTTGGGAAAGAAATGCGAGACGCTGGTTGTCTCGTTGGGTGCAGCCGGGGCAATCCTGGTGTCCAAGGAGGGAATCGAGCGATTTTATGCTCCAGTCGTTCCGATCCGCAGCCGGGTAGGAGCAGGGGACAGCATGACCGCCGGCATAGTGATGAAGCTGGCACAGAATTTTTCTCTTCGGGATTCCATGCTTTTTGGCATAGCGGCCGGCTCTGCTGCTGTGATGACGCCAGGGACCGAACTCTGCAGAAGAGAGGACGCTGAGCGTCTGTATGAACAAATGAAAAAGGTGGATCGAGAATCCTTCGGGACAGGAAGTTAGGCAAATATTCGGATTTGTTCGATGCGGTGATATAATAGGGATGAGAAAAAATAAGAGAGCCGTGGTATTGTTAGGGCCCCCTGGGAGCGGAAAAACGAGCGTGGTGGAGAGACTGCGTTCCTTCATGGATGCAGAAACCATAGAAACCGGACCGATTTTGAAACAGAGAGCCCAGGAGGAATCCGATATAGGCCAGCAGATCAGGCATTATCTGGAAAAAGGAGAACTGGTCCCTACCGGAATAGTTAACGATGTCATTATCCGGAAGTTGGAAAGAACCGATGCTCCATGGATTCTTTTCGACGGATACCCGCGTCAGAAAAATCAAATCGAACCATTTTTCAACATCGGGGAAAGAGTGAAATACGAACTGCGGGCGGTGCTGAGTCTGGTCCTGAAACGCTCGGTGGCCTTCGAACGGATCACCGGCAGGAGGGTGTGTCCGCGCTGCGGGGCTGTTTATAACATCCATGATGAGCCTCCTTCCCGGCCGCGAGTCTGTGACCGATGCGGCGGTGATTTGATCCAGAGAAAAGACGACACTCCAGAGGTCGTCAACGAAAGGATGGAAGAGTTCGAGCGAAACACACTCCCGGTGATCGAATTTTTCGAAAGGGAATATCCTGAGAGGACCTATCGGCTTTCGGCTGAAAAAGAACTTTCCGATACGGTGGAATCGGCTCTCTCCATCCTTAAGAATAAAGACCAAGCGAAATGAGCAGACAAAAAAAAGTACACATCGGGACTTCGGGCTGGCATTATGATCATTGGGAGGGAGTTTTTTATCCGGAAGGAATGGACAAACAGGATTACCTGGAATATTACTCAAAGAGATTTCACACTGCGGAAATCAACAATACCTTCTATCAAGTTCCCCAGAAGAAGACCTTGATGCACTGGGGAGAGGTTGTTCCTCCCCGTTTTATTTTTTCGGTCAAAGCCAGCAGGTATATCACTCATATGAAAAAACTCAAGGATTCCCAGCAACCGGTTTCTAAATTTTTAAAACAGGTAGAGGTATTGAGGGACAAGCTGGGCCCGATTCTCTTTCAGCTCCCCCCCAGATGGAACGTGAACCTGGAGAGGCTGGAGACTTTTCTCAAAGTTCTGCCTTCGGATTTTCGATACACCTTTGAGTTCAGAGATCCTTCCTGGTGCGATGAGCGGGTGTACAGCCTTCTTTCTGAAAGAGGAGCCGCTTTTTGTATCTATGATTTCGACCGCCGCCAGTCTCCAAAAGAAGTGACCGCTGAATTCGCCTACATACGTTTGCACGGGCCTGATGGTCCGTATAAGGGACAATATGACAAACAAACCCTCTCTGGATGGGCGGGGGCCGTGAGTTCCTGGGTGAGAAAGAAGAAAGAGGTGTACTGTTATTTCGACAACGATCAAGCCGGGTATGCTGCGCAGGATGCGGCCAACCTGAACCGGATGTTGAAGAAGAGGTAGAATATATGCCAGTTCATAACAGCGATGTGGCCGAGGTTTTCAACCGGATTGCCGATCTTTTAGAGATAAAAGGGGAAAATCCTTTCAGGATAAGGGCCTATCGGAATGCTGCCAGAACCATCGGAGGACTTTCTCAAAGCGCTGCGGACCTTTTAGAGCAAGGCAAGGACCTCAGCAGCCTTCCGGGAATCGGCAAGGATCTGGCAGATAAGATCAAAGAAATCGTGGAAACCGGAACCCACCCTCTACTGGGGGAGCTGGAAAAAGAGCTTCCTCCCGAGCTTCCCGGCCTGATGAAAATACAGGGCATGGGGGCCAAAAAAGTCAAAGTGCTTTTCGATAAACTGGCTGTCAAATCTGTCCGGGAGTTAACTGAAGCGGCTGAGGAGAAAAAAATTCGAAGGCTCCCCGGATTCGGAGAGAAAACCGAACGGAATATCCTGGAGGAGCTGGGCCGGATAAAGGAACGAAAAGGAGAGAAAGAGAGGATCAAGCTCGCGGTCGCGGAACAGATCGCAAAGCCTCTGGTGGAATACTTGAAAAAGGAAGAAAGAGTGAAGGAGGTAGAGGTGGCCGGCAGTTACCGCCGGAAGAAAGAGACCGTGGGAGATCTGGATATTTTAGCCACATGCAAGAAAGGCTCGCGAATCATGGATCGATTCGTGGACTACGATGAAGTGGACAAAATCCTCTCCCGGGGGAAGACAAAATCCTCGGTTGTTTTGAGATCGGGTCTCCAAGTCGATCTCCGGGTGGTCCCTCAAGTCAGCCTCGGATCGGCTCTGCACTATTTTACCGGATCCAAAGAACACAATATCGCTGTCCGCAAAATAGGAGTTAAAAAAGGATTGAAGATCAACGAGTACGGCGTGTTCAAGGGAAAGAAGCGGATTGCGGGGAAAACAGAGAAAGAGGTTTACAAACAGGTCGGCCTTCCCTATATCGAACCGGAACTGCGGGAGAACCGGGGCGAATTCGAAGCGGCACAGAAGAAGAATCTCCCCCGCCTGGTCGCCCTTGAAGATATCAAGGGTGACCTGCATGTCCATACCAAGGCCACGGACGGACACTATTCACTGGAAGATATGGCCGATGCAGCCAGAAAAAGAGGTTATGACTATATTGCCATCAGCGACCACTCCAGGCATGTTACGGTGGCCAAAGGATTGAATGCCAAAAGACTCCGAAAACAGATCGAGGAAATCGACCGATTGAATGAGAAACGGAATGATATCCAGATCCTTAAGTCCATCGAGCTGGATATCCTGGAGGACGGGTGTTTAGACCTTCCAGACGAAGTTCTCGAGGAATTGGATTTGGTGGTTTGTTCGGTCCATTACAAATTCAATCTTTCCCGGGAAAAACAGACCGAGAGAATCATGAAGGCTATGGATAATCCTTACTTCAATATCTTCTCTCATCCCACGGGGCGTTTGATCAACGAACGAGAACCTTATGAGATAAACATGGAACAGATCATGAATGCCGCCAAGGAGAAAGGATGCTACCTGGAACTCAACGCCCATCCGGACAGGCTGGATCTCAATGACATCCACTGCAAGATGGCCAAAGATATGGGAGTCAAAGTTGCCGTCGCCACAGATGCGCACAGGATAGATGATCTGGATTTGATGCGGTTTGGCATCGGGCAGGCCAGACGCGGCTGGCTGGAGGCTGAGGATGTCCTGAACACCAGGAGCTGGAAGGTCCTCAAAACGCTTCTGGAAAGATAAGAAGGAAAAGGAAAAGAGGATGGATTTCAAACACAATCCGAAAACGACATTCAAGAACGTCGAGAGAATGAATAAAAAGGAGGCAAAGGAGGAGATCGAGGCTCTTCGGGAAGGAATCGAATACCATGACTACCTTTACTACGTGAAAAATCGACCCAAGATATCCGATTCGGTTTATGATAAGCTCTTCCACCGCCTCCAGAAGCTCGAGGAAGCATTCCCTGAATTTCAATCCGACACGTCTCCCACCCGAAAGGTTGGAGCCGCACCCCTGGATAAACTGAAAAAAGTGGAACACACAGTCCCGATGCTGAGCTTGAATGCTGCGTTGAGTGAAAAGGATGCCGAGGAATTTGACCGGTTCATTCGACGGAACACTCCTCCTGGTCCTGTCCATTACGTTGCAGAGCCTAAGTTCGATGGATTATCGGTCGAAGTGGTGTACCAAGACGGTGCTTTCCAGAGGGGATGCACCAGAGGCGATGGCCAAACGGGTGAGGATATCTCCGAGAACCTCAAAACCATCGGACCACTGGTCCTTCGACTGCAGAAGCCGGAAAAAGGAGACCTGCCTTCTTTTCTTGCCCTCCGGGGAGAGGTGTTTATGCCCAAAAATGCCTTCCAGGAAATGAACAGGAACCGGATTGAGAGGGGGGAGGAACCATTCGCCAATCCCCGTAACGCCGCTGCAGGCACCATGAGGCAGCTGGATCCCAAGAAGGTGGCCGGTATGCCTTTGGATATCATATTTTATGAGATCCTCAGCATCGAGGACAGAGAATTTTCCTCTCACTGGGAAGAGCTGGAACAATTCCCACACTGGGGATTGAAAACGGATCCCCTCAACCGCCTCTGTTCTTCGTTCGAAGAGGTCAAGAGATACTGGAAAGAACTGGCCGGCCAGAGAGAAGGCTTGAACTACGAAATCGATGGAGTGGTGGTCAAGCTGGACGACCTGAAGGCCCGCACCCGTCTGGGAACCAGACAGCGCAGCCCCCGCTGGGCTCTGGCCTGGAAATTTCCCCCCAAAGAGGAGGAGACCAGGCTGGTGGATATCGTGGTTCAGGTGGGAAGAACGGGTATGCTGACACCTGTAGCGCTTCTCGATCCGGTGGAGGTAGGGGGAGTGACCGTCAGCCGGGCAACTCTGCATAATGAAGACGAAGTCAAGAAAAAAGATGTTCGGCCAGGGGATAGAGTCAGGATCGCCAGAGCTGGAGATGTGATTCCAGAGGTGGTGGAACGGATTAAGGAGCCGGGGAAGAAAAGAGGAAAGAAATTCTCTATGCCCCAGAAGTGTCCGGTATGCGGATCAAATATTTCTAAAGAGGGGGCTTACTCTTTCTGCCCTGCCGGTCTTTCCTGCCAGGCTCAGCTTATCGGACACATCCTTCATTATACTTCCCGGGACGCCATGAACATCGAAGGATTAGGGGAAAAAATCGTGCGCCAGATGGTGGTAAAGGGGATGGTAAAAGAACTCGCCGATCTCTATCATCTTTCCGAGAGGGATTTAAAGGATATGGAAGGATTTGCGGATAAGTCGGCCGGCAACCTGTACAGAGCTATCCAGGGAGCGAAAAGGGCCCGTCTCGATCGGTTTCTGTATGCTCTGGGAATCCGGCATGTGGGGCAGCATGTCGCCCGGGTTTTGGCGCAAGAGTATCGGAGCCTGGACAGTCTGAAAAAGTCCGGGAAGGAGGATTTGGAAAAAACGCGGGAAATAGGTCCAGAGATTGCACAGAGCGTGGTCCAATTCTTCGAACAGGAAAAAAACGAGAAAGCTCTGAAAAATCTCTTTGATGCAGGTGTCGAGGTAGAAGAGATGCCAAAATCCAGACAAGACCTTCCTCTGAGAGGGATAACCTTTGTTTTCACCGGAAAACTTGAGGAGTTTACCCGTGATGAGGCGGAGGACCTGGTCGAGAATCTGGGAGCGAGAGCGGCTTTCAGTGTCAGTAAAGAAACCGATTTTTTGGTGGTGGGAGAAAAGCCGGGAAGCAAATTGGAAGAGGCTGAAAAGCTAAAGGTAAAGACTCTGAAAGAAGAAGAATTCAAGAGGATGGTCGAAAAATATGGATAGAAAGGGCAAAATCCTGATTAAAAGGGAGGAGGAGATTCATGCACAAAGATCCGAAAGAATATTTTATGGATAAGCTTGAAGAGGATATCAGAGAAATCGAAGAACAACTGGATGTGTTGGAAACAAAGCTGGAAGATGCCGGATGGGAGCCTGAAATGGATTTTAGAAACCAGATCGACAGCTTGAGGCTCAGGCTGGAAAACCTGATGAAGGAAGTGGACAGATTTGAGGTGAGCAGCGAATCCAAATGGAGCGTTTTCAAAAAGAGTTGTGAAAACACTCTTTCCAAGATTTCAAAGGATACTCAGGAAATCACCAGCCGGATGAATAATTTCCTGTTGGAGTGACGGGATGTGCCCGGTCCGCACTCCCTCCCATCGACAGACTGTCACCATCGTGACGGTCCTGTCCATGAAAAATTTAGAAACGAGGATGAGGAGAAATGAACATGTTTTATGTAAGCCTGTATGAGGAGGAATTGCTGAAATCGGCAAAGAATTCGGTCAAAGAAATCATCGAGAAAAGGGTTTCTGACGGCATCGAAGCACATTCCATTGTCACCCCAGGGTTGGTTGCAGATGAAATCATTCATCAGGCCGAGAAACAGAAGGTCGATCTGATCGTAACGGCCACTCACGGGGAAACAGGCTGGCGCCGACTCATATTTGGCTCAGTTGCCGAGAAGGTGGTCCGTATGGCCCCCTGTCCTGTTCTGACCATTCATGCTCCTAGAGAAGAAGAATGAACATATTTTCGCAAGTTCATAGGGAGACGACTTTTCAATTCTAGGAAAGATACGTATCCGTGGATTTTGGGCCGATGCAGAAGCGAAGAAAATCGTTTTTTATTTCAAGATGACTGTTTTGGCGTTGTTGTCCTCGTTTTGCTCCTTTATCATAGCCGAACAATCAATGATCGCCGTGATGGCTGACTCTTCGGTCAGTGTGAGTCCGGCAGGAAAAACGGCGATTCCGGTCACCGGGGCCAATTCCTTATCAGGATCGAATTCAAGGATGGTTCTTGTACAGAATTCTTCTTCATTCTTGATCACATGCAGGGTGCATTCGGGTTCTTGCTCTTCCACCCACGCTTTAAGAGGGAAGTCTCCTGGGCCTACGTTTTCCACAACCACCACCACCTGAGAGTCCTCGTCTAGATAGATATCTTGAATCCGCAGATCAGGAAGCAGACAAGGGCCGATGTACTTACCTTCTACTTGATTATTTTCTTCGTTCGATTCTTTTATTTCCTCATTGTAATCGAGGTATAGATCGACTCTTACCGAGGCGGCAATATCGTAAGGGAGCAGATAACTGGCAGTCCCGTTAGGCTCGGTTATTCCCCCGTTGGAGGTGGAGCTGGGCTCAAGCAGGAGAATATCTTCCTGAACGACTCCGTCCAGATAGAGAGAAGCCAGACTGGTCGAATCCTCGGAAATTGAACCTTCACCTTGATTTTCCACCGTGACATAGAGGGTCCCTCCCATACAGGAAATATCTTCCACAACAAGATCGGGAAGAGGTTCCTGCTGTTTTTTGCAAGAAAGTAAGGCTCCTGTTATCAATATTCCACTGATTAAGATGATCCAAGTCATTCTTTTCATGTTTCTTAGCCTCCTTATAAAAAAATCAGTGTTTTTGGAAGTTCCTCTGCATATTTCTGTAAGAACTTGCCAAAAGCTGTCCCAGATTATCTTGATTTTCAGGGAAAACAAAGTAAAAGAATTGGTGCCCTTACCCAATTGGAACTCGACCAGTACTGTTTCACAGAATTTTTTCCTTTTTCGCGGGACAAATGGGGGTTGTTCAAAATCCATCGGTTCTCTTCAGAAAGCCAGGAGGCCTATCGACTCGGTCGCAGAGATATTAATCAGAAACCCCCATACGATTCCCTAATTCGAACGCCTTTTTCAAAAGGGAAGGGGACTCTAAAATTTTTCCCTTATCATCGAATCCCGGACAGAAAAGTTCCTCCTGATAGGTTACGTTTATATTATGAAAGAACTGCCTGGTGATGAACTTCGCATTTTGGAAGAATTCTTTTTTATGGGAAGCCTGGACCAGAATCAGGGCACCGTGCTTTCGTTCCGTAAAGATTCTTTTTTTCAAAAGGACCTTCGAGACCCAGATACACTGGAATCGGTCGATCATCATCTTGGTCTGAGCCGACAGGCTCCCGAAAAAAATTGGAGAAGCCAAGATAATGGAATTGGCCTGACTCATTGCCCGGAATACACAATGCATATCGTCTTTTATAACGGAAAGGCCATCCTGATCGACCTTCGCATATTCTTGTTCTTGACAGGGGAAAAAATTCAAGTCATTAAGGACAATTCCTTCGGTTTCTGCACCGGACGTCTGGGCTCCCCTCAAAGCTTCATTGAGCAGTATTTCGGTGTTTCCCCCCTTTCTCGGACTGCCGTTGATGCCGACAACTTTCACTGCCCTTATCCGTTCCTAAAGAGGAAAAAGATACCTGATTCCCAGAGAACCCCGGAGGAAAACTTTTTGACCAGAGGTAAATTCGATCATGGGCACCACTTCCAGAAAAAAGTTCAGAGGAATTTTCAGCGAGGTAAAATCCAGACCCAGAGGAATTCTCAACCTGAATTTGCTCTTTTTCTGCCAAGCGATTCTTCCTCCGGCTCCGGAATAAAAGGATATTTCAGACTTGCGGGTATCGAAAATTTTGAATTTGATAAAGAGTAAGTCAGCATGAGCTCGCCAACTTTTTTCTTTACCGAGCGTCCGTCCAATCGCTCCTGTGATGGCCAGCGATCTTCCTACCCAAATCTTGACATGGATTCCGGTCGGTTCTACAAAGATCAGGCCGACTCCGATTTGGCCTTCTTGAGCCTTTAACGGCCAGCTCAAAAGAATCAACAAAATGAAAACGGTACTGAGTTTTTTATTCATCGGTAATATTCTTCCTTTCCCTATTTTAATGATGTGGATACCTTGATCCTACTGGGCTGTATAGCCTCCGTCTATGACTCATTCGCTCCCTGTTTCGTTATCGACCCTGAATATTTTGTTCGAGCCGTGGTGCAATGGCCTCTTCCCAGACGATTTTGAAACAGGCGGCAACAGGGATGGCAAACAGCAAACCGGGCAGTCCTCCCACCCAGCCGCCGATAAACACCACCACCAGAATGGTCAGCGGATTCAAGGTGGTGGATTTGCTTTGTATCCAGGGCGTCAGTATATACTCTTCGATGACATTCACTCCTTGAAAAACCACAGTAGGCCAAACGATCACTGCCAAAAAATCGAATCCTGGCGGTTGAGCTCCTGTGGTCATTTCCAGGTATTTAACCAGGACCGCCGATACCCAGCCGACGGTGGACAGATAGGGAACGATACTCAAAAAGCCGGTTGTAATGCCCAGTAGAAACCAGTAGGGAACTCCCGCCAGAAACCAACCTCCTGAAAAGAGCACCGATATAATCAGCGAGATGAGCAGGCGGCCCCTGAAAAAGCTGCCCACCGCTTTATCCATGCGGCCAAGGATTTGTAAAATCAGGTCTTTCTTCTTCAGGGGTATATGGCTCTTGGCTTTGAAAATGAACTGGTTGAAGTTTATCGAAAAGACGAAGAAAGAGACAGGAATGAGAATAATCCAGAACAAAATGATCACCGAGGTGCCGATGACGCCCCCGATAAAAGGAATGATGGATTCGGATTGCACATCCAGTTTTTCCAGAAGTGCGCCGGGCTTTTGAGGAACTTCTCCGAGGGGAACGCCATATTTATCTCTTAAGGTTTCCCAGTAATCCGGCAAGCTCTGGACGAAATTGGTCCCCTGTTCGATAAGAGGGGGGACCAGCCATATGGAGGCGGCTATGACCGCAGCAATGGCAATGGTCAGAATGAAAAGGATGGTCACTTGTTTGGGAATATGGAGATTCGCTTGGGCAAAGTTAACCGCGGGATTGAAAAGATAGGCCAGCAGCAAGCCAAAAAAAACAGGAAGCAGAATGGCCCGCAGGTAAAAGCAGATGGCCAGGAATAAGATGACCGAGACTATCCACATCAGATCCCTGACCGCTGTGATTTTCCACAAATGGGGACCATCAGGAGATGATCGGCTTTCTTGGTGCGGAATTTTTGCCATGGATAATCTTTCATAATGAGAGGTGCAAGAATAATGCCAGCTAATGAAAGGAATTCCAGACCTCTTACCGGTCTTGAAAACCATCGAAAATAATACTATTTGGCAAGATATTGTCCCGCCATACAGGACACCTTTCTCTAAAATTGATCTCTTTCCTCTTGTCTTGAAGGTCATGGGCAGGCTGGATCCAGGCTTTTCTGTTTTCATCGCTCCCTCAATAGCTTTGGCACATTTCTTGAATTGATCTTACTGAGAAACCTCATATTCGAAATGGAGAAAAAAAATGAAGGAAAAGATTGGCTCCGTTGCCGGGGATATCTGGCACATTTTGAGAGAACGGGACGAAATTCTGGTATCGGAAATTCCCAAAATATTGAACGAACGATCCATGATCGTCCACCAAGCCCTGGGATGGCTAGCCCGGGAAGATAAATTGGAATTCCGAACAAAAGGTCAAAAGACATACGTTTCTCTTTCTGAACCAGGAAGATAGATGGAAACCGACGAAAAAATTAAAAAAGACGTGGTGGATCAGCTTTTCTGGGATGGGAGAGTAGATTCCTCCGAAATACAGGTGGCTGTATCGGAGGGTGCAGTCACTTTATCCGGGAATGTGCAAAGTTTTGCCGCCCGCCAGGCGGCAGAGAGCGATGCGCTGTCTATCCCTGGAGTTGTGGCTTTAAAAAACCTTCTCACCGTTAAATATCCCAAGACGACTCCCGTGCCTGGTGACGATGAGATAAAGAGGAACATAGAAAATGTTTTGTAATGGAATCCCTCCATCGACGATTCACAAATAGACATCGTCGTGGATCGAGGAATCGTCAAGTTGAAAGGCACAGTCGATTCATCTTGGAAAAAGGAAAAGGCCGAACTGGCCGCCTATGATATTTTCGGAGCAGTGGAAGTGATCAATCAACTGAGTGTCGTTCCGACGAAAAATATCGCCGACCAGGTCATTGCCGAACAAATCACTACTGCCCTGGGGAGGAATACAGATGTCGATGAAGACAGGATAGACATCCAAGTCGAGAACGGACATGTCGTTCTCTCTGGCTCTGTTCCCAATTGGAACATGTTCCGGTCGGCCTTTGAGACCGCGCTTTATACACCCGGTGTCATCAGCGTTGATAACAAACTTTCGTTGAGGAAAGACTAGAAAAATCTTCATCTAGTAGAATTCTCAGGTTGGTTCCATTCTTTGAGAGTCGGTGTCGGATTCGTGAAGAGAAAGCAAGGAACAAGGAGGAAAAAATGTTTGCTATTTCGAATTATAGGCTTTTAATCCTCATTCTGTTGTTTTTTTCAGGTATAGGGCTGATCGTCTCGTCAGCACATGCCCAGTATTTTGGGAGGAATAAGGTCCAGTATGAATCGTTTGACTTCAAGGTCCTGCATACCAAGAACTTCGACGTGTATTTTTATCCCGAAGAGGAGAAGGCTGCCATAATGGCTGCGAGGTCAGCCGAGAGATGGTATGCCCGGATTTCGAGGATTCTCAATCATGAGCTCGGCAGCCGCCAGATTCTCATCCTGTATTCCAGCTCCCCTCACTTTCAACAGACCACTGCTATTCCCGGGATCATCGGAGAAGGAACGGGAGGGGTGACCGAAATGCTCAAACGAAGAATCGTACTGCCCATGGCAGCGTCTTTGGCAGAGACAGATCACGTTGTCGGGCATGAGCTGGTGCATGCTTTTCAGTTTGACATAACGGCTCAGGACCACCCCCGGTACGCTGCCCAAACTCCTACTGCTTTTCGTCTTCCCTTATGGTTTGTAGAAGGATTGGCTGAGTACCTTTCGATCGGGACATCAGACCCTCACACCGCCATGTGGATGAGGGATGCTGTCCGCAGAGAGGCACTGCCGATGGTGAAGAATATGAATAATCCAAATAAATATTTTCCCTACCGCTACGGCCATTCGCTGTGGGCCTATATCACCGGCCGGTGGGGGGACGATCAGGTGGAAAGAATCATGAAAGCGGTGGGAAAAACCGGCGATTATGAAAGCGTCCTGAAGAAAACCTTGGGAGTCAAACTCGAAGAGCTCAGCCAGGGATGGCACCAGGCCTTGAAAAACAAATCCCAAGCCATTGCTTCCAGAACCGAGGTGCGCAAAGATTCCGGCCGATTGCTTTTCGAGGCAACCAGGGAGAACAGACTGAACGTGTCCCCTGCTTTAAGTCCTGACGGAAAACAAATTGTATTTCTTTCTTCCAGGGATTTGTTTTCCATCGATATGTATTTGGCCGACGCCGGCACAGGAGAAATAAAAGAAAAGCTGGTGGAAACGGCTGTAGATCCCCATTTCGAAAGCCTGAAATTCATCAAATCCTCAGGTTCTTGGGATTCTGAGGGCCAGCGGTTCGTCTTCGGGGCGGTGAGTGGCGGCCAGCCCGTTCTCACCATCCTGGCAGTGCAGGAGGTAGAGAAGATCAAAGAAGTCAGATTCCCTCAGCTGGGAGAGATATTGAATCCCACCTGGTCTCCAGATGGACGATATATCGCTTTTTCCGCCCTGGAAGGAGGGCTGACCGATCTCTATATGTATGATCTGGATGAAGACAGCCTTGAGAAGCTGACCGATGACCCTTATGCCGACCTTCATCCCACCTGGTCTCCCGATGGAAACTCTATCGCTTTTGTGACAGACCGGTTTTCAGCCGACCTCACCCTGCTCGATCTCGGCTATTATGAACTGGCCCTGTTGGACCCGGCAGCCCGTGACATCGAAAGAGTCAAATCCTTTTCAGGCTACAAGAATATCAATCCCGAGTGGGCTCCGGATTCGAGAAGCCTATTCTTCATTTCAGACCAGGACGGCATCTCCAATATTTACCAGATGGAACTGACGACAGGGGATATAAAGCAGATCACCAACAATTTCACCGGAGTCAGCGGCATTACCGGAATCAGCCCGGCGTTATCTATATCCAGGAAGAGCGGACAATTGGCCTTTTGTCTTTACCAAGACAATGGATACAGCATTTACACTCTCGACCCAGCATCAGGACAACATGCGAATGAAGAGACAATTCAGGTGGAGGAACTTCGGCCGGCAGTTCTTCCGCCCAGGGAACAGATGGCGGGCGAATTAGCCGCTCTTTTGACGAATCCCTTATTCGGTCTTCCGGCTGAGAAAGACTATGCCATCGAGGACTACCAACCGAAGCTGACCCTGGATTATATCGCGCCCCCTCAAGTAGCCGTAGGTGTGGACAGGTTCGGAACATATGGAGCAGGAGGGATTGCCCTGTTTTTCAGCGATATTCTCGGTTATCACAGTCTATACACCATGGCCACAGTCAGTACCGACATCCAAAATTCGGCTGCCCTGGTAGGATACCAGCTCAGCAAGTACCGATGGAATCTGGGATTGGTAGCTCAGAGGACGCCCTATGTTACAGGAGGATTTGCCAGCGGCATCGGCACGGTTCAAGGAGAACCGGCAAGGATCCAGGAAGAGCAGATCTTCCGTCAGGTGAACTACAGGGTTGAGGCATTGGCAGACTATCCCTTCAACCAGGCCCAGAGATTTGAAATTTCAGGGGGATACAATTACATAAACTTTGACCGGGAACTCCGCACCCGTGCATTTTCTTTGATCACGGGAGCCGAGCTTATCGATCAAGAAGAAGATCTGTCAGCGCCAGATTCTCTTCATTTCGGGGTGGCTTCGGCAGCTCTGGTGTATGACAGCTCCTTTTTCGGAGCAACCAGCCCCATTCTAGGACAGCGGTACCGGTTTGAGGTCTCTCCCTTGGTGGGAAGCATTACCTATTACAATGTACTTGCCGATTACAGACGTTATTTTATGCACTTTCGGCCCTTCACTCTGGCCTTTCGAGCTCTTCATTTCGGGCGCTACGGAGCAGGAGCCGAGGACAACCGTCTTTATCCTCTTTTTATCGGATACCAGACCTTGGTCAGAGGGTACAATACAGGCTCGTTCAGTGCGGAAGAATGCGGTTCAGAGGATGACTGCTACGCCTTCAATCGACTGTTGGGCAGTAAAATGATCGTGGTTAATGCAGAAATCCGGTTTCCTGTATTCAATCTTTTAGGCATAGGAAAAGGCTATTATGGCATTCTGCCCGTTGAATTGGCCGCCTTCCTCGACAGTGGATTGGCCTGGCGGAGCGACGATAAAGCCTGGTTTTTAGGTGGAGAGCGGAAGCCGGTTTTCAGTGCCGGATTCACTTTCAGGATGAATGTATTTGGCTATGCTATCCTGGGAGTCAGCCTATCCCATCCCTTTAACCGGCCGAAGAAAGACTGGGTGTTCCAATTCATGTTCACTCCCGGATTTTAGCGAAATCTCTCGAGACAATGCCGGCGAGAGGCCTTGCTGGAGATTCTGATATGGATTGATTTGTGAGAAATGTCTGAATCAGCCACCACCTTTCCCCTCCTGGTTTTGCTGCTGGGGGGAGTTCTGATTGCCACCATTTTCATTCGGTCCGGTCTCAGGAAAATTGGGCTGCCTTCCTTGGTTGGATTTATGGTCCTGGGCCTTTTGGTCAAAATGGCTGATGCCCAGATGGGATTTCTTTCTGAAGATTCAAAAACCATTTTTGAATTTCTGGCCAACATCGGGATTATCGTCCTGCTCTTCCGGGTCGGTTTGGAGAGCAATTTAAGGGGACTTCTCAGACAGATTCGTCACGCTTGTCTCATCTGGACAGGAAACATCGTTTTCAGCGGCTTTCTGGGTTTCATAGTCTCTCAGTATTTATTAAAACTGGGGCTCATTACGAGTCTGTTCATCGGAGTCGCCTTAACCGCGACAAGCGTTGGAGTGTCCATTTCCGTGTGGCAGGAAGAGGGGATGATCAAAACAAAAACTGGAGAGCTGCTGCTGGATGTAGCGGAAATGGATGATATTTCCGGAATCATCCTTATGGCCGTGCTTCTTTCCATAGCTCCTGTCTTAATGAAAGCAGGGACCGCATCCATGGGGGAAATTCTCGGCAAAAAACTGGGCATCATATTTCTGAAGCTGCTTTTATTCGGTGTGTTGTGTTTTCTCTTTTCTCAATATGTTGAAAAGCCGGTCACGAATTTTTTTGGAAAGTTGAAAAAGTCTCCGGATCCCATGCTGATGGTAGCGGGCTTTGGCATCATCATTGCAGCTGTGGCCGGATTGCTCGGCTTTTCCCTGGCTATGGGCGCATTCTTCGCCGGCATAGTTTTCAGCAGGGATCCGAAAGCCGTGAAGCTGGATTCTTCCTTTGGAGCTCTCTATGACCTCTTCGTTCCTTTTTTCTTCATAGGAATAGGTCTGAATGTCGGGATGAAAGGCCTGACTTCCGGCTTGGGTTTGGGTGTGATTCTCCTCACTGTTGCTGTGGTCGGAAAATTGATCGGGAACGGAGTCCTCTCGCTGAAAATTACGGGATGGATGAGAGCTGTCCTGCTCAGTGTGAGTATGGTGCCCAGGGCAGAGATAGCAATGGTTATCATGCAGAGGGGTTATCAATTCGGGGATTGGGCCGTCTCAGAGGAAGTGTATTCATCGATGGTTTTTGTTTCCCTGGGAACATGTGTTCTCGCGCCAGTTGTCCTCAGGCTTTTATTGAAGTATTGGAATCTTCCTGAAGAACAAGCCGATGATTCCAATTCAGGTTAAAATATCTTCATTTGTCCTGTGATACAGGAAAAAATCCCGGTTGAGAGAACAATTCTTTCCTATATTTAATGCCCTATGATCCCAAAATAATCAGCCGGATTTTCATTTGGCATATTTCTTGTATTGCATGTATATTAAAAAGATGAATCTGGCATTTTTACAATTCTTGACAGCATTTATCATTGCCTTGATTATCAGCCTCATCTTTGCCATTGGATTTCGGGGAAGAAATCTGTGGCTTAATTTTGTATTCTTTTTCTCGATTATTTTCTTGATTACCTGGGCAGGCGGAATTTGGCTGACCCCCTTCGGACCCTCGATCAAAGGAGTTTATTTGTTTCCTTTTTTGGTGGTAGCTGTCCTGATAGCCCTTTTTCTGGCAGCGGCCGTGTCAACTCAGAAACCGAGACCGAATAAGGAGCAAAACCAAGAAAGAGAGGTCATGAGACTTGCTCCAGAGGCTGTTTTTGGAGCCTTTTTTTGGGCTTTGATCATCCTCTTGTTTTTGGCCGTGGTAGCCAAATACGCCTGGTAGGCCTGTTGAGGAGCGACGCAAAAGAATGGTGGCGATTGTTTCTCTGCTACTTATCGTGTCTCTATCCATCTTAATAACCCGAATCGCTACAGTTGCGCTGACTCATACAGGGATTTCTCGACAGAGTGCGAAATTCCAGGCACGTTCGGCTTTCAGCGGTGTCGGTTTCACCACCAGCGAATCTGAACAAATGGTCAATCATCCTGTGCGCCGGAAAATACTCTTGATTTTGATGCTGCTCGGAAATGCAGGGATCGTGACGGCAGTGACCAGCTTGATTTTGACCTTTGTGGATTTGAAAGGATCTTCTGCGGCTACCTTAAGAGTAGGTATATTGGCAGCTGGACTTATCGCTCTCTGGGGAGTCGCTTCCAGCAAATGGCTGGACCGTCATCTCTCCGAGCTCATCAGCAAGATACTTAGTCGATACACCAAACTCGACGTGAAGGACTATGCCGGCCTTCTGCATCTCAGCGGCGAGTACAGGATTTCAGAGATGAGGGTTCGAGCAGATGACTGGATGGCCAACAATAGCCTGAAAAAGTTGAAACTGCGTGATGAAGGAGTCATGGTTTTAGGGATCGCCAGAGAGAATGGAGCTTATATCGGGGCACCGAAGGGTCCGACCGAGATCAAACCAAATGACACCCTGATTTTGTACGGCCGGGCTTCGGCTTTTGAAAACCTGGATGTGAGGAAGAAAGGAAGCCGGGGAGACCAGGAACATAAAGATGCGGTGGATGAACAGAAAAGGATCGCCGAGAAGGAAAAGGAAGAGGAGAGATAGATGGAACACAAAAATCATGGGAAGAAAAACCATCAGGAGCATGGTGATCACACATATCATCATGCGCACATGATCCAGGACTTCAGAAAGAGATTCTGGCTCTCTCTGGCAGGAACCGTTCCGGTTTTGGCCCTTTCCCCGCTCATCCAGTCTTTCCTGGGATTCCAACTTGCATTTATAGGGGACAAGTACATCCTTTTCGGCATCTCAGCCTTTATCTACTTTTTCGGAGGGTGGCCTTTTCTCAAGGGAATGGTGGGTGAATTCAGGAAAAAGCAGCCCGGAATGATGACCCTTATAGCGTTGGCCATCACGGTTGCATTCGGATACAGCAGCCTGGTGGTCTTCGGACTGCAGGGAAAGGTCTTTTTCTGGGAGCTGGTCACATTGATCGACGTGATGCTTTTGGGACATTGGATCGAGATGCGCTCGGTCATGGGCGCTTCCCGTGCCCTCGAGGAACTGGCAAAACTTCTCCCCTCCGAGGCTCACTTGATCGCCGATGATGGATCGGTTCGGGATGTGAAGCTGGATGAACTGAAGAAGGGGAATAAGGTTCTGGTCAAGCCTGGAGAGAAGATTCCAGTGGATGGGAAAATCATAAAGGGAGAAACAGAAATCGATGAGTCCATGATAACGGGCGAGTCTAAACCGGTGGCCAAAGCCAAAGATGATAAGGTTATCGGCGGATCTGTGAACACCACAGGATCCTTGACTGTAGAGGTATCTCAGACAGGGGAGGATTCCTATCTTTCCCAGGTTGTAGAAATGGTCAGAAAAGCAGGAGAGAGTAAGTCCAGGGCCCAGGATTTTGCTGACAAGGCAGCCTTTTGGCTGACAGTGGTTGCTGTTACCGTAGGATCTGTTACCCTTGGCTCTTGGCTGATTTTTGGAAAGGAATTCGTTTTTGCCTTGGAACGGATGGTTACTGTGATGGTCATCACCTGCCCTCATGCGCTGGGGCTGGCCATTCCGCTGGTTATCGCCGTGATCACTGCACTTTCCGCGAAGAATGGGCTGCTGATACGCAACAGAACAGCTTTTGAAAGCGCCCTGCATCTGGATACAATCGTGTTCGACAAAACCGGAACCTTGACCAGAGGAGAGTTCGGAGTCTCCGATGTGATTTCACTGGGAAATTGGAGCCAGAAAGAGGTTTTAAGCCGCGCTGCATCCATCGAAAAGGAATCCGAACACAGCATTGCCAGGGGGATCTTAGAAAAGGCTCAAGAAGATGAACTTGATCTCCGTGAGATCGAACATTTCGAAGCCCTCCCGGGCAAAGGAGCTAAAGCCCGTATCGATGGCAAAGAAATCCTCGTCGGGAACACATCACTTCTGGAGGAAGCGGAACATGTTTCAGATGAGCAGAGGAAGAAAATCGACAGGGTCAGTTCTCAGGGGATGACCACGGTCATTGTTCTATCGGATAAAAAACTGGAAGGGCTCATCGGCCTTTCGGATATAATACGGGAAGAATCCAGAAAAGCGGTGAGAGAACTGAAAGACTTGGGTTACCAGATCGCGATGATCACGGGAGACAATCAGGAAACGGCAAGATCCGTAGCTGACGAGCTGGGAATCGATAAATATTTCGCAGAAGTCTTGCCCGACGAAAAATCTGAGAAGATCAAAGAGCTTCAAAACGAGGGGAAAAAAGTCGCCATGGTGGGAGACGGCGTCAATGATGCGCCGGCTCTTGCCCAGGCCGATGTGGGAATAGCCATCGGTGCCGGCACAGATGTGGCTGTTGAGACCGCTGACGTGATCCTGGTAGAAAACGATCCAAAGGATGTGGTGGACATTATCTCCTTGTCCAGGGTGACTCGAAAGAAGATGAAACAAAATCTGGCTTGGGCAACCGGTTACAATGTCGTTGCCATCCCGCTGGCCGCTGGAGTTTTGTATGACTATGGGATTGTCCTTGCCCCTGCTGTCGGAGCTCTGGTCATGTCCTTGAGCACGGTGATCGTGGCCATCAATGCTAAGCTGATAAAATACAAAAGATAGAATGTTTTTCTCCCGATAAGGAGGGAAAGAATGGAATCCCTAAAAAGCGCGAAATGCGTACCCTGCAGAGGGGATGAACCGCCCGCTTCGCTCAAAGAAATTCAAAAAATCAGACCTCAGATTCCGGATTGGGCGGTCAAGGAACGCCAAGGTGTCACACGGCTGGAGCGTACATTCACGTTCAAAAATTTTAGAGAAGCTCTTCGTTTTACGGACAAAGTCGGGGAAATTGCCGAGGAAGAAGGCCACCATCCTGTCATCGTCACTCAGTGGGGCAAAGTCAAAGTTTCCTGGTGGACCCATAAAATTAAAGGGCTTCACCGAAACGACTTTATTATGGCAGCCAAGACGGACGAGACTTATGATTCAGTTTAGAAAGAGATTGTCCCTTTGGAAAGGTCGAAAACCACTGTAATTACAGCTGGTCCCAGTCCCATAAGGCGAAAGACGTTTCTGGTGCCCGCATTCCCGCTTGCCTCTTCACGGATGTCGATTCCCATCAGAATCTTGCCTAGAAAATAGGCCGGTAGAATGGATCCTAGCAAGCAGCCGATGAGAATGGTGAGAATTCCTGGCCACATGGGACTCATTCCAGATTGAGATTATCTCTCGAATAACTCATTGAAGTGGAAATCTTTCCAATTCATATAGGGAGCGTCCCACATGTTGGTCTTCAGGTCATCGACAGCGATAAGAATACGGAGTTCATTGGCGAGAAAAATAACAGAATATTCTGTTGTTCCATGGGCAACTTGCTGCAGAAGCCTCACAGCCTCATCGAATCCCGGGGATATGCCTCGGCGGGACCATGCTTCCAGTGTGTGCATGCTGGTTTCATACCTCCAGCGGGAAGAAAAAGAGATGGGCCTGCCCAAGGACTCATCGGGCCGGTTGGGTTTATAGCCATAAATGAGATGGTGGTTCGAAGCCATAATGTTGTGGGGATCTGCAGGCCTGACTTCTGTGGGAGTTCGTATGGCAAAGCCGGTGCGGCCGCCCTCGTAGACAAAAGCCGGCACTTCTTGTCCCTTGAAAGGGACAGCCCAAAGGATGATCGAACCGGCTGATGTGATTCCACCTGTCGAACAGGCAAACGGCTCCATCATCTTGAGAACGCTTTCTGGAGAAGCCTCCCCTCCTTGTTTTTCCAGAATGACCCGCTGAATCCAGGAACATGGGACGATTCCGTCCGGAACAGGACCAGGGCCGGAGCCTCCGGCGTTTTCCATACTGTAAAGGCCCTCCTCGTTGATGCCCGAAATGGTGCCCACGAATCCGGGCCACATGGTCGAGATCCAGCGTCTACGACCCGGTTCAGAGGGATCTATTGCATAAATGAGAAAATGGCTGACCGTGACCTTTCTGACATCGCATTCCCCATCCATGTTTCTCGCCGCGATCAGATGGCTGTCGTGCACGCTTCCTTCTGTTTGCGACTCCCAGAAGGCGAATTGGGTACAGTTCGAGGGATTAGCTCCTGGAAAGGCCGCTCGTCTCTCGATATAGGCATTGATGGCCAGCAAGTCGGTTCTGTTGAAATCGCGTCCCAGAGCTTCCACGCGCATATCCATACCAGAAGAAAGCATACCTTTGATGACGGAATCACACTCCTTCAGGAATTCGGAAGGATAGTTGAAACGGCCCTCCAGAAAAGGAACGAAAATGTCCTGATAACGTTTTGCCGAACGCCAGCTGTCTTCGATGATGTAGAATTCAAAAAAGTCGATGATCTGCTTTCCCACCAGATAACCGTGAGCAAAACCCCGTTCCTCTGGAGTTCCCCAGAGATGCAAGACCGGAAGCCCTTTCATCCAGCGAAGGGCCCCGTGTTCGACAGTTTTATTTTCTTCGGGAAATCCCGATGGCACACGGAGCCTGAAATCACAATCGGCCGCATCGGATTGGGTGAGATCGATCGGATCCCAACTTCCGCCACGTGTGGAGGCGAACCAGCCGAAAGGCTCAGGAGGATCGAATCCTACCTCACCGTTTTCATCGGAATCGATGAAGGCTAGAACCGAGTAATGACCAGGAACCAAACCATCAAATGTGTAGCTGCCCGGTTTTTCGAGTCTAAGAGTCTGGAGGGACGAGGCATCACCATATATATCTCTCTTGCTGAGCCTGTGGACCCGGCCTTCGGAAGAAACAGGCAGTTTGTACAGATTGACGACCGCCCTTCCTGATTGATCTCCTTCGTAAACCAAAAGACCGGATATCGATCTCGTCTCCGTTCTGATTCCCCCACAGTTCAAAACAAAAAGGAATAGCAGGGCTGCAGTCGATGTGCGTTTTATCATTCTTATTCCCTCCTAATTTTCGCTTTATTCCGCATTTATTTCCGCTGACACCTTGGATTGAATGTATCACAGTCAAAGCAGTAAGTTCAACGGTATCGCTTAAATGATCTGGAGTGTGGAAAAATTTAGGGCGTCCTGCCAACTATCTAAGGCAAATCCGAGAGTCTATTCCTTGTAGAGGGATTCGATCACATTTTTGTATTTCTCTTCTACGATATTTCTCCTTACTTTCAAAGTGGGAGTGATCTCCTCCTCGCCTATATCAAAGTCTCTTTCCAGAAGGGCTATTTTCTTGATTTTTTCATATGGAGCCAAAGCCGAGGTGCTCTTCTCGACCTGCTCAAAAACCAAATCAATGATTTCCTCTTTGGCGATGAGGTCTTTGGTATCTTCAAAGCTGATATTCTGGTCTTCTGCGTATTCTTTAATCTTTTCAAACTCGGGGACGATAAGAGCAGATATAAATCTTCTTCTATCTCCGAGAACCACAGCATTTGTTATATATGGATTTCTTTTGAGGATATTTTCAATGGGTTGAGGAGCCACATTTTTTCCTCCGGCAGTGATAATCAGATCTTTTTTTCTGTCTGTGACCACTAAATAACCCTCTTGATCCAAATGACCAATATCCCCGGTGCAGAGCCATCCGTCCTTCAAGACTTCTTCTGTCTCCTCTTTCATTTTGTAATATCCTTTCATCACATTTGGTCCTCGGACCAATATTTCGCCATCATCAGCTATTTTGACTTCTGTTCCTGGGATAGGTTTCCCCACAGTCCCGAACTTCAGTGTTTCATAAGTTGTGATTGTGGTAACCGGAGACGTTTCTGTCAATCCATAGGCTTCTAAGACAACCATTCCCGTCGCAAAAAACAGCTCTGCGATTTCCTTAGATAAAGGAGCTCCACCCGAGACAAAGAATTTGATCCTTCCGCCTGTGATCTCGGTAATCCTGGAGAGAACAAGCTTATGAGCCAGATCATTCTTGATTCGCAAGCTCAAGGAGATAGGCTGCTTGAGTATCCGTTTAAGGGTGTGATCTTTTCCCACATCCAGAGCCCAGAAAAAAAGTTTCTTTTTCCAGGGAGGGCTTGAAAGCACATTATCCATGACTTTGGAGTAGACTTTCTCGAATACCCTAGGCACACTCACCATGATTTGGGGTCTCACTTCCGACAAGTTTTCGACCAAGGTCTCGATACTCTCTGCATAAGCGATGGTGGTTCCTCGATGGAGATAGCCCAGAGTAGCGATTTTTTCCATAATATGAGATAACGGACAAAAGGAAAGCGCTGTATCTTTAGAGGAAAATTCGATTATGGAGGTCAGCGTGGTGCAGTTGCTTGCCAAATTGCTGTGGGTGAGAATCACTCCCTTAGGGACTCCGGTCGTCCCGGAGGTATATATGATGGTTGCGATATCGTCGGGTCTTACCGCCAGGGACATTCTTTCGAAGAGTCCGGGATCATCTTGATTCATCCTTTTTCCGCGTTCTCCGATCTCCTCGAAAGTGAACACGCCTTGCGGGGCCTCTGATGAAAAGGTGATATAGGAGTTGACATTTTTCAATTCGTTCTTAACGGTTTCAATCTTCTTCCATAGCTCTGGAGTCGAGAATACGACGACTGTGGCGTCAGAATTGTTTATGATATACCGGATTTGTTCGGGTACCAGAGGTGTGTGAACCGGGACGGTTATTCCCCCCAGGCAAATGGTGCCAAAATCGGTCATCACCCATTCTGGCCTGTTTTCGGATAAGATTATGAGCTTGTCGTTCGGTTTGAACCCCATAGAATTGAGTCCTAACGAGAAGCGCCTCACTTTCTCGCCGAACTCTTGCGTGGAAATAGGAACATACTTTCCTTCTTTTTTGTGCAGAATAAAATCATCCTTAGGATAAGATTTTAAGGTATTGAACAAAAGCTGATTGAGAGTTTCGATCATTTTGTCCCCCTATCACTGCCCATCGATCGCTCTTCATCCTCGAGAAATTCCTTCATCGAATCCCATTTTTTTCAAGAGAATATCGAATCTTGGATCAGAGCGTATCCGATCGAATATCGGAAATCCCCTCAAATATATCATCCAATGGTCATGTGCTTCATATCCTTCGTCCAGCCATTGGAAGGCATTGTCCTTTTGGCCGAGTCCTGTGTATATTGTCGCTATTCCGCACGGAGAAACATATCTCTTCTTTGAAAGATCCAGCAGCCCTTGAAGCACCTGGACGGCCTTATCCTTCATCCCTGCGATCCCATACAGGTAACCCAGATTCGACTCCACGAACAGGACATTCCTTCCCGATATCTTTCTTCCTTTTTGAATGGCTGATAGAGCTTCCTGGTACATCCCTTTCTCTCCATAAGAATAAGCGAGGAAAAAATAGGAAACATAAAAATGGGGATTCATTTGGATGGTTTTGTGTAACTCTTTTATGGCCGAATCATAACGGCGCAGAAAATAGAGAGTGGCACCGACTGCAGAATTGATCATCGGAGAGAGAGGGTCGAGTTCACAAGCCCTCTCTATTTCTGCTAAGGCCTCTTCATCTCTTCCCCATGTCGCCAAAGATACAGCATACCAATGGCGAGCCGTCGAATAGCTCGGATTCAATTCGATGACTTGTCTATATTCCTGCTCTGCGGCTTTCCAGTCCCAGTCATATATCTGCTTTATCCACGCCTGTAAGGCCTGAGCCCTGGCAAGAGTAGGATCCATCTCCAATGCCTTTTTCGCCGCAGCTTTTGCCCGGGGGAAGGCTTCATGGGGAGGAAGGAAGTCATAGTATCCCAGCATGTTGTAATAGAAGGCGAGTCCGGCATAGGCCAATGCATAAGTGGGATCTCGTTCGATCGCCAAATGGAAACATTCCAGGCTTTTCTTAAAACCTTCCTCTGTCATCCTGTTCATGTGGAAGCGTCCCTTCAAGTACAGTTTGTAAGCTTCCGGATCGTCGGTTGACCTTTTTGTGAGCTTGGCTCTTTCTCCTCCTAAAAGCTTAACTTTAAGCTTATCGACAATCGCGAGAGCCACATCGTCCTGGACGGCAAAGATATCCTGCATTTTCCGGTCATAGCTTTCTGACCAGAGCTGATACCCATCGACAACATTGGTGAGCTGGGCGGATATTCTGAGGTGGTCCCCCGCCTTCCTCACGCTGCCCTCTAACACAGTTTCCACATTCAGTTGTTTTCCGATTTCCCTAATATCCAGACTTTTTCCCTTGAAGGAAAACGCCGAAGTCCGGCCAACTACTCTTATGCCGCTGATCTTGGCAAGAGCATTGATCAATTCTTCTGCTATGCCGTCACAAAAATATTCCTGGTCTTTTTCAGAACTGAGGTCGGCGAAGGGTAGAACTGCGACTGTATTTTTCCACTCGGCACCTTTTTTTTTTGATTTCCTGATCACTTTTTCTGGAATTGTTCTTATGGAGAGTGGAAGGCCTCTCTCGATCCTCTTCAAGTCTTCCAAAAGATCCTCAGCCTTCTGGTACCTTTTTTCTTTATTCTTCTCCATACAAGTAAGTATCACAGAGCTGAGATCCTCGCTGATCTCACGATTGAGATCTCTTGGATTGGGAGTAGGCTCGGTTTTGTGTCTTATGGCAACTCCTATCGCTGTCTCAGCTTCAAAAGGGACTCTACCTGTGAGCATTTCGAACAGAATCGCTCCCAGGGAATAGAGATCGGTACGCCGATCGATCCTTTTTCCCTCCACCTGTTCTGGAGACATGTAATCTGGGGTTCCCATGATCACTCCTGCCTCTGTTATCTCTCTTGTTTTCAGAGAGCGTGCTAAACCGAAATCCATAATTTTTGCATTCCAGTCTTTATCGATCATGATGTTCTGTGGCTTTAAATCCCGATGAACAATCCCTATTCTGTGTGCTTCGATGAGTCCCTCGCATATCTGTTTAGCAAAAAAAAGTGCCCTTTCTTCTGATATCTTTTTTTCATTTTCAATGGTGCTTTTTAAATCCTTGCCCGGGACATACTCCATGATGATAAAGAGAGTTTCTTCTTCTTTGCTGAGGTGATACATCCGGCAGACATTCTTGTGAGAGATTTTCCTGGCAAGTTTTAGCTCATTCCTGAAACGCTTCACCGTTTCCTCATCAACTGCAACTTGAGGTTTTAGCAGCTTTAAGGCCACCTCCTCATCGATTTCTTCATCGACGACTTTGTATACCGTTCCCATACCCCCTTTACCCAGCTCCCCGAGAACTTTATATCTTCTTGCAAAAGTGCTTCCGGTGGACAGCTTTTTCATCCGGATTTCCAGAGTTTGAGTTTGGGACAAATCTTTCATAGGGGATGCGGATAGCGGGGATGCACATTTGCCGCAAAAAAAGCTTTCAGGAGGGTTTTCGAAATGACACTTGGGACATTTCATTATTAAGTTTCTTTTGGCTGATTTATGAAAAAAATATCAATTTATTGGGAAATAGTCAAATCGATTCCGACTGAGATTCTTTTCGATTTTCAGCAAATTGGGTTTTTTTAAGGTAGACGTAAGGATCATAATGGATTGATCTTTCAGGAAGGTAATGCCAAAAAGGCCCCAGCTCTTGTCGTATACACTCGATATAAAACTCCGGGATTTCCTTGGATTTACCTCCAAAAAATGCCCGGGTATTGTGGTCTGTCTCGAGCATTTTCCGGATTCTTTTCAGATAGGTGAGCCGCGAGTGCCTATCCGAAGATACAGAGCGCAATACATTCATCATGCCAAGAATATTAGGTCCCTGAGCGATGAACCGACGGTATATGTTTCTCCAGGAGAATGAATAATTCAGAAGGTCTATGATATGGTCATACAGCTCAGTCCATGTGTAATTCAAGGGCTGTATATTTATCGCTTTAAAATTATTGAGGAAGGGGAAAGGGAAAGGGATGATTCTCCCTGCCCGCTGCAAATCCAAATCGTACAATGTGCTTTCTCCATAAGATGTGAACAACTGGTAAACGGGAAACGCTCCAGGACAAAGGTCTACAAATCTTTTGGTGAGCTCAAAAGGTTCTTTTCCTTTGTCTATATCTAGACCGAGGATAAAATTTGTTTGCACATAAGGGATATATCGCAGAATCATATTGACTTGTTGAGCCACTTCCTGCAATTTTTTCTCTCCGATCAAATTTTCTGATTTCGACTTGTTCCCAAAATCTTGCCAGGATTCAATCCCGGGTAATATGGCTTTGAATCCAATTTTTTGCATCCTCCGGCAGTGGGATTCTGTCAGTAAGGAAAGACTGCTTTCTGCAATGAATTGGACGGAATGAGCAGGCACAGCTTCCTCGATTGCATCCATGCACTTATTGAATTGGACGCCAAAATTCGGATCCTGCCATCCTGCCTGGGGATTCCTCATGTTTTTCATTATAAACCGGAGGTCTGCTGTCAATTGTTCATAACAAAGGGGCTTGAAATCCACGGCTGAGTCAATACAGAAGCTGCAGCTATAGGGGCATCCGAAGCTGCTGATGAGAGGGACAATTTTGAGTCCACGGACTTTGTTAAGTGCAGCGTTTATAAAATCCCAGCGTTCTTCTACACTGGGCAATTCGCTCGGATGATCTTTGGCTGTAAGAAAGATGCCTGAAGGTCGATATTCCTTGCAATCATTCAGAACTTCGAGGATGAGAGGTCTATCGGTAAGTCCAAGGACATAATCAAAATATTTACAGGCATCTTCCGGATAGCTTCTGGCGTGGGGCCCTCCCAGGACAGTCACAGCCCTTTTCTTCCGAAAATAATTGCTGATTGCATAGGCGAGTAGAGCGGCATGGGTGAATGCCCCCACAAAAACCATATCTATCTCGTCTGGAAGTTCATGGAATACATCTTCAAAACCGGTGTAGCAGATGTACTCCACCTCATGGCCAGCCTGTCTGCACCAGACTGCAACAACCTGGCACATGATGCTTGCGTTATTGGGATACATTATCCGTGCGTACCAGGATCGTTTTGGTCCGTTTGTGACCAAGTCAATAACGGCAACTTTGAATTTCTTCATTCGACTCCCCAAATTAAAGTTGGATGTTTATCTCCTGCTGCTCAGTCTTTAGTAACTTTTCCCTTCCCATAAACAGGCTTTTTAATGTCGATCCAGGATAATTCTTAATTGCTTATATCACAGGAAAAAAAGGTTGTCAAAAGGATGTGAGGTGTATCCAAAGCTAGCAGACCTATGTTGGAAGCATTTGGGAATGTTTTCGCTCCAGTCAGATTTTATACGCCAGTCCCTCGCTAAACTTCTCGGCCTTGCGGAACTCCGCATATTTATTTAGCGAACGAGGCTATGCGTATTAGTTTAGTTGCCTCTGCTGATAACTACACTTCTAAGTCACACAGTGTCATTGAGATTTCTTGGAATGGAAAATGGAGTTCTAACCTCGAAGAAATGAAGAAATATCTCATCGTAAAAGAAATAAAAGGAAAGAAAGGAAAAATTCAACCTGATGTAAAAAAGGCAGAGGCTTAATTCAAATCTTTGTCAAAGTCAATTGTGCCTATTGAAGATTTGAGTTTTGAGATTTAAGCCCCTATCAGCCACTACAATAACAATTCAGATAATCTTGTTAATTGAGAAGAAATGTGTCTCCTTTTTATCAAATAAAAGTTCCTAATTAATTCCGATTTGGCGTGCCCAAAATCTTCTTTAGGAATACACTCATCAACCCCCCTTTTGCTGACAACAGCCGGCTTTCACCCAATTTAACCTTTGTCCAAATTCCACTGAGACAGCACAAATCCCATACTGCGGCTAGTCGTTAAAGATACAAAAAGGGGTTAGCCAACTCTAATGAAAAATCATCTTGAGAGGTAATTGTCTGGAGTATTCAATTTTTGTTATATTCAATATCTATTATAATTCTTAAATATAAAAAGCGGGGCATTTTGTGAAAAGGGGACCTTCCTCTCCTCATCAATTCTCCTTCATTTCTAATTATGTTCCTCTGTATGAGGAAACAAAAGAAATCAATTCAAAATGCAATCCAATCTAGACTTGCAGTGTGTAAAAGGAAAGATTGCTTCTTAACATAATTGCAATAGCAATTTACATAGATTGTGCAAATATTAATTTAGAAGGAGGTTTTAAATGAAAAAAACAATTTTTATGACTTTTTTTCTGCTGGTTCTTATTGCATCTTTTGTTCTTTTACCAGCTAATGCAGTTTATGCGAAACAACTTAAACGTGAGCTCACCGTTAAGGTTTATCCAGAAAGTGGATTTCCTCCAAAGTCGTCAAATCCTATTGTTCCTCTAAGAAATTTTACAGTGAATATTTATCAGCCAAATGGCGCTTTAATTGCTTCAAAGAAAACCGATGTAAACGGTGAAGCAGTATTCGATCTCCACTACGGGAAATATTTCATCGCTGCCCCCACTGCTGATCATTTATCTTATGTACCAACAACAATCGGTTTTGTGTTTACACCCAAAAATAAGGTTGCATATCTTTACCTTCCGTGGCTGCGTACGCGCGCTGAAGGACCCTCTGTGCATCCTTTATGGTTTGAATCTATCGATCTTGATACTGCTACACCAGAACACGAAACTATGTTGAAATGTCATGCTGGTGAGACAATCTCCGTTAAAGTTTCATGGTGGATGCTTGAAACAACTAATTATCCCTGGTGGTACGTTTCACTCTTTGGGGATTGGCAACCTACTGCAGCGCTTTCGAACCTTGCTTTTGGACGATCTGGGCCAGGAGAAAATCAATTTTATGAAGTAACCGCCACATTTACTGCTCCTCTGGAACATGGAATATATACTTTGAGGGTAGTTGGTGTTCTTGATTATTCTTGGCCATGCAGTTACTACACTAAGAGTCATTACAGTGCCATTGAGGGAAGAGATATGGGCATTAATATTTTGGCACAGGCACCTGAGGATTATGAAAATATTGGTGTTGCAACAATAAAAGTGGTTGGCTTTAAAAAGAACTAACAACTATTCCTGATTTTTGTTCCTTAAGATATAATTTTAACGCAAGGCAAGAAATCCATCTGAGACGTTATTGAAAAGGAACAAGCCAAATGGTGGCTTGTCCCTTTTACCCTTCGCCCTAACAAATCTTGAAGTTCAACTAAATTCCTGTAAATATTTGGATTGGTGGGTTCGAAATCTTCTTTAAGAATAGCTAGCGCTACGCCAACATTTCCGCCAATTCATTCATCGTCGGTAGGGTGAGAAATAGCTTTAGTTTATTATTGGGATACGCGAGTATTAATGAAGACAATTTTGGATTGATGAAATGCAAATAGATTTTGAAGCTATAGTAAACTAAATTTAAACAAATAATTATTGGTAGTTATATGTCTACCTTATGCTACCAACTCCGATAATTCCAGCATCCTGCCAGATTCAGCAATCTTCCTAAATATTGCTACTATTTTTGATACAGTATTTTCTTTAACAGTTATGCAGGTTTGGGCATTCCCCAATGCTCTCTTTTCATTAGGCTCAAGCTCTTATGACATCACGGTTTTGCAAATGCTTACAGCACTGGCGCGTGTTGCACTCAATCGGTGTAGTGGATAAAATGGAGGTGGAATTGAAATCGGTTTCTATCCCGTTGTTTTGCGCTACCGGGAACAGAAATAAAGCGTTTGTCTATTCTTTTTTATTTGGAACCTCAGAACCGGTGGGAGCGATTATCGGATTTTTGATAAGGATGTGGTACACTCACCAGAAAAAATCAACCATGAATCTGTACGCTTTTTAAATGATATTTTGTAGGGAGAAAGGATATGACGAGACGAAAATCAAAATGGCCCTGGATCTTTATCGTTTTTATCGGATGTGCTTTTGCCATCCTCGCTATGAATGATAATCCTACGAATCGGATCAACGACTTGGAAAACCCCGAAATGATCGCCCAGAATAAAGAACCTGCGCACTGCACCCTTATGCCCTATACGGATAAAGACAGAGCAATTCATGGCGATCGATTCACATCGAAATATTATCAGTCGCTCAACGGTAAATGGAAATTTCACTGGGTCCGAAAACCCGAAGACCGGCCAAAATATTTCTTTGAACGCGATTACGTCATCAGTCAATGGGATGAAATAGAAGTTCCCAGCAACTGGCAGTTATTGGGATATGGAATGCCTCATTACATGAACAGTGACTATGTCTTCGAAAAGAATCCTCCCTTTATTCAGAATGATTACAATCCTATCGGGTCCTACCGCACGGAATTCGAAATACCTCAGGACTGGCAGGAGCGCCAGATTTTTATTCATTTTGATGGGGTGGAATCCGCTTTCTACCTTTGGGTCAACGGCAAAAGAGTCGGGTACAGCCAGGGCAGCCGGACTCCTGCAGAATTTAACATTACGCCTTTTGTTGAACAGGGAAAAAACATTTTGGCTGTAGAAGTCTATCGTTGGTCGGACGGATCCTATCTGGAGTGTCAGGATTTCTGGCGGCTGAGCGGGATTTTTCGAAACGTGTACCTGTTTTCAACGCCAGATGTCCATATCCGGGATTTTGAGGTCACGTGTGACCTGGACGAGAATTATCAAGATGCTACACTCTTCGTGACAGCTCGAGTGAGAAATTTCGGAACTGAAGCGAGCCTCGCTCAAACAGTCGAGGTCACCCTGTTGGATGAAGACGGCCTTCCCGTAAAATCAGATGTATTAATGACTGAAAGGAGTGAATACATCGCCCCAGGTGCCGAGAGCATCGTTAAAATGAAAGCTGCCGGTCTGAGACCGCACAAATGGTCGGCCGAAGAACCGCATCTCTACACCGTTCTATTAACGCTCAAAGAAAAGGGTGGGGGAGTCCTGGAATATCAGAGCTGCCGGTTCGGCTTCCGCGAGGTTGAGATCAGAGAAGGACAACTGTTAGTCAATGGCGTTCCTGTTCTTCTTAAGGGAGTCAATCGGCATGAACATGACCCGGATCGAGGCCATTACGTCACCAGAGAATCGATGCTTGAGGATATCCGACTGATGAAGCTGCACAACATCAATACGGTTCGAACCTGCCATTATCCTGACGACCCGGAATGGTACGACCTCTGTGATATATACGGCATATATCTGATCGATGAGGCCAACATCGAATCTCACGGTATGGGCTACAAGCCGGGCGAAACGCTGGCCAACAAACCAGAGTGGAAGATAGCTCATCTCGATCGGATCCAGCGGATGGTAGAACGGGACAAAAACCATCCCAGCGTGGTCATCTGGTCCATGGGGAATGAAGCTGGAGACGGCACGAATTTCGAAGCAGCCAGTGATTGGATCCATCACCGGGATCCCACCCGTCCTGTCCATTATGAGAGAGCAGAGTTGAAGCCGCACACCGACATTTATTGTCCAATGTACGCCCGAATTCCGCATTTGATCCACTACGCAGAAAAAAAACAGGACCGGCCTTTGATTTTGTGTGAATACGCCCATGCCATGGGGAACTCGGTCGGAAATCTTATCGATTATTGGGATGTGATCGAGAGATACGACCTTCTCCAAGGTGGATGTATTTGGGACTGGGTGGACCAGGGAATTCGGAAAACGAATGAGAGAGGCCAAGAATTTTGGGGTTATGGAGGCGATTTCGGAGAGCCAAAAAGCGACAACAACTTTTGCATAAACGGACTTGTGCAGCCAGACCGGTCCGTCACGCCAAAATTGAAAGAGGTAAAGAAAGTCTACCAGTATATAAAGATAGAGCCTCTGGATTTAGAGAGAGGACTCATCAGACTCATCAATAGATATTATTTCATCGATCTGAATCGGTTCAATGTTCATTGGGCAGTGCTGGAAGATGGGGGCGAGATTCTTTCGGGCTCTGTCCCTCATCCCGACCTTGCGCCGGGAGAAAGCAAGACTCTTGACATCGATTTGGAAAACCTGAAACCACGTAAAGGAGCTGAATATCTGCTCAATTTTTCTGTGCAAGCTTCGCAGGCATCGGAACTCGTTCCTGAAGGACACGAAGTAGCAAGAGAACAGTTTGTCCTGCCCTTTAAGGTACAGACTGGCAAGACAGAACCACCAAACAAACGATCCCTGCAACTGACCGATACTGAGAATGCCCTTCAAATAAAAGGGAAAAATTTTTCGGTCCGGTTCGATAAAGTGACGGGGCTTCTTGCTTCGTATGTGTACAGGGGAACAGAATTGATCGTGGAAGGTCCATCTCCCAATTTTTGGCGGGCGCCCACTGATAACGATTTTGGGAATGGAATGCCAAAAAGATGTGCTGTTTGGAAAAAAGCCAGCTCATATAGACAACTGGACCGATTTGAAATCGTGAAACAGGAACAGAGACGGATTGCAATCGAAGCGGAATACACCTTACCCGACGTTGAGTCGAAACATACCGTTACTTATATCCTTTTGAATACAGGTGATTTGATCATCAAGAATCATTTCATTCCCGGCAATATGGAATTGCCAGAGCTTCTCAGGTTCGGGATGAGGATGAGAGTGCCCAAGAATCTTCGACAGGTCCAATGGTACGGACGAGGGCCCCATGAAAATTACTGGGACCGAAAAACAAGTGCCTTCATCGGACTTTATTCGAATACGGTGCAAGACCAATATGTGAAATATGTCAGCCCGCAGGAAAACGGCTACAAAACCGACGTGCGGTGGGTGGCATTGACCCAAAAAAACGGTGTGGGTCTATTGGCTGTCGGTCAGCCCATTCTCTGTTTTTCGGCACTGCCCTTTTCAATCGAAGATCTAACCCAGGAGAGACGTGGAACAAAGCATCCCACAGATTTAGTAGAACGAGATTTTATAGAATTCAATATCGATTACAAACAAACAGGAGTGGGCGGCGACAATTCCTGGGGGGCAAGGCCTCTGGAAAAGTACACTTTACATGCAAAAGAATATTCCTATAGCTTCAGACTTCGTCCCTTTTTGTCGAAAAATGAATCGCCCGTACAATTGAACAAACAAAAATTTTGATCTTTCTCCCATTTTTGACCTAAGTCAATGATTTTTTGTTATGCAGGAAATATAATCAAAGCATGATTCATACTTCAAGGAGGCTGAAATGAAAAGAGAAATAAAAAAAGGAATTGAGTGGGTCGGGAAAGTCGATTGGGAAATCCGTGAATTTCATGGAGCTGAATATTCCACCCACAGAGGAACGAGCTACAATTCTTATCTCGTAAAAGACAAAAAGACTGTGTTGATCGACACGGTGTGGGACCCTTTCAGTGAGGAATTCGTAGAAAATCTGGAGAAATCCGGAGATTTAAAAGAGATTGACTATGTGATCGCCAATCACGCTGAGGTGGACCACAGTGGGAGCCTGGCCCGATTAATGGACCGTATTCCCGATGTCCCGGTTTATTGTACCTCCAATGGTGTCAAATCGCTCAAAGGCCACTTTCACAAGGATTGGAACTTTGTGCCGGTGAAAACAGGGGAGACCTTGGATTTGGGATCTAAAAAGCTGATGTTCATCGAAGCCCCCATGCTTCACTGGCCGGACAGCATGTTCTGCTATCTGACAGAAGACAACATTCTCTTCCCGAATGATGCCTTTGGTCAGCACATTGCCACAGAACTTCTCTACAACGACCTTGTGGACCAGGCCGAGCTGTATCAGGAATGCATCAAATACTATGCAAACATTCTTACACCTTTCAGTCGGCTGGTAGAGAAAAAAATCAATGAATTCGTTAATCTTGACCTGCCAGTGGATATGATCTGTCCCAGCCATGGTGTGGTATGGAGAGATAATCCTTTGCAGATCGTGAACAAATACATGGAGTGGTCCAAGAATTACCAAGAAAACCAGATATCTATCGTTTACGACACCATGTGGAATGGAACCCGGAAAATGGCTGAATCCATAGCTGAAGGGATCGAATCGAAGGATAAATCTGTGAGGGTTAAGCTGTACAACATTTCTCACACAGACAAGAACGATGTGGTGACAGAAGTATTCAAATCTAAAGCTTTATTGCTGGGATCACCCACCATAAATAGGGGGATATTGTCTGCGGTAGCCGGCTTTCTAGAGGAAATCCGCGGTTTGGGTTTCAAGGAGAAAAAAGCCGCTGCATTCGGAACATATGGTTGGAGCGGAGAATCGGTAAAGATGATAAACGATGGACTCGAGAAAGCGGGCTTTGAGCTTTTAAGCGAAGGATTGAGACTGCTCTGGAACCCCGATGCTGGGATGCTCGATGAATGCGAGCAATTCGGAAAAGAGATCGCATCCAAAACAGAATCGTGATGCGGTTCAGAGGCGCCATAGATACGAAGCTTTGAAGAACAGCCCCCGTTTCATCTCCAAGAAACCATCCGCAGAACGGTACTGTTGCCCATCCCATTCCAATCTATTGTAAAGAGAACCGTAACCCAATTGAATGACTGTTCCTGGGATGTAGGTGAAAGAAGCGAGAATGTCGATCAAAAGCTCTTCCCGGTAAGTGTTGTATTCCACGATCCCACGGAAGAAGAGGTGTTTGTTCATCTGGTAGGTCAGTCGGCTTCGCCAGGTTGCATAGTCGAATACTTTTTCCTTCTTCCCGCTGCTGTAGCGGCTGTCTGTTTGAATACCCAAAGGATTGACATAGAAGGCATAGAGAAACTGCTGATCGTTGAAGGTATCCAGGTTGATACAGACTCATCGGCCCTGGTGGAGTCCCGCTTCGCGACAGCGGTCTTTATCCTGTCCGGTTGCTTGTCATAACACTTGAATGCGAAATAAAGGTTTTCCGAATCATAGGCCATATAAGCGATCGTCTTCTCACTCGGCTCTCTTCCGAAATCAGGTATGAAGCTCTTGAATTCTGAGACTGAGGGTGCATTCTGACAGACAGGGTCGTCGAGAATGCCGTCGATTCTTGGAGGTTCCTCAGTGCGATGGGGTCTGAAGAACTCTTGTGTGATCGTGTATCTCTGAAAAAAGAAAATAAGTAAAATGAAGATGAAAGATACTTCACAGGACTTTCGTCTGTTCATCTTTTTGGTTTTGGATCCAACTCATATCCGAGAAGGTCAACTGTAAAAAAAATCCTCGTCTGCGTCAACAGCAAAGAGGGGAGGATAACCATCAGATAAGCCGATAGTTCTTCAAATGATCACGAAAATTTAGATGTCCGGACAGCTGTCCAATATTTTCTATTTACATGCTTATCCATTCCTAATAACATAAAAGATGGGTCTGATATTTCCTGTTTGCCATAAAATGAATCGATCCTTGGAATGAGATGAAAAAAATTCTTGTATGGTTTCTTATGTTATCGCTTTTAGGGCTGCCAGGACAAGTGTATGCAGAGAAGAAAGGGGCAGAGATTATCATCCAAAAAAGAGAGGGCCTAAAAGTGAGAGGAGAGCTCATCTCAGTGAAAGAGAATGCTCTGCTTTTAATGGAAAAAAAGTCGGGCACAGATGTGTCTGTGGAAGTCGATCAGATCAAAAGTGTTGTGCTTGTGAAAAAATCGAAGCCCAATTATGTGTTTTTCGGCGGCCTTTTAGTGGGAAGCGCGCTGGGCGGATATCTGGGTGTGACGCTTTATGGATCAGGAGAAGAAGCATTGGCTGTAATGCTCGGAGCACTGGGAGCAGCTGCTTTCGCAAGTCTGGGAGGCCTTCTGTTTGGAGGGACATCTTCAGATGAAGCCATCTCTTTTGAAGGCAAGACCGATTCGCAGATACAGGATATCCTAAAAAAACTGCGCAACGCAGCGCGAGTTAAAAACCTTCAGTGACATCGGGCCTGTGGACTTTTCCTGATTAAAGTTTCTCTTCATGTGCGTTTTTTTTTCAATCTGAATCGATTATAATGTTTATCCTGAATTATACAGGTTATTTTATTATGGATAGGGCGGTGAGCCAGTCATCATACTTTCATACAAGCTGCTGATTTTTTTGACTGCCTTTAAAAGTGTACCGATGAAACGAATATTGGTTTATGTTTTCTCAGGCCTCCTCCTGTCCGGCGTGTGCTTTTCTGATGAGAAAGGCCAGCTTACAGGACGTGTTTCAAACCACGAAGGAAGTCCCTTGGAAGGCGTCAAAGTTGAAGTTCTTGACAGCTCTGTATCCACAAAAACCAACGCCGATGGAACTTTCAGTTTGAAAAATTTGAAAAGAAAAAAAGTCTTTCTCCTCTTCTCCCACCCTGATTACGTTCCGCAGAGCATAGAGGTTGATACCCACCAGAAGGGAGTACAGGTGGTGGTTGTCAGCCTGACTCCCAAAAACCGGATGCTTCTCACCATCAAAGAGGAAATCACCGTTACTGCGGAGGCCGACTCCATAATCGATGTTGCCCTTCCTTCTCACAGGACCATCCTACCAGGCAGTGTCCTGACAGAGCTGGGAACTTCCAATGTTGCTGAATCTGTCGATAAGATTCCCGGAGTAGCTGCCGTTGGAAAAGGAGGATATTCTATGTCTCCGGCAATCCGGGGACTCGCCGAACACCGCGTCCTGCTGCTCGTGGATGGAGTGAGGATTACTTCCGAACGTCGAATCGGAGCGAGTGCTTCCTTTATCAGCCTCAGAAATATCGATCGTATCGAGGTCAACCGGGGACCCTATTCCGTCTTCTATGGTTCCGGGGCTGTCGGCGGAATCATCAATATCATCACTAAATCTCCATCTCCTTACTCTCCTTTGAGCGGCAATTTTTTTCTCAGCTATAACACCGTCAGGCAGGAAAGAGCCGGTTCGATGAACCTCGGTGGCTCTTTCGATAAATATGGATGGATGCTCAACATCAATGGGAAAAAGGCCGATGATTATTCTTCTCCCGAGGGAGTGATCGAACAGTCCCGGTATTCTGATTATGATTTTCTGTTTAAAATCAACAGGGGAGCCAAGAATTCACGGTTCTATCTGACACTTTTCCATTACAGAGGCATTGATATAGGGAAACCGAGTCCGACGGCACGCCTGAAGCCCAGGTGGTATCCCCATGAAGGCAACACTCTGTTCACTTTAGGTTATGAGGCAAAAAACAAGTTTTATCTGGATAATTTCAATGCCGGTGTTTATGTCCTCGATTCCTCCCTTGAAACCCAGAAGGACAATTTCAGGGAAGAGGATCTATCGGTAAAAAAAAGAAACCTCTCCGAAGTCAGGGGAGTCAATTATGGAATAAGAGTCAGAGGCGGCAAGGTGCTGAACCGGAGCCATACGCTGAGCTTCGGTCTCGACTACTTCGGGAGGGGTGATATCAATGACAGCAACATAGAATGGCAATACGATGGCGAGGGGAATGTGGTCAGTGAGATCAAGGAAACCTCTCTCAATGATGCACGAAGGAACAATTTCGGTTTTTACATCGATGACAGGATCCAGATCATCCCATCTTTGTCCTTGAATATCGGAGCCCGGTTTGACACTGTTCGAACGAGCAACCGATCTTTTCCCGCTCAAGACCGGATCTCCCTTGGAGATGACTCAATCAGCGCTTATGCCGGTACGGTCCTAGAGCTCACACCCCGGCTCTCTGTGCTGGCAAATATCGGTCGATCATTCCGTTTTCCCTCTGTCAACGAACTTTTTTACAGCGGCCTTACTGGAAGAGGAACCATATTCGGCAACCCGAACTTAAATCCTGAAAAAAGCCTGAACCTGGATTTGGGCCTGAGAGTTCTCAGCGAGAATTTTTTTGCTTCTGTCTATGGATTCAGCAATTCTATCAGCGATATCATCGAAAAGTATGGGGGAGAAGGAGAGGAAGAGTATTTTTACAGGAACCTGACCGCGGCGCGCATCACAGGACTCGAGGGGGAGTTCTACTTCGTCTTTACAAAAAACCTGGAATTGTTCATAGACTTTCACATGATGAGGGGACGGGAAAAAGGAACAGATAACCCATTGAACTATATTCCTCCCTCCCGGCTGACAATCTGGGGAAAATATTCCTTCGGGCCTTTCTGGTTCGAACCGAAAGTCATGCTGGTTACAGCTAAGACCGATCCCGGGCCGCTCGAAGTCGAGATCGATGGTTATACAATCCTGGATTCAATTTTTGGCGTTGAAGTCAACAAAAATCTTACTCTAATGTGTATTGCCCAAAATATCTTGGATAAGACCTACTTCTCCTCAGCCGATGAACAGGGTGTGCTGGCCCCAGGCCGCGGCCTTGTGCTCAAAGCGATCGGCTCATTCTAGTTCTGCACTTTTTATCTGTCGGCCAGGTCGAATGCTGTCAAATAGCTCATCCTGATGATTTTTTCCATCAATTCAGGGCTTACCTTATCCACTGTATCGCTGGGCCGGTGATAATCCTCTGTCATGGCAGCGATGAAAAAGGCCCACGGAATATCGTTCATGGCAAAGGGAGCATGGTCGCTTCCGCCCATACCCTCTTCGGATGCAGTCATGTGTATGTGGAGTCCTACGTAGTGGTTGTTTTTCCTTATAATCTCGCCAATTTCAGGAGTGTTTGCATCGAAGGAAAGGCTGACATATTTTTTGACATCGATTTTCTCCAGCGCGTCTTTGCCTATGTCCTCACCCCATCTCCTGGCCATCATGGACAGACGCTGCTTATCGTAGATCCGGCTGATCATATCCAGATTCAGATTGGCATATGTTTCGAGAAAATGGGAATTGGCCACATAATATCTTGAACCCAGAAGTCCCTTTTCTTCCCCGGTCCAGAGCGCGAACACGATAGATCTTTTGGGTTTTTCTGGATTTTTGGAAAAGGCTTCGGCGATTTCCATCACTCCTACGGAACCAGAACCGTCGTCGTCGGCTCCATTGAAGATATAATCTCCCCTCCGGCCAATGTGATCCAGGTGAGCGCCGATCACGATGGCCTGTTTTTTTAATTCAGGATCAGAGCCTTCGATGTATCCCAGGACATTCATGCTGTTGATCAGTCTGGTCTCGACTGTGTTTTCGACAGTGAAGCTTACACCCTGTAACTGCATGGATTGGCTCTGGAGCGTCTTTTCGATTTTTCCTTTTAGGGAGTCGATGTCCTGATCTACAAAGCCCAGAATGTCATCGGCCATTCCCCGAGAAATCCGGATGGTCGGAATGGACTGCCAAGGCATGCGCATGCCTTCGGGATCGACGAGGGAAACCCTGCGGCGGTCGCCCGGATATATGGGCCTTTCGTCATTTACCGCCTGTCTGGCGAGAACGCTGCGCGCCACATCGGGATTGTCCTTGGGAGAATTTTCGACCATCAGAATCCCGATGGATCCCATTTCTCTCGCCAATTCGATTTTAGGAGAACTCATTCTTCTCATTCTTCGGCGCTGAGGGTAATATTTTTCTTTCAGTTCGCCTTTGTTGAAAGGTGATTCAGGATCGTCCTTTCCGGGAGCCTCGGAGAGCATCATGATGAATTTTCCTTTGACGTCAATGTTTTTGTACTCGTCGAATTTCAGCGAGGGCTCCTGGATTCCGTAGCCTACGAAAACGACCGGAGCAGTCAGTGATTGGGTGTCCGAGGCATAATAGGAATAATCGATATCCGGATGAAAAGTTTTCGATTTTTTCAACGGACCTTTCTGCCAATCGGCTACAGCCTTCCCCTCGCTTCCCAGAGTCTCTAACATGGGGATGTTTTGGAAATAGCCTTTCTTTGCAGACGGAGGAGTTTGCCCTCCTCTCATCATCATCGCGCGGAAATCCATCCGAGGCCGGACAAAATCCCCTGCAGGTTTGATTCCCCACAGTTCGAACATGGTGGCAGCATAAAGCGCTGCAATATCGTATCCTGCCAGGCCTGTATCTCTTCCTTCCAGAAGGTCGTCTGAGATAAATTTCAAATAGGTGACCGCATCCTTACCTGTAATTGATTCAAAGCCTTCTTTCACTTTCTCCGGGACGGGCGTAGTTTCTTCGACGAGGGAAAAGTCCTTCAATGGATCGGGCTTTTCCTCGGCTTTTTCTTGTTGAGCGGCCAGCAAGGGAAATGCAATAAGACAGAGAATGAAGACAAAAAGCAGAGATTTCCTCATCAGTTACCTCCTTACGAAAATCTTTTCCATTTTAGATATGAGCCGAATGTATAAACCATCGAGTATAGTCGCATCTCCTATACTGCGTAGCAATGTTTTGGATTGAGATTGACCTCAATAGAATGCGCATGTTTATGAATGATTCAGGTTAGTTAGACGAAAAACAGTCCTTTTTCTTCCTTCGAATCAAAAAAAATCTTTCTCGAACTATTCACTTCCGGTTAATCCTGGGACAACCAGAGAACGTGGTCCGGTCTGCCTCCGGGCACTTTTCCGGAAAAGGATTCTAAGAATCTGGGCTTATTCCTCTAATGACGGAATCTAATCCTCTTTCTTTTTGGGGGGAGGTGACGGGGGAGTCATAGGAACGAGGTTGTGGTATTCGATGACCGCCTTGTTCCACTCTTCAGGAGTCTCTATCCTGTCGACCCGCCTGGTATCCGCATCGTAAATACGGAAATGGTTGTACTTGACCAATAAATCGTCCCCCAGCTTCCACCATGCATTGACGACATTGTCGCCATTGTTGACGGAGTAGTCTGTCAGGAACTGGATGGCTTCTTCAGGGTCTTTCTCATAGAGTTCGAGAGCCGCTTTATCGATGATCGGGGTCCTTTCGACCGCCTTTCCCTCCCATTCTGCTTGAGCTTTCCGTACGTCTTCGATGGCATAGGAATAAACCACCTGGGTATGGAAGTCCACATAATCAGATGCCCATCTTGCAGAATCTCGACTGAAGACGTAGTGGTCACCCACTTCAAAGGAATCTGGGATGTCCGTAATCCCGCAGTAGAGCGGCATGTAGCAGGCTGTATCCTGTGCTCCGAATGACAGCCATAAGATTCCTCCGATAGGATTAGGCAGCCAACTTCTGCATTGGGTAACCGTTGTGTATTCGACATTGTTGACACAGATGCAGCGGGGCCCCCCGTATCTCTGATCATCTATACGGAATCCCCGGAAATAGTTAGGATTGGCAAAGGGCCCTCCTTTGATACCAGCTGCTGGGTCGAATTTGGTTCCTTGGTATTTATCCCTTGTGATGTTCATGACATCCTGGACAGAAAGTTTTTTATCCGGTTTTACAGAGAAAGGAAGGTCCATCCCCTCGATATCCGGGCCGAGGTTTTGAGAAGGAGCGACGATATTGAAGAAGCGCCAGAGCCGGCCCTTTCTGCCCTGTGTGCTGTCAGGACTTCCCGGGCTCGGTGAATAGGCTCTCTTCCAGCTGAACGGCTTCCCGCTTTCCGGGTCGTAAAAGCCATTCTCGACAGCGTAAGATACGGCATTGGAGGAAGCCATAAAAAAGTCTCTGTTTTCGAGGTCGATCTCGCCGATTCGTGATTCATTAGGAGTCACGCTGACATGGTCATCGGGGACACGCTGTGCACACCAGACCGCGCCGGATTTGCCGCTTTCGGGAGTCCAGAGCGGTCCGACTGGCATGATCTCGAAAATCCAGACTTCATTGGGATCGGATACCGCCAGCATCTCTCCGCCGTCATTGAATCCATAACCATAAGTCGTTGCCAGATCGCCCATTATTCGAATAGCTTCTCTTGCGGTTTTGGCTCTTTCCATTGCCATCAGGGTGAGCATGGTGATGTCGAATTTTGCTGCGGGAGTCGGGTTTCTCATCTTGCGCTGGCAGCCGATTGTCGATTCGCCCAAGGCCACCTGGTTTTCATTCATATACCCGAACATCCCATGGATGTAGGCGTAGGTATGCGCCACCTGAGGGATGTCCAAGCCAGTGTGATCATCCTTGTACCTTTCCCATTTCAAGCCCTGCTCAGGCGGCCAGGTTTTGTATTGATTGATGTGATAGATTTTACGCACATCTCCTTCTTTGTGGTCTGCGGCTGGGACAAACCGGAAGGTCCAATCGCAAATGCCGCAGTCACAGGTGTGCGTGGTCATGGTCGATCCATCAGATGAGGCATCTTTTCCCACCAGGATGGATGTACATCCTTCCAAACATTCATCGAAGACTGGATCATACTTCTGACACTCTTGGATCTGCGCGATGAAGGCGCTCGACAGAGTCAGAGCTATAAAGAGGATGAAACAGAAAATGGATGCTCTTTTTAAATTCAAAACGCACCTCCTCTCGATTAATCTAAATTGAATAAGAAATATCACAGGCTCAAGTACGAGTCAATACAGGAACAAACATTCTCGATAAAATTATTCAACCTTAGAGTTCGATCCTTTTTTCCTGACAGAAAGGACATCCTTGCGCTCTGCACCTTTCAAATCCCGTATAGCGTAAAGCGTGATGGTAGAAGGGACGCCTCGGCGTCGGAGGCTTTTGACAAAGGATAACACAATTCTTCGAGCCGAACGCATATTGTCTTTGAGCGCCCATCCCACTCCCTTCTGTACGATATCCTCTTCATCCCAAATCAGGTTCTCGCACAAACGAAGCATTTCGTCTGTATATTCGCCCGATTCTCCCGCTTTACGTGTGAAGATGACCACACTCGCTCGACGTTTCCAGCGGATCGGAGACTGGTTCCATTCCTTAACAAGGGCTAAAGTTACGTCGCGATATTTCCACAACAACGGCTGCATCACCTCGAAACAGAAATGGTCCACATGGGACCAGCTTCGGAAGTCGTCGATCAATCGGCTCAGCAAAGGAAAATGAGCGGGCTTCAGCTCTTTCCTGCTGAGGGCAACCATGTGAATGCCAATGTGTCCAAGCTCGCCGACATGTTTGCCAAGAAGCTCTGCGGCTGTATCGAGCCGTTCCTTTAGCGAAAGGCTCAGGAAACGTGGACAAAAGGCTTTCATTAGCTGACGGAAGTCAGAAGTTTTCAGACCGTAAGAGACGTATTCATTGTGTTTATGGAACCGCCGATCAACCTCAGGATGACTTCTTCCTGTGGTGTCTTCAATGGCACAAAGAAGGTCATCGATCAGTTTTTCAATCACCGTTCAAAGCTTCTTGTACCCCGTTTTCTCCTCGAATGAAGTGCCCATTTTTCAGTCTTTTTTTCTCTCCATTCTTTGATGGACGATCTTTTTGAATTTTTCATAGAGACGTGTTTGAAAGCTGGTCATAGGGATGAGTTTTCCCTCGATGACGACTGTTTCTACACGGGAGCGTCCTTGGAGGGGGCTGCCGGTCCAGATCGCCACATTCGCGGTTTTCCCTACTTCCAGAGAGCCGACCTGGTCATCGATGCCGAGGATCCGGGCCGCATTGATAGTCAGGGCTTCCAAAGCTTTTTCTTCAGGGAGGCCATGGGCTACAGAGATGGTGGCAGGCATGAATATGTTGCGCACATTCCGGTTCCCGAGACCATAGCCGCCGGGATCAAAGGTGAACAGGACCCCTTTTTCTGCCATCACAGCTGCAGTATGGTAGTTTAAGTCATGGGGTTCCCAACGGCTGGGAATGCTAGAGGTTCCTGCCCATATGACAGGGATATTTTCTCTGACGATACGGTCTGCGTATTTGAGAATTCCTGAACTCGCCCGGATGATGCCCTTGAGCTTGTATTCTTTGATGAGTTCGAGCGCGTTGCGGATTGTGACTTCGCTAGATGTAATGAAAATGACCGGAACCTTTCCTTTGACCACCGGAACCAAAGCCTCCATCTCCAGATTCCGTTTGGAAATGCCTCCTTCATCGCTTTCTTCACCTTCGGCTTCCCTATCCATTTGATTTTTCTTGCTTATCTTAGTGGCATATTCTGAGGCCTGGTCGAACTTGGCGCGCAAAAATGAGACGACTCCGGGTTGAGTAGAGGGATACTTATTCTCTTCTTTTGCTCCCATATTGATGATTTGGGCCACGTAACGTTTGACCACCATTTCCTCTGCCAGGCTTCCCGCTAAATGCAGGACTACAGATTTGCCGTTGATAACACTCCGGCTTCCACTTACCGTATGCACTGTGGTGACTCCACCCAGACGGGTGACTTCGATGCATTCGTCTTCCGGATTGATTGCATCATAGGGATTCATATGAGGCGTGGAAATTCCAACTTCGTCCGTATCGTCACCAGCACGGGGGTACCCGGTCACTCCAACCGCAGTCATCACTGCCACCAATCCGGGATAGACATATTTTCCCGAAGCATCGAGGACCTTGGTTCCGGCGAATGTCTGGATGTTTTGTCCGATCTTGCTGATTTTTCCGTTTTCTATCAGGAGGTCTCCGTTATGAACAGCCTTTCCCTTCACAGGCACGATGGTGGCGTTTTTGATCAAAATCGCATCACTCGCTGCGGCATCTTCACCCTCTGCCAGCACGATACAAGCCGTGAGTATGAGAATGATAAACAGAATTTTTTTCATCGGCTTCCTCCTTTGACCGTGACACTTTGTCTGTCGTATTCATAAAAAACTTCTCCCTCGATGATCGTCATCAAGCACTTGGTAGTGGTATCCAAAGGATGTTTATTGAAAACCGCCAGATCCCCGTCTTTACCCACCTCTATACTTCCGATGCGGTCATCCAACTCGAGTGCCTCCGCAGCGTGCAGGGTGATCATTTTGAGTGCTTCGTTCTCCGGTATATCCGTATATTTCAAAACCTTGGCTGCTTCGCGGAAGAGGTAGCGCCCTATGACAGGACTATCCGAATTGATCACCATCTTTGCACCGGCATCATACAGGATTTGCATACCATATGGACAGCCGTCATAGGCCTCCTCCTTGAATCCCCAAGAGTCCACCCATCCTCCGTAAAACACTCCGGCTTCTGCTATAACGTCGGCAACTTTGTAACCATCGATGCAGTGGCTGATCTGCATAAGGTCGACATCGAATTCCTTGCAAAAATTGATGATCCAGACGATTTCCTCTGCTCTGTAAGTATGGCAGTCGATACTGAGCTTTTTTTCCAGCACCATCTTCAAGGTCTCCATCCCCAGATCTTTTTTTGGTGGAGTCAAATCTTTTTTTCCGGCCTGTTTTTCCTTTTCATATTTGTCCCATTTTGCCTTATATTCCTGGGCTTCGATGAAAGCTTTACGGGCTATATAGGCATTTCCCATCCGAGTGGACGGGGAACGGCCTTTGCTTCCGTAAACGCGCTTCGGGTTTTCCCCCAAGGCCATCTTCAACTGCTGGCGTACTCCTTGGATGATCAATTCCTTTACCGGACGCTCATATTTGAGCTTGATGGTGACGTTTACACCGCCGATAACGTTGGCGCTTCCATGCATGGTCTTGACAGTAGTCACCCCTCCGGCAAGAGTTTTCCGAATGGAATCTGACCCTGGATCCAGGGCTTCCCACATCCATATCTGAGGCGTAACAGGATCCGTAGCTTCGTTTATATCTGTCAACGCAATGTGCGAATGGGAGTCGATTATCCCGGGCATGATATATTTGCCGGTTACATCGATGACCTCGATTCCATTTGGGATATTGACATCCTTGCCGACAGCGGTTATTTTCCCGTTTTGGATGATGAGGGTTCCGTTTTCTATGGTGCCTCTGGTTATAGTCAGGATCGCACCGCCTTTCAGGGCGAGATCCTGGGGCCAGGACGAAGCCGTTATCACAGCCAAAGCAGCGAATAATGTAAAGAACCTTCTAGCCATATTGACCTCCTTTTCATTATCCATCTTTCTCTATGATAGATCATGAGGACTCGGATTTGTCCCAAGGTGCCGCACCTATCGGAGCAGTTTCCGGATTCGCTGTTTTTTTGGAGCTTCCAAAGAATCCTTCATGTTCACTCCTTTGTCCTGAAGGTATGCATACCCGTAATCGATCTGATCGGTAAGGAAGCAAACATTGACCCATTTCTCTTCAGTGAGGCAATGCAATCCTTGTGTCATGTATGATTTTTTAGCCTCTCCCATTTGGAGACGATATTTAATGTCAAACGAAATGGAATGTCAATGAAAAGGTCGTCCTCCGCATTCAGAAGCGAGGCTGTGAAAATTTAAATGACGACTCATAAACAGGATTCTTTCATTCTTTTTTATTATAATGGTCAACATAAGCTAAAGGAGATAAAAAAATAGGTGCTTGAGGAAGGATGAGGAAGGAAAGAGTAAGAGTTTTAAAAGAAGGGGAACAAGGTCCTGGGCCTGTCGTTTACTGGATGAGCCGTGACCAGAGAGCATCCGACAACTGGGCACTGCTTTTTTCTCAACAATTGGCGCTTCGAAAGAAGTCTCCTCTCCTGGTCGCTTTCTGCCTGGTACCCCGATTTCTAGGAGCCACCATCAGACAATACGGATTTATGCTCGATGGATTACAAGAAGTGGAAAAGGATTTGTTGGAAGAAAATATTCCTTTTGTCCTGATTCAGGGTTCGCCCGAGCAAGAGATTCCAAAATTCGTGATCCGTAAGCGAATCAACGCTCTGGTTACGGATTTCGATCCCCTCAGGGTAAAAAGAGGCTGGAAAAACGCTGTGATCAAAGAAATACCTGTTCCCACCTACGAAGTGGATGCCCATAATATCATTCCCTGCTGGGCAGCATCGGCGAAACAAGAATATGCGGCTTATACTTTTCGTCCCAAAGTGAAGCGCCGATTATCCGATTTTTTGGACAACATCCCTTCCCTGGAGAAACATCCTTTTTCCATTAAAGAGAAAAATCAAGTCATCGATTGGAAGTCTCTAAAGAAACAGATGAAGGTCGATAGGTCTGTTCCCCAAGTCGATTGGCTCGATCCGGGCCAGAAAGCCGGACATATAATGATTGATCGCTTTATCGAGCATAAGCTGTCTTCATATGACCAGAAGAGAAATGATCCCAACAAGGATGGTCAATCCCACCTCTCTCCTTATCTTCATTTCGGCCAAATCTCAGCCCAGCGCATCGCACTTGAGGTTCAACAGGCAAAAACTTCTTCCAAAAACCGAGAAGCTTTTTTGGAAGAGCTCATCGTGAGAAGAGAACTTTCGGATAATTTTTGCTTTTACAACCGCCATTATGATGATTTTCAGGGCTTTCCCGGTTGGGCCAAGAAAACCCTCGATGAGCACAGAGGAGACAAAAGGGAATATCATTATTCACTCGAACAACTGGAAATGGCCCAAACACATGATGCGTTATGGAACGCTGCCCAGACGGAGATGGAAAAGACCGGAAAGATGCACGGGTATATGAGGATGTACTGGGCTAAAAAGATTCTGGAATGGACAGAGACCCCAGAGGAGGCGTTGAATGTGGCCATCTGCATGAACGACAAGTATGAACTGGATGGAAGAGATCCCAACGGTTACACCGGAATTGCCTGGTCAATAGGAGGGATTCATGACCGTGCCTGGTTTCCCAGGCCTATTTTCGGAAAAGTCCGGTATATGTCTTTCAGGGGCGCTCAATCAAAGTTTGACGTCGACGCTTACATATCTAAAGTGAATAAACTCTGATGGATCGCCTCATTTTTTCTTAGGAAACCAGGGGATAAAAGGGCTCGTTCGTCTTGCATAATCTCGGTAACCCTCATGACCGGTATATTTCTTTTCCAGCATGGTGACACCCGATACCCTGAGAAGCAAGAAGGTGATGAGCAGAGGGCTCACCACAGCACTCCAGCCCACTCTCACAGAGAGGGATATCACAAAAATCCCCCACCAGATCAAGGTTTCACCGAAATAATTGGGATGTCGGGTGTATTTCCATAAGCCCCGGGTAATGATTTTCCCCTTGTTTTCAGGACGCCGCTTGAATTTCAAGAGCTGATAATCGCCTGTTGCTTCGAAGATAAATCCCGTAAGCCATATCAGGGTTCCGATGATATCGAAGATTTTTATCCCTTTTCCAGACGAAGAGTTTATGAGGATAATGGGATAGGCAATCACCAGTAATAGAATCCCCTGGAGCATGAAGATCTGAAAAAAGCTCCTGAGAAAAAACCATTTTCCCCAATCCTCTCTCCACTGTGCGTACCGGAAATCTTCACCTCTTCCCCTGTTTCTTACCAGAATATGAAGGGCCAACCTGGTTCCCCAAATCACCACGAGAGCCAGCACCAAAAATTGGCGAAACACGTATCTCTGACTCATCCAAAAGGTGAGGAGGGAAACGAGGATGAAACCCGGACCCCATGCCGTGTCTACGATGGAGTTATCTTTTTTTATCTGGGCAATGGCAAAGATAAGGATCATATAAAGAAATATCGCTAAGGCTGAATACAGAATGAAGCTGAGCATCCTTTCACCTCCGGTTATTTCAACATCAACGCGATACCCACCGCTCCTATTCCATTGTGCACGCCGATCACAGGAGAGATATCAATGAGATAGGCAGGTTTTTTCCCGAGCCTTTCCTCCAATTCTGCTGCATATATCTGAGCCCTTTTCATATTCTGAGCATGAACGATCGAATAGTTCCATAGCTCGCCTTTGTGGCAGAAGTTCTCGGCCAGGCGGAGAATCTTCTTCATGTTGCCGTTTCGGCTGAAAGATTTTCCAGAAGCCATTGCCTTGCCTTGTTCATCGAGAGAGACAATCGGTTTGAGATTTAGAATCTTTGCCAATAAACCTTTCATGGGGCTGACCCGGCCTCCACGGACCATGTACTCGAGTGTTTGGATATCCACGTAAATTGCAGTCTTTGCAGTCCAATCTGCAGCCAGCTCTACAATGTCTTCATGTTTCATCCCTTCTTTAATGGCTTCAGCGGTACGCAAAACGATCAGCCCTAAAGAAGCAGAAAGCTGACGGGAGTCGATAAGGCTGACTTTTTTTCCTTTCATAAGGGATGCGGCTTCTTTGCTCAGCTTGAAAGCGCCGCTCAATTTGTCCGATATGTGAACGATAATGATCGAGTCATAATGGCTTGCCAGAAAAGAAAGGAGACTTTGGACGGTCTTGGGGGAAGGCTGCGAGCTCTTAGGAAAATCTTCGTGAGTTTTAAGAAGTGTATAGAATTGCTCGGGAGTGATGGTAATCTTATCCAGGAAAAGGCTGTCCCCGAAGCTAATAGAGAAGGGGATAACGTGTATTTGAAAATCATCAATAACGCTCTGGGGGAGGTCGCAGGAAGAATCTGTAACCAAAGCGATGTTTGATTTCCTTCTGAAGCTTGCTTCATGCTGTTTCAACATGTCATCGGCTTTTATCTGAGTGATCGAACCGTAATCCTTCAATCTGAAAAAGAGATCGGCAGGACAATCGGTGTGAATATGGATTCTGGCTTTTTCACGAGAGCCGGCCACGATAGCGGAATCTCCATAAGGCTGAATCTCTTCTCGAATCCTGTTCAAGTCCATGTCTTTTCCGATTATGAGCGCTTCTGAACAAAATCTGTACCCGACCGATCCTTTCACCGAGTGGATAGGAAAATCTTCTTCTTCCCACATGATTTTAGGCTTGGTGATGTTTTTCAATCGGCCCCTCTTGATAAAATCAGTGATGCCTTCCAAGAAATCTACAAAGCCCTTTGCACCTGCATCCACGACTCCAGCTTTTGCCAGGACAGCGAGTTTAAGGGGCGTTTCCTTCAATGATTTTTTTGCGACCAGAAGAGCGTCGGAGAGGAGCTCAGCGAAATCGGTCTTTTTTACCCGCTTGCGATAAACCTCTTCTGCCCAGTCCTTCATGACCGTGATCATGGTTCCTTCCACGGGCGAAACGATGGATTTGTAAGCATAGTGTATGGCCTTTTTCACGGCCTCACCAAAAATCTGGGTGGTGATTTTTTTCCTGTCCTTTAATTCTTCATGGATTCCGTACAAAAACTGAGCAAAGATCAGCCCAGAATTTCCCCGGGCTCCAGAGAGAGCCGCATCTGCGATGGAACGTAAAGTTGTGCTGAAGGGCCGCGCAAGCACAGCCCCCTCTGCGATCGACCGCATGGTCGAGGCCAAGTTGGTACCTGTGTCAGAATCAGGGACAGGAAACACATTGATTTTGTTCAAGTAGTTTTGATCTTCGATGACTGAATTTCCGCCGACCAGGACTGCATAATACAATCTGTGACCATCAAGGTATTTTATTCTCATCCTTAATCCTTAAGAGAAGAAATTGTGTATCTGTTCTATAAATTATAGAGTATTTTTTATAAAAAATCTCTTTTCATATCTTCAGTGGAAGCATCTCCTATGATGCTTCCATTTTCATTTATTCCATCCCTTTGGGGCGAATCCGGGCGACCCAGCCTCCCCCTGGTGCCATTTTGATCTTGAGGGTGTCTCGATGAGTGATTTGAGCGGCGTGCTTCTGGTAATCGTTCCCATGGCGGTCAGCGTTCATGCCGTCACTGAAGATCTCTGCTTCATATTCCCCGTCCTCCAGGAAATCGAGAGGGATTGTGAACTCGCGAGAGTCCCAATCCGTCATGGCGGCCGCATACCAGATGGATCCGGCACGTCTCGCGATCACGATGTAATCCGAGACTCGGGCTTCCAGGACTCGAGTATCATCCCAAACGCACGGCACCTGAGAAAGGAATTCAAGGCACTCCTTTTCTCTGAGATAGTTGGTAGGGCTGTCAGCCAGCATCTGCAGAGGACTCTCATAGATTATGTACATAGCAAGCTGGTGGCAGCGCGTCCCCATACTCATGGGACGATGGAAGATGGCACGAAAATTGGATTTCTGGGCATTGATCATGGCCCCAGGAGTATAATCCATGGGACCGGCGAGCATACGGATGAATGGAATGGTCAGGTCGTGCTCGGGAGTGACCTTCTTTGACCATTTGTTGTGCTCGAGTCCGAGCACCCCTTCCCGGGTCAGCAGGTTGGGATAAGCCCTCATGAGTCCCGTGGGCTTGTAGGCTCCATGAAAGTCGACAATGAGATGCCTATGAGCCGCTTCCTCGGCAATTTTGTGGTAGTAATTCACCATCCACTGGTCATCCCTCTGCATAAAATCCACCTTGATTCCCTTGACTCCCCATTTTTCGAACCGATCCAATGCCTCCTGGAGCTGATCCTCCAGTGTTTTCCAAACCACCCAAAGGATAATCCCGACGTTTTTCTTTTCGGCATATTGGGTGATTTCCTCCATGTCTATTTCCGGATTGATGTTCAAAAGATCTCCTAATTCATACCAGCCTTCGTCCAAGATCACATACTCGATGCCATACTCTGAAGCGAAGTCAATATAGTATTTGTATGTTTCCGTATTGATTCCGGCTCGGAAATCTACGCCATAAATATTGTTTGCGTTCCACCAGTCCCAGGCAACTTTTCCCGGTTTGATCCAGGATGTGTCTTCAAGCTGCAGCGGCTTGGCCAGCTTAAAGATCATTTGGCTTTCCACGAGGTCTTTATCCTCATCCGCGATTACGAGTACCCTCCACGGGAAATTCCGGTTTCCTGAAGTCCTAGCGATGTAATTGGCCCTTTGGACAATTCGGACGTCGCGGTCCCGCGTCTGCCTCTCCTTCAAAGCCGCAGCCGGAAATGTACCTCTGAGAACCGGCTCTTCATCCCCCCGGAGATAGAGACCCGCATAGTCTTCCAGGTCTGCTTCAGTGATGGCCACTTTGGGGCCGTCCAGGATGTCGACCAGGGCGGGCGTGGAACACATCTGGTATCTGGAAATTTGGCTCAAGGGAAGATACTTGTAGATTCTTTCTTGATGGGTAAAAAAGCTTTCTTCTTGGGGAAAATAGACCTGATGATTCCCGTCAAAATGGAAGGCGACCTCTTCAGAAAGGACATCGATATCCCCGTCATACGAGGTTTGAAACCTGTATGCCAAACCATCGTCATAAACGCGGAAGATCAAGCTATAGCCGCCTTTGAATTTGAGGATTATCTGGTTGAAGTTATCTGCAATGGTTGCACATTTGACTGGCACGACAGGATGGATTTTCTGGTTTACCGACTTTTGACTGATGTCTTCGAGAACCGGGTCATTTCCTAAAATTCCATGAGTTCTGATTGTCATAGAAACCGGAGAAGGCTTAAGGATCTTTTTCGAATTGAAAAAAACGGAATACGTGATGTTCTCTCCGACCTCGATTTTAAGCTTAATCTTTTTATCCGGAGAAAGGAGCTCACGTTCTTCGGCAGAGAATCCCGCACATGTGAAAAAGGCGACAGAACAGATACAGATGATTAAGATGTGTTTATGCATGTTTTCCCCTCTCCTTCTTGGGGCTGTTCCATTGTTCATTTGATCGGAGAAGCGATGATGCCCGCGATGTCATTTTTTTGAAGGAGGCTGTTGAAGACGGGTAGATCAGTCAGGACCAGTTTTTCGAACCTGGCTTTCTGAGTCGTCATACGCTCCTTGAGAAGGGCATGGACTTCTTTCTGCTGCTGATTGGGTGCAAAATCCACACTGTTCGACAAGTCACTGGCCAGTAGAGACAGTTTGAAGTAGATTTTTTGGGGGTAGCGAAAAGATTTGGTGTCGCCCTCGGCTATGATCGTCTGGAAGAGTTCATCTTCGACCGATTTGAGCTTTTTGTCGAACTCATCGATAACCGGAATCAGCCTTTCGGCTTCTCCGCCTGCCTGAAGAACATCCTTGATCTCATAACACTGCTTTCTCATCCATTCGATCTGGCTGATCATGTCAGAAACCGTGTTGAGATCTTCTCGGATATCTAGCTGCATCATGACTTGTTCTCGGATATCTTCCAGTGTCCCCTCTGACCTGGGATCTTTTTTGACCTCAAGCGGCTGGCTGAATTCCTTTCCGCCGGCATCGAGTTTGATTGTGTAGGTCCCTGGTGCAACCAAGAATCCTCGAAAGCCGCCAGAGGTTCCCCAGCTCAAGAGAGGATACCATCCCTCCCGGGTCCATGTTTCTGCGAATCTCTTTTCTTCCACGACATGGGGATTTCCCTGGGGTTTGGTTCTGAGTTTAGTGGGCCTGGCCCCGGGATAACGCAGATTCCACGTGATGCGGTTAATTCCTTTATGTTTCGTTCCCTTCAGAGTGTGAACGATGCCTCCTCGCTCATCAAGAATAGCGATGGTCAAAGGACCTTCGGGTATTTCTTTCAGATAATAGTCGACGTACGCTCGGGGAGCTACTCGTGGACCACCTGTGATGCTGTGCAGGCGATAGGCGGGGCGGGGTTTGAAGAGATACACATCGGATTCCAGAACACTATCGGTAAGCTGTTGGAGAGGGGTGATGTCATCCATGATCCAGAATCCGCGGCCGTAGGTCCCGACAACTAGGTCGTTGAAATGTTCCTGAACGACCATGTGGTGAACCGGTGCATGGGGGAGGTTGTTCTGGAGAGGCAGCCATTTTTTTCCAGCATCGAAAGTTACATATAGGGCGTTTTCGGTTCCCAAATAGAGCATGCCTTTCCGCACAGGATCCTCATGAATCCAGTGGCAGTAGCTGAAGACACCTTTAGGAATTGTGGAGTTCAGAGACTCCCAAGTTTTGCCATAGTCAGTAGTCTTGAAGACGAAGGGATCCCGGTTGTTCATCTGGTGGAAGTCGACAGTGATGTAAGCGGTTCCAGCATCGTAATTTGAAGGTTCTATGTTGCTGACCGTTCCCCATGGAGGCAGGTTGGGTATGTTTGGGGTGACATCGGTCCAGGATTGGCCGCCGTCCCTTGTGATGTGTAAAAGACCATCGTTGGTTCCAGCCCAAATACATCCTTTCTCCAAAGGGGATTCAGCGATCGCGAACACCACACATCCATATTCCACAGCGAGATTGTCTCGGGTGAGACCTCCTGAAGGGCCCATCCTGCTCGGATCGTTTGTGCTCAAATCAGGACTTATGACAGTCCACGTGCGGCCGCTGTCTGTGGTCATGTGCACGTACTGGCTCCCGACATAGACTTTGTTGTGATCGTGTGGAGATATATGTATAGGAAAGGTCCAGTTGAAGCGATATTTAACCGCAGAGGTATGGGAACCATAGATGGATTCTGGCCAAACATGGACAGTGGTGGTGTGTCCGGTTTTATAATCGGTCCTTTCCAGCTGCGCGTTGTAGCTTCCTCCCCATACGATATCGGGATCGACTGGATCGGGGATGATGAACCCGCATTCTCCTCCTGCCGTGGATTCCCATAGGGATCGGGTGAGATCCCATCCACCGAAAAAGGATCCTGTGCTCGGCCCTTTGTATGCAGGCCCATCCTGTTTCCCCCCGTAAACGTAGTAAGGAATCCGGTTGTCTACGGCAACGTGATACATCTGTGCGACGGGCAGGTTTATCCTTCGCCAGGTCTTTCCGCGATTAAGGGTGATGATCGCACCCCCGTCGTCACTGATCATCATCCGGTCAGGCATCTTTGGATCCGCCCACATGTCGTGGCAGTCCCCGCTCCATGGTACGGTTTCTGATGTTTCTCCTCCGTCGAACGACCGGCTCTGACTGTTGGCTGCAAAATAGACTTCATTCTCATCGGCGGGATTGACCATGACGCGTGAGGCATAATGCGGTCTCTCGTTCAGGAGGCGGTTGTAGCTCACCAGCGTCCAGTTGTCTCCGCCATCGCTTGAGTGCCAAAGAACTCCCCGGTTTGGATGCCCTGTTTCCATCAAAGCATAGACTCTCTGGGGATTACTCGGAGCTACGGCAATACCGACCTTTCCGACAGGAGGCTCAGGGAGACCGTGGCCGGTCAATCGCTTCCATGTATCCCCGCCATCTGTGGATCTCCATATGCCTCCGTTTGGTCCGCCGCTGAACCTTCCCCAGGTATGGATGACCAGCGGCCACATACCAGCGAAGAGAACTCTGGGATTGCTTGGATCTATTGCGATTTCGAAACATCCAGTATCCTCGTCCACAAATAATACGTGTTTCCAGGACTTGCCTCCGTCTTTTGTTCGGAAAATCCCTCGCTCTTTCTGAGGGCCATAACAGTGGCCCATAGCAGCCACGAAAACGGTGTCGGGATCATAAGGGTCGATCACCACACGGCCGATCCGCCCGGTTTCTTCAAGGCCCATGTGCTTCCACGTTTTTCCCGCGTCTGTAGATTTGTAGACGCCGTTTCCGATCGAAATATTGCTGCGGACAAAAGCCTCTCCGGTTCCCGCCCAAACGATACTGGGATCAGATGGAGCGATGGCAAGGGCTCCGATAGACTGTGCTGGATGGTCATCGAAGACCGGATCCCAATTCGTTCCGCCATCCTCGGATTTCCAGATCCCGCCTGACGAGGCGCCGATATAATACACCAAAGGATCGCCCGGGACGCCGACAACTGCAGAGGTGCGGTTTCCTGGCGGCCCGATGTGCCTGAAGCGGAGCACACGGTACATTTCAGGTTCGATCTCTTGGGAATGGCCTTGGTTTACTCCAATGGAAAGGAAAAGAAGGATCACTATCACTGTCCATGATTCCATCCTCGATCTCTGCGAACGCAAATTTTGATTCATGATATCCCTCCTTAGATCCTGTCAGGACCTCTTATTTTTAATGTTTGTGAATATCCCAGATCTATCTTGATACGAATATGATCATTTTATCGGGCTTGGGGAGTTTTTCAAGATTTTTTTTCGGACTCTGTGCAACTTTCTTTATCGATTGTCTCTTTATAAATATGGATGTAAATATTGATCCGAAATTATACTATAATTTATTCGGGAGGAAGAGGAAATTTTCTACCATCAGCCTGAGATGAAATCTAGAGCAGTCAGTCTGGTCATATCCGTTCTTTTCCATGTCGTTGTCCTCTTTTTGCTGATTAAAATTTCTCCTTCTGTCAGGATCTATTCGTACCAGGAAATTGCTGAGGTTCGAATTGTTTCTCCAGAGAAGATCTATATGCCTCGAGTGGGAAGATTCCCCTATACGGGGACTGTCCAGGAAATCCCGACGGAAGAAAGCCCAGCTTTTGAGGAGCAACAACTGAGCCAAAACGAAATGGGAGAAGGACAAATTTATATGAGCAATCTGAGCATCGGCGAGAATCTGAACACCGTTGAAGATGAACCGTCAATCTTAGGGGGGATCTCTCCATTTCGGTTGAATGCCTCTTCTGGTAAAGACTCCCGTTTTACATTAGGGACTGGACTTAAAGAATGGGAAATTTCCAGTACCTATGAAGGGCGTCACGAAGATAAGTTAGATCTATCTAGCTATTATTCCGACAGGCTCTCCTCGATGCCCTTTAACAGAATGAAGTCCAGAAGAACCGCTGGAGGGAATCGGGCCGGCCGCCGTCAACAGAGCATTTTAAATTCGACAGAAAATTATGATATTTCTCCTTGGGTCAAGGTGGTGGTGGATAAGATACGGAAGAACTGGTCGGTTCCTCCCATAAAAGAGTCCCTGGCCATGGGAGAGGTAAGAATTTATATAACGGTCAGAAAAAATGGAGAGCTCCTCGGTCTCGAGATCCTGAATGCTTCAGACCTCGTTCAATTTGACGAAACAGCCATAGAAGCCGTTCAGTCCAGTTTGCCTTTTCCGCATTTGCCCGAGGAGTTTCCATATGATGTGCTTGAGGCTTTGCTTGTCTTCCAGTTCAATGAATAGACGCGCACTTTTGGCCTTATCTCTTTTGGTGGGACTGGTTTCCCTCGCACACACTCAAGGACGTTTGTCCCTTGTATCAGAAATCTTCCTCGTCGACGATGAGAGGTATCAAACATATGTCCCACCTGGAGAAATCATCATTGGAGTGGAGATGGAAGCAGATGCTTTGTACAAGATATCTGGACAAGATGAGGTCCTCGAAGGTGGAATCCTGAGAAAAGGTTTCAATTCCCTCCGGATATCCACCCGAGGTTTCTTCGAAAAATCGGGTTCTCACGTATTTGTGTTGGATATGAAATCCGGCAACTCTCGGGAAAGGAAAGTGATAACCATTGAAGTGATGCTTATGCCTGTCTATGTTGTGAAAAAAAAGGGAGAAGAGAAAAAAAATTATGAATACAGCGTCTCTTTTTACATTGGAGGACGGCTCATTTATTCTACGAAAAAAATCCCCCTGAGCGATATCACCTTTGAGCTCGATCTCCCTCCATCGCCAGGCGTTTATAATCCGTTCGGCCAGATTGATGGGATGTACAAGCCGATACAGTCGGTTTCAATCCTGGATGCGATAGCAGGAGTCTATTCTCTGGTCAACAGCTTGAGTGGCGAAAAAGAAAAAGAAAGCCGTGGCAAGACAATTCAGAGAAAACGACAGATCGAGACCACATTTGTAAAAAGCAATGCCCAGGGCGATGTGTGGCAGTGGAGAGCACTGATCCAGATCAGTGCGAAGACTCTGGATTGACTCCTTTTTATAAAATCCGGGCAGATTATTTCCAATTTTTCTTCTTTGGTTCCGACTAAAGGGTCGGATGAAAAGGACGCGGTTTGGAGAGACGTGAGAAAGGAGACAGACGATGAAGAGGCACAATCCCAAAATCCTGATCGTCGAAGATGAAAACATCATAGCCCTGGATATACGGTCAATGCTTGAGGATCTGGGATATATGGTTTCAGATGTTGTGGGATCCGGAGAGGAATCTATCGAGAAAGCGTCAGAAACACGGCCTGATTTGATCTTGATGGATATCAAGCTCAAAGGGGAGCTGGATGGAGTCAGCGCGGGAGAAGAGATTTTCAAGCAATTTCGTATTCCCATCGTCTATCTCACTGCCTATTCTGATCAGACTACAATCAAAAGGATCAATGGCGGAAAGAATGGCAATCCGTCTGCCGTGATCCATAAACCCTTTGACGAGGGAGAGCTGCAGTCAATTATCGATCATACATTGACCAGAGAAAAAAGATCCTCAATTCAACTCCCTCACTAGTTTTTTTCGATCCTATTTAAAGGATTCTTTCTAAATCTTCCTCCTCTTTTCATCATGAAAAAGAACATCCTCAATATCCCGGCGGAATATGAGACTTGAGGAGTGAATTCCTTGACATTTTTTGGGGGAGTCTATACATAATACCTGTTGCTCCGAGCTCAACAGTGGATGACATCGATGTATGTAGCTATGTATTACAGTAACAAAGATATCCGCATCCAAGAGATGGCGCGGCCCAGTTGCGGTCCTGGAGAGTTGGTGATGAAGGTGGAAGCGAGCGGCATCTGCGGAAGCGATGTCATGGAGTGGTATCGGAAGAAGAAAGCTCCTCTCGTTTTGGGGCATGAGGTCTCTGGACGGGTAGAGGAAACAGGAGATGGCGTCGTAAAATTCAAGAAAGGGGATCGAATAGTTGCCGCCCATCATGTCCCTTGTAACGCTTGCAGCTACTGCCTCTCTGGCCATCATACGGCCTGCGAAACCCTGAGGCGAACCCACTTCGATCCAGGGGGATTTGCCCAATACATCCGTCTTCCACAGATAAATGTGGACAGGGGGACATTCCTGATCCCGGATGGAATATCTTTTGAGGAAGCAACCTTCCACGAGCCCCTTGGATGCGTACTGCGGGCCTTGGGGATTGCCCAATTACAGCCAGGACAAAATGTCCTGGTGATTGGAAGCGGAATCGCCGGACTTCTGATGATTCATGCATCGAGGATCCTCGGAGCCGGCAGAATCCTTGCCATTGATCCTGTGCCTTTTCGAAGGAGCATGGCCCAAGAATTTGGCGCGGATGATACCATTTCTCCTGAGGAAGATCAAAGGGCAGCACTCTCTCGATGGACCGGAGGACGTTTGGCCGATTTGGTTCTTGTCTGTACAGGAGCAGAGAAAGCTCATTATCAAGCCACCGAATCAGTGGGAAGAGGAGGAACGATTGTGTTCTTCGCTTTACCTGATCCAGAGTTCAAGATCTCGTTTTCGATTACCGAAATTTTCGGGAGGAACGACAGAACTTTGACCACGTCTTATGGAGCCAGTCCCTGTGATTCTTGGGCAGCTCTTGAGCTTATGCGTTCACCTCTTATCCGGGTAAAAGATATGATTACCCACAGGCTGCCGCTCGAAGAAACAGCCAAGGGATTTCAGATGGTAGAGAAAGCGCGGGATTCTATGAAGGTCATCATTGAGCCCCATAAATAGGCGAATCTCAAAACAGAGGAGGGAATATGGACTGGGGAATAAGAAACCGATTATCTCAAATCATAAAGCCTGAAACCAACCGGACAGTCATGCTGGCTGTTGACCACGGTTATTTTTTAGGTCCTACTCATATGCTCGAAAATGCGAGGGCAACCATACAGCCCCTCTTGCCATATGCGGATGCCTTGATGCTTACAAGAGGGATATTGAGGACTTCGGTCGATCCGGAGACGGATGTTCCTGTGGTTCTTCGTGTTTCTGGAGGATCCAGTATAATCGGAAAGGATCTCTCCAACGAAGGGATCACGACTTCTATCGAAGAGGCGGTTCGTTTGAATGCTTCGGCTGTTGCCCTCTCCATCTTCGTGGGGACAGAATATGAACATCAGACATTGATGAACCTGGCTCATCTCGTTGATCAAGCAAAGCCACTCGGTCTTCCGGTTCTAGCTGTGACAGCGGTGGGAAAAGAGTTGGGCAAAAGGGACATGCGCTTTCTAGCCCTGTCCTGCCGGATAGCCGCCGAGTTGGGAGCGAGTTTTGTCAAGACATACTACTGCGATGAGTTTGAAAAAGTAGTGGAGAGCTGTCCGGTTCCACTGGTGATTGCTGGGGGACCGAAGTTGGAGACAGAGCTGGATGCCCTGGCCATGGCACGAGATGCCTTGGAAAAGGGAGCAGTAGGAGTAGATATGGGACGAAACATCTGGCAGTCGCCACATCCTGTAGCCATGATCAAGGCAGTGCGTGCCGTTGTGCACCAAAAAAAGCCGCCGGAGGAGGCTCTTGAATTACTCAAGACTCCAGAAAACCAGAGAGACCATATGGCAAAATCTTCAGTTTCCCCGGAGATACGGTCAGGGAAGAAAAAGCATGATCATGCCGTGATTGATTACGAATGTCCAGCCTGCAAGAAAGTGATGAAGGTGCAGGCCAATTTCAGAGAAGGAATTCCGTTGAAGAGGGGAGTGCTTCCTTTCCCAAAAGACAATAAACTGACCTGTCAACACTGTCAGAGCAATCTCGATTTAAGTGCCTTGAGGCGAGAAATAGAATCTGGAGTAAAAAAGAATATTATCTAAAAAATCAATGATGATATTCTTCGTCTTTTCCTCTGTTTCTTTCGCTGGCTCCGAAAATCATCTGTAAAAGGTTCGTCATTCTTGTGCCTGACATTCTTTCGTCTTCGCCGGGCGTTTTTTCCGGATTGACAAAATCATAAATAATTGATAATAAAGGAATAGTAAATCATGAAAATTGCATTGATCCAGCAGCAGGCCACAAAGGATACAGAGCTGAATTTGGAGCGCGGAATCGAAGCGTTTCATCGGGCTGTCGAGAAGGGAGCAAAGCTACTGGCTTTTGCTGAGCTGGCTTTTTTACCGTTTCTTCCTCAGACTCCGGCGACCCCTCAATCCTCAGCCTTTGCAGAGAGAATTCCGGGTCCGACTGTTGAGAAATTTTCAGAGCTGGCCAGGAAATACTCAGTCGTTACCGTGCTGAACCTTTTTGAAAGCGATGGGACACATACATATGATTCCTCTCCAGTCATAGACGGGGATGGAACCCTTCTCGGGATAACGCGTATGATCCATATCATGGATGGCATGGGATTCCATGAAAAAGGATATTATTGTCCGGGCGACAGAATGACCTTTGTTTATCAGACTCGAATCGGCCGGGTGGGAGTGGCTATTTGTTATGACCGGCACTTTCCCGAGTATATGCGGACTCTCGGCCTCCAGGGAGCCGAAATTGTCGTCATTCCTCAGGCAGGGGCGGTAGGAGAGTGGCCAGAGGGAATTTTTCAGGCTGAGATTCAGGTTGCAGCTTTTCAGAACGGCTACTTTGCGGCTCTCGTAAATCGGGTCGGGAAAGAAGAAGTGCTGCATTTTTCAGGAGAGTCTTTCGTCGTAAACCCCATGGGCCAAATCATTGCCCAAGCACCAAGGGAAGAGGACTTCATTTTGGTTGCAGATTGTGATTTCGACAGAATCCCGGAATCTCCTGCAAAACGTTTTTTCCTCCCTGACCGCCGGCCCCGGGTCTACGAAGCCTTTCATTTGGATGAGAAGGAAGACAAAGGAAAAAGATGAAGCGCTGGTTTGTTTTGAACACCAAGCCTAAGAAAGAATTTCAAGTGGAAAGGCTGTTCTCCGAAGGAGGGCTAGAATTTTATTGCCCCAAGTACAAACACGAAGATAAAATCAAGCCTTTTTTTTCTGGGTACGGATTCATCTTTTTTGACCACCCGGAGAAGTACAGGCTTGTCAAGTATACTCGAGGCGTAAAGCGAATTGTCGGCAATGAGGCAGGCCCCATCCCCATCCCAGAAGAAATGATCCTTGAAATCAAGGCAAGAGAGATCAATGGCTACATAGAGCTCGAAAAATACGGGGAGGAGCCAGATATCGGAGACGAAATCGAGATCATGGAGGGTCCTTTAAAAGGATTAAGGGGGATCTTCCGAAAAGAGCTCACCGAAAAAGAAAGAGTCATTATTCTTCTCAACTATGTTTCCTATCAGGGACAGCTAATCATCGAGAAAAAGAAGTTGAAAAAAGTCTTGTGAAAAGAGGTGGACACTATGAACATCCCGGTTTTGGATTTAAAAGCACAATATGAGAGCATGAAGGATGAAATCGAAAAAAAGATCCTGGAAGTCACTTCCTCTCAAAAATTCATCCTCGGTCCTGAAGTCGAGGCACTGGAAAAAGAAATCGCTGATTACAGTGGGATCAAGTATGGTGTTGGGGTGTCTTCGGGATCGGATGCATTGATTGTCTCGCTCATGGCTCTTGGAATTGGACAGGGCGATGCTGTCATTACCACGCCGTTTACTTTTTTCGCCACAGTCGGTGCAATCGCCAGAGTTGGAGCGAAAGCCGTTTTTTGTGACATCGACCCGATGACCTATAATATGGATCCCAGCAGTCTGGAGGAAGTGCTGGATAAGGAATGCGGAACGAAAGCCGATCACCGTGTCAAAGCTATCATTCCTGTCCATCTGTTCGGGCAGTGTGCGGATATGGCATCCATCCTCTCCTTGGCCAAAGAATATAACCTCTCTATATTGGAAGATGGCGCTCAGGCTATCGGATCAGAATATCCTTTTGCTTCTGGCTGCAAGAGAGCCAATGGAATGGGAGACATGGGCACTCTTTCTTTTTATCCATCAAAAATCCTCGGCGCTTTCGGAGACGGAGGAATGGTTCTGACTAACAGCGAGGAAAAGGCAGAAAAGCTGAGAATCCTCAGGGTTCATGGGGCCAAAAGCAAGTATTTTCATCAAGAGCTCGGAGGGAATTTTCGGTTGGACAATATTCAGGCAGGAGTGCTTCGCATAAAGCTGAAGTATTTGGATTCATGGATTCAAAAAAGAAAAGAGAAGGCCGATCGCTATGACGCACTGCTAGAGGATGCGGGATTGACGGCAGAGGAAAGAGTGCAGGTACCTGAAGCTGTCTACAAACAAAGCGGAGTGAAAAACTATCATACCTATCATCAATATGTCATCAGAACAAAGGACAGGGACGACCTCCAGCAGTTCCTTAAGACAAGGGGAGTGGCAACTCTCATCTATTATCCGCTGTCCCTTCACCTCCAGGAATGTTTCGCTGATTTAGGCTATAGGGAAGGAGATTTCCCTGTGGCAGAAAAAGCCACCAAAGAAGTTCTGGCTTTGCCCATTTATCCCGAGATGAGTGAAAGCCAGCAGGAGTATGTCGTTTCCAGCATAGTGGATTTTTACAGAGATCAGGAGAATTGAAATAGACTCACCATTCAGCAGTCCATGTAACCAATAGGGAGGAATAAATGAAAACCATTGGCATGATCGGCGGAATGAGCTGGGAGTCATCTCTGGAGTATTATCGGATCATGAATCAGACCGTAAAGGAGAAGCTCAGAGGATTCCATTCAGCCCAATGTATTCTCTATTCTGTGGATTTCGATGATGTGGAAAAACTCCAGCATCAGGGAGACTGGGAATCTTTGACCCGAATGATGATCAAGGCGGCTCAAAGGGTGAAGAAAGCCGGAGCGGATTTTTTGGTCATCTGCACAAACACCATGCACCTGATGGCCGATGCAGTCCAGAATGCAGTCCAGATTCCTCTGCTGCATATCGCCGATGTTACTGCGGATGCCGTTAAGGCCAGGGGACAGAACCGAGTCGGTCTGCTGGGCACACGTTTTACCATGGAACAAGATTTCTATAAAGGCCGTTTGAAGGATGTGCATGGGATCGATGTCTTGATTCCCGAGGAAGAGGAGAGAAAGGCGATTCACGATATTCTGTATAATGAGCTGTGCCTGGGAGAGATCAAGAAGCTTTCAAAGGAGAAATTTCGAAAGATCATCCAGAATCTGGTGGATCGAGGAGCCCAGGGCATTATCCTGGGATGTACGGAGATTCCTTTGATCGTCCGTCAAGAAGACTATGCTGTTCCCCTCTTTGATACAACGACTCTCCATGCCAAGGCCGCTGTGGACTTTGCCGTCCGATAAAAAATAAACCAACAGACACGATCTTTCTCTCCGCGCCTAAGTTAGATGGGGGCTTCATTCCCGTCACTTTGGGATGACTTCTTGTATCTAAAATGTTTGAAAGGCCTTAAGGATGGGCTGAGTTGCAGGAGTTTGTCTTTCGCAGCTAAAGAAAAAGCTTGAGAATATTCCATAATCCCAGGAAAGATACCAGAAGGATCACCATACCCCCGAAGATGTTCTGGGTGGGGGAATTCGCCAGCCCTCCCATTTTTTTTCCGTCATTCAGAACGATAATCAAAAAAACAGATGCAACTGGGAGAATCAGGCCGTTTGCTGCCTGGGCAAAGATGATAACTGCCAGGGGATTGAAATCGAATAGAGAGACGATAAGTCCTGTTGCGATCACAGCCATCCAAATGCTCTTGAATCCTGTTGAATCGTGTCCTCCCTTCCATCCGAGGATCCCAGAGGAAGCAAATGCAGCTGCATAGGGAGCGGTCACAGCAGAACTCATCCCTGCGGCAAAAAAACCGATGCCGAACAGAACGTTTGTCAGAGGACCGAAAAGAGGGCTCAATTGCTGGGCCATTTGAGCACCGCTCTCCAAAGCCAAACCCTTTTCATAAAAAGTGACTGCAGAAGTGATCACGATGGAGGCGGAAATGGCGCCCCCGAGGCAGATAGAGACCAAAAGGTCTTTTTTTACATACCTCAGGTGCTCTTTTCCGCTCCATTTTTCTTTGACGGTCGAGGAGTGGAGAAAAAGGTTATAAGGAACCACTGTCGTTCCCACAAGAGCCAGAACGAGATACAAGGATTCATCAGGAAAAGAAGGAAGCATTCCCTCCAGAATGGATGACAGATTGGGTTTGATGATGATAAGGGTGATAAGAAAAGAGAGGCTCATCACAAAAACCATAGAAATCAGGAATTTTTCGACCACCTTGTACTTCTTCCTGCTCAGTATAAAAACAGCAGCCAGGGATATCATCAACACCCAGATTTTTTTCGGCAGGGGGGTGATCATTTCCAAACCCAGCGCTCCGCCCACAATGTTGCCCGCCTCGTAGGCGGCACAGCCGAAAGTAATGGAAGAGAGGGTTAAAACGATGAACAGGATCTTGGTTACAGAATTTTTAGGGAATTCCCTCAGAGATTGGCCGAGATCGCGTCCTGAGCCAAGGGTCAGCCTGCCTGTCATTTCCTGCAGTACGAGGGTGGTCAGGGTAGCGAAAACAAGGGCATAGATCAGGGCATTCCCGAATCGTGCACCTGCCAGAGAGCATGTGGTGACTGTGCCCGGTCCGATAAATGCAGCCGCGACCAGAAATCCAGGGCCGAAAGAGGATTTCCTACTTTTTTTCTCCATATCCTCCGCCTCCGGGCGTCTCTATCCTGAGGAGATCCCCCGGATATATCCTTAGATTTTCTTTCGAGCCTAAGATTTTTCTTCTCCCTTGGGAAAGGAGAATGTTTCTTCCCTTTTTACCTCTCTCTCCTCCTAGAATTCCATAAGGAGCGAACCCTCTTCTGTCGGAGATGATCGAAACTTGGGTGGGAACGAAAAATTCGTACTCTCGTATGAGACCTTCTCCTCCTCGCTTGAGGCCTTTTCCTCCTGAGTCTTTGCGCAGAGCGTATTTATTGATTCTTATCGGGAGATAACTTTCCAATGCTTCCAGAGGAGTGTTAAGGGAATTCGTCATATGGGTGTGCACTCCGTTCAGCCCATCCCTTTCAAGGCTTGCTCCCATGCCTCCGCCTATGGTCTCATAATAAGTGAAATTTGTGTGTTTTATAGGATCGAAACCCCCGAAGGCGACATTGTTCATGGTTCCTGAGCTGGCAGCAGGAATTCTTTCAGGGATGGCTTTGGAAAGGGCTCCGAGAATGACGTCTACGATCCTTTGTGAGGTTTCCACATTGCCTCCGGCCGTAGCAGCCGGATACTGTGCATTGACCACCGAGCCCTGGGGAGCAATGATGGTCAAGGGTTTCATCAACCCCGTATTGAACGGGATCTCTTCCTCGACGAGACAGCGAAAGACATAAAGGACCGCCGAAGAGGTCACGGCGAAATTCGCATTGATTCCGCCTTCTACTTGAGCATCCGAAGAGCTGAAATCAAGGACTGCCCCGTCGCCTTGAATAGTCAATCGGACGCCAATTTTAACAGGGATTTCTGTGATCCCGTCATTATCCATGTAATCTTCGAAGCCATAGACACCATCTGGTATGGATCTGATCGTTTCCCTTAAAATCTTTTCCGCGTAATCCTGAATGTGGCGCGCGTACTGGCCGATCTTTTTAAGCCCATACTTTTTAATAGTTTCCTCTAACCTTTGTTTGCCCTTGCTGTTGGCTGCGATTTGGGCGAGAAGATCCCCTTTCCTTTCTTCGGGTGTCCGAACGTTGGAGAGAATGAGGTTCAGGACATCTCTGTCCAGTTTCCCTTTTTTTATGATCTTCAGAGGCGGGATGATCAATCCTTCTTGAAAGATCTCCGTAGCAAGAGGCATCGATCCAGGAGTCATGCCTCCAACGTCTGAATGATGGGCCCGGTTGGCCACAAAAAAGGCCAGTTTGCTGCCGATAAATAAAGGCGATATGCAGGTGATATCAGGAAGGTGAGTCCCTCCCCTGTAGGGATCATTGAGGATAACCAAATCATCTTTTTCTAAGGAAACAGCCTCCAGAGAGGCTTGAACGGATAACGGCATGGCGCCCAAATGAACGGGAATATGGGAACCCTGGGCAAAGGTCTCTCCTTTTGGATCGAATAGAGCGCAGGAGAAGTCTTTTCGTTCCTTTATGTTAGGAGAGAGAGCCGTGCGTCCCAGTACAGCTCCCATTTCCTCAGAGATAGAGGTGAATATGTTTTTGAAAAGCTCCAGTTCGATAGGATCGAAACTATCCATCCGACTCCTGTTTACTCCATAGGATGAGGTTGAGGTATCCATCGACATTTAAAGAATACGATGGGGGAAGGAATGTGGTCGACTCATAATCCACCACCAGTGCCGGCCCGGAAATCCTGTCGCCGGCATGAAGCAAAGCCCTGTTGAAAACAGGTGCCAGAAATTTTTTCCCGCCGTAGATGAGATTTTGTGTTTTCATCAAAGCCTTCTCGGATTGCGATTCCTGGACGGGGTATTTCTTGAACCTCATTTTTTGGGTCATCCCTACAGCCTTGATCCTGATATTGACGATTTCGACCGTTCTACGGGGATGCTGATAGGAGTAAAGCTTCTGGTGGACTCTATGGAAATCCGGGACAAAGACTCGATCGTCCCTGGTTGTGGATCGAAAAGGAATCGTGATCTCATAGGACTGGCCCAGATATCTGAGATCGAGAAAACGGAAGGTTTTGATGTCCTGTTCCTGGAATCCTTCTGCCTTCATCTCCAATATACTTTTTTCCTCGAGTTCTTTAAAGTGCCTCTCCAGCTCTTTGCGTTCGAGGCTGTCAACAGTTTTCAGGAACGATCTGGAGTAGTCCTTTATAGAATCGGCCATCAGCAGCCCGAGCGCAGAGAGAACTCCGGCATTTTTCGGGACGATGATTCTTCCGATTTTCAAATTCGCTGCGATCTCTGCCGCATGCAAACCTCCTGCGCCTCCAAAAGAGATCAAAGCAAAATCTCTCGGATCAAAGCCCCTCTCGATGGATATGACACGGATCGCCTTTTCCATGTTGGCATTCGCGATCCGGATAACGCCTGAAGCAGTTTCCAACACGGATTTTTTAACCTTTCCTGCGAGTTTGGTCAGGGCGCTTTGGCTCCTTTCCGGATAGATCTTCATTTTTCCGCCGAGAAAATATTCAGGCACAAGACGTCCGAGAACAAGGTTGGCATCCGTTACTGCAGGCTGTTTCCCTTTTCCGTAGCAGGCAGGTCCAGGCTGGGCTCCGGCACTTTCCGGGCCAACACGAAGGGATCCGCCGCTGTCCACATAAGCTATGGACCCGCCTCCCGCACCGACCGTATGAATGTCGATAATCGGCAGGCGAATAGGAAAATCGCCGATGACGCTTTCATTCGTTCGGCCTATCTCACCGTTAACCAGAGACACATCAGAGGATGTTCCTCCCATATCAAAGGAAATGATCTTTTTCACTCCGACCGTTTTGCCCAATTCGAAAGCTCCGACCACCCCTCCGGCTGGCCCAGAAAGAGCTGTCCTTAGAGGTTGGGATTTCGCTGTCTTTGTAGAAATGTACCCCTCATTGGATTGCATGATGTGCAGTCGAGTCTTTTGCAGCTTGTGTTCCAGTCTTTTCAAGTATCGGCTGATGACAGGCATCAGGTAGGCATTTACAGCCGTGGCTACGGATCTTTCATACTCGCGGTGCTCCGGGAGGATATCGCTGGAAACGGAATAGGGGATTTTTTCCTTTTTGAGTTCCTTGCGGACGACCCTTTCGTTGCCAGGATTAGCATAGGAATTGATTAAAGAAACAGCAACGGCGTCTGTGTGGCCGTTCTTTATTTTTTTCAAGACGGAAGACAATTCCTGAACAGAAATTCTTCGTGCAACTTCACCCGACGCTGCGGTTCTTTCTTCGAGACCGAAACAGTGGCTGCGGGCAAGCAGGGGGCGCCGGTCTTCTCCTTTGAGACTGTAAAGATTCCTGCGGATCTGCCTGCCGATAAACAGGATATCCTCGAAGCCTTTGGTCGTGATGAAGGCTATCCGTCCTCCTTTTCTCTCCAGCAGGGAATTGGTCGCCACAGTCGTCCCGTGGACGATAAATAGAGGTGAAGACGCCCGCACAAAATCCTTTATCCCTTCCAGTATGGCTTGAGAGGGATCAGGAGTCGTGGAGGGGACTTTTCTCACTTCGATGGTATTCTTTGTGCAGATTACGAGATCGGTGAACGTTCCCCCCGTATCTACTCCGATACGCACTTCACTCATCACGGGTATTTTTATCGTTAAATCTCACGGAAAGTCAAGACAGACTCGAAAGAGATTCGATCGAAGGCGGGAAATCGAGCAGAAGTTGTCAGGGAAGGATTATTTGCATGTACCACAGGAAGAAGTTGAACAGGTGGTACAGCTCGATGAAGAAGAACTTATTCGGCTGCTTCCTCCTCCTATGCCAAAACAAGAGATAAGCTTTTGAATATCCTTGCTCCCGCATTCTGGACAGGCGACATTTTTCTCAGCGCCTATGGAGACGAGCGCTTCAAAGCACTTTCCACATTTTTTACACGAAAATTCGTAGATAGGCATAACTAAATAATTATAACTCAATTCCTCCATTTTAGGAAGATTTTAAATGCTTCCAATGCATCTAATCTTCTAGCCGCTGAGAGCTTCCTCTATAGTTTTTCTCAGTTCTTCTTCGGCGATGGGCTTGATGATGAAACCGGAAGGGTCGGCTTCTCTGGCTTTGGCGAGTGTATTCTCGTCAGCGAATCCGGTGAGGAAGACTACCGGAATCTGGTAAAGCTCACGGATCTTTTTGGCAGCTTCTATCCCGTCGATTTCACCTTTAAGCCCGATATCCATGAGCACGAGGTCAGGATGTGCATCTTGTGCTTTCTTGACTGCCTCCTCGCCAAGAAAAGCGACAGCCGCGACATGGTAGCCGGCTCCCTTCAACATGTTGCGGATATCCATGGATACGACCCCTTCATCCTCGACAACCATAATACGCGCCTTGGCTATTGTTTTCGCTCCTTTCCAAGATTTCTCATCCTTTTATTCCATACGATATATCCATTCTGTCCTTAAGATTTTTTCGAATGTATTTTTTCATAGAGCGCGAAATCATTTTACGGCTATCGCCTCGATTTCGACTTTAACGCCCTTGGGCAGCCTGGCAACCTGCACGGCAGCACGTGCAGGATAGGGGGGCTTGAAAAATTCGCCATAAACGGCATTCATCTGGCTGAAATCGTTCATATCTTCGAGGAAAACAGTGCATTTGACAACGTTGTCAAACGAACTCTCTCCCGCCTCGATGACGGCCTTGAGGTTATTCAAAACCAAACGGGTCTGCTCCTCAATGCTCCCTGTGTTCAATTCCCCTGTAGCCGGATCGATAGCGATTTGTCCTGAGGCGAAAATCATCCCATTTATGGCTATCGCCTGCGAGTATGGACCGATAGCTTTGGGAGCTTTTTCGGTTTTGATCTCTTTTTTCATACTTTTACTCCTTTCTTGTTTCGGGAACGCTTCGACTCCCACAAGAGTCACACATCCTAGGGCCATTAAAGCTTCCCTTCTTTTCATTACAGGCACTCCTTCATAGAAATCTCCGTATTTCTATCCCTTGAATCCGATTTATAATTTTAGTAGAACCTGTTCCAAGATGCCAGTAAAATAATCAGTCCAGGTTGAGCCCTGGGGTACGCATCTGATAGAATTCAAAAATATCCTAAGTTTTACGGGCTGTTCAGAGAAAAGTTTGGCCGTAACAGATGAAGGAGGAGGTGATCAGACCTAGTATGACGGCAGAGAAAAAAGACGACTTGACAAATCCTTCGGCCTGTATTAACAACTCAAAAAAAGGAAATGAGTCATGCCGAGAAAGGCTGCTGATAAAGACCCCATGGGAAATTCGCATACCCGATTGGCCCGGGATCTTGGTTTCGGTGCTGCCCTTTCCATAGGGGTAGGTACGATGATTGGCGCCGGCATATTTGTGTTGCCTGGCATCGTTGCCAGTAAAGCCGGTCCCATCGTCATCCTTTCCTTCGCTTCCTGTGGCCTCGTCTCATCCCTCATCGCCCTGTGTATGGCCGAGCTATCGACAGGTTTGCCCTTTGCTGGCGGGGGATACCTGTTTGTCGTCCGTGCCTTCGGACCTCTGGTAGGCTCCATAATGGGGTGGTGCTTATGGCTCAGTCTGATCTTTGCCTCGGCTTTCTATATGATAGGTTTTGGGCATTACATCAGTGATTTTTTAGGATTTTCTCCTGCTCTCATCGCCTTGGCCATGACCTTTTTGCTCTGCGTGCTCAACTTTATCGGGGCTAAGGAAACAGGCGGAACTCAACTGATCATCGTGATTCTGCTTCTTTTGATCTTGGCTGCTTTCGTAGGAAGGGCCCTCTTTTCGATGAATCCACAGAATCTAAAGCCTTTTGTTCCACCAGAGATCGGATATTCCGGCTTTTTGATGACGCTGCCTATCCTGTTCATAACTTTTATGGGATTTGCGGAAATATCGGCCGTATCAGAGGAAATTCGTAATCCAAGTAAAAATCTCCCTCTTTCCATCGTGGGATCCGTTGTGGTTGTCACTCTGGTCTATTGTCTGGTGGTCTTTTGTTTGTTGGCTTTGAGGGCTTATAATGATCCGAATATGGCGAAAGAAACCGTGTTGATGGATTTGAGCCGGTCTCTCATGGGGTCGGCAGGATATCTGATTATTCTTATAGGCGGTATTCTAGCAACGGTTTCATCAGCAAATGCGAGCGTTTTAGCCGCATCCAGAATATCCTTTGCTATGGGGAGAGATCAGCTCATGCCGGATTGGTTCAACCAGATCCATCATCAATTCAGAACCCCTTACAGATCGATTGTCGTCACAGGCGGCTTGACCATTCTTATACTGGTGATGATGGGGGGACACCTGGAACTTTTAGCGGAAGTTGCTGGATTCTTAAGCCTCATTCTTTATTCTCTCATATGCATAGCATGCATGATCATGAGGCACGCCAAGCTGGACTGGTACAACCCGAGTTTTAAAACCCCTATGTACCCGGCTGTCCCCATTTTGGGGCTTTTTGGCTGCCTCTTTGTGATTGTCAATACGAGCCGGGTGACGCTTGTGATCGGTTACCTGATTATAGCGGCCAGTTTTGTCTGGTATTTTGTCTTTTTGAGAAAGGGCACCCGGCTGGTCGGGGCTTCCTCCTTGCTTTGGCAGCAAAAGGTGATCAAGCCTTTGGTGGTACGTGCAGAGGAATACTTGGCAGGCCGCCGCGAGATGATCCCTTCCATACTTGTTCCGCTGGCCAATCCGGAGACAGAACATTCGCTTCTGAAAGTAAGCACGGCTTTGGCCAGGAGCCGTCGGGCACGGCTTCGCCTCATCCATGTCATCCAGGTTCCAGTGCAGACCCCTCTCGAGGCGGGTCAGGTCCAGTATGAGAAGCTTCGTGAGGAAAAAGAAACACTTCTGGATGTGGCCTCCAGGCACGCCGCAGAACAAAAAGTCAAGGCGCGGTCCAATACCATCGTGGCACACAATGTCCCTTCAGCTATCCTGAGTGTGGCGGATACAGAGGAACCTGAGCTCATCATAATGGGTTGGCGCGGAGAAGACCGGATGCCCCGCATCCAACGCAATACGGTTTCGGGTGTGCTGAAGCTGGCCAAAGGAAGTACCGTCGTGCTCAAGGATCGGGGACTTGCTCACTTGAAGAAAATATTGGTGCCGATCAGCGGCGGTCCTCACGCTCTATTGGGATTGAAGATCGCTCAAGAACTGGCGTTGGTATGGGGTGCGGAAATAACAGCACTGAATATTCAAAAGGGAAAAGGAATAGCGGCCACACACTCGGAGTTCGATCGAAAGAGCTTGGAATTGTTTCAAGGGGAAGCAGAGAAATTCGTCAGAAAAACTCTGGCTCAGGCAAGGGTGAACGCCACTCCTGCCGTGATTTTCGAAACAAACATTGCCCAGGCGATCGTTCAAGCGGCCGACGAGCATGACCTTATTGTGATGGGTGCTTCCGACGAATGGTTCTTGAGAAGAAGGGTATTTGGTTCTATCCCGGATCAGGTCGCTAACAGTGCTCCTGTCTCCGTCCTGATGGTTCGGTCGAGAGAATAAAAATAGGCCTTAAAGTGCCATGTGGTTCATTTTGAGATCATGTCAGTCCGTATAAGTATGTCAAAGCCGTCAAAATAATATCGGCGGATATCTCCGTCCTGTTTGTATTTTCCTTCCCCGGTCAAAATTTTATGGAAGGCTTCGGCTACACGGGGGATCACGTCACTCCGCACCCAAGGATCATTGTGTCCGGAACAAAGGAAATCAAATTTTTCCATTCGTGATTCGAGCTTATCTATCGAGGCTATATATGCATCGATATCGACATCTTCAGAATACGCGTACAAGGGACCGGGAAAAAAGGTATCTCCAGAGAAAAGAAGCCGGTTGTTTTTGTCCAGTAAACAGATGGAACCTGGAGAATGGCCGGGGGTATAGATGACCTCCAGTGATCTTTCTCCAAGATCCAAGATATCGCCGTCCCCCAAGAGTACAGAGGGCGTGACGCCCGGAATCTCCCATGTGGCTGCATCAAAATCTGGAGGCAGCGGTTTCCAGATAGAATCGCCTTGAATGCTGTTTCGAAGCCTCAAATGGCTCAATCCGCTGAGGAGCTTATCGACACAATCAGGATGGTTGTGGCATGCAGTCTCTTTGAATTGATGATTGTTTCCGATGTGATCCCAGTGGGTATGTGTGTTTACAACCGAAACTGGGAGGTCTGTCAGTTCCTGTATCACCTGCTTGAGATCTCCGATTCCTGTGCCTGTGTCTATCACTACACCTCTATCCTTACCGAGGACGAGATAGCTGATCGCTTCTTCGAATTGAAAGGGCTCGTAGATGGCGTAGGTGCCTTCTGTGAGTTGATAGACCTCAAACCAATCCTGGCTGGTTTGAATTTTCTCCAGAGAGGCATAAATCGGACGGGGAAGTCCCTCCCACCATTTCTGAGGCTGGATAATCTCAGATGTTTGAGTTTCCTTTTGAGTCTTTTGTCCTTCCTTACAAGCTGGAAAGATACAACTTATGACTGTAACGAGGAGAAGAAAGGCTTTGAGCCAGCAGTATAAACCATTTTTTCTCGAGTCGCTCACCATCTTCGACCTCCTTAATCAAAGATAGAAAAGAGTGTGGCGAACAGAGAATCGGAATTCTTTGGGATGGTATCCTATTTTTGAATTTTTGTGCTCACCCTGTTCCGCCCGAGCCATTTGCTGTGGTTCGTCAAGGATTGAATCCTGCTGACGAGAATCTCGACTTCGTCCACCCTCTTGGCCAGAGTTGCCCCAATCGAAATAGTCACCCGAAGGAAACGGGTGTCGACTCTGATGTTGGACTGCTCGATGAGGAGACGAAGCTTGTTGGCGACAAAATCCAGTTTGTTGTCATCCACATTGTTGATGACGACAAGAAATTCATCACTCTCCCACCGCCCAACGGTATCGATGAACCGGACATTGTTCGAAAGCGTCTTGGCCACCATTCTCAATATCTGATCGCCTACAGACTCACCGTGGGTTTCGTTTACAGCCTTCAATTGATCCACATCGACATAAAGCACACCGAACGGAATTCGATATTTTTTGATGTCCTCCAGGCGGGCTTGAAGCTGAATCTCGAGATATCTCTTGTTTCCTAACTCTGTAAGTTGGTCGAGGAGCTGCATTTTTTCCAGCTCCAGCTTCCTTTGAGGAAGAGCGAATTTGGGAGATATGTCGGTGAAAATTTCTGCTGCACTCGTGATTTTTCCTGCTTCGTCAAAGAAAGGAAAGGACCGGATAGAGACAGGAATTCTGTAACCCTCCTTATGGCGGAGATAGGCTTCCATACGATGGCTTTGAGCGTCATGGAGAGCTTTCCATAAAGGCGAGTTTTCGTCGGTCAAAGTCTTTCCTGCCTCGTCTACGGGATCGAGAATGTTCTCCGAACATGTCATACCCTGGACATCCGATTGGCAGTAGCCTGTGATCTTCTCGGCGGCGCTGTTCCAAAACAATATTTTACATTCATGGTCAACGATATAGACACCGTCATGGATGTTGTTCAGGATGGATAATGTATTCTTTTCCAAGATTGACCTCTACTTTCTTGCCAAGATGATTCCATATATACCAGACTCATTTTTATAAGTCAAAACGAATCTCGTTTGCAAAAAGAGGTGCAGTCAAAGCAGAAATTATTGAAAATAAATCATTTATTGGTATCATCCCCGAGAGCATCTCCTTATAGGTTTTCTCAGACATGGATTCTATGTATAATATTCCAAACGAGGAGGGAAAAATGAGCCCCTTCATCAGTACGATCTTGAGCGGAATACTTCTCATTATCGGCGGAGTGGCCGTTTATTTAATGATGTCTAAAATGGGAAGAAAGGAACTGCCTCATCCGGACCGATATTTGAAGCTTCATAAATGGTTCGGTTGGATATTTGTGGTTCTTTTCCTCTTGGTTTTCGTTTTTATGCTGGAGAGGATCGAAGGCTATTATGAAGAGTCTTCTCCCAGAATTGCATTCCATATCGTGCTTTCGGTCGCGTTATTGCTCTTGCTTCTGATAAAGGTGACCATCCCCCGATTCTTCAGGATGTTGGGAGAACATCTTTTTTTTCTGGGTACTGCAGTATACGTGACTGCATTTACTCTGATAACCATCACTGCGGGCTATTACATCATATGGAAGTATGAGGAAGAGCCTTACATATCTCATGCAGAAATTCCTGAACATATACGAGACTTAGATTTGGGCAAGGAACTGTTTATCGTCGAGTGCTCGACCTGTCATTTATTAGAGAATATCATGAAACCTCGGAGTAAAGAAGCATGGGAGAAAATAGTCAATGAGATGATCACTATAGCAGAACCGAGAATAAACGTAGCTGAAGCGAACCAAATTCTGCATTACCTCACTTCGACTCATGTTCCTGAGAAAAAAGCACTCTCGGGATCCGCTTCTTTATTGGAAAAGCACTGTCTTCCGTGTCATGAAGCCAAAGAGATCTGGTCCAGAAGCTATAACAGGTCCGGTTGGATAGATATAATCAAAACGATGAATGAATACGATCCCAAAATCGTTCCCCTGGAAAAAACCGATGAATTGATCGATTTTCTTATGAAAAATCAAAGAGCGCAATGAAAGCTCGTAAACCATAAATCTAACTCCCGGGGAAGATTCCGAATCCAAAGGTCGGGGGGTTCGAATCCTATCACCGAGTTTGTTTTTTAACGATTCTTCTTGTAGTATAATTTGTAAAAATTGATATTTGGCGAATGGGCACTGAAAATAAACGCTTAATTGGCATTAAGGCAATTGCTGACTACCTAAATATTAGTGAACGGAACGTCTATCGATGGGAGAAAGAGCTCGGGCTTCCACTCCGGCGGATTGGCGGCTCGAAGGGACGTTACGTTTATGCTGATGCAGAGGAGCTTGATAAGTGGCTAAAGCAAAGAAACTCAATGCAGGAAGAATTCAGAAAGTCTGGCAGGAGAATAACTTCCTGGATCGTACTGTTTTTGGGGCTTTTCGCGGCTGCTGTTCTATTCATGATATCCCTTAAAAAACTCACGGATAGCTCCAATGATGACTCAGTAAATCCTGGTCAGGATTTTCCCAATCCGATATCTGCTTCGATTGATGGGAAGATCGTCTCTATCAAAGGAGAGAATGGCCAAAAAATCTGGAATTTCATTGGAAAAGATAAAGACATGGATATCGAGGCATTGAATAAATATAAACTCATATGCTTCTTTGATTTCGACAATGATCATACAAACGAAGTCATAACCAGGATATACTGTCAGGAAGAGGATAAGTTCTATTTGATTTTGTTTGATAATGATGGATCGGAATTGTGGAGACGAGATATTAGAAACGAACAAGAATTTAATGAAATTAGATTTCAATCTGACTTTTTCCCATTGCAGATCGACATTGCCTATTTACGGAGCAGGGAAACACGTATAATTACATATTGGCGGCACAGGGTGCGGTTTTTATCCTTGATTTCTTGTCACGATAGAGAAGGCAGGCTTTTAAACAAATTTGTCCATACAGGTAATCTTGGGACTTTGGAGACATATGACTTAGATCAAGATGGAGACGATGAGATTATCTTTGCTGGCACCAATAACCTTCTCAATGGAGAGGGGATAGTTGGCGTATTGTGTTCCACTGATTTTAAAGGAGTAAGCCCACCTTATCGAATCGAACCTGAGTATAACGATTTTAGGTATTGGCTGAGCTCTTATGTGCCGGACAATCCTGAACATGGAAATCAAAGGACATACATAAGGTTTAAGAAGACAAATCATTTAACACAATATTTACGCACCTATGTGTTCGCTTCTCTAGACAATATCGAGACGGGTCTGATCCATGTCTGGCTCGTTCCTTGGGAGATGGAGTTCGAAGAGAAAGGCTTCGGTTTTCAGTTCGTCTTCGATAGTGGATTTCATTTGAAGGATGTTATTCCTGATGCGGCAATGTTATCGGTTTTTCCAATTTTAAAGAAAAATCGAGAAATTGATATTTCTCTGGAAGCGCTCATAAAGATCTATTCAGAAAATGTCTTGCGCTGGCAAAACGGACATTGGGTTTCTGTGAGCAGATAGCAGACTTTCGGTTGTTTCATTTACTCTCTGAATATCAAGAAAACCAATTTGGCGCCTTTTCCTCCTATAAAATCTTGATTTCATAATTTGTCAGTTTATGGCGGGATTTGTCACTTGAGTTATTCCTCTTTCAGGGATTTAATAAAAATACCGAGAGGAAATACGTTCCCTCGAATTAAGTTTTCCTGAGGAAAAAACTCTATTGGAAGCTGAAAGAGATGACGGTGGATGCAGGAGGGGGGTTGATGCGATCAAGATTGTCCAGGAATGAGGAGTTTCTGAGATTAAAAAAAACGCTGATTCAGCTTCCACACTGTAGAATCTAACTCACAGTTAGATTTTAGCCATTTCTTGACTTTTGTATAACCAGGAGTTATAAAAGAATCATCTTATCCAAGGGGAAGAAGATGGTTCGCATATTAGGAGCCAAGATTCGGAAACTGCGTGAACAGAGCGGACTGACACAGGAAGACCTGGCCAAATCTGTGGGCCTGTCATCGGAGTTTATCTCCCAGCTCGAATTGGGAAAGAGGAGTCCCAGCCTGGACAGCTTGTCTCGAATTGCCCTTTTTCTTGAGAAAGATATCTCCTATTTCGTGGCCGAAAGAGAAGAATCGTTCGCTGCACTCATTCAGTCTGAAAGCCTCGATATAAAAACGAAGCGCTTGTTAAAAAAATTCAGAAAATTCTGCAACGATTATTTAGAGCTTGAGGACTTGACGGGCCGCCAGTCGGACCTGGCACCACTTTATACCAATATCACGGCCGAAGATATGGCTGAGCAAGAAAGACGGCGTTTGGATCTAGGAAACGCTTCGATTTCAGATATCTTTTCTCTGCTCGAACAAAATGGCCTCCATGTATGGAGGCATCCTGTCCTAGAGGGGATGAAGATATCAGGTGTACATGTGTTTTTTGAATTCAAACAAGCCGCTTTTGCTCTGGTGGACAGCAATCAATCCATCGGACACCAGATACTCACCGCATCTCATGAATATGGACACTATCTCAAAGATCGTTATGACGGTCCTGTGATCGATAATCCTGATATTTTCATAGAGGACTACATCACTCTCTATCATGGACGGGAAAAATTTGCACAGACGTTCGCGCTTCATTTCCTCCTGCCCCCCACCAAAGTGGAGGAAATCATCGAAAAAGATATCCGTTCCAAGAGCATGAATTTCGGAGACATCATCTATCTCACCAGGCATTTTGATGTCAGCCTCCTGGCTATGCTCCAAACATTAAGAAAATTGGAGTATATTTCTCCAGGCCAGTTCAAGGAATTTCAAAAAAGAGATGGAGAAAAGTTCGAGAATGATCTGTACGGGAAGGACAGAAGAAAAGTCTTTCAGGTTAAAAGGGGACGGTCACAAAATTCTGACCGATTCATCAGCCTCGTCCTCGACGCGTACAGATTGAAGAAAATATCGGCGGACAGAGCTGCCAGGCTTCTTCGTATAAGCAAGGACAAAATCTCACATCTGAAAATAGAAAAATAGAATGTGTTCGTTCAACGTTTGTTGCGATAAATATTTTTCTCGTAATATTTCTGGTGGTAACTTTCAGCTTCATAAAATTCTGAAAATGGAACGATTTGCGTCGCAATGGGCTTAGAATAGCGTCCTGACTCGTTCAACTTTTGAATCATTTCTTCAGCAGCCCGTTTTTGTTCTTGGTTATGGGTGAAGATGACGGATCTGTACTGCATCCCAATATCAGGACCCTGACGGTTGAGTTGAGTCGGATCATGCATGCTGAAAAACACTTCAAGTAGCTGGGGATAGGTTATGAGGGATGGATCATACCCGATATGGACGGCTTCCGCATGTCCTGTCCCTCCTCCACAAACCTGCTTATAGGAAGGATCTTTTGTCTTCCCTCCTGAGTATCCCACAGAAGTCGAAACAACGCCTTTGATTTTGCTGAATTTGTATTCAACACCCCAGAAACACCCAGCGGCAAAGGTCGCATTTTTCATTTGAGCTGCCTTCTCTGTTTTATCTTTACTAACGGTTGCAGATGAATCGGATTTTTTCCGGGCTTCTCCAGATTCGAAATTCAAGGAAACGGAATTGATACAGTAATGTTTGTGAGTCGGAGGCGGTCCGTCCTCGAACACATGTCCGAGATGTGCTCCGCACACAGAGCACCTTGCTTCGACACGCTTCATCCCGAACGATCGGTCTTCCCGATAATCGAGGTATGCTTCTTCGACAGGAGCTGTAAAACTGGGCCATCCTGTTCCATGGTCATATTTTGTTTCTGAGTTGAAAAGGGGAGTTCCGCATCCTGCACAGAAATAGGTTCCCTGTTCATAATGCTGATTGTATTTTCCGGTGAAGGGCCTTTCCGTGCCCGCCCTGCGCATAACCCTGAACTGCTCCGGAGTCAGAATTTTTTTCCATTCGACCTCTGTTTTAACCATCTTCTTTATCATGAGTCTCTCTCCATCTGGTTTTTTACTGGATGATTGAATCTCCTCATTGCAGGCGGCTAAAAAGCCGTTGACGGATAGGAGAAGTAAAATTGAGATTAGAGATGAAATTTTATCTTTCATTTCCGAATAATCCTATAGGAATATTATATATTATATTGCTTTATAGATGAAATACTTCCAGAAGACTATAAGCATATCCATAAGAACAAGTATTTTTTCATTCGGGACCTAATTCGTGGATAAAAAGTCTGTTTTCTACTGCTTCCATTGTTGCTCGGATTGTGTTATTTTAGAAGCAGTCTAACGAGCAGCAAAGAGATGGAAGGAGAATTTTCGAATTAAGCTGCAGGCGAGAATTCATGCCTGCTCAGTAAAAGAGGAACGAAAGAAAACAATGAGAGAACGATACAAAGGCTGTCTCCTCGGGTTGGCAATAGGGGATGCACTGGGAGCTCCGGTAGAATTTCTTTCTTTGGATCAAATCAGAGAAAAGTATGGGCAGAAGGGGATTGAGAATTATGATTACTGGGATAATTACAAGCCGGGCTCTTATACGGATGAAACCCAGCTTTCGTTGGCTACTGCCAAAGGTTGTCTCAATGCCCATTTGAATCTAATCAGCAAGGGTGAATCATTTTCCTTGAAGGTTATTCACAGAAGGTATTTGGAATGGCTTAAAGACTTGGAGGATCCGTTTCATGTCAGACACCCCGGGTACACATGCATGAATGTTCTTCAGAGCGGGCAGAAAGGGTCGGTCGGAAATCCCATTAATACCAGCACAGAAGCAAGTGGATTGCTGCGCACTGCACCTGTAGGGTTGGCCTTTCCCCCTGGAATGGCCTTTCGGGAAGGGACGGACTATGCAGCCATGACCCACGGTCATGCCTCAGCTTATCTTGCGGCAGGATTTCTTTCTGAGATGGTGGCTCAGATCATTGAAGTCCAGTCCCTCCAAGATGCAGTCGAACTGAGTATCGAACAACTTGCCGCATTCGACAATCATCAGGATCTACTCAGACATCTGGAAAGAGCCCTGGAGGAGTTCCACAACCAGGATCCTGGCGAAGAATCTATTCAAAGATTGGGAAAAGGAATCACAGCAGCAGAGGTTCTGTCCATAGGGATTTATTGCGCCCTCAAGTACGTATCCGCATTTCAAGAGGGAGTGTTGGCTTCTGTCAATCATTCTGGAATGAGCACCTCTACAGGACTGGTGACGGGAGCCATACTTGGAACTCTGCTCGGTTTTGAAGCCATCCTAGAGAAATGGATATCCAATTTAGAGAATTCCAAAGAAATCATCGTAATCGCCGAAGACATGTATAAAGTTTTTAAACTGGGAGAGAGGGTTTCTTTCGAAAAATATTCTATAGAATGACTCGGAGACTAGCTCGATCAGAATGAAACGTATCGCTGGAGGGTGTTAGGGCACCGACAAATGTCTTTCGTGTATTGATCGGTATACAGGAAAACAGAGCAGTTCGGTAGCGTTCGGTAGTGGGGAAATTGGGATTATGAAGAAATTATCCTATATCCTCTCCTTAATTGCCGGATTTCTTACAGTTCTTTTGAGCCTCTATGGGTTCTCCGTTCTTCAGAAAAGAGCAGGACTCCCTCCTGAAATCAAGCGAGCAGCCGAGGAACAACGGCTGATCCAGATAGTGGATACAGAAATTGAAAAAAAAGTAGATGTCGAGTTCATACTCAGCCGAAGAAGTGCAGGAGAACTCGTCACCTTTCTTGTCAGGACAAATGGTGAAGTCGAAAAAATCCAGGAAAGTCTCATCGCTTATTACGCTCAATACCCTTTTCCGATCGTTTATCTTATCATCGGCAGCTTTTCCATCATCATGGCCTTTGTTGTGTTCCTCCTTCGTCCTCAAGAGCTGAGAGCCCGCCTTTTCTACTGGCTTTCGCTGGCATTTTCCTTTGCCGTGGTTGTCAATGGAGGATTCTTTTGTTTGAGAGAGGAATGGCTATCCAATATTCCAGGAGTTCTGCATAATGTTTTCTATCCGCTTACCTTTGCCCTTTTACTTCATTTTTCTTTGACTTTTGTTCGATTGAGGACCAAAGCACTCCATTTTTTTATTTACCTTCCGACTTTCCTGATCGCTGTTATCTGGGACTATTGGTTTCTGAAAGCAAGCTTGACCTCCTCGATAGAGGCATTCAGGAAATATCAGTCGGTTGTTTTCCTTCACCGCTTTTATGTGATCGTTTATATTCTTCTCGCTTTTTTTATTCTCATTCTGAGTTATAAAAGAGCATACCTCGAGGAACACAGAGCTCAGGTTAAATGGATCCTCTACGGTCTCGTCTTTGGAGTCGGGCCTTTCATATTTCTGTACCAGCTGCCAGGAATCCTTTTCGAAAGGCCGATGATCTCGGAAGAGCTTTCCGGAGTGTTTTTCGTATTCCTCCCCATAGCATTCGCGTTCTCTATTATCAAGTTCAAGCTGATGAATATCGAACTGATCATCAATAGGAGTGTCGTCTATGCCATATTGACGATCTTTACAGTAAGCGTCTATTTGTTATCCATTCAGATCATTCAGATTCTTTTTTCGAAATCTCTGCCCATCCAGCAGGGTGTTGTCACGGTAATCGCTGCGCTGGCTGCAGCGGTCGCTTTTCATCCAGCAAGAAAAAAAATACAAAATTTTGTCGATAAATCTTTTTTTCGTTTGAGCTACGATTATCGAAAAAGCATTCTCAGTTTTAACGAAAGAGCGCACAGACTGGCCCATACGGACCGTCTAGTCAATTTCTTCCTGATGAAGGTGAATAAGACGGTCCCTTTAGAATACATGGGATTGATTGTCTACTCCTCAAAGAGCGGAGAGCCTGAGGTTTTCCTGGAAACAGGTGGAAGCATTAGCCTGGATGTTCCCCGATTCAGAATTCTGGGGAAAGACCGGATACTTGCCAGAAGGAAAAGTGTTCAAACTGAACTGGGGATGGATTTTTCTGAAGAAGAGTGGATGGCGAAAAACCATATCGATTTGGTCATTCCGGTGCCTTTCAGATCCATGGAGCTGTTCGGCCTTTTAGCACTGGGTAGGAAAAAATCTGGTGCCAGATATTCCCATGACGATATCGAACTCCTGCTCACCATGACCGAGACATTGGCCCTGAATCTGGAGAGAATCCGCCTTCTGGAAGAAGTGATCTATGAAAGGGCGGAAAAAGAAAAATTTGACGAGCTCAACAGGTTAAAAACCGAGTTCATTTCCGATGTATCTCATGAAATCCGGACTCCCATGAGTTCGATTCAAAGTATGTCGGAGATTCTCCAGAGTGGGAAAATAAAAGATAGAGAAAAACAGGAAGAACTTTTGGACTTAATGACAGACGAATGCAGCCGTCTTTCCCGTTTTCTCCACAATATTCTCGATTACGGCAAGATCGAACAGAGAGTGAAAGCGTATGCCATGGAACACATCGACGTATGCCCGGTTGTCAAACAAGTTCTCAAGATGTTCGACTACAGACTCCGGTCACTCAAATTTTCTGTTCGAAAGCACATCCCGCGAAAACCTGTCATGCTCAGCATCGACCCAGATTCGGTCAAACAGGCTTTGACTAATCTCTTAGATAATGCTATAAAATACTCATCCGAGAAAAGGGAAATCAGTATCCGTATTGTCGAGAAGAGCCATGAGGTCATTATCCAGGTTCAGGATCAAGGGATCGGAATTCCAGAAGAAAAGCAGAAGAAAATTTTTAGAGCATTCTACAGAATGCCCGAGGCACAGCGGTTGGTTCCTAAGGGGGTAGGCTTGGGATTGAAGATTGTCGGACATATTATGGAGGCACACGGAGGCTCTGTGCGTGTCCAGAGTAAAAGCGGAGAGGGAAGTACCTTTTCTTTAATATTCCCAAGATCATGAAAAAAATATTAATCATAGAGGATGATATCGCTCTGCTCAAAACATTGGAAACTGCTCTGGAAGCAGAGAGTTACAAGGTTCTTTCAGCAAAAGACGGCAGTGAAGGCTTTAAATTGGCTACCCAGGAAAAAATCGATTTGATTATCCTTGATTTGAAGCTTCCATCCATGGATGGATTTGAAATCTGTAAAGGGCTGCGGTCCCGGGGAAATATGACCCCCATTATTTTTCTAACCGGGAAGAAGAAGGATGAAATCGACAAAGTCTTGGGCCTCGAATTAGGAGGGGATGATTACATGACCAAGCCTTTCGGGACAAGAGAGCTCCTGGCCCGAATAAAAGCCGTACTCAGGCGCACCCTGACTGAGGCAGCCGAACCGATAGAATATTCTTTTGGGCATATTCATATTGATTTCAAGAAACAATCGGCATTCAAAGGGAAAAAAGAAATCTATTTAACCGCCAAAGAATTCGGCCTGCTCAAACTTCTCATCTCGCATGAAGGGGAAGTGGTGAGTCGGGATACCATTCTGAATGAAGTATGGGGCTATGATAAATTCCCGACCACTCGGACAGTAGATACCTTCATTCATAATCTCAGGCAAAAAATCGAGGACGATCCCTCCAATCCTGTACATCTCTTAACCATCCCCTGGTCAGGATACAAATTCCAAAAATAGTCCTGTTTGTATGGTTAAAGATGGAAAGGACCGTTCTCCAAATTGACAAAATCTTGACAGATTTTTAACAAATCCATGACAACTTATCCTGCTTCGAAGTGTAGCTTAAAAGGAAACGCATAATCGAGAGGAGGAAAGATGGCTATGGACAGCCCAGCCGGGATAAGAGTTTTTACAGCATTAGCCCTTATACTTTCGCCGTGCATTCTTTTCGGCAATTCGGTTTTAAAAGCAGAAAAGTCCTGGAGCACGTTCCCGATTCTCATGTATGACAATGACATTGGTTTAGGTTATGGTGCAAAGGCAAAATTCGTCGATTATCTTCACAAAAAAGAATCGCTTGACTTCATCGTATTCAATTCGACCAAGGGAGAGAAGTGGTATGTCTTCGCCTTTTCGATTCCAGATATAGAGGTCCGTCAGAGAAAAAAATATTCACTTTCGTTCGATATGAGGGCAGAATACGACAAACTGCTGAAAGACAACTTCTTTGGAATCGGTCCCGACTCTAGAGAGGAGGATTTAACAAATTTTACATTCCATAAAAAAGAGCTCCAACTCACTCTGGGCCGAGGAATCAGTTCCTCTTTTGTTCTCCAGGGAAGTTATGTTTTTCGGAATATCCGCTATTCCGGTATCCAGGAAGGGGCCTTTAGGGAAAAACTCGCATCGGTCGGAGAGAGGTTTTCACCGTATATCTCATTTCTTTTCCGTTATGATACATCAGACAGCCAGATCCACCCCAAAAGAGGAATCCGCATCGAGTTTCGAAATGATTTCGCCGCAGATTTTCTAGGCAATAAAAATACTGCTTTTCATAGATTCATCTTGGATTTCCGTACATACAAGCTCTTGTTCGGACCGAAAGATGTTTGGGCATTCCGTATCCTCGTCCAGAAAATATCAGGGGACGATATTCCGCTCTATGAGATGTCGGTAATCGGCGGCAGTTCCACTCAAAATGCTCTGCGGGGTTACCGGATGAATCGCTTTCAAGACAAAGGAAAGATCTTAACGAACCTGGAATACAGATTTCCATTATGGGGACGGCTCGGAGGGAATATCTTTGTTGATGCCGGGAGTGTTTGGCCATCCTTTAACCGGATAAATATGCAAAAATTTGCACTTGCAGCGGGATGGGGATTGAGGTATTATCTCAAAGACTTTTGTGCCAGGTTCGACATGGGTTTCAGTCGGGAGGGCATGAGGATCTATTTTCACTTCAATCATGTGTTTTAACGGACTGACATGGGACGCATAACGGGCGGAGATAAACCCGAACTGAGTGCTTGGCTTTTCCTTTTCGGATTGGTTTTCGCCTCATTCCATATTTTGCCTGCTCTTCTCCCTAACTTTTTTGATAAGCCTCTTACATACGGAGACGTTCTCGATTTTTTGACCCCCTTTGCTGTAGTGCCTGTTGCCCTTTTGCTCTATTTTCGTATCTTTCAGATCAATTCACCAAGATTTGTCCATTCGAAATTCCTGAAGGTCTCATCAGGAGTCTTCCTCGGACTGGGAATTCTTCTTTATGTAGACGGTCATGGCCTCCATCTTGCGGCGAATTCGATTGCCCGACTTATCGAAAAAGCGAATGATCCAGAATTGTTCGATGCTGTTTACCTCTTCGATGAGAAGATCAGCCATATACTGTTGGACGGGGGGATCTTCCTGACTTCGCTTTCCCTGATTATCGCGTCTCATAAGATGCTCCATAAGTTGGAGTCCCTGAGGAACTTCGTTCTTCTCTTTTTGGGAGCATGTCTTTTTGGTTTTACTTTTGTCATAAACAGCATCGAAGGGCAGACAGTTGCGTTGGTCCTGCCCGCAGTCCTCCTCGGGCTCATCTTGTCGCTGGCGCTTTATTTGAAGGGATTAAAAACGGGGATGAAAAATACCTTTCATCTTTTTTTCCTTATCGCCTATTTTCTGAGCTTGGTGCTTCTTATCTATTGGGGAGTGAGATATAAAGGTTATCCCCAATTCAGCGAGCTGGGCTGGATCTGATAAGTTCAGGAGAGTTCGTCGAGGACGGCTGTCAAAAAGTCCCAGAATTTTTCAACAGAAGGAATGTGGGCTCTTTCCTCAGGAGAGTGAGGATGTTCGATGGTGGGGCCGAAGGATATCATGTCCATTCCTGGAAATTTTTCTCCGATGATTCCGCATTCCAGTCCAGCATGGACAGCAGCGACTTCTGGTTCTTTTTGAAATTTATTCTGGTAAACATCCTTACAGGTCTGAAGAAGCGCAGATTGCAGATCGGGCTTCCAACCTGGGTAGCCTTCAGGGAGGTTGATGTCTGCTTGGACGATTTCGCATAAGGCAGACAAAACGTTCCGGATAGCTTCCAGTCCTGAAGCCACTGAGCTTCGACTGCTGCAGATAATCTGAGCATCATCTGGATGGGTATGAACAATAGCCAGATTGGTGGAGGTCTCTACAAGGTCTTCCATCTCCGGATGCATGGATATGACTCCATGGGGAACGGCGAATAAGAAATTGATCAGGGATTCCTGGGAATCGGCTGTTAAAGGCTTTTCAGGCTCTTCGTTCTGACTTTCAAAGGAAAATTTTGCCTTGGCTTCGACTGCCTTATATTCTTCGTGAATTTTATCAAAGGCTGTTCGGAAAGCTTCCTCCATGTCATCTTTTTGGGATGAGTCAATGCAAATATCTGCCCAGGCTTCTCTAGGAATAGCATTTCTTTTGTTGCCGCCTTCTATCCCGATCAGTTCAAAATTATGGGATTTCGAGACCTGCCAAAGCATTCGAGCAAGCAATTTTATTGCGTTCCCGCGACCCTTGTTTATGTCGAGACCTGAATGTCCTCCTCTGAATCCAAAGAGCTTCAGCCTGAACACATATTCGTTTGATGGGTCTTTTCTCTTCGAAGGAAAGGTGATTTCCGAGTCAGCTCCGCCTGCACATCCGATGGTAAAAGCACCCTCTTCTTCACTATCCAGGTTGAGCAATATTTTCCCCCTCAGAAAATCGGATTTTATCTGGGTAGCTCCTGTAAGTCCTGTCTCTTCGTCGACGGTGAAGAGAAACTCGAGGGGTCCATGAACTAGGGAATCGTCCTCCATTATTGCTAAGGAGGCTGCAGCTCCTAATCCGTTATCCGCACCGAGGGTCGTTCCTTTGGCGATCACCCAATCATCCTGGATTTCAGCATGAATGGCATCCTTGGAAAAATCGTGATCCACATCGGAGTTTTTTTCACAGACCATATCGATGTGGCCTTGAAGGATGACTCCCTTAGCCTTTTCTCGACCGGCCGTGGCTTTCTTCGCCACCACGACATTCCCCACTTGGTCTCTTTCCCATGATAAATTCAAGCGTTCTGCTTGAGCTACTATATAATCACCTAGAGCCTTTTCATTGCCTGAACAATGTGGTATCTTTAAAATCTCCTCGAAATGTTTCCAGAGATTGACTGGTTTGATTCCTTCGAAGATCGAAGCCATTTCTCTCCTCCAATTGTAAGCTGCTCTTTTATGAGAGACATAGGATGACATAAAATCCTATGAGATACAAGAAAATTCAAATAAAAATGTTTTGACTTTTCTCCCCTGGTTTCCATAAAATTCACATGCTTTTATATGGAAGATTCTCTGATACGCGCCTTTAGAAAAATCTACCGATCGTTTCCCGAAGTCTATTCCTCAGCTCCGGGCAGAATAAATATCATCGGAGAACACACCGACTACAATTTGGGGTATGTTTTGCCCTCCGCCATCCATCTTCGTACATCTTTTCTCGCCGCAAGACGAGGCGATAGAAAAGTCCGGGTCTGGGCGGACAATTTTAGCCGAGAGCAGAGTTTTTCAACGGATAGATTGAATCCCAGCGGGAAAAACGCTTGGATCGATTATGTGAAAGGAATCTACTGGGTTTTGAAAATAAATGGGGCTTCACTAGGAGGGGTAGATGCTCTCGTCCGTGGAAATATTCCTTTAGGATCTGGACTGAGCTCCTCTGCTGCATTCGAAGTGAGTGTAATAAATGCCCTCGACGAGCTGTACAAGCTTCGGACTGAACCTCTTGAAATGGCCCAATTGGCTCAAAAAGCGGAGAATGATTTTGTCGGTGTGCAGTGTGGACTGATGGATCAATTTGTATCTGTATTCGGGAGGAGAAACCAGGCTGTTTTTTTGGACTGCGAAAGTCTCGCATTCGGCTATGTCCCTCTGCGTTTGGATGAGGGGGGAGTGGGTATCCTCGTCTACGACACTGGGATTCGTCGAGAACTCGCTTCGTCGGAATTTAATAAACGAAGGCTGGAAGCTTCAGAGGCGCTGAAGCGTTTAAAAGAATCGGGAGTGAAGAACTACAAGAATCTTTCATTACAATCGCTCAAAAAGAAGGAGGGTAATCTCAATAAAAGACTCTATAAGCGAGCGCGACATGTGGTTACAGAGAATGAAAGAGTTCAACAGGCAGTTTCTGCCCTCAACCAAGATGATTTCCAGAAGCTTGGGCATCTCTTGTTTCAGTCTCACGAGAGCCTTCGAGACGACTACGAAGTCTCCTGTCCGGAACTCGATCTTTTATACGAATGTGGAAAAAGATTTCCCGCCTGTCTCGGAGCGAGATTGACAGGGGCAGGGTTCGGCGGTTCAGGAATCGCGCTAGTAAGGAAAGGGAAAATCGCGGCTTTTAGACAAATGCTCCTGGATGAGGCAAAACAGAGGGGATATCCCCGGCCTGCATTCCATGAAGTTGTCATCGGAGAGGGCAAGAAATTACATATCCCCTGATTTCTGCGTCTTGTTTGGATGGTCCAGTAGTGTATGGATAGTCTGCAAATATTTTCTGATAATTGACATGTTTGCCTAAATGTAATAGAAAGATATTAATGATGGCGGTCAGGGTTCTTCTCTCTTACGCTCTATCCTATCTGTTGGGTTCCGTACCCTTTTCTTATATCGTGGCCAGAAAAGCTCAGGGCGTGGATATTCGAGTGGTAGGAGAGGGGAATGTCGGGGGAAGGAACGTATGGCATGTGGTAGGGAAAAAATATGGGATTCTGGCTGGATTCTTGGATTTTTCAAAAGGAATGGGAGCGTACGGTTTGGGCTATCTCTTTGGATTGGAGCATCTGACGATTTGGGCTTGTGGATTTTTTGCCGTATTAGGCCATTGTTTTCCAATTTTTCTCAAGGGAAGGGGAGGAAAGGGAGCCGCGACTGCAATGGGCTTTTTGTCCACTATGATGCCGGTGGTTATCGTTCTTTCAGGAATTCTCATGGGCGTGACATACTGGGTCTTCAGGAACTTCCATATTTCGATTTCCTTGGGAATGGCAAGCATTCCGCTGCTGTCGAGGTTCGCTTTTGGCAAGAGCTGGACGGAGACGGCCATCCTCTTGGGTTTTCTGTTGTTTTTAGGAATAAAACGTCTTATCGACGAACCGTATATGCGGAAAATAAAAACAGAGTCTGGCTGGTAAAATGAATTCTCTACATCTTGTTATTTTGACACTCCTCGTTCTCTTAGGATTGAATTTCGTCCAGAATGTCAAAAGAGCAGGTTTTCGAGAAAGCAAAAGAGTCGATAACGAAAATCCATTGATCTCTGTACTCATTCCCGCACGAAATGAAGAAGAGACCATCGGCACATGTGTGTCCTCGCTTCTGAATTCAGATTATCCCCGTCTTGAAATCATTGTCCTGGATGACAATTCGAGAGACAGGACCTATGAGATCGTGCAGCTTTTATCCCGGAATCACAAAAATTTGCGCGTTATCAAGGGTCAGAAGCTCCCTCCAGATTGGAACGGGAAGAACTGGGCCTGCCATCAACTCGCTTATGCTGCCAAGGGTGATTGGTTTCTTTTTACGGATGCCGATACCTTTCATAACCCGAATTCGATTTCCATGGCAATCATGACAGCGAAAAAGAGTCAATCTCATTTCGTTACTGCCATCCCGGGATTGATCATGAAGAGTTGGGCAGAAAAACTCGTTCTTCCTGTTATACATTTTGCTTTTTTCGTTCTTCTGCCGTACAACCTCATAAATTTCTCGAAAAATTCTCGTGTGGCTATAGGAATCGGGCCCTTTTTATTTATCCAGAGAAAGAAATATTTTTCCTGCGGAGGTTTCGAGGCCATAAAAACGGAAATCTTGGATGATATGGCTTTGGCAAGAAGAGTCAAACAAGACCACGGGAAATTAGCCGTTATGGATGGCACAGAAATCATGCAGGTGCGTTTCTATACCTGTTTCAAAGAAATCTGGACGGGACTTTCCAAAAATTCCTTTCAAGCTATAGGCAGTTCCCCTCATTTTCTTTTCGGTATTTCTGTTGCCTGCTATTTTCTTTTCGTTTACCCCTATCTGTATTTGGCGACAGCTATCTATTTCGGCCAGAGCGTGACGCTTCCTTTTATTAAAGTGCTCCTGGTCTCTTTCATAAGAATAGGACTGTCTTCCCGTTTTAAAACCAACATCGCCTACAGCTTGCTTCATCCGTTCATGATTTTGCTTACACTCCTTATTCTGTTCAATTCCTTTCGGCTCTCTCTCTTTGGCAAAAAGATCGAATGGAAAGAAAGACTCTATCCAGTCGAATGATGAAAAGATTTTCTCTTTTGCTAGCCGCGGGCGCAGTTTTTCTTATCGGAATGCGTGCCCCGTTCATTCTTGAAAATCAAGGCGCAAAAAGGATCAAGATCATGACCAGCATCTTTCCTTTGATGGAATTTGCACAAGCCGTAGCAGGAGATAGGGGAGAAGTCGATCTCCTTCTCCCCCCAGGGGGAGAAGTCCATACCTGGATGCCGAGACCTAGTGATTTGATCAAGCTTTCCTCTGCTGATCTTTTTATCTATATAGGAGCCGATCTTGAACCCTGGGCAGAGGATATCCTCCGGAGTGTAAAGAATCCAAAACTCAGAATAATGGATATATGTGAGGAATTGTCCCTCCTGACTCACAGCTCATCTCTCGACCGAGAGCATGGAGCCGTCGATCCTCATGTCTGGCTGGATTTCGGAAACGATCAGAAAATTATCGAGGGGATTAAAACTGTCCTAGGGGAGATGGAACCTCGGGTGATGTCTATATACAAAAAAAATGCGCTGATCTACAACCAAAAGCTTCAAGAGCTCGATCGGAGATACACTGAAGCTCTTAGAGAATGCGAGCAGAGAACCATTGTCCTGGGGGGACACGCTGCTTTTGGATATCTGGCGAAAAGATACAATCTGCGACATGTTTCTCTCTACGGGCTGAGCCCTGATTCGGAACCGACTCCGAGCCAGCTCATCGACATAGTTGGGCTGGTCAAAGAGCGAGGGATAGAAGCCATATATTTCGAGGTGAGTGTCAGTAAAGAACTGGCTGAAGTGATTGCTGAAGAAACCGGTGCAAGAACCTTGGTCTTGAATCCCGGAGCGAGTCTTTCAAGAAAACAGATGGAGTCCGGAGTCAGTTTTCTGGATATCATGGAAAAAAATCTGGAGAATTTAAAAGATGGACTCTCCTGCCGCTGATCGAGAACCTTTAATCGAGATAGAAGGAGTTTGCTACGACTACGGTTATGGGGCTGTTTTAATAGATGTCAGTTTTCCCATAAATTCTGGGGATTTTCTTGCCATCATCGGACCTAACGGCTCCGGAAAAACAACCCTCCTCAAAATTATACTGGGCCTCTTGAAACCTGTAGAGGGAGAAGTCAGGATTATGGGAAAGCCGGTAGGAGAATTCACCGAATGGCAAAAGATTGGCTACGTACCTCAGAAGGCAACATATATCGATTCTTTTTTTCCCGCCTCAGTCAGAGAAGTCGTGGCCATGGGCATATTGTCATCTCAGAAGTTCCCACGGTTCAGAAAGAAAGAGGAGGAGTCCATATCCGAGGCCCTGAATCGAGTCGGGATGGGAAAGTACATGAACCGGAGAATCGGAAGTCTTTCAGCAGGCCAGCAGCAGCGCGTATTCATAGCGCGAGCCATAGCCAATCAACCAAAAATTCTGATTCTCGATGAACCGACGACCGGCGTGGATGCCAGCACACAGGAACGTTTCTATGATATGCTGCATCATCTTAACCGGGATGAACTGATCACTATTGTCCTGGTGACTCACGAAACCGGCATCATGAACAGGCATATCACTCAGGTAGCCTGTTTGAATCAAACGCTGACCTATCATGGCACTCATGAAGAATTTTGTCGATCCGAAGAATTCCGAAAAATGTTGGCAGAAGGACACCACCTTATCTCCCATCGTCACTGATTTATCAATGGAAGCTTTTTTCGCATATGGATTTCTGCAAAGGGCGCTCTTGGCGGGAGTCTTCATCGCTATTGCCTGCGCTATTCTGGGTGTTTTTCTGATTTTAAGACGGGATGCCATGATTGGACATGGCTTGGCTCATGTTACCTTTGCGGGTGTTGCTCTTGGACTTTTCTTGAATTACATGCCTCTCGCCGTGGCGATGGTCATCGCTGTGGGTGCCTCTCTGATCATAATGAGATTGAAAGTCATTGCGGGCCTTTACGGAGATACGGCTATCGCCATCTTCAGCAGCGTGGGCTTTGCATTCGGAGTGGTCTTGGTCACTCTTTCGCAGAGTTTCAATGTGGATCTCTTCTCTTATCTCTTCGGAGAGATTTTAGCCATAGAGACTTCAGAGGTTTGGTTCTCTGTCTTTTTGGCTGGAGCCGTGGTGAGTCTGGTTGTTGTGAATTATCATAGGTTCATGTATATGACATTTGACCGGGAATCGGCCAAGGCTTCGGGCATAAAGGTTGACCGTCTTGACACCCTTTTGACTGTTCTGACTGCAGTCACAGTCGTATTAGGTATGAAAGTAGCGGGCATTCTTCTCGTTTCAGCGCTTGTCGTCATTCCTGCTGCTGCGGGTCTTCAGGTTGCCTCCCATTTCAGGCAAGCCATACTGCTCTCTGCCGGAGTTTCCATAATCTCTGTTGTCTTCGGCCTGGTGTTCGCCTTTATTCTCGATTTGCCAGCCTCAGGAAGTATAGTCCTCCTCTCTTTTTTGTTTTTCGGATTGTGCTTTGGATTGAAAAGGATCAAGAAATAGGAAGGAATAGCATCAGAGAGACAAAAGCTCTCTTCAAGATTGGTCTGTCATTTTTTCAAAAGTGCTTCTAAAGATGGAATAAGCCTTTTCTCCGTACAGACACAGAGTGATCTCCTTTGGATACTCATTTTCCTGGAGAAAATCCATGCAGACTTTAATCATGATTTCGCTGCACCTTTTTATGGGAAAATGAAAGATACCTGTGCTGATAGCAGGGAAAGCGATGCTTTTCAATTTTTTTTTACTGGCGATCCTAAGGCTGTTGAGCGTTGCATCGGCCAGTTTTTTGTCCTCGTCTCCCTCTCCGTAAACCGGCCCCACAGCATGGATAACGTAGCTGGCCTTCAGGTTTCCAGCCCCGGTCATCACAGCTTCGCCTGCTTCGATAGGGCCGATTTCATTGCATTCTTCCTGAATCGAGGGTCCGCCGAAATTTCGAATAGCACCTGCTACTCCTCCTCCTAAAATCAAAGATTTATTGGCGGCATTGACAATTACATCCACATCCAACTGAACAATATTTCCCTCGACGAGTCTCAATTTTCGTCCCTTAACTGTCCATTCGTCCATTGTTCCCCTCAAAGACATCAAGTGAATGAGGTAGCATTATAGACAAAATTTCGATTATTTGTCCAGGACTGCTTAAGGATCGTATTTCCAGAACCGTGATAGCATAAGAACATGTAGCAAAAGTGAGAGAGCACGGGAGAATGCTTCCTTGAGGATCAAGGACGTTGAATCCATTCTTTGGATTTTTCGAAGACGCTCACGAAAGTTTTCCTGTTGAGAGAGAAGAGTTTTGCGTCGGTCCTCAGTTTGATGCTGTCTGTCAAAGGGTTAGGCCGTTCCATGATGGTGGCCAGGACTTTAAGCGGAGAATCCAGCGCTTTTAAGAGGACAGCACGGAATCGGTTAGAGAGGAGTTCCATTTTCCCTATCTCATCGATGATCACGATTTTCTTCTCATTCAGGGCCTTTTCAATCGATTCGCATCCCAGATCTTCCAGGGCTTTTATATTTATACCGTATCTGCCGACATGAAAACTGGATTGAAAACGCTTTCTGGCCAATAGATCGCTTCTTCCCTCCGGAATCGTATTAATCAGGAAGCCGACACGCTCTCCTTGCTCCCTCAGCTCTTCCGTGAAAAAGCCCCCTGCATTATTCTTCAGAATTTCAAGTTCGAGCAGTCTCTGGATCAGGGTGGTCTTTCCAGACCGAGGCAGGCCTGTTATGAGCAGATTGGTCAAAGTATGATGGCCTATTTGAGTTCCCTCATCACGATTTCTCTGATGTCGTCACCCATCCGTATTGCTTTATTTTTAAGAGCCGTCGCTCTTCTTCTGAGCTTGGTTTTGAATTGTCTATCCTGAATATCCGGCAGGTTAATGACGACGTTGTAATACGCGCCTTCTGCTGCAGTCTGGGCTGTGAGTCCTGCCACACCTGCATCGCTCACAGAATTTTTGTTTCCGTGAAGAGCCACAGATCTGGCTAATTCTAAAGCCTTTAGGCTCATTTCTAGGACGTTGAAGGGCACAAGGGTGGCCTCCTTTGTGGCCTCCTGAACAGCCGTGTCCCGCTCTTTTTTCTGTTCTTCGGTCTTTTTTTTCATCCTCAAAGCATCCATGACTTTGTTAAAAGCGAGGGTATCTAAGTCCACGGTTCTCAGGAATTCATCCTTCAACTCTTGCGCAGCCACGGCCCACGTTTTCACCTTGTCTTGGACATCTTCATAGTCTTTTTTTCCTACCGTGAGGTTTGAAACCATAGACGATAAGGCTGCGGAAAGAGCTCCACACAATGCCGCTGTGCTTCCTCCTCCAGGAGCAGGGGAGTCCATCGAGAGCGCATTTGAAAATTCCCTCAGATTTTTGTCGAGCAGAGAATCCTCGACTTCTTTGAACTGATACTCAATGATCTTTTTTCGGGGATCAAACGGAGACACATCCTCCAGCCCCAAAGATTTTACGGCGATATCGATGAGTTCTTCGTCAGGAACCCCTGGACTTTTTCCCTGTTTCTCAAGATAATATTTCCCGGCCATAAGCATGGCTTCTTTTGGGATCAGGCCGACCAGCTCGCTCCCCGTTACCCTGAGTCCCAAAGCTTCAGCTCCCTTGATCGTCTCATCAAAGACAAGATGAGGGGGAGACACTTTATAATTTGTGAAGTTTATTGATATTTGAGCTATCCCATAATCATCGATATACCATCCCACCGCTTTCACCTCCTTGAATTTGCCAGGAACCTTTATGGCTTTCCCGTGTTCATCCCTGATGATCTTTCCGTTCTTATCCCTTTTTGCCCTTCCTCTTTCTCTCAAATTCAAGGCAATATGATGAGCGAGTCTTCGGTCTCTAGTGTTCAAGTTGATGTTGTAAGCGATCAGGAATTCTCTTGCTCCGATGACTGTGGCTCCTGCCCTGGAATTGAAAACCGGCTTTCCATAATCAGGAGCCCACTCAGGATCTTTGAATTTTTCAGGCAGGCCTTCATATTCTCCCACTCGAATGTTCGCCAGGTTTTTTCTCTCTGGCTTTTGAGCCGCTTCTTCGTAAAGATAGACAGGGATATCGAGCTCTGCAGCGACCCGCTTGCCTACTTCGTGCGCGATATGTACACAGTCTTCCATGGTCATTCCGCTGACTGGAACAAAGGGACAGACATCGGTTGCTCCAATTCGGCTGTGGGCGCCCTTGTGTTTGCTCATATCCAATACTTCGGCAGCTTTCTTGATGGCTCTAAAAGCGGCTTCCTTGACTCCTTCTGGTGTTCCTATGAAGGTAACTACTGTCCTGTTGGTGGATTCTCCAGGATCCACATCGAGAAGAGTAACTTGAGGGGTGGCTTCGATCTCTTTGGTGATTGCCTTGATCTTCTCAAGATCTCGTCCTTCGCTAAAATTGGGAACGCATTCCACAAGTTTCATTCCGTGTCTCCTTTGCTAATTGAATACTGCAGAACTCCCTCGGTGTTGTAAACGGCGATCTCTTCAAATTCTTTTAAATGATCCAATATCTCACGGCCTCCCACGATCATCACCACAGGAGTGTCCAGAGAATATTTTTTTCCCATGCGGGATACCATTTCTGAAGTGATGCGCATGATGTTTTCTTGATATCTTTCCCAATGGGCGCTATCAAGATCAAAAGCCTGGATTTCAGAGATTTTCAGAGAGAGTTTATCGATTGTATCTATATTTAGAGGGAAATTTCCAATAAGGTACGATTTGGCCTGTTCAATTTCTTGGCTCGGGATTTGAGCTTTGGTGACCGCTTCTATTTCGCTGAGTATTTCTGAGAGGGCCTTGCCTATCACTTCGGTCCGGACTTTGGCCCTGATTAAAAACACACCACAGCTTTCGAAAAGTTGCATCTCACTGAACACATAATAAGCGTATCCCTTCGATTCTCTGAGGTGCATAAACAGTCTGCTGTTCGAAGTTCCTCCAATGACCTGGTTGAAAACAACAAAGGGAAAATAATCCGGGCTGGTTATGGGAAATATTGTGTTTCCCAAGTAAATCGTGGCATCTTTGGCATGAGGGAGGTTGATGAAGCCTATTTTGAATTCCTCTCTGGGTTCGAGAGATGGGACTGCAGAGTATGGTAAATCCTTTTTTTCCCAGGAACTTAGATATTGGCTCACTTTCCTGGAGGCTGTTTCAAGATTGATGTTTCCGGTAAGAACCAGCTTTGCATTGTTGGGAACGTAAAAGTCGGAAAAAAAAGAAACGATGTTTTTTCGGTTCAAGTTTTTTATCACGCCCTGATTGAAGGCGAACTTTTTATAGGGATGATTCTCGAAGAGGACACGAAAGAGAACTCTTCTGGCTAAAAACTCAGGCTCCATATTCTGGCTTGCTAACGCATAGAACATCGTCCTCTGGACATTGGATATTTCATTGCGTGGAAAGGTTGGACGGAGAACCATCTCTGAGAGCACCATCAATGCCTTATCCAGATACTCCTCCAGAAAGGAGAGGGTGAAAATCGAATAGTCAGGAAAAATTTGGACCGTTAGATCACCTCCTATAGATTCTATTCTTTCTTCGATATCTGAAGCAGATAGCATCACCGATCCTTTTGGCAGCATCCTGGCGGTCAGAGTGGCAAGCCCTGGAAGATCATCGGGGGAAGAGCTTTCTCCTGTCAGAATGATCAAGCGTATGCTGATGATGGGATGGTTTTCTCTGCGAACAACCGCGAGATCCAGTCCGTTGGTCAGTGAATGGGTTTCAATTACTGGAAGGGAAAATTCGGGATAAGGTTCGGGATAGGGGGGGGACCTGCGGAATCTTTCTTGTGCCGACAGAGAGGATGCTTGCGATAGCAGCGTAAAGAAAAGCAGAGGAAGGGCCAATCGGGAGAGATAAGAGATCTTGTTCAGCCTCATTTTATTTTGATGTCCAGAATGATTCTGTCGTCATTAAAATATTTATTGACTGTTCGAAGAACATCCATGTCTGTTACCGAAAGATATCGGGCAAGTTCGGATGGCCAAACCTTCACGTTCTCCATTTCGAGCGACTTTTCGGCCAGGAAAATCGCTTTATCCAAAATGGTTGTGTACTGACGAAAATAGGACATTTTAAAAATGTTTTTTGATTTATCCAGTTCTTGTTCAGGGACAGGGGTTGTTTTGAGCTTGTTGATCTCCGAGAAAACGGCTTTTTGACTGCGCTCTCTCATGATCTCATTGTTGATCCGCACATGGATTTTGAATGCGGAATAGCCTGCCTTGTTTTCTATGCCTCCACTCAGAAATATGGCAGTTCTGTCTTTTTCAATAAGCTTTTTCCGGAGGCGGGATGTTTCTCCCTTCAAGAGAATATATTCCGTTATAACCAGCGGGTAATAGTCTTCCGAATAAGGCGGGGCAGTCCGATATCCCACATAATAGCCAGGATATGTAGCCAAAGGATTGATCACGGACTGGACCGTATTTCCAATATTCTCGAGATCCCCCGAGTCGAGAGGAGAGAGGTCATTTCCTCTCGGAATAGTCGAGAAATATTTTTCTACGAGCTGCTGGACCTTATTTTTGTCGATATTGCCTGCAATAGAAAGCACAGCGTTGTTGGGCGTGTAGAAAGTTGAATAGAAATCAATGACATCCTCGACCGTGATTTCTCTAATATCTGAGATCGTTCCTAGAACAGGATGACTGTATTTGAAGTCTGGGAACAAAAGCCGGTCAAAAGACCAGGAACTTTCAAGATAGGGATTCGCATCTTTCCTGATTTGCAGATCTTCAATAAGGGAATTTTTGATTCTCTCAACGTTTGAGGCGTTGATGTTGAGGGAATTCATCCTGTCAGATTCGAGCCACAGGACCAGCGCCAGTTGATTGGATGGGACAGTTTGGTAAAAAATGGTTTTGTTTTCCGTGGTGACCGCGTTCAATATTCCGCCGATTTTCTGGAGGAAACTGATGTGCTGCATTTGCCCGACATTCCTCGAACCTTGAAACATCAGATTTTCCAGCAAATGAGCCAAGCCTGATTTTCCAGGCTGTTCATGGATAGAACCCACTTGGTAGGCCATAACTACAGATACAATCGGCAAAGAATAATCTTCGGAAAGAATCACACGGAGGCCATTCTTTAAGGTAGACTCTGTAACGGGGAAGGGAGGTTTTTCGGCTGTCTGGAAACCGGAGGCATTGAGCCAAAGAATCCCTATACAGAAAATCAGTTTAAGGAAAGGGATTTTTCTTCTGGCTGCTCGTGAATAGGGTAAATACATGTGAGTTCTAAAAATAACATAAAAAAGATTTCAAATTCAAATGTTGAAAGGGCCCTCGATTTGTGTTAATTAATATGCCTTTCGCGATTTAAGACTCTCAGTGAGGAGGCTGATCATGAGTAAAGAAGGAAAGCATTTTTTTACATCAGAATCTGTGACTGAGGGGCATCCAGATAAGATATGTGACCAGATATCGGATGCGATACTCGATGATCTTATCAGTCAGGACCCCAACAGCCGGGTGGCCTGCGAAGCCTTGGTAACCACAGGGCTGGTTTTCATAGCTGGAGAAATAACCAGCGAAGGATACTGTGAATTCCAGAAGGTCGTCAGGGAAACGGTGAAGGAGCTCGGCTATAACGATGCGAAATATGGATTCGATTATGAGACCTGTGCTGTCGTTTCATCCATACACGAACAATCGGCTGATATTGCATTGGGTGTTGATGAGACCATCGATCATGCGCAGGGCGCTGGCGACCAAGGCCTTATGTTCGGTTATGCCTGCAGCGAAACCGATGAGATGATGCCTCTGCCTATCATGATAGCCCATAAATTGGTAAAGCGGCTGTCCCAGGTTCGCAAGGAGACGATCTTGGATTATTTGAGACCGGATGGAAAGTCACAGGTCACTATAGAATATGAAGGGCATATCCCTCGGAGAATTGATGCCATTGTCATTGCGGCCCAACATCACTCGGGGGTAAATATGAATACCCTGCGGGAAGAAATCAACAGACATGTTATCCGGGAAGTCGTTCCTCCGGATTTATTGGACAAAGATACCAAAATTTATATAAATGAGACTGGCCGGTTCGAACAGGGCGGTCCTCTCGCTGATACCGGATTGACAGGACGAAAAATCATCGTGGATACCTATGGAGGAGTAGGGAGCCATGGAGGCGGATGTTTCTCAGGAAAGGATCCCTCGAAGGTAGACCGTTCAGGCTCCTATATGGCGCGTTACATCGCTAAGAATATGGTTGCAGCAGGGATTGCATCCAAACTCGAGGTTCAGATAGCCTATGCCATTGGCGTGGCCCATCCTGTATCCATCCTGGTCGATTCATTCGGGACGGCAAAAATTTCTGAAGATAGAATAAAAGAATTGATCGATGAGCATTTTCAGCTCTCTCCTAAGGCGATGATCCAGAGTCTGGATCTGCTGCGTCCTATTTACAAAAAAACAGCCTGTTATGGACATTTTGGACGATCCGAAGAAGATTTCACCTGGGAGAAAACAGATAAGGCAGAAATATTGAGAAGAGCGGCTGGCCTTTAAGCATTCTTGAAGACAGTGAAGTCTCAAATCGGAAAAGGTTCAAGAATAGTGATATCCAGGAGAGAAAAATGGAGAGAATCATGGAGCATGACGTAAAAGACCTCCAACTGGCAAAAAAAGGTAAACTGAGGATGGAATGGGCCGGGAGATTCATGCCCGTACTTTCGTCTATTAAGAAAAATTTTGCCAAGGATAAACCCTTGAAAGGCGCTAAAATTTCGGCCTGTTTACATGTCACCAGTGAAACAGGAAACCTGATGGAAGCGCTGAAGCTCGGAGGCGCCGATGTCCGACTCGCCGCATCCAATCCTTTGAGCACCCAGGATGATGTGGCAGCGGCGCTGGTTAAGAATTACGGTATCCCTGTATTTGCCATAAAAGGAGAAGACAATAAAACCTATTACCGTCATATCCATCAGGCCTTGGACCACTCCCCTCACATCACGATGGATGACGGGGCCGATTTGGTATGCAGCATTCATTCAGAAAGGAAAGAGCTGTTTTCTACGGTGCTCGGAGGAACAGAAGAGACGACCACAGGTGTCATCCGTTTAGAAAGTATGGCTGATGCTCAAGTTCTACAATATCCCATCATCGCTGTGAATGATGCGAACACGAAACATCTTTTCGATAATCGTTATGGCACTGGACAGAGCACTATAGACGGCATTCTCAGGGCAACGAACATTCTGTTGGCCGGTTTAAATTTTGTCGTCGTGGGTTATGGATGGTGCGGACGCGGCGTCTCCATAAGAGCGAGGGGAGCCGGAGCAAAAGTGATCATCTGTGAGGTCGATCCTTTGCGTGCATTGGAAGCTGTAATGGATGGCTTTCAGGTTATGGGATTGAAGGAGGCCTCTAAAATCGGGGATGTGTTCGTTACGGTAACCGGCGATAAAAATGTTATCACTCAGGATCATTTTTTGAAGATGAAGGATGGTGCGGTCGTGGCAAACTCAGGACACTTCAACGTGGAAATCGATATTCCTTCTCTGGAAAAGCTGAGTGCCAAGAAAAGAAAGATCAGAGATTATGTTGAAGAATATACCTTGAAGAATGGAAAGAAGATTTATCTGCTGGGCGAGGGCCGTTTGATAAACCTGGCTGCCGCTGAAGGCCATCCTGCAGTGGTAATGGACATGAGTTTTGCAAATCAAGCGTTATGCATGCCGTATCTCTATCAGCAGGCTCAAACGTTGAAGAAAAAAGTCTATTCGGTCCCTAAGGAAATCGATGAAGAAATTGCCTCCATGAAACTCAAATCCATGGGAATCAAAATAGACAAGCTGACCCCCGAACAGAAAAAGTATCTCGCTGCATGGGATGAGGGAACCTAGCTATTTCAGGACTTTGAGATATTCGTTAATTTTATCCCTGATTTCTTGATCTTTCACCTGAGGATAGATTTTTTCGAAGATCATTTTAGCGTCTTCCCGTCGGTCGTCTTTAAAATAAGCCACAGCGAGGTTGTAATTGAGATTGATGTCTTGAGGGTTAATCCGCAAAGCTTTCCTGTAACTCTCGATAGCCTCTTTGATACGTCCGAGTCTTTCGAGCAAAATACCTCTCAGGTTGAGAGACATAACCATGCGGCTGTTTATTTCGATGGATTTTTCGACCAGTTGAAGAGCCTCTTCATTTTTGTCCTGAGCGAGATAGAGTCTGGCTAGATTGTAATAGGGAAGTTCGCGTGATTTATATGTTTCGTCGGCTATAGCCTTTCTGAATTCATCCTCGGCTTTGTCCAACAAACCCAATTCTTGGTAGACAGAACCCAAATAATTTCTTGCCTCTGTAAAGTTGGGATTCACCTGTAGACACTTCTCGAAATAGGCCACAGCACTCTGAAACTCTCCTTGCATGAAATTGGTGAGTCCGAGCGCATTCAAAGCGAGATAGAAGTTAGGCCTGAGAGTTAAAGCTCTGTTGAAGTGCTTGATCGCTTCATCATAGTTTCCGTTTTGCAGATAGACCAGTCCGATGTTGTATTGATATTGCGGGTCGTTGGCTCTTTGTTTTTGCAGTTTCTGTTGACTTGAAGCGCAGAGCGTCAGCATCATCGAGATAAGCAAGATTGAAGGAATTTTATATTTCATCTTGGTCTCCTCTGATGGTTTTGAATTCATTCTTGAGTTCTCTAGACATCAGTTCCTGGAAGGCTTTTCTGGGATTTTTTCTTTCATACAAAATACGATAGACCTGTTCGCTTATCGGCATTTCGATTTCTTCCCTTCTGGATAGTTGATGGACTGAAAGGGTGGTTGGAATTCCTTCGGCAATCATTTTCATGCCTGAAACAATCTCTTCCAATTTTTTTCCCTTTCCCAGTTCGCAACCCACGAAGCGGTTTCGGCTCAATTTCCCTGTGCAGGTGAGTACAAGATCGCCGATACCTGCGAGGCCGGCATAGGTTTCCAATCTTGCTCCGAGCTTTATCCCTAAACGAGTCATTTCTGCCAGGCCTCGAGTGACAAGGCCTGCCATAGAGTTGCTGCCAAAACCGAAACTATCCGAAATTCCGGTTGCGATCGCAATGACATTTTTGCAGGCCCCCGCGAGTTCCACTCCGATTATATCGGTAGAGCTGTAGGCACGGAAATAAAGGCCTGAAACAAAGGTCTGGACTTCTTTTGCCAGTTGGATGTCTTTAGAGGCCACCACGACCACAGTGGGATGAGACTCTGATACTTCTCGTGCAAAACTTGGCCCTGAAAGAACAGCAAGGCGCGGCGTAAAAAAGGGAGTGAAGACATCTTCCATAACCTCGCTCATCCTCTTCAGAGTGTTCTCTTCGATTCCTTTGGTCAAACTCACGATGATTTGCTTGGCGGATAGTGAGGGGGCAAGCTTTTCATATATGTTCCGGCAAAATCGAGAGGGAACAGCGATGAAAACGATGTCTGCATCTTCGACAGCTCGATCCAGCCTCCCAAAAAAGGACACAGAAGGAGGAAAAGCAATTCCAGGAAGGAACAGCCTGTTCTCTCCGGTGTTCTTAATTTCTTGGTAAATCTCTTCCTCTTTTATCCAGAGTTTTGTGTCAATGTGCAGGCGCCCTAGATGGACTGCGAAAGCGCTTCCCCAGGAGCCGCCTCCGATTATAGCGGCCTTCATCGAACTCTCTCTCCCAGTTTTCTTTCGTTTCCTTTGATCAGACGTTGGATATTTCCTGCATGTCGGAAAGCAATCAAAAGAAATACTGCGAATCCTAAAAGAGTTTTTTCGGTATCGCCCTGGATAATAAAGATGGCGAAGGGCAGGCTCAGCATGGCCAGGATAGATCCGAGAGAGACATAACGAGTCAACAGGATTACCAGAAAAAAAATGGCGATGGCAATCAATAAGGACTTTACGGCTAATGCTGAAAAAACCCCCACCGCCGTTGCCACTCCCTTTCCTCCTTTGAACTTGATATAAACCGGATAACAATGACCGAATACAGCTAAAAATCCGCAGAGAAGAGCAAAATTTTTATCTGGAAAGAGCTGCATGGCAAGAAATACAGGCAAAAATCCTTTCAGAATGTCCCCGAGAATCACGGGGAGAGCAAAAATCCATCCTTTAAGTCGGAGAACATTCGTGGCCCCAGTACTGTGGCTTCCGAAGTTCCGGATGTCTTTTTTTTCGGAAACTGAAAACAAAATATATCCAGTAGGAAATGAACCAAAGAGATAAGAAAAGAGGGCAAAGAGTATCTTCATTCGAGTTCAAACTCCGAAAGCTTGGTGTATTCAGCCCCGGTTGGCTTTAGAGTGCTTAGAAAGAGAGTGATTCGATTCACTGTCATGTCACCGAAATCTCTCTCTTTGTTCTTCTCTAACAGAGAGAGGACGGATTCAATATGATAAGGGATCTTGACCCTTCCCAGGGTCAAATGGGGATGGTACTTCCTCTGCTCTCTGGAATATTGAAGTCTTTCTAATTCATTTTCGAGCCTGGACTGAATCTCCAGCAGCGGTTTGTTTTCCTTGATGCCTATCCACAGGACCCGCGGATATTTTTTTCCTGGAGGGAAAGTCCCTGTTCCCTTAAAACCGAGCGGAAAAGGACGATGTCGGTCGGCAATTTTCTTCAAGACAGACTCCACTTCTGCCTTCTTTTCTTCATTGATATCACCCATAAATTTTAATGTGAGGTGCATACCCGGCGGCTTGATCCATTTTATGTGTCTATCACTTCTGTCCAATTCTCGGATGAATTCGGAGATAGTTTTTTTGATCCCTTCATCAAGGTCTATGGCGATAAATGTTCTCATATCCTCCCCAAGAGATGGCGGCGAAGCATATCCAAAGCTTTTTGGCTAGATTGAAATTTTACCGCATTTCTGTCCCCTATAAAAAGATTTTTTTTGACTTTTATCCCTCCATCCCATGAAAGTGCGACGTACACAAGGCCCACTGGCTTTTCGATCGTGCCGCCAGACGGTCCGGCGATACCGGTGATGGAAAGACCATAGGTAGCCTGAGATATCTCCCTCACATTCTCGGCCATGGTGTGCGCTGTCTGAGAACTGACAGCGCCGAATCTATGGAGCTGTTTTCGCGAAACTTCGAGCATACGGGTTTTTGCTTCATTGCTGTAAGCCACCAAACCAAGGAGGAAATAGCTCGAGCTCCCTGGAACATCGGTGATGCGGTTCCCCAATAAACCCCCCGTACATGATTCTGCAACCGCGAGGGTTTCATGTCTTTCTCTCAACATCTCGCCAATCACTTCCTCGAGTTCCTCTCCATCTGTGGTAAAAATATTCTCTTTCAAAACGTTGGATATCATTTCCTGCGCCCGGGCAATCATTTCTTGGGCTTGAGAGAGTGTTCTTTGAGGATCAGTGGTGAGATGGATTTCGATCTGCCCGGGATGAGCGAGCGTTGTGAGGTGAACGCCGGAAATTTTCGGATAGATTCGCTTGAGCTTGCTCTCGATTGCAGATTCGGTGAGTCCTGCAGTTTTCATCACCTTTCTGACCATGAATCTCTCTTGGAATTTTTTTAGCCGGGGCCATACAAAATCTTCGAACATGGGTTCGATTTCTGCAGGAGGTCCAGGTAACAGGATGATGATTTTTGAGTCGATCTCGACCCAAAGCCCAGGAGCTGTTCCTCTTTTGTTAGCTAAAACTCTAGCTCCTTCTATGATGTATGCCTGCTTTTTATTGACGGCCGGCATTTTCATCTTCCTCCGGGTAAATCTCTTTCGTATGGTCTGGAGCAGTTCGTCTTTAAAGACAAGCTTTCTTTCCATAACCGATGCCCATGCTTCACGCGTTCTGTCATCTTTAGTCGGGCCGAGACCCCCGATGGCAAAGATGAGATCGGCCCTGGTAAAGGCCTGTCTGAAGGCAGTCAGAAGATTTTCCCATTGATCTCCCACATTGGTTTTGAAGTCCACTTTCAGGCCTAGATCATTCAGACGTCGAGTCAAGTAGAGAGAGTTGGTGTCCTGGAAATAAGGTGTGAGAAATTCAGATCCCACTGCCAGAATTTCGATTGCAAAGTCTTTTTTCGCACTCATTTAATAAGCAGATAGAGATTGAGCAGAATTCCTGCATACAAGGCTGCCACTACGTCATCCAACATGATACCGAATCCCTTAGGAAAATCTTCGACTTGTTTGATGGGGAAAGGCTTAGCGATATCAAAAAACCGGAACAGCACGAAACTTGCAGCGCAGAGAATCCAGCTCGGGTCGATCAGAAATAGCGCCAGGAACTGGCCTCCAGCCTCGTCAATGACGACAGAACGCGGATCTTCTTTTCTGAGAGACTGCGCGTAAACATGAGAGGCATAGGTCCCTGATAGGAAAATGATGACAAAAACGAGGAGATAGAAGGGCCAGCTCAGTCTGTAAAGGAGAAATTTGTACAAAAGAACAACCACCGCACTGGTTAATGTCCCAGGAGCAACCGGAAAATAACCGATTCCAAAACATGTGGCTGCCATTTTTACAGGACGGTTCATGGGATAAGATCTCCGTGTAAATCATATACATCCGTGTCTGTGATTTCAACTTTTTGAATGGAGTTGAAGACTTCTGGTTTTTTCTTGCTTGGGGCTATCAAAACGACGCCGTCCACCTCAGGTGCCTGGAATTTTCCCCGGCCCACCATCACATGAGGGTCTTGCGTGAGCGTGCCTTCGACCAAAGCATCTATTACTTGACTTTTGTATTTCTTATTGTTTTGGAAAGAGATTTCGGCCTGGAGTTCCATGATTTTTTCCTTTCTCCTTTTCTTCGCCCGGTCTTTCACTGGATCTCCGAGTTTGCGGCAGTCTGTTCCCTCTTCCAATGAATAAGTGAACACACCGAGATGGTCGAAACATGCAGTCGAGACAAACGCTTTTAAATCGTCAAACTCTCTCTTTCCCTCTCCCGGAAAACCCACCACAAGAGAGGTCCGGACCGCTACATCTGGAATTTTTTTTCGAATCTTCTCCAACAATTGCAGTGATTTTTTTCCATCCAATCCTCTTTTCATCCTCTTTATGATAGAAGGATGAGAGTGTTGGAAGGGAATGTCCAGGTAGGGACAGATTTTCTCTTCTTTGATGATCTCTAGAAGAGCATCCGATACTTCCTCTGGATAACTGTAGAGGATGCGGATCCATTCCAAATTCTCGATAAGAAGAAGTCTTTCCAGCAGACGAACCAGCCCTTCTTTCATTTTCAGGTCGGTCCCGAAAGCAGTAGAATCCTGAGAGACAAGATTGATTTCTTTGACGCCTGAGGAAGCCACCAGCTCCTCGACTTCCTGAACGATAGAGGAGATGCTCCGCGATCTGTAGGGTCCTTTGATCAACGGGATAGAACAGAAGGAACATTTGTGGGAACATCCTTCTGATATTTTGACGTAGGTCCATGCAGGCGGAGTGGAAATTTTTCGAGGGAAGGAGTGATCATACAGAAAACAGCTGGATGAATGCTCGAAGGGAAACCCCTCTGCTGCAGAAGCGATTTTGTCGAGATCGTTCACTCCCATCCAGACATCGACATCGGGAAAGGATTCCTGAAGCGCTGTTCTGTTTCTCTGGACATAACAGCCTGTTACGATAACTTTTTTCCCCTCCGATCTTTTCTTTACTTGGAGAGCCCGCTCGATAATGTCACAGGATTCCCGGCGTGCTGGATCGATGAATCCACAGGTGTTGATGACGATGAGATCCGCATCTATGAGATCTGCCACGGGTTCATAGTTCTTCTCCTCTAAAAGTCCGAGCATGACTTCGCTGTCAACGAGATTTTTTGCACAGCCTAGACTGACCAACGCAACCTTTTTCATCATCTTCCCATTGTAGTAGGGAAGAATCGAAGAGTAAAGAACCCCCTTTTTTGGGTAGAAGCATTTTGAAGACTGTGACCGAAGAAGTTAGCATTGGAGGATCCTCCCTGTTTATGGGGGCAATCAGCGTATGCCAACAGGGATTTGGAAAATTCAAGGATAGATTTTGTAGAGAAGACGGGGGAAGGGAATGGATTCACGGATGTGTTTGATACTGCAGATCCAAGAGAGGGTTCTTTCCAATCCAAGCCCGAACCCGGAATGAGGTACTGATCCATATTTCCGCAAATCCACATACCATTCATAAGCCTTTCTCGGGAGTTTGTGCTCCTCAATTTTTCTTTCGAGGAGAGTGAGGTCGTGGATACGCTGGCCTCCTCCCACCAGCTCGCCAAATCCTTCGGATGCAAACACATCCACTCCCAGGACGACATCCGGTCGCGCATCATCAGGCTGCATATAAAAAGCCTTGATCGAGGCTGGGAAGTGTGAGACACAGACCGGCATATCATAGATCTCAGAAAGGAGAGTTTCCTCGGGAGCCCCGAGATCATCTCCCCACTTGATTTTCGAACCTTTTTCTTGAAGTTGAGGAAGAATCTCTTCGTACGTTACACGAGGAAAAGGTTTTTTGACTCGTTCAAGAGGACCTGTGTCTCTTTCCAGAATCTCCAGTTCTTTATTTTTTGTCTCCAGAATACGCTCGACGACAGAGATGATGAGATCTTCAGCCAATTCAGTGATTTCCTCCAGACGGGCAAAGGCCACTTCAGGTTCTACCATCCAAAACTCTATAAGGTGTTTCCTGGTTTTCGATTTTTCAGCTCTGAAAGTAGGCCCAAAGCAGTAGACTTTACCGAAAGCCATGGCTGTCGCTTCATTATACAGCTGCCCGCTTTGACTCAAAAAGGCCTTCTGGTCAAAGTATTCCGTTTCGAAGAGAGTGGTGGTTCCTTCGCAGGCGCTGGGTGTCAGGATGGGTGTATCCAAATTCATAAATCCACGGCTGTCGAAAAAGTCGCGAATCGCTTTGATGAGTTCGACTCTAATCCGCAGTATAGCATGCTGTCTCCGCGACCGAAGCCAGAGGTGACGGTGTTCCATCAAGAAGGGAATACCATGTTCTTTTGGAGATATTGGGTATTCGGGTGAGATCTGGACAATTTCCAATCCCGTTATATCGAGCTCGAAGCCTCCGGGGGCTCTCTTGTCTTCTTTCACAATTCCACGAAGGACGAGGGAAGATTCTTGGGTAAGTTGGTCAAATTTCTGGAAGAGAGGATGATCTTTTTCGGAACTGTACAGAGTCCCCTGAACGATACCCGTTCCGTCTCTTATAAGGATGAATCGGATTTTTCCACCCGAACGCTTGTTATAAACCCATCCCCTCAGTTCGACCTCTTTTCCTACGAAGTCAGCGATGTCTTGGATGTAAATCCACTTCATGACGCCCAGATTATAATGAATTCCCTATTGAGGGTCAATGATTCCGGTTTCCGGCTCCGGGAGGGAATCTACGTCCAGCCGTACATGTATCCGGTCTCGTACATGGCAAGAATATTTTCCACAGGTGTTATGGACTGAAAATTGTGACAGGGGGCAAGGATGTACCCTCCGTCCTTACCGAGCACCTCCAAATTCTCTATGACTTCAGACCTGACTTGGGAAACGGATCCAAAAGGCAAAGTACATTGATTATCCATCGCCCCATGGAAAATTATTTGGCTTCCGAAGTCTTTCTTCAGCTCTTTACGGTCCATATTATTACACCGCCACTGTATGGGATTCAAGATGTCGATCCCGATATCTATCATATCCGGAATAATTCTTCGGATACTCCCATCGTTGTGGTGAAAAGCATAAGCTCCATTCTGATGGACGAGTTCAATGACGTGTTTCATGCGGGGCAGTAGAAATTTTCGGACATGGGAGGGGGATATCATAAGGTCTTCTTGAGCTCCCATATCTTCTGCCACATAGGTCAGCATCACCTGACCGGGGATTTGTTCGTAGATGCGCTCGATATCCTTGAGGCCGAGGTGCAAGAGTCTGTCCAGGCAGAAATGGACGAGCTCGGGATTCTCGATCAAATCCAACAAGGCTCGTTCCTGCCCTCGGAGGTTTTTGTATATCAAGAAGGGCTCGTAATGTCCTCCTAAAATGGGATACATCTCATTACTTCTCATCTGGGCTTTGATCGTACTGTAATCCCACCAATCAGGATCGGGCCAGCGATAAAACCGCTCCACATCTGAAAGGGAATCATATTCTGCAAGAGGATGAAAGATGCATTCTTCGTAAGCCCCAGTCCCATAATCCATCTGTGTATATCGGCAGCCGAAAACGTCCCTTCCGGGTGGAAAAGAAGGGCCTGCATATTTTGGCTTCACTTTGACAACCCGATCCACATGAAGCTTTTTCATTGTTTCTTCTTCGCTCGAACAACCCAAATGCCTTGTGAGGAGTGAGGTGGTCTCTGGAGTTGCCCAATAATCCATCGGCGTTCGATCGGGTTTTTTCCGAGTCAAGACAGCCAACCATCTTTCCTTCGGAGACATTGATTCTCTGGGCATGCTGAATCTTTTTTAAGCGCTGTATAGCTTATAGCATATCTTGTTCCTTGCCTCAACTGAATGGAATTCCCAGCAATCAAAGAGCCAAAGTTATTTAACATCCCCAGGAAGTATTTTAAAATCCGTGCTCTCTTTTTCTTGACCTAATGCTTTTATGCCATCACGGTTTTGAAATGCTTACATCCCCATAAAAGATTGTAGATATCGATATCATGATGTATAGTACAGCCAAGCTGACAGAGGGCAAGGACAGATTCGCGACAGGCTTCTTAAGAAGAAAAAAATTATGGATGGATTGCTCTCCCGGCTGACAAAGCGGATGGATCATCTTTATGAATTCGACAGGGAGCCTGTTTCGCTGGAAAAGCTGCAAACCGGGGCCAGATTCGCGGGCCTTTTTGCAGGAGAGCATGTGGCTGCCACTGAATTTGTCATAGGCGCATTTTTTGTCCTTCATGGCGTCAGCCTGCATGACCTGATCCTCGGGCTTTTTATCGGGAATTTTCTGGCAGTCTTGTCTTGGACCTTTATATGTGCGCCTATCGCCACTCGGACGCGTTTGACTCTGTACTGGTATCTGAGAAGGATTGCCGGCCCCGGGCTCAACTTTGTCTACAATATCGCCAATGCCCTCCTTTACTGCGTTCTGGCAGGGGCTATGATTGCCGTATCAGCCACTGCCCTCGGTTTAGCCTTCGGGATCAGCATTCCTTCCCTGGATGACGTATATCCCCGCAGCTTCGGCTGGATTGCCTTGACCCTGGCCATCGGTACGGTGTTTACGATCCTGGCAGTTCTGGGATTCGAAAAGCTGAGCCGTTTTGCCCAGGTTTGTTCTCCCTGGATTTTTATCCTTTTCATAGCCGGGGCTGTCGCGCTTCTTCCGCGCCTGGGTGTTCATCCAAATTTCGATAATCTCTTGGAGATTGCCGCGACAAAAATATGGAACGGAGTCGCTGCTGAAGGCCAAGAAAAATATCATCTTGGACATATTTTGTTCTTCGCCTGGTTTTGTAATCTGGCCATGCACGTTGGACTTTCTGATATGGCTTTGTTCCGGTATGCGAGAAACTGGATCTACGGATTGTATTCCGCCTTTGGCATGTACCTCGGACATTTCCTTGCCTGGATTTGTTCAGGAATTATGGTGGCAGCCGTGGGAAGGGAGATGCATCCGGGATTGATGGCTTTTGAAGCCGCAGGACTGGCTGGAGCAGCAGGGGTGTTCATCGCAGGATGGACTACAGCCAATCCCACCCTATACAGGGCTGGGCTTGCCCTGCAGGTGATCACTCCTGGCTGGCCTCGCTGGAAGGTCACGCTCTCTGCTGGCATTCTGACAACTCTGCTCTCTTGCTTTCCAGTTTTTTTTATGAAACTTTTGGATTATGTAGCCATTTATGGACTGGTTTTGATGCCCATCGGTGCCATCGTTTTCGCCGAACACTGGATTTTTCCCCTGCTTAAAATCGACCGATACCAGGCAGAGAAAAAGAGGTGGGTGTTCAACTGGACGGCTGCTGGAGCTTGGGGGGGAACCCTGGTGCTGTGTTTCTTCATGCCCATCCATCTTTTTTTCCGCTGGCTGCCCGGGTATCTCTTTGCGCTGATACTGTACGTCCTGCTCAATTTAGCGAGAAGGAAATGAAAAAAATCCTCTTTTTATCGCTCTCGCTCCTGAGTCTTCTAGTTTGTTTGATCTCTCCATTTCTCTATTTTTTTGGAAGAATAGAGGAAAACAGCTACAAAGGGATTTTTCTCTTGGCCTCGGCAGGCTGGTTTGTGTTTGCGACTCTCTGGAGTTTAAAAAAAGAATAAAATCTTTCGATTCTGATACAAGCCGGAGGCTATCTCTGTTTCAGTTCGAAGTCGTAATGGCCGGAACCAACCTTAATGATCACAGCGCTTCGGGTCTCTTCCACCATTTGAATGCCGGACACACCTGTCAGGAATTTCTGGCCGTCGTAGATTTGCTGCCCGCTTTCTTTGAGGACAATGGCTCTCAGTTTCAGCTTAGGTACATGGATCTCCGCCTCTGTGTTTACAGGAAGAAATACTTCCAGGGTGATGAGGTCGGTTGATTTTGACCAAGCGGTCGTTAGAGGTCCCCTGGGTGTATGAATCGTTCCAGATACGTATTCCAGGTCCCGCACCATACAGGGTTGAATCAAAACATTCTGGAATCCTATCGAATCTTCCTCCTGGTCGATGCCGGCCAAAACCCGATACAGCCAGGACCCGACGCTCCCGAACATCGGATGATTGTGGGAATTCATCGAGGGACCTGTCTTATACTGCCACAGTTCCCAAAGGGTCGTGGCACCGTTTCGGATCATAAAACCCCAACTGGGATAACTGGTTTGAGTGGCGAGTTCGTAGGCTAAGGAGGATGCACCGAAGTCAGCCAAGACTTCCATGATGTATTTCGTCCCGAGAATACCGGTAGTCAAATGGGTATTGTTTTTATAGAGGATGTCGCTTTTTAAGTTTTGGAAGACTGAACCTCTCACTGACTCCGGCGCTAAATCCAGAAACAAAGCCAGTGTGTTGGCGGTTTGTGTCCCATTCGCATAACTCCTGGTTTCGGGATCGAAGTATTTGTTGTGGATGGCCTTCTTGATCTTCTCGGCCAGCTCCTGGTAGATTGTTACCTCATCCCTGTAGCCCAACGTCTGAGCCATTTTTTCGAGAAGGCGGACACTGTAGTAATAATAAAAAGAGGAAACGAAGCTGCCCGGCGTCCTATCGATAGCCACCCAATCCCCATAGTAACTGTATTGAAGGAGGTTGGCTGCGGATTTTGAGCGAAGAAACTCCACGTATTTTTTCACACCTTCGTAGTGCTCCTCGAGAATTCGCATATCGCCATAATACCGATACATGTACCAGCAGAGCAGGGGATAGGCAGCACCCCACGCAGGATCGGCCGGACGCTGGCCCCATATGTGAGGGACGGTATCTGTTATGGTCCCTTCGTGGTCCTGGACATCTCGGATATCCTGGATAAATTTGGTGTATAACGCGCCCATATCAAAATTCATCAAAGCCTCTTCTGCTGTGAGATGAGCATCTCCGAGCCATCCCATTCGTTCATCCCGCTGATTGCAGTCTGTGGGAATGCTGTGGAGGTTGGTTTTTTGTCCCCATACGATCAGCCGCTGAAGTCGGTTCAAGAGGAGATGAGAGCAGGAAAAACCGCCGATTTGTTCGACAGCGGAATGGACGACTTTCCCCCTTATCGTATCAGCGGTTGGAACACCAGGATATCCTGTCAGTTCCACATAGCGAAAACCGTGGTAGGTGAACCGGGGTTCATAGGCTTCTTTCCCCTGTCCTTTCAAAATATAAAGATCTTGGGCTCTGGCAGATCGCAGGTTTTCTTGGTTGATCATACCATTAGCGTAGAGCAGTTCTGAATACCGGAGGCGCACTTCAGTACCGCGGGGACCGGATAGTTCAATCTCAGCCCATCCGCTGAAGTTCTGTCCCATGTCAAAGACATAAACTCCCTCTCGGGGTTGGGTGATATGCAGGGGAACAAGCGTATCCATCACCCGGATCGGCTGAACCATCTGCGCGGAGAGGGAGCCTTTAGGAGCGATCCCCGTTTCAACAGGACTCCAACCGGTGTCATCGAAGCCCGGTCTATCCCATCCCGGTGTTTCCAGTCGGGCGTCGTACACCTCACCGTTGTAGATGCTATCAGATACGATCGGTCCGTCTTTTCCTTTCCAGGATTTGTCGCTGAAAAATGTGAGTTTTTTTCCGTCTTCACATTCTATATTGACTTGAAGAATCAGAAGGAAAGGGCCGCTCCAGCCCTTTCCGAGCATTACGCCCAGGGCGTTTTCCCCCTCTAGAAGTCTATCCGTAATATCGTATGTTGAATAGAGAACTCTTTTTTCGTAAGTTGTGTATCCCGGGTCGAGAACGTTGTTCCCCACCTTCTGTCCATTCAAGCGCATCTCATAGTACCCCAGCCCGCAGATAAAGGCTCTCCCGCGTTTGACTTTTCCGTTTACGGAAAACTCTTTGCGGACCTGGTTCATCCCGCCTATCCATTCTCCGTCCCAATCTTCGGGATGGAAAAGGCCTGTGTCAAACCGAGCAGCCTTGCTGTAAGGACTGGGAATATCATCTTTATCCCAATAACGAACCTTCCAAGTGTAGGTCCGATCGCTCTCTAAAGGCGTCCCCTCGTAAACCACATGTATAGACCGATCAGAGAGAACTTTGCCTGTATCCCATAAAATATCGGATTTCTCAGAAGCGCTGGTGGATACGATCAATTGATACGCAGACTGTTTTTGGCCCCTTTCTGAGTGCCGCAGCATCCAGGAAAACCGGGGCTTTCGCACATCTATTCCCAAAGGATTCTTAAGGTATTCACATCTGAGATTATGGGGAGGCTGAGGACCGGCATTGTGGGTAGATGCTGCGGTCCGAGCCGAAGCTGTACAAAGCAGTGAACACGCTAGGACGATCTTCAAACATTGCTCAGCGATCATTTTCTCCTCCTCTCGATGAACTCATTCACATGGATAAGCTTGACAAGGTTCTTGTCAAAATCCGGAGATTCCCGGACCAATATTGTAAAAGGCACTTTCCTGTATAGCGGCATTATATAAAATCATCCAATGAAATGACAGATCCAACCTGGATATTCGAGGTTGGATCAAGAATTCAAGAGCGGAAGTTCCAATTTTAATTGACACAAACAGGACAGTGTGATAAGTGGAGTCTGACGAGCAAGAGGTGTGCAGATATGGCTGTTTCCCGATATTTAGCTTTGGACTTGGGCGCCGAGAGCGGGAGGGCGATTCTCGGCTACCTTGACAGAGAGAGGCTGCAGGTCAAAGAAATCTCGCGCTTTCCCAATCGGATGCTTTCTATTCGTGGACATCTGTATTGGAATGTCTTCCGTCTCTTCGAGGAAATCAAGAAAGGAATGGAAATCTGTTTTACAGAGGCGCAAATTAAAAGCCTGGCTTTGGATACCTGGGGTGTCGATTTCGGTTTTTTGGCTGAGGATGGAACGATCATTGGCCTGCCATTTGCCTACAGGGACCCTCATACCAAGGGAAAAATGGAGGAATTCTTCGAAAGGATTCCGAAAAATAAAGTCTATCGGCTGACCGGAATACAGTTCCTCCAGTTCAATTCCCTGTTTCAGTTGTTTGCCATGAAGAGGGACAAATCATCCCTTTTGGAAGCGGCCAAAGATCTTCTTTTTATTCCGGACCTCTTCAACTACCTTCTGACAGGACAAAAGAAAACAGAATTCACTTTTGCGACAACATCCCAGCTCTATAATCCGAGGAAGGGAGGTTGGGAAGAGGAACTTTTCGAAGCCCTGGAAGTCCCGAGTTCGCTCATGCAGGAGATTGTCCAGCCGGGTACGATTATTGGAGAATTGGATGATGGAACGAGCCGAACTCATGGAGAGGATCCGGTGCCGGTGATAGCCGTGGCCTCACATGATACAGGCTCGGCAGTTGCAGCAGTGCCTGCCACCGGCCAGGACTGGACATACATAAGTTCAGGAACATGGTCGCTGATGGGGATCGAAACGCACGAACCGATAATCAATGATCAAGCGATGGAACTCAACTTCACCAACGAAGGCGGCGTGGAGGGGACTTTTCGATTCTTAAGGAATATCACTGGACTCTGGCTCTTACAGGAATGTCGAAAGTCCTGGGCGAAAGAAAAGGCTTACAGCTACGAAACACTGATGATCTTGGCGCAGGAGGCCCCAGCCTTCCAGTTCTTCGTCGATCCTGACTGGCAAGGCTTCCTCAGCCCTCAGGATATGCCCGAGGCTATTCATAAATATTGCAAAGCGACCAAGCAGAAAACGCCTGGTTCGCCTGGTGAATTTGTGCGGTGTATTCTCGAGAGTCTGGCACTGAAATACCGCATCGTGCTGGATCGATTGAGAGAGATTCATTCCCAGCCTATTCGGAAGGTTCATATCATCGGCGGGGGAGTTAAGAATGCTCTGCTCTGTCAGTTTACTGCCAATGCCACTGGCCTTCCTGTATATGCTGGCCCCATAGAGGCTACATCGATCGGAAACATCATGATGCAGGCCTTCACCTTGGGAGATGTGCCTTCAGTAAGAGAGATGCGGGAGGTGGTTCGCCGCTCATTTGAACTTTCAGTCTATGAGCCTGAACATGTGAACGAGTGGGATAGGATTAAAGAGCAATATCTCGAGATTATTGGTATGGAGTGAAGATATGGGAGATAGCAGAAAAATTGTAGAAGCCTTCAAAACAGCCAAGGAAATTTTCCGTGAAATAGGGGTGAATGTAGACGATGCTCTAGAACGACTAAGCCAGATATCTATCTCTATACCTTGCTGGCAGGCGGATGATATCACAGGCTTTGAAAAGTCGAATGCACAACTGGAGGGGGGAGGCATTCAAGTCACGGGTCATTTTTTTGGAAAGCCTCGAACGATCGAAGAGCTGAGGATGGACCTCGAGAAGGCTTTTTCCTTGCTGCCCGGGCATCACCGCTTGAACCTTCACTCGATTTATGGAGAATTCGGGACGAGTGAAGTCGGCCGCGATCAAATGGATGCGCGTCATTTCAAAGGTTGGGTAGAATGGGCCAGTCAAAAGAACATCAAGCTGGACTTCAATGCGACCTGCTTTTCTCACCCCCGAGCGGATTCAGGATTTACTCTGAGCAGCAAAGATAAGGGAATCCGCAGCTTCTGGATAGAACATGTCAAGCGCTGTCGCGAGATAAGTGCGTATATGGGACGAGCACTCGGCAGCTCCTGCATCCACAATCTTTGGATTCCGGATGGGATGAAGGACATAACTATCGACCGAAAGGCCAGGAGATCCTTGCTGAAAGAGTCTCTTGAAGAAATATATTCTGACGATTACGACCCCAAGGAAATGAAGGATTCTCTGGAAAGCAAGCTGTTTGGAATCGGAAGCGAATCCTTTGTGGTTGGTTCCCATGAGTTCTATTTTGGATATGCTCTTTCCAAAGGAAAGATGCTCTGTCTGGATGCGGGACATTTTCATCCTACAGAGTCTTTATCGGATAAAATCTCGTCTGTTCTCCTTTTCTTCGAAGAACTCCTTCTTCATCTCAGCCGGGGCATCAGATGGGACAGCGATCATGTGGTCATCCTGAATGAGGATATGAGGAGCATTGCCGAGGAGGTCATAAGGAGTGACGCTCTGGACAGGACCCACATGGCCTTGGATTTTTTCGATGCCAGTATGAATCGGGTGGGGGCTTGGGTTATCGGAGCCAGAGCTGTCCTGAAGAGTTTTCTTTGTGCTTTGCTTCAGCCCGTGGAAAAGCTCCGCAGATTCGAGGAGGAGCGGGATTTTTTTTCCAGGCTCGCTCTTCTTGAAGAAATAAAAACTCTCCCTGTCGGTGTGATCTGGGATTACTATTGTCTGAAGAGGGATGTCCCGGTATCGAACCTGTGGATGAGAGAGGTCAAGCGGTACGAATCAGAGGTTCTCTACAAACGTCAAGGATCAAAATAGGCTCTTCACTAAATCAGCCAGATTTTGTGCATACTGTTTGCAGCATTCTTGCGCCCTCTCATCCGGAAAATCGATGGATACCGGTCCATAATGATCGCCTCTATGGTCTCCCTGGATGATCATTCCGTGGATCAACAGCCCGTTGAGCAGATTAAGGACAGTTGTTTCATTTCCCCCTCCTACATTTGCAGCAGAAGAAAACGCTCCGCCAACCTTTCCCTTAAGCCTTCCATGGAATTTGATACTCTCATCCAAAAGCTTCTTGACCGGCCACGCCATCGATCCATAATAGGTCGGCGAACCCAGAACGATACAATCATAGTCGATCAGGTCGTCGGCCTTGGTTTCTTCCACTCTTTTCAGATCGACCGATAGATCTTCTTTTTTCATCACGTCGGTGATGATTTGGGCCATCTTCTCCGTGTTCCCTGTCTGAGAATAATAACATATCAGGACTTTTGCCATAATCTTACCTCCTGTTTACCATTTCTGGGCCTTTATAGGTTCCATTTTTCGCAGATTCAATCCTCTTTCATACGCTCCGCTTCGATAAAGACAAATTTCTCTTACCGACGATGGATGATGCAGGACTTCAGAGAGAGACTGAGATCCCACTCCCCAAACACCTCCCCCTCTCACAATCACTACCTTGTAATCATGAAGCTGCTCGAGAAAAGTCTCTATGTTGAATTTTGGTGGGAGAACAGGTATGGCGAGGTAAAGGTAGCTTCCCTCTGCATCGATAGGAATGACCCGGTCGAGCGGACGTCTTTCTCCCGGATAGATGAAGTGGGAATGAGCCTCGGCTTCGGGAACCCAGCAGTGGATCACGGTTTGAAAATTTGTCTCTGCATAGATGGTTTTATGAATATCGAGTTCCCTGGTATCTCCTCTTTCTCGGCTCAGTGGGATTTCCAGGAGTGGGCCACCGATTTCTCTCGGCATGGAAGCCTTGGGAGAATAAAACATGGTTCTGACTCCGCGGATGGAGAAAGAGCCTGTATGGAAGGGAGACAGCCTCGATTCGAAGATCCTGGCTCCAGTCTTATGGAATTCCTTGATCAGTTCTTCTTCACGGGGGAAGTCACAGGCTTCATCTCCTTGGATCGAGTATTCATCTGGAGGATATGTGAAATGGGCATCCGGGCCGGAATAAATTTTTTCCTTCAAGGAATCGACATCAACCTGAATTTTTTTCATGAGGCGTGAGATATAGCCTGCGTTGTTGGCCACACACTGGAGGAAAAATGCCTCTTTCAGTGTCCGCCCCTTGGAAAAAGCTCCATGCGCCTGCACGAGTGTCACAGGATGACGGGAAAGCCTTTCCGGTATGACTCTGACCATTTTTGTTGAACCACTGGGGAGGGCGAACCAATCTACAGGGATGATACCGTCAAGATGGTAATACCCCAGAGGATCCACAGGATAAAAGGGCTTGGGCTGACCGGGCTTCGCTTCGTCATCGAGGGTGTCGATGATAAGATCCTTGGTATGACAGTGCATCGAAGCGCCGACGTCTTTAAGAGATAAAATTTTTACGTGGATATCCGTCTCAGAGGAAGCTTTATAATATCCAAAATCCGTTTCTTTGAAAGACGGAAAGCAGATATGTTCCCGCTCGAGATCTCCTTTCTGGGATCCCGTAGCTGTGATCGCCATCCTTTCCCTTCCCTTCTCATCCCTCCACCGCATCACCATATTGCCGCAGTGGCTGTCCTGAATATCATACAAGAGCGAAGCCCGCCCGACAGTTTGAAACAACCGTACAAGTTCTTCGCTCGCTTTCCAGTAGTCCTTCCTCATTTTATCTCATCGATCTTCAGAGATTTCACCAATCTTTCGGTGGGCCTCCCTTTTGCATCCCATTCTCTGGCCAGATAATAGTCGGCTCGCAGTCTTTCTATCAGGTCAGACGAAATCATTCTCTCTTTACTCCCGACCAGTATAGGCTCTTGCTGGAACCGTTCGGGAAGAGTATCCTCGTCCGACTCCAATCCAGTTTCGAGGTTGAATATCCTCTCGAGAGTAGCTACGCGGTTAGCGATCTCTTCTAGCCTTGCGATAGAAAAATTCATCCCAGTGATGCCGCTCGCAATACGGGCCCATGGGTCTGAAGAGAAGGCAAATCCTGTAAACCGGCATATCCCCAGACTATCTTGGATGATCCCCAGATTTTGCATGTTGCGAATAGCGATGGGTGACTGAAGAATGCTGTACCGAGGAATCTCCTTTGTGCCTCCAAAGAAGGCAAGCGAGACCGCATATCCTCCCCTGAGATGGCAGGCTCCTGTCGGAGAGGTCATATAGCCCAAAGCCTGGGTAAACGAAGCCCTCGGATCATAAGCAGGGATCTCCATTTTTTTCACAGTCATGGCATATTCGGGATGCTTATAATGTTCCGCCAAGCGGTGAGATCCCTCTGCTAATAAATCACCCATCCCTTCCCTAAGTGCGATGAGGTCCGCCATTTTCACCAGGATCTCTGCATCTCCGAAACAGAGACGGATATCTTCCTTTATCTCTTGGGTTATAATCCCTTTTTCTGCAAGTTCCAGAGCACAAGCCAGCGTTCCCCCAAAGCTGATGGTGTCCAATCCCAGCTCGTTGCAGCGGTAGTTCGCCAAGGTGATACTTCCCAGATCATAGATTCCACAATTCGGACCGGTCATCACGATTGTCTCGTATTCAGGCCCTTCTCCTTTTTTGTCACCCAGGCGGGTGTGACGCTGGCAGGCTAATGCGCAGCCGTAACAGGCTCCGGCTCGTTCGAGAATGGAGCGGTGCAAAGTCTCTCCCGATATTTGATCCAAATCTTCTTCTTCGTGAATATTGTTCTGAAAGTTCCGATAGGGAAGCATCTCGATGATATCGATGAGCTTTAGGAGTCCAGAGGTTCCCAGTTGCCGCAGGAGGCGCTTGGTAATGGGCGCTGATCTCAACAGATAGAGGGCTTGGTCGAGTCCGGAGTTAAAGCGTTCCTCGTCACATATCTGTGCTTTTAGCCTTCCTGACACTTGAATCGCCTTGAGGTTTTTACTGCCGAAGACGGCTCCCGGGCCTCCGCGCCCGTAGGCTCTGTTTTTATCGTTCATTACAGAGGCAAAGCGGACTAGGCTTTCTCCTGCTGGACCGATGCAGAGTATGCGGGGGCGGTCGTTCGGGGCAGCATCCTGGGTCATTTGATCCGTTGTCTCGTGCACCTCCAATCCCCAAAGATGATTTTGAGGCACGATGTCCACATGATCTGGATGCACATCTATGGTTACAGGCTCTGAGGCCTTGCCTTTGATCACCAGAATATCATAACCGCTGGACTTGAACGCGTGAGCCCAGCTGCCTCCACAGTTCGAGCTTCCGATTAATCCTGTCAGAGGAGACTTGAAAACCATATGTCCCCTGCAAGCTGTCGGAGCGCGTGTCCCGATAAGAGGAGATGTGGCGATGACTATGACATTTTCACCACCGAGTGGGTCACACAGGGGATTGATCTCATCAAAGAAGATACGGGTAGCAAGTCCTCTCCCGCCCAGATAATGCTCAGCGAGGGACTGTCTCAAGGGTATTTCCCGAATCTCTCCTTTCGAGAGGTCGATTTCAAGGATTTTCCCGTGGTAACCGAACAGTATATGATCATTCATGAGCATGCACGCGCTGGGATTTCTAGCATACTAAATGCCGGCCATCAAAACAAGAAGCAAGAACGCATGGTTTTCCAAGAAATCTTACATTGATGGAAGTCTTTCTTTCGCTTTCTGCATGATTTATTATACGATGACGTGACCGCGAGAATGATCTGCATCCAATATTTTGTCATTTCCTCACGAAAAATTGTAAAAATTTCCACTCGATAGAAACACGTGAAGTTTCTAATCTCAAGAAATTAAACGAATTACGAGTTGGCATGTTATTTGCTAACACATGATGTGAGGAGGCGGGCATGACAAAGATGATCAACAAATCAAAGGAGAACCTCAAAAAGCATTTTCGTACGATCGGAATTTCAGGAGTTCTGTGTTCTTGGATAACCATGGCTTTGGTATGGTTCGGTGTGGCCACTGCATCTTATGTCAGTTATTGTCTGACCGCAGGGCTTTTCGGATTGGCTATTATGGCGGGTAAAAACTAACAATCTGTTTTTTCATATTTTAAGAGGGTTGTGGTAGTATGGGGTAAATGGCAGAGCCCCATCCTTTTTCGTTGGTTAAACTGGTTTGCGGAATCATAGCAAACGAGGAAAGAGCTTTTCAGCGTTCTAGAGAGAAGCTGGCCCGATATTATGGTGCGATCGATCTTGAGAGTGCGCAATTTTCTTTCGATTTGACGGATTACTATGAGAGACAGATGGGAAAAGGTTTGAAGAGGCAATTTATCAGTTTCGAGAAGCTCATCTCTCCTACATCGTTAAGCGAGATAAAGCTGCAGACAATTGGGTTGGAAGTCGAGATGAAAGAAGAGCTCAAAGCGAGTCACAGGATTGTCAACCTGGATCCTGGATATCTCACTTCCTCCGCGCTGGTCATGGCTACGGCTAAGGACTTTGCCCACCGTATCCCTCTTCAGCATGGGATATATGCACACCTTGAACTCTTGTTCGGCAAGAATGAAGTGAGAACTCTGGATTGGACATATCCTGATTATAGAAAGGGTGGATACCAGGATTTTTTTTTAAGAGTTCGGCGGATCTATCTAGCCCAACTGAAAAAAAAGCCTGGGAATTAACAGGAGCATCGGCATTTTTGTGAGTTCTTCAGGCCAATCACTCTTCGTCTATATCCAGGGCAGAGATTTCTCTAAGCTTTTTGACAATTTCAGGAAGCTCGCGCAGCACTACGGCCACGTCTTCCTCTGTATTGAATCGGCCTAAAGACATGCGGACCGAAGATCTGGCGATCTCGGGTTTGAGTCCGATGGCACTCAGGACATGTGAGACTTCCTCCGAGTCTTCACTACAGGCTGAGCCTGTGGAGACATAGATATCTTTAGTGGCTAAGGATAAGAGGATGGCTTCGGCCTCCAATCCGTAGAAAGCAAAATTCAATGTCCCTTTGATCCTCTCTGTTTCGTGTCCGTTGAATTTCACTTTTGGAATATTATCTTCGATCCCTTTCTTCAACCGATCGGACAGCTTTTCGATGTGCTTCTTTTCTTTATCTTTCTTTTCCATAAGAATTCTGACAGCTTCTCCAAAACCAACGATGCCAATGGTGTTCTCCGTTCCAGCTCGCATGAGCCTTTCTTGGTGACCGCCGTAAATCAAAGGCATGATATTCGTGCCTTTTCGGATATAAAGCGCGCCGATTCCCTTGGGACCATAGATTTTATGGGCAGAAATCGATAGGAGGTCCACTCCCAATTTGTCCACATTGACATCGATTTTCCCGAAGCTCTGGACAGCATCGGTGTGTACAAGAACTCCTCTGTCTTTCGCTATTTTTACCACTTCTTCGATGGGTTGGATGGTGCCCAACTCATTGTTGGCATGCATGATGGAGATGAGAGCTGTTTGGGAGGTGATGGACTTTTCCAGTGACTCGAGATCGATCATACCATGTGAGTCAACGGGCACGAACGTCACTTTTTTGCCTTTTCTCTCAAGATAGTAAGCTGTTTCCATGACGGCAGGGTGTTCTATCGCCGATGTTATGAATTCGTTTTTCTCAGGAGAAGCGTCAAATATTCCCCTTATGGCAAAGTTGTCCGCTTCTGTACCTGAGCCGTTGAAGAAAATTTCGGTCCTCTTGGCTGCCAATGCTTTCGCGATCGTCTCCCGGGATTCAGTGATGATCTCTTTTACCACCCGTCCAATGGGATAGAGTGAAGAAGGATTCCCGAAATGTTCCTTCAGAAATCCCGACATTTTTTCACAGACTCGAGGGTCGAGTGGAGTCGTTGCATTATTGTCTAAGTAAACCATGACCGATTTTAGAAACTGTTTCGATACTTACGCTTTCAGCCGCTCCTTGATGATTTTAACCACCTCAAAACCCGCTCTTTTTTGACCTTCTTTGGCAGCCGCTCCAATATGAGGGGTGGCCAATACATTCGGATGATCTATGAGAGCAAAATCATCCGGAGGTTCTTTCTCAAAAACATCGATGGCCGCTGCCCTGACTTTGCCCGACTCGAGCGCGGTCAAGAGGGCTTTCTCGTCCACTGTTCCTCCCCGGGAAGCATTGATCAGGATCACTCCATCTTTCATCTTGGAAAATTCTTGGTCGCTGATAAGATGCCTCGTCTCCTTTGTCAAAGGAAGGTGAAGAGTAATCAGATCGGATTGTGACAGGAGTTCGTCAAGGTTGACCTGTTTGATGTCCACATCTGTCTGGCAGACGATGATATCAAAGACTAAGACTTTCATCCCGAAGGCAAGTGCACGTCTGGCTACTTCACATCCAATCCGTCCGCCTCCTATGATCCCCAATGTTTTTCCATACAGCTCCGTACCTGAAAAAGCCTTTTTCTCCCATTTGTGCTCCTTCATCGAGATGTTCGCCCTGCCGTGATTGCGTACGGCTGCCAGCATCAAGCCAAAGGTGTGTTCAGCTACAGAAATTGTGGTGGCGGCTGGGGTGTTCGCGACTTGGATGGACTTTTCTTTTGCGGCTGCCACATCGATGTTGTCCAGACCGATGCCCGCTCGGATTATGAGTTCCAGGTTCGAAGCAGCATCGATAACGTTTTTTGTAACTTTCGTGGCTCCGCGGACTACGGCCGCATGGAACGCAGGAATGGTTTTGATGAGTTCTTCCTCGTCCATTCCTGTCTTTACAGTGACTTCCAGATTCGGCAGGGATTTCAGGTCCTCAAGAGCTTCAGGGTTCATCGGATCGGCGATGAGTACTTTCTTCATTCCCAATTCTCCTTTAAAACCTCTTCCGCGGCTTCGATAGCCTTTCCGGTCTCGAAATCATAACCAAGCTCTGATAGAGTCATTTCCATAGCGCTTATAGCTGTGATGATATCGAATCCTCCCATGTATCCCAAATGGGCAATCCGGAAGAATTCCCCTTTATGGGGATCTTGAGCGCCTGCAATATAGGCGCCGTACTTTCCCTGCATAAGCTTAACGAACTGGACTCCATCGATTCCTGATGGAATTTTAACCGCTGTCAGGATGTTCCCCGGATTCTTGGAGAGGAGCTGGAGACCTATAGCCTGAACAGCGGAACGTGCCGCATCTCCGAGGATACGATGATGTTCAAAGAGCTTCTCCAAACCCAAAGATTTGATGATTTCTAACGCCTTCTTCTGTTGTACGATGAGACTGACGGCTGGAGTCCAGGGAGTGGTTCGTTTTCCGATGCTCTTTTTAGCTGCTTTTGCGTCAAAATAGAATTTTGGCATGGTGGATTTTTCGACCAAATCCCAGGCCTTAGGACTGAAGGCGATATAGGCTAGGCCGGGGGGGATCATGAACGATTTTTGGGAACCTGCGACCAATATGTCGACTTTCCATTCATCCATGGGGCAGGGAGTAGCGCCGAGTCCTGAAATCCCGTCTACAGCGAGGATGGCATCCGTATCAGCAATGACTTCTCCATAGCCTTGGATGTCATATATGGTTCCAGAGGATGTTTCCGAAAGAGTAGAGAAGACAGCTTTCGTGTCAGGCTGAGCCTGAAGTTCTTCAGCAAGCTGTTCTTTGGTGAAGGGTTCACCCCAATCGAGCTCGATCTCCTTGACTTCTGCTCCATAGGCGCGGCAGATTTTTCCCCATCTCTCGCCGAATTTCCCTCCGTTCAAAGTGATCACTTTGTCTCCCGGACAAAGGGCGTTCACTACGGCAGTCTCCATAGCTCCGGATCCAGATGATGTCAGGATGAAGACATCCTGTTCTGTCTGGTACACATACTTGAGACCCTCTGTTGTCTCTATGAAAATTTCTGAAAATTCTGGAGTGCGGTGATGGATGATCGGCTCGGCAGCGGCCGAAAGCACCTTCTCCGGAACAGGAGTAGGGCCAGGAGAAAGCAAATAATATTTTTTTATCATATATGTCCTCCTTTCTTGAACACGAGAAAAAATTGAGCAAGAAAAAAATCGTTATTATGACTCATAAAAGTAGCAAAAATCCTTAAGTCCGTCAATTAAAGTTGACGCAGGAGTTCGGTGAGCAGTGCAGTCCTCTGGATAAGGGAGGAAAGAACGAGATGTTCATTCTCAGCATGTATTCCCTCTCCATCCGGCCCCAATCCATCGACTGTAGCGATGCCCAAGCTGGAAGCGATGGAGGCATCTGAGCCCCCTCCTGTTTTTCCTGTCTCAAGGGACATCTTGAATGTAGCATCTGCGATTTCCCTGATCCGAGAGAGAAGCTTCATAGATGCATCGGTTTTTTCCATCGGAGGAGTCGAGCTTTCGACAGTGGAGCGGATTTTCGCTCCAGGACGAACGGGTTTCAACTGCTTGAGTGTATCTAAGATCTTTTGTTTGTGCATATTTGTCCAGAATCTCAAATCCAATGTAGCTGTGGCCTTCTCTGGGATGATGTTCGCTTTCTCTCCGCCACTGATCAATCCAGTGTTCAATGTCGTCCCCTTTGTCCTTCGCAATTTTTTTAAAGATTTAAGCTGATCCATGAGTTCCTCTATGGCATTTATCCCTTTTTCAGGAGTCCCGGCATGGGCTGCTTTACCCGTTACATCGAAACGTATGACCAACCGTCCCTTTCTCTGTGTTTTCAGCTTGCCGCCCGGCAGAGAGGGCTCGAGACAGAGGACACACTGGGATTTTCTAGCTAGTTTTTGGATTATTTCATAAGCAGCCTCATTCCCGATTTCCTCTGCCGAATTGATGAATAGGATGATATTTTTTTGAGTTTCAATGTTTAAATCGCGCAAAGTTTTCAAGGCGTATACAGCCATGATCAATCCTGCTTTCATATCCAGTACACCAGGACCGTATACATTTTGGCCGCTCAAATAAAAAGGCATATTTTGTATTTTCCCCAAGGGCCAAACAGTATCGATGTGGGTCAGCACAAGAATGTTTTCCTTTTTCTGTTCGGATTTCAACGCCGGATAATGGACAGCATACAGATCTCCGATTTTCTTTTGGGGGTATCGAGTGATTTTCGTGCCGATATTTCTAAATTCTCTAAGGATAAACTGGGAGCATTTATCCACTGCTTTCTTATCTGATGAAGGTGACTCGAGATGAACGATCTCTTTCAGCAGATTGACCATTTCCCCTTGACGAGATCTGAAATAATGCATGAATTCCATAACCTCTCCTCATGAATCGCAAGATAGTGTGAGGGTCATCAGATCCTCATTTTTAAAATAATGTATCACAGCTTCACGCAAACTTAAAACGATATTTTTACGGGATAGATTTTTCAGGTGAAAGGTTTGACTTAACTTCGTTATTTAGGCATCATCAAACTATGGGAAAAAACGCGAAGCTCTTTTCGATGATCCTGGTCCTGTTTTTTTTCTTCGTCCCCGCGAATGCAGATTTCCCGACCTTCAGCTTGCACGCCAAGATAGGTCGTGGCTCTCCTGTCGAAGGACACATTCATTCAGGTTTTTCTGGAGCATTCGGATTAGCCTTGCACTTCGACAGGCAAATTTCTGTTTCTATCGATATCGGTTCATGGAGAAGCCCTGTCGATGAAAAATCCGATGAGATGTTCGAGGGAAAGTTAACCTTGATCCCCATTCTTGTTTCTCTCAAGTATTTCTTTTCACTGGAAAACAGGGTCCATCCCTATGTGAGCGTTGGCGGGGGTTATGTTTTTACCCGCTTCAGGATGGATAATATCATCACAATTCCTGAGATAACCATCAGCCAGGAGATCAGGAGTGGAGTAGGGATCCATGCCGGATTAGGCGCTGTAGTGAAAATTTCGAAATCTTTTGGATTGGAGGCTGAAGGGCTCTATATCTTTCGGAATTCCAAGGGAGTCACCACAATTTCAGATATGAATTTCGGATCGAGCTCCGAGGAATTTTCCGTAAGGCTCCATACGGTCCTGTTTCAGGTGGGGATAATCTATTTCTTCGATTGAGGCACGCTGATGAATATTTTTTCGCTTTTGCTCCTGCTTTTCATCGCATCTCTTGCTGGAGCGGTCGGGGCAAGGATTGCCGGAAGAAAGGGAATGGGATGTTTGGCTTCGATTGCCTTAGGCTTTATCGGAGCACTAATAGGCACCTTTATCGCCCGTCAGTTCGATCTTCCTCTTTTTCCTTGGATAAAATTCGGATCTCAACCGTTTCCGATAGTCTGGGCAGTAATCGGAGCAGCTCTTTTCGTGGCATTCTTGAATCTTTTCAGCAGAACGCCAAAATAGCCGCATTAAGAAAAAAGTGCCAGAACTTTTTTGTAGGTATTGGTCACTCCCCTGACTGCCCTTCCAAAGCATTTCTGTTTGAGCTTTACAGCATGAAACCGACAGACTTCATGACAGCACATACAGTGTATGCAGCATGATCGGTCTATCGAGGCCGCCTTATCTTGTTTCCGAGCAGCTCCTGCAGGACAGATATCGACACATTCCCAACAACCCGTGCATCTCTTTTTGATTATTTCAGGCATCAGTATCAGTTGATCTTGAACAAAGGCATGAAGGAAGGCTGGGATTCTTCTTCGGATCAGCCCTACGGCGATAGAAGATTGTCTGAAATCTTTAACTCTGACATCCTGTATTTTCTCTCCGAGGATGTCGATCTTTTCTAACTGTCCGGTGCCGAGCCCCCTTTCGGACGCAAATTGGGTGGTCAGGACATCGAACGGATCCAGACCAATGATTTTGGATGCCACCGCATCCAAGGCTGGAGCGTCAAGGCTGGCGAGGATGAGATTCACTCTCTTGGGATTGCCCGCAGATGGTCCCTCTCCCTCCATCGCGACAATGGCGTCCATGATATTCAGATTGGGGGGTGCACAGGAAAAAATATCAACGAGCATCTGGCTGAAAAGCTCGTTTTTAAAAAATTGGCGGTGGTAGCTGCTCCGTAGACCATGTGGGATAATACCATACATATTTTTTACAGCTCCAGTGAAAACTGTGAAAGAGTGTGTCTTTAATTTGGGGAGGTTGATGAGGTAATCTGATTCGAGCACGAGAGGGGAGACAAAGGCTTCTTTCAAGACTTTCCCCTCTAATCTGATTCTTCTAAAGCCTGTTTCCTTGAGATTCACGAGACGAATACCGAGTTCGTTACAGAGCTCACGATAGCCTGAAATCTGGAATCCGTTTTTTTGTTTTGCCTGGATGTCGTCTCCAACAGTGATTGTACACCCCATGTCCTTCAGGAGAAGAAGGACTTCCCTGGTGAATGCGGGATGCGTGACAATGGCTTCTTCAGGCGGCGAAGGAGGGGACAGGTGATTGATTTTGACGAAAACATGGGATCCTGGCCTTACGATATTTTCTAATCCCCCCAACAGGGAGAGCGCCTGAACCAGCGCTTGATGCAGGATGCCGCTCCGATACTTATGAATTCCTCGAAGAGAAACTTTTGCATGTTTCACGATTCGCCGGGTATTATATCAAAGTCCCTTCCCTGATTTATAGTCGTCACTGGCAGACATCTGCTTCCCTCCGGATACACCTTGTCTGGCACCGAAAGCAATCCTCGCTGAGAGGGGAATGCTGATCCTCTGAGTTGACTTCCCGGCAAGAGTCTATTAGTGTTTGCCTATGAGCATCGGGATCATCGCTGGTGAAATCGCTTTTCTTCTTCTCGTTTTATTCTTTACCTGGTTTGCCGTCACCAGTCTTGCGGAAAAAGAGAGGAGAGCTTTTGCTCGGAGTCTTTTCTTTCTGTCAGGTGTTACCGCTGGAGCCGTCTTTCTGGTTCTGTTTCCCCTCCCGCTGAAGCCCTGGATAATGGGATTCATTGCGGTACTTGTGGGATTTTTTTCGCTCTGGCTTCTGTTGTCTCCAATTCCGAAAAAATCCCTGGAAGCCATTGGTGCACAAAAAAAAATCGATGAGAGAGATGTGATTTTTTCCCGATTCGATTATGAAGAAGGAAGTCCGATCCTGCAAGATTACTACAAAAGGCGTCCGGAGTACGAATCCATGGATAGAGAAATCAGAGAGCTGCCCGATCTTCTCACTCCTGCACACCAAAAAAAAGATCCCATTCTTTTCTCGTTAGCAGATTCTGAGTTTGATTTTCTCGAGCATCAGCTCAATTTGGTTCAAGGGGAAAAAAATCCGAGAAGACTGGAACTCTCTTCTCCACAGAACACCCGGATCGTCAAAAGCATCGTCAGATATTTGGGATCAGACCAGTGCGGCATTTGTCCGCTTGACCAGGCTTATGTCTACTCCCATGTAGGAAGGGGCCCCGAGCCTTACGGCAGAGAGATCAGATTAGATCATAAGTATGCCATCGTGTTTGCAGTGGAGATGGACCTGGCCATGGTCTCTTCTGCTCCCCGGTCTCCTGTGATCGCAGAGACGGCCAAGAAGTATGTCGAAGCTGCCAGGATATCTATCGTTACGGCCGATTTCATCAGACGTCTGGGTTATCCGGCAAGAGCTCATATCGCGGGCAGCAATTATCAATGCATGCTTCCTCCCTTGGGATGGATAGCTGGGTTGGGCGAACTGGGGAGACTTGGGATTTTAATAACGACCAAATATGGCCCTCGTGCGAGGTTGGGACTTGTCACAACTGATCTGCCGCTGATCGCCGATGAAAAAAAGGTATCGGGAATCCAGGAATTTTGTGAAAAATGCCAAAAATGCGCCAGTAACTGTCCATCTCAAGCTATACCCTATGGACACAAAAAAGAGGAGAACGGGTCGCTTCGTTGGATACTGAATCGTGAGGAGTGTTACAGGTACTGGCGAAAAGCAGGGACGGATTGCGCCATGTGTATTTATGTGTGTCCCTACAGCAAGCCGGATAACTCCTTCCATAATTTCATCAGGAGACTCAATTCCGCATCCTCCAGTGCTCAGACTTTGTCTGTTTGGGGAGATGATTTTTTCTATGGACGCGTCCCCTCGAGAAGAAAATCTCCGTTGTCGTTCTGACTCGATGGCTCCAGCCCTCTGATTTGACACTCCCTTTTTAATGATATATATGGAGAAAAAGAAGGATTTATATGAAAAGGGCGATCTGCATAAAACTGTCTCAATAGGGGAAAGAAATGCCGCAAATTTCTTGGAATCTCGATAAGGATATCGGACAGATCAGAAGAATTTTTCCAATCTTGGACCGGTGTGTCTATTTGATCAGCAATTCCCTGGGGGCTGTCCCGGCGGCTGTCCAAGACGATCTCAAGCGATTCTATGCACTCTGGGCTGAAGAAGGAGTGACTGCCTGGCAGAAAGAATGGTGGGAACTGCCCCAGAAAGTTGGAAATGAAGTGGCTTCTCTGATCGGTGCAGAAGAAGACAGCATAACAATGATGACCAATGCGACCATTGGCCATTGGATCGTCCTGTCCACGCAATTTTCGAGAAGCCAAAATAGAAAAAAGATTGTCATAACAGACCACGATTTCCCCTCTATTGTCTACTGCATATCACAAATCTGTGCCTTCATGGGATGGGAACTCGATGTGATTGAGAGTGAGGAAAAAGCAGGTGTAAGCGCGGATAGAATCATCGAACGGATCGATGAGCAGACACTTTTTGTGGCAACCTCGCACGTTTACTTCAAATCGGCTTATGTTCAGGATATTTCAAGGATTGCCCATCATGCTCGACGGGCTGGTGCCTTATCCCTCATCGATGGTTATCATGCTCCTGGGACCCTACCTGTGGATGTTCAAACATTAGGAGCGGATTTTTATATCGGCGGGTGCTTGAAATGGCTGTGTGGGGGGCCTGGCAACGCTTTCCTGTATGTGCGGCCAGACAGGCAGAGCACCCTTCGCCCCCGGCTGACAGGTTGGTTCGCACACAAGAATCCTTTTTCCTTTTCAACCGACATGGAATACACAGACGGATCTTTCAGGTTCATGTCGGGAACACCTCCTATCGCCGCTCTTTATACTGCTCGAGCGGGTTTAGATGTGATCCGGAAAATCGGGGTGGATCAAATCCGTCGAAAATCTCTCGATCAGACACGATTGATCATCGAAAAGGCCAGGCAAAGAGGATTCGCTCTCTATACACCCGAGGAGGATGCTGCAAGAGGCGGAGCGGTCTCTCTGGGCTTGCCCCATGCTTATCAAGTGAAACTGGCCCTGAATGCAAGACATGTGAAAGTCGATTTCAGAAAGGGCAACGAGACAGATGCAGATGTCATCCGGATAGGCCCTCATTTTTACACAGAAGACAGTGAGATCCATGATTTGTTCGATGCTATCGATGAAATTCTATCGTCAAAGGAATACCAAAAATATTTTGGGAAAGCCGAGCTGATCACTTAGACATTCAATCATCGTTTCCACAAGAGCCAGATTTCCGCAAAACCAGGAATTTACAGAGTGAAAGTGTTTAAAAAAAAGCAGGAATGGGTTATATTAAAAACAATGAGGAGCAAAACCTGAGATGGAGAAGGTGAATAAGATATCCCGGCGAAAATTTTTGAACGATTCACTCTCCTTGATGTGCTCCGCTGTCGCTTTCCCGGCTGATTTTTTTGGCCATGGAGGTTTTCCTTCTGGTGATCCTTCTTATCTAAAGCTTCATAGATATGGGACTCTTGCTGAACGTATGAGGCAGCTGCAATCTGTTTATGAAAGCTGTCATCTGTGCCCAAGGGACTGCCGGGTGAACAGGACAAAAGGCCAAACCGGAAAATGTCAAGCCTCCGCGCAGGTCAAGGTATCCAGTGCTGTCGCTCATTTCGGGGAAGAATCGCCTCTGGTGGGAAAAAATGGGTCGGGCACTATCTTTTTTTCCAACTGTGGATTGCGGTGTATCTACTGCCAGAACTATTCCATAAGTCTCGAAGGCGAAGGAATTGAAATATCGGATAGACGGTTGGCTGAAACCATGATGAAGCTTCAGAAGCTGGGATGTCATAACATCAATCTGGTCACACCGACTCACTATGTGCCCAGCATCGTCAGTGCCCTGCAGATCGCGATCCCTATGGGCCTTCGGATCCCTCTTGTGTACAACACCGGGGGATACGAAAAATTGGAGATTCTCCAACTTCTGGAAGATATCATCGACATTTATATGCCTGACTGCAAGTATATGGAACCTGCGCATGCTGCAAAATATTCGGATGGAGCTTACAGCTATCCCTACTACGTTAAGATTGCCCTCAAGGAAATGTACAGGCAGGTGGGCGACCTCCAGGTGGAGAGAGGAATCGCTTCCAGGGGCTTGATCATCAGACATTTGGTGCTTCCGAACAAAATAGCTGGAACCGAGGAATTCTTGAAATTTGTATCCGAAAACCTTTCCAAAACCACTTACATCAATATCATGAGGCAATACAGACCCGAATACAAAGCATTTGAATACCCTGAGATCGCCAGAAGAATCACTCGAAAGGAATACAAAGAGTCATTGAATTGGGCAAAAAAATACGGGTTGAATCGTTTGGATGAGTGACAAGTGAAGCATTTGAAGTTTTTTCCTGTGTTTGTATCTCTGGTTGCTTTCCCCTTTATCCTGTCTTCGGGCTTGGATGCCGAAGTTCCGTATCAATGGAAGAATGTATACATCGGAGCCTTAGAGGCGAGAGCATGGGCGGGCTTGATGATGATTCCCTATCCAGACAGCGCCTTCGCCTTTCGATTGAGAACCATCAAGCAAGAAGCGATGGCCGAAGGAATAGACCACCTCTTTCTTGTGTCTGAAGTAGGTCCCCATTCTCCTGACGGACAGTATGCACGCATGAAATTCGATCTAGGTTTGCCATTTGGAAAAGAGGAAGACACCCCAATTTTGAAAAAGCCATCTAAAAAGTCCTCGACTCTGGTCATGGAGTGGTCTCGGCAGAGTGAGAGAATCGTCACAGGGAGAATTTTTGTTCCTGAAGATATTGAGCTGCAGTTGATTCATTATTTTCCATGGAACTTTGGGGGAAAGTATCAGTTCCTTTCAGATGGACAAATCAGAGGAGAAAGTACATCCTCTCAACAGCAACATTATCTGTTCTGGACAAACACAGAAGGAAAAGAAGTCGAAAACTCTGAGGGGGACAATCTCGCTTTGACATTCTCGTCAAAAAAGATTTATTTCGTAGCCGGCGTGGGAAGGGATTTAAGGATTCTTCAGAATCAGATCTACAGATATAAGAACGAAGGGATTATTGATAAATTTTTATCAGAAGAGGAGAAAAGGTACCAGCGGAAAAGGGTCAGGATCCGTGGACTGTACGAGGGCGTCGAGGAGGCTATCACAAACAACCTTTTTTGGACCATCCTCTACCAGGCAGGAAATCACCGTGTGTATACACCTGCCGGTCGGCGTTGGATTTTCCCTCGAGGAGATGGATCATATGACCATTGGACAATTTTCGAATGGGATTCTTTTTTCAATGCCCTTTTGCTGTCAGTAGAGAGCACAAAACATGCAAAAGAAGTCATGAAGTCTGTGCTTGAGACTCAATATCCGAATGGAAACATTCCAAATTGGCGGGGAAGATATACAGGGACTCCGGACAGGTCTCAACCGCCCATTGGCTCCTACTGTGTTCTCAAGTGTTTTCAGAAGGACGGAGATTTGGAATTTCTTCGGTATGCGTATCCCTTTCTGAAGAGATGGCACTCCTTCTGGAAGGCCAGGAAGTCGAATAGTCAGGCCCGCCGAGATGGTAATGGAGATGGCCTTTTAGAATGGGGATCGGATACAGAGCTCATAGCTTCCGACCCTCCACCGTGGGAGGAGGATGCCAGCGGAGAGACCCGGGCCAGTTGGGAGTCCGGCCAGGATGATCTCCCCAACTGGGATAAAGCGACCTTCGACGAGGATACCAATACACTGACCATGAATTCACTGGACCTGAATTCTTTATATGCTCTTGATGCTTGGTGCTTGGCAGAAATCGCCAAGATTCTCAAGAACGAGCGGGAATATACGGCTTACATCGAAGAATATCTGCACATGAAGGACCTTATCAATACTTATCTCTGGAATGAAACAGAAGGATTTTATTTCGATAGATACTGGGATGGCCGCTTTTCTGAAAAAAAGGCTGCTTCGAATTTTTATCCACTCATCGCCAAAATCCCAGACAGGCAAAGAGCTCTGTTGATGATAAAGCGACTTCTCAACGAGCAAGAATTCTGGGGTGAATATGTGATCCCCACCATATCAAGAGATGATCCGGCATTCAAGGACCAGGATTATTGGAGGGGGAATATTTGGCCCCCACCCAATTATTTGATTTATCAAGGACTCAAGGCTTATGGCTTTGATGCGGTCGCCTCAGAGTTTGCCGAAAAGAGTGCGAATCTTTTCCTCCGAAGTTGGGAGAATTTCCAGATCTGTCCAGAAAATTTTGATGCTCGTACCGGGGAAGCAGGAGGAAGGAGGTTTCAGAGTTGGGGCCCTCTGTTTGCCTTGATTGCCCTGGAAGAATACTTGGATTTCACGCCTTGGGACGGATTCAGGTTCGGAATGATAAAGCCTGAAAAAAAAGGAAAGCTTTCCAGGATCTTTATCCAGGGCAGACATTACGATGTTGTGCTTTCACCTTCCAAGGTCAAATTGAAAGAAGAAGGAAGGGATATTCTGGAGGCAGATGAAGCTGCCGTTTTTCGGCACTTTCTCTACTCGGAGAGTGAAGTCTCTTTTGAAGTCAAAACTCTTGAGGAGACAGAAATAAAAATTCATTTCCTTTCAAAAGGGAAGTATCAGCTTGAGGTGAACAATCAACCTTCAGAGGTCTTCGAGGGCAAATCGATCAAGGTGACTGTGCCTGAGGGGGAACACACTGTCCTCGTTCTTCTTCTGGAGAAAGAAAATTAAATCGACTCCGCCTCTATCTACGAGGGGATGAACATGAAAAATTATACAGGGACAATAAGGTCCACTTCATTTGTCAACAAGACCTGCCTGATTTCAGGAGCAGCATCGGGAATTGGTTTGGCAGTCACTCGATGCATGGCTCACGCTGGAGCCGATGTCGCGTTGATAGACATCGATGAAAAAGGCGGAAGACAGGCGGAAGAAGATCTCCAGGCGCTCCGGGTCAAATCGAAATTCTACCCCTGCGATGTCGGCCAAAGTTCTGACTGCCGGAAGACAGTCTCAGCCGTGCTGAAGGATTTTGAAAAAATAGATATTCTGGTGAACAATGCTGGGATTATCCTTAGAAAAGACATCGTCGAGTTGAGAGAGGACGAGTGGGATAGAGTGATGAATACAAACTTGAAGTCCGTCTATCTGCTCTCACATTATACCGTTCCTCATATGATCGAGCAGGGTGGGGGAAGCATCATCAATATCGGATCCGGCTGGGGCCTCAAAGGAGGACCGAAGTCTGCGGTTTACTGTGCGGCAAAAGGAGGCGTCGTCAATCTGACACGTGCCATGGCTATAGACCATGGAAGGCATAACATACGGGTCAACTGCGTGTGCCCCGGAGACGTCGAAACCAAACTCCTCCGGGAAGAGGCAGGGCAGCTCCATATTGATTTTAAGGCGCTGATCAAAGAAGCAGCCAGAAGACCTCTTCCAAGGATCGGCAGTCCAGACGATGTGGCCGATGCCGTACTCTTTCTTGCCAGCGAGATGTCCAGTTGGGTCACGGGCAGCGTTTTGGTGGTAGATGGAGGGGGATTAGCATAAACATAATCTCGGATTGTAACGGGCAAATCCTCATGACGGATGCGCCAGAAAGGAGGATTTCATGAAAATTTTTGTTTCCAGGATGGCTTTTTGTCTTCTCTTTATTTTTTTCCTGTTTCAAGGTCATGGTCTTGGAGCAGGGGAGAGAAAAGATGCAGATCAGGATAAATATTCGATCGAAAACCTTCCATTAGGTGCCATGAAATTCAGATCCATCGGACCCGCTCTGACTTCAGGAAGGATATCTGATTTTGCCGTAAATCCCCAGAAGAGAAGTGAGTATTATGTTGCCACCTCTTCCGGAGGTGTTTGGAAGACCACAAATGCAGGAACGACCTTCGAGCCGCTTTTTGACAGTCAAGAATCCTACTCCATCGGATGTATCACGCTCGATTCCCATAATCCCAATGTCATCTGGGTAGGGACTGGAGAAAACAACAATCAGCGCAGCGTTGGCTATGGGGAAGGAGTGTATAAATCTATAGATGGCGGAAAAACCTGGGAAAACGTGGGGCTCGAATCCTCAGAGCATATCGGTATGATCGTCATCGATCCCAGAGATTCAGATGTGGTCTATGTAGCAGCTTATGGGCCTCTGTGGAGTCCAGGAGGAGAAAGAGGTCTTTACAAATCGATAAACGGAGGCAAGTCGTGGGATGCTGTGCTGACCATTAGTGAACATACGGGCATCAGCGAGGTCCATCTTGACCCCAGAAATCCTGATGTCATCTATGCGGTCGCTCATCAAAGGCGGAGACATGTGTTTACCTTGATCGACGGCGGGCCCGAATCAGGTATTTACAAATCCTCAGATGCAGGAAAGACTTGGGAGGAAATAAACAAAGGTTTACCTGGCGGAGATCTTGGTAGGATTGGGTTAGCCATATCTCCGGCTGATCCGGAATTCATGTATGCAATTGTCGAAGCTCAAAGAGGCAAGGGAGGTTTTTACAGAAGCACGAATAGAGGAGCCTCTTGGGAACGGAGAAGCAGCTACACCTCCAGGGGAAACTATTATCAAGAACTGTTTTGCGACCCGGAAGATCCGCAGCGCGTCTATTCTATGAATGTCTATCTCCAGGTTACAGATGACGGAGGAATATCCTGGCGGAATCTGGGCGAGCGGAGCAAGCACGTGGACAATCACGCCATGTGGATCGATCCCCATGATACGGATTACTATCTTGTGGGATGCGATGGAGGGATCTATGAATCCTTTGACAGGGGAAAAACATGGAATTATATGCCGAATCTGCCGGTCACACAGTTTTATAAAGTCGCGGTGGACACTGCCGAGCCCTTCTATAATGTCTACGGCGGGACCCAGGATAACTCCAGCATAGGAGGGCCCTCACGCACGACCAGTTCACATGGTATTGTCAATTCTGATTGGTATATCACTCATGGCGGGGATGGTTTCGAGTCTCAGATCGATCCCGAGGACCCGAATATCGTGTATTCTCAATCTCAGTATGGAAATCTGGTGCGTTTTGACAAAAAAAGCGGAGAGAGGCTCGGAATACAGCCCAAGGAAAGAAAGGGTGAAAAATCGTACCGTTGGAATTGGGACGCTCCGCTGCTGATCAGCCCTCACTCCCACACCAGACTCTATTTTGCCGCTAACAAGCTCTTCCGCAGCGATGACAGAGGAGGAAGCTGGGAGGTGATAAGTGAAGATCTGACGCGGCAGATTGACCGCAACAAGCTTAAGGTCATGGGCCGAATATGGCCGATGGATGCAGTGGCTAAAAATGCATCCACATCTCCCTATGGAACAATCGTTGCCCTGGATGAGTCTCCAGTCCAAGAGGACCTTCTGGTAGTGGGGTCTGATGACGGGTTGATCCAGGTCACAGAGGACGGAGGAAAAACCTGGCGGAAGATAGAAAAATTTCCTGGTGTGCCTGAGGGGACATATGTCAATGAAGTGCTGGCGTCTCAGCATGATAAAAATACAATGTATGCGGCTTTTAACGACCACAAAAACGGCGACTTCAAGCCCTATTTGCTCAAGAGCACAGATGCCGGAAAAACTTGGGTATCGATTTCTTCCAATCTGCCCGAGAGAGGATCGGTTTACGCTTTGGCTGAAGATCATATCGAAAGGAACCTGCTCTTTTGTGGAACAGAGTTTGGCGTGTTTGTTACTCTGGATGGGGGGAAAGGCTGGAAACAACTCAAAGCCGGTCTTCCCACTATCGCTGTTCGGGATATAGCGGTCCAGAAGAGGGAAAACGATCTCGTGCTGGCGACTTTTGGACGTGGATTTTACATCCTCGATGATTACACTCCTCTCCGGTTTCTCAATTCAGGTACTTTGGATCAGGATACTTTTATATTCCCAATAAAAAAAGCTTGGATGTTTGAGGAGTATGGCCGCTTGGGTGGCGGAAATAAGGGATCTCAGGGAGAGATGTATTTTACAGCCGAAAATCCTCCTTTCGGGGCAACCATCACCTATTATTTGAAAGAAGATATTCAAACACTCAAGGAGAAACGGGAGCAGGAAGAAAAAAAAGCGATCAAAAATAACCAACCGGTTTATTATCCTTCCTATGAGCAAATGAAGGCAGAACAGGAAGAAGAGATTCCCTTCTTAGTTTTTACTATTTTAGACGAAGAGGGATATGTGGTGCGGCGGCTGAGGGAGAAACCAAAAGCCGGCATGCATAGAATGACCTGGGATCTCAGATATCCTGGCGCGGGTCCAACTTCCACAAGAGATGTCATCCCAGCCTCGAGCGGTCCCTCAAGCACTTTCGTTCTTCCAGGAAAGTATACAATTTATTTGTCCAAAAATGTCAATGGAAAGGAAACAAAACTGACAGAGCCGGTGGGTTTCGATGTAGAGACTCTCGGCCTGGCGACTCTCCCTGCTGAAGATCGGGCCGAATTGGTGGCCTTCCAGAAAGAAGTGAGGGAGTTAAACAGAGCGGTCCTTGCAGCTTCAGACATTGTTAGGGAACTCAATGATAAAATCCAGCATTTCAAGGTAGCTCTGAAGAGTATCACTACACAAGAAGCAGGGCTTCGTGCAGATATCCAAACCGTGGAACAAAAGGTGGCTGACATCCAAAGAAAGCTGTTCGGAGACAGCATCATGAGGCGAATAGACAGGGACGCTGAACCAGGTCTGTATTCACGGATCAGAAGGATCATTTATGATCAGAGGCGCTCCACATCTGCCCCCACCCAGTCTCAAAGAGATGCCTACCAGATTGTGGCAGAAGAATTCCCTCCTGTTCTTGCGTCCTTGAAGAAAATCGTTGAGGAAGATATCAAGAAGATCGAGGATAAGCTCGAAGAAATAGGAGCTCCCTATACACCCGGGCGTCTTCCTGAGTGGAAGCGAAAATGAAAAGACTTGACTTTCTCGCGGATATGATGGAAAAAATAACCTGTCTAAAGGATGGAGGATCATCCGAAAGCTGAGGGATTTACGCTACAGGCTTATAAAATGGACATAAAGGAGTGAATATGAATATCTACATCGTCATCATCCTTTGTTATCTGGCGGCTTTGACCATCATGAACTTTTGGAGATCGAGCCGGGTCAAGACTAAAGATGATATGATGGTTGCGGGACGCCAAATCTCCGTGACAAAGATGGTGTTCACGTTGATCTGCACATGGATCGGGAGCGGCACCTTCATTGCCGGAGCCGAATTTGCGGCAAAGGCTGGATGGAGTTCGCTCTGGTTTCCTGCAGGCGCCTGGGTGGGTATCATCATAATCTATTTTCTTGCAGCAAAAATTAGGACATTCGGCCAGTATACTGTAGGAGATATCCTGGAAGTCAGGTATGGCCCGATCGCACGGGTGGTTGGAGCTATTGCCATCCTTATCAGCTTTACCGTTATCGTGAGCTACCAGTTCAAAGCGGGAGGGTATATCCTAAACGCAATATCAGAAGGAGCCATTTCTGAAGATCAGGGGATGTTCATGTCCTTTGTTTTTGTGACGCTGTTTTTAGCAGTCGGAGGAATGGTTGCCGTGGCCAATACCGACCTTCCCAATGGAATCATCATCCTGACATCCACAATTCTTGCCACCCCGCTTACCATGATCGCAGCAGGAGGATGGGAAAAGATCAAAACTATCCTTCCCGAATCTCACTTCCAGGTCATCAGTCAGGAATTCGGAGCAAATCCATACCTGAAAATTCCAGCCATTGGTCTCTCCACACTGATGCTCCTTCTCGGTGTCCAGAGCATGTATCAGAAATTCTACAGTGCTCGCAATCCCCACGAAGCCAAAAAAGCGGCGGGCATCTGGGTTGTGGGAACCATCATCGTCGAAGGTGTAGCCATTGTTATCGCCATTTATGCTGCAGCCTATTTTTGGCCGGAGCTTCAAGCCGGCACCATGGATCATGCGGCAGTGATCATTCAGGCAGCAAAGAGAATGATCTGGCTTCCTGTAGGGGTCTTATTGTTAGGTGCCGCTACTGCAGTCGTGATTTCTACGGGCATGAATTATCTCTTATCTCCTACCACTACCATGCTGCACGATATTTACCTGAGGTTCAGTAAAAAGGACAAATCTCAAGTGAATCTGGTGTGGCCGCAGAGAATTCTGATTATCCTTTTGGGAGTTGTGGCTTTCTATTTAAGCTGGAGAATGGTCTCTGTTCTCGAGCAGGCCTATTTCGCCTACACTCTGTATGGAGTGGTTATCACTCCGGCTTTGCTTGCAGCCTTGATCTGGAAAAGAGCCACAAAGACCGCAGGGATCGTGTCGATTGTCCTTGGCACAATCGTTACGCTGTCATTAAAACTTGCAGGAACTTTCTGGCCCTCTATTATGAAACCCGTGGGGGATCCCAATGCAGATCCTTTCGGGATTCCCATCATCTATTGGGGGCTCGGCGTGTCTATCCTCAGCCTGGTATTGATTTCCTTATTCACCAAGCCTCCTTCTAAGGAAGTACTGGACATATTTTTCCGCAGAAAAGAGAAAAAAGAACGGTTCTAGATAAGGCGAACACGATTCGCTGGGGTGGCTCAAAAAAATAGAAGATCTAAGAGGATTTCGATGCGCATCCAATTTTTTAAGCTCATTGTCAGTCTTGTTATCTGTCAACTGGCGGGTTTGGCCGGCTCTCTTTTTACTGCGCCTGCAATTCCCAGCTGGTACGCTTCTCTCCAAAAACCTACCTTTACTCCCCCGAGTTGGCTGTTCTCGCCCGTCTGGATCTTTCTTTATATCCTCATGGGCGTTGCTCTCTATTTGATCTGGCAAGCTGGTTCTCAAAGAGAAGCGAAAACGGCCCTTGTTCTTTTTGCTCTACAGCTCATCCTGAACATATCGTGGTCGGTGATCTTTTTCGGTTTGAGATCTCCGATGTGGGCCTTCTTAGAAATCATTGTTCTGCTGTTGGCCATATTCCTGACCATTCTCAAATCTTTAAGAGTCTCGAAAACAGCCGGCTATCTGCTCCTGCCGTACTTGATTTGGGTCGGCTTTGCATCTGTCCTCAACTACTTCTTTTGGAGGCTCAATTGACCTGGCAGTAAAAAAGAGATCAATGGTCGTGATTGGGGATTCATCCTGGAAGGAGCCGAGGGGACTTTTTCATTTAGACTGAGCCGATGTGCATAAAACGATGCAAACAGCAAAATGTCATTTCCGACTCTTATCAGCCAGATAGGCTCTTTTGAGTGTGTCGCCTCTGACTCCTTGTCTCAAAGCCTCCAGGGCCAAAACTTCATCCGGCGGGATATTCCCCAGACAGACTTCGGGTCCAAAACGGATGATGAGCTCTTGCTGTTGGTTTTTAATCGGCGCTTCCCAGAGCAGTTGATTGGCATCGTCCACACCTGCAACGATGTTTTCCATCTCATCTTTTTTGATCCTCCCATCTGAATCGAATATCCCCACTCCCCGGCCTGCTTCACGAGCTTCAATGATCACCTTAAAAGCTCCATTTTGAAGATCCTCTTTGATCAGCTTGTGAACAAGTGCAATCGGAAGAGCCTCTTTGGGATCTTTCTTGCCGACTTCAGTGATCACCTTAAATCCTTTCTCCAATGCTTTATTTATGATTTTTATTCTCATAACAGGATCCAATTCTATCGTTCCATCGGAAATCTCAACGGCAGAAAAACCCAATTCTTTAGCTCTTTCCAAATATTTCTCCTCATCTCCTTTCCAGAGCGCGATCTCAAGAAAGGTGCCTCCAGGCATAACATCGATCTGTGCTGAAACTAGAGCGTCAATTTTTTCTCTTAAGACCTCCTTTTCATAGAAAGCCGATGTCCCGAATGTCAGCTTGAGGACATCGATGTATTCTCCCGAAGTCTGGATGAGGTCTGTTATTTGATTCAATCCCATCCCTTTATCGATCACCATCGTCAAGCCGGTCGTCCGGGGTTTCGAGGATCGGCCTTTGACTGGAATCTCGGTAACGCCTTCCCAAGCTTTGGTCATTTGCCTTACCTCCACCGCTTATTTAAGGATATTTTCCCAGCAGTCTCTAGGGTTGGACAACACAGTAGAGATCTCTAAATTTGAGCTTCGCTGTACAAGCGCATTGACTGCTGCCAGACGGTCCTTTGCCATCTCTATTTCATCCAGCCCTAATATGACGAGTTTATCGTACAGAATAACGGATTCTGCCAATTTTTGAGTGATGTTGTCAAAAAGTTTTTTTTGTGCTCTTTGCTTTTCCTGGATGGGATTGATGATGGATTTCTCGAACCCTCTCTCCATCCGGGGAAAGAAGATACGGACTGAAGAGGGATTTTCGATGATTTTCCGCTGAGCTTTATGTTCAGATAGATCGAGGGCAATCTTTTTCTGCCAGAGTTCCTGAGGCGCCGGCTTCTCCCCATCCAAAAGAAACCTCGGAAAATCATAGAGCAGGGTTCCATACCGGATGTTGTCAACTAAAGATCCCATCTGCCAAACGACATTGTCTTTATTGATCTGGAAGTGAACGGTTTCCGTCGAAAAGAGTTTTAATCCCTTCTCTATTCCTCTGAGAAGAAAAACGGTCTTGCCGCTTCCAGCTCCCCCGATGAACACGAAGAGACTGTCTGACTCCTCTTCATATAAGGCACAGGCATGAAAATTATACATCCTGTGTTTTTTTTCGAGCAAATAGAGCGCGTATCTATACAGAAATCCCTGATTGCCCCAGAGGGTATACCTCGGATCAGAAGCTCTTGCTTGCAATTTAAGAAAAGGCCCTCTAAAGAGGATGCGATGATTCTTCTTTTCATAAAAGGGTTCAGAAGGTTCGTCGGTAATTGAAATGTAACCGTCCAAGTCCGAGCTGAAAGGTATGCTTTCTACTGTTCTGAAATCAGTCAGGAGCGATTCGATCTTTGTCTCTAATGTCAGGTGTGGCAGAAGCTTTTCCCGGTTGGACTGAATTCCAATGGAAGCCTGGAGTATCTTAACTGCGGTTGTGAACATACAAACCCTGGAATGTCGATAGTCAAAATGATTTAAGAGAATTATCATACATGATAATCGATCAAAAAGCGACTGTCAAAAGGGACAGCAGGCAGGCAAGCATATCCAAGCAGGTCCCCGATTCATCCATTATTTAGTAGACGTGTGAAGAGCGCAGACGCCCAGAAAAAATTTTCGACAGACAACACGAGAAAACCCTGTATCTCTGAGAATCGAAGAAAATTCTTCAGGACCGTAAAAACGAGGGATGGTGAAAGAGAGATATCTGTAACCCGCTTTGGAACCCGAGAAAAGATAACCGACCGGTCGCACGGCCAATTTAACATAAGAATGAAAAATCTGTCTCAATGGTTTGAATGAGGGCTGGCTGGTTTCCAGGTTTAAAAAATGCCCGCCTGGTTTCAGTACCCTGAAAAATTCTTTGAGATAGAATTCCAGAACATTCATGCGTATGTTCAGATTCCGGGTGGCGAAAGATATGGTCACCAGATCGAAACATCCATCGGGAAAAGGGAGCGATCCAGCCTCGGCGATACCAAAAAAGATATTGGAACGGCGTCTTTTTTTCTTTGCTCTTTTCTTTGCTCTTGCCAGCATCGAGGCAGAAAAGTCGACAGCGAATATTTGGACCTCTTCGGCAGCACATCCTGAAAGACTATGGGCCATTTCTCCTGTGCCGCTGCAGACATCCAACCATAAGGTCCCACCAAGTCGAGAAGCCGTTTTGGCCGTTTTATGCCTCCAGAAAATATCCAGCCCGAAGGTCAATATATGGTTGATGACTTCATACCTGTGTGCAACATCTGCATAGATTTTCTGAACGCCCTTCCTGACTCTCATTTTTGTGCTTTCGGACGTGGGATTATATAAGATGTTCGCAGATCAGACAATAAAAAATATGTTCGAGATCACCGGAATAAGGATGCGCCCTTCGCTGATATTTTTTCTTAAGGGAATGAAATTTTTCTGATAGAATAATGAATTGATGTGGACGGGAGAAACGCAAAAAAAAGTATCACTTAAAGAAAGGAGATGAGATGAGAAACAGAGCTCTTATCGTTGGGATTTTACTGGCCATCGGGGTGTTCTTCTCGGCCGACCTTCATGAGGCACGGTATCAGGAAAAGGGGTATGATTTTGACATCCTCATAAAAAACGCCAAGGTCTTCGACGGCTCTTCGAATCCCGCAGTTAAGGCGGAAGTGGCAATAAAAGATGATACCATTCTGAAGGTGGGCAGATCCATAAAGGGAAGAGCAAGAAAGGTCATCGATGCCCGCTCGCTTTATCTGGCTCCAGGTTTTATCGACATGCACACGCATGTTGATCAGGGCATGTACTTCCCCGAGAACAGAGCCTGTCTGAATTATCTCAAACAAGGAGTTACCACTGTCATTGTCGGACAGTGTGGAAGAAGCGCCTGGCCAATTTTCGAAAAGGCCGAAGACCTTATCGAGAGATGGAAAAAAGACGGGATCGGCCCGAATGCAGCTCTTCTCGTGGGTCATGGTCAGGTACGAGAGGCAGTCATGGGGATGGAAAACAGAGAACCCACACCCGAAGAACTGGATGCGATGAGGGTTCTGGTAAAAGAGGCCATGGAGCAGGGAGCTCATGGCCTTTCTACTGGCTTGGAATATTTGCCAGGCCGGTATGGGGAAACCGAAGAGGTCATCGAGCTGGTGAAAGTCATCGCTCCTTATGAGGGTATTTACCATACTCATATGCGGAACGAAGGAGAGCGACTTCTCGAGGCCGTCGAGGAAGCGGTAAAGATATCCAGAGAATCGGGAGCTCGGGTGCATATTTCCCATTTCAAAGCGGTCGAAAAAAACAACTGGGGGCTTGTCAAGGAAGCCTGTGCCCTGATTGAAAAGGCCCGCGCAGACGGATTGAAAATCACTGCCGATCAGTATCCCTATAAATTTTCCAGCGGATATCCATACAGAAGTCTCATTCCCAGATCGGCGTGGCTCGGAGAGAACGAAGCGGGACGACTGGAAGCGGAGGACCTGGATGAAATTTTCGATCATCTTCGGGATGGCCATTTACTTAACCTCTACGCAAAAACCACTCCCTACATTCCCATCTCGGAACGTCACCAGCAGTTTTTGGATGAACTTCCCAGGAAAAGACTCGTGGAATTGGTGAGGGGACAGCTCATCAGCACAGGAGATTTTCAGGGTCCAGCGAACACGAGAGAAAGAGTTCTTTTTGTGGAGAGGATGGAGAATCCAGAAGAAGCGGCAAAGATTCGCAGTGGAGTGGAGCAGTATATCGAGTCCATGGCAGGAGCAGAGAATATCATTATAGGCATTTGTGTCGACAAGAAATTAGAGGGGATGTCCCTAAAACAAATTGCCGATTTGAAGGGGCAGTCGGTTGCAGACACAGCCATCCAGCTCGAATTGATGGGGGCGAGATCCGTTCCTCTCAGGATGTCCGAGGAGGATGTGGAGTTCATCATGAAAAAAGACTATGTAGCCACGGGAAGCGACGGAACGGCTCCCTTCTATGGCATCGGACTGACTCATATTCGTTCCTACTCCACTTTTCTCCATAAGATCAAAAAATATGGACAGGAGAGAAAATCTGTGCCCGTTCCTCATATCATCCGTTCTCAAACCTCTCTTTCAGCAGATATCATGAATTGGAAGGATAGAGGCTGGATCAAGGAAGGATATAAGGCTGACGTTGTTGTTTTCGACCTGGACAAGATAAAGATAAAAACTTCCATTTCCAATCCCCATCAATACAGCGAAGGAGTCAAGTACCTTCTTATAAACGGTAAAATTGTGCTCGGCAACGGAAGATACACGGGCATGCTTCCAGGAAAAGTCCTTAAACTAAAAGGAAGGTAATTCGGCCTTTTTATGGGGCACTTTGAGGTTATAAGACCGAAGAATATCGTTTCGCTGGCAATATTGGACGTTCATTTCAAGCGTTTGTCAGAATGCACCGGGCGGTTTTTCGTTCTGAGCGGGGAACTTTTAGATAAAGAGTAAATCATTAAAGTGAGGATTCCGAGTACAGCCAGAAAAATGAAGGGGGAACTTATGCCGAATTTATCGGAAAGAAATCCTGATAACAGCACAATGAGAGCACCTGTGAGCATCTGAATATTTGCCACGAGGCTGAATGCGACGACATGATCCCTCTCCGGAATTTTATTGGCCACGAAGGATTGGAAGGCAGGGAAAACGAGGAAGAGGAAGGCTCCGTAAAGGAAAAGGCCTATAACGGCAATCCCCGGAACGGAAGACGAACCCAAGAGAATGAGGAATAAAGTTGAGCAGGTTAAACTCATGACAGATGCGTTCTTGCGGCCGATGCGTCTGAACAGATAGCCGTACATATAGGTCATCACTGTCCCGATCCCTATCCAGGAAGCCAGGAAAATTCCCGTATTTCCTAGAGGCACTTTGAATTTATGGTTAAACAGGGAAGGCGCATAATAGACGGTCGTTCCCCAACAGGCCCCTCCGAAAACAAAGCCAAGGACATAAATTTTGATATCCTTGAGAGTCCTTATCCAGGAGGCGAAATCCGGACTGATGGGATTTTTCGTTTTTAGAGAGATATTACGGACGGCAAGAAAGCTGAACAGCCCGAGAATCAAGCTGGCCGCTGCACAGGCGTATAAGGGGATTTTCCAGCCAAAGTTTTGGGCGAGAAAGCCAGACAAAATAAAGGCGGTAAATACCCCAAGGTTTCCTGAGCCGCTTTGAATACCCATGGCAAAGTCGAGACCTTGGTCGGGATGGGCTCTTGATACTGTAGCTATGCCGACGGGGTGGTAAAGGCTTATGGACATTCGCATCAAAAGGTAGAAGAAAAGCATGGATACGAAGCTTTCTGTTAGGGTGATCATAAAAAGTGTTAAGGATATTCCCGCTACGCTGATCAGAAGCATATGCCTGTATTCGAACTTGTGGGCATGATGAGCAATAACGATTTGGAACAAGAGTGTAACGAGGAGGCCGAGGTTGGACATGATGCCGATATCAGAATAATTTTTGATGATGAATTGCTGGCTGAAGAGAAGCGGAAAAATCATCGGAACAGTTACGGCAGTGGCATCATTCAAGGCGTGGAAGAGGGAGGCGGAAACCAGGATCTTTTTTTTCATTTTTGGCAAGGAGAGGGATTTATACTAAAGAGTCTCTCCATTGTCAATTTGACGGTCAGCTCTGCTTCTGTAGACTTTTTAACCTGCGAGCTTGATCTCAGAAGAAGTCATAACAGGAATGAGGATTTTCAATTTTGAGTTGCGTGCAGGGACAAATTCGGTTAATGTAGGGAGAAGTCGGGAACGAACAGGAGGAAGCATGAAACAAAGAATATCGAGAAGAGATTTGTTCAAGGCAGGCTTCGGTGCAGGAGCTCTGGCCATGCTGGGTGGTGGAACCAGACTGCTCGGAAGAAACCAGACCTCTGGAAAGATGATTGCCATAGCCAGCGGAAATGGGCAGAGAGCGGTGGACAAAGCTGTGGAGTTGATGCAGCAGGGAAAAGATCCACTGGATGCAGCGATTGCTGGAGTCAATGTAGTGGAAAGCGATCCAAACGATATGTCTGTGGGTTATGGAGGCATTCCTAACGAAGAAGGCATAGTTGAGCTCGATGCGTCTGTTATGCATGGGCCCACCCATAATGCAGGAGCCGTAGCAAGCTTGAGGAATATCAAGAATCCATCCAGGGTGGCTAAGCTCGTGATGGAAAGAACCGATCATGCTCTTTTGGTAGGGGAGGGGGCTTTGAAATTCGCTCGAGCCCATGGATTCAAAGAAGAGGCACTTCTTACAGATAGGGCTAGAGAAATATGGCTCAAGTGGAAAGAAGCTCTATCAGATAGGGATAACTGGTTTCCACCGAAATCAGAGGAGCTTGATGAACAAATCCGGGACATCGTTACATACCAGGGCACCATCAACTGTTGCGCCTTGGATGCCAGGGGAGACCTTGCAGGGGTAACCACCACGAGCGGCCTCAGTTTCAAGATTCCGGGACGAGTAGGAGATTCCCCAATTATAGGTGCGGGTCTTTATGTGGATAACGATGTCGGAGCAGCCGGCTCCACAGGAAGAGGAGAAGCGAACATCCTAACCTGTGGGAGCAATATGGTCGTTGAATTCATGAGAGATGGATTCTCTCCGGAAGAGGCCTGTTTGAAAGCCCTGGAGAGAATCGCGCAAAAATCGAAATTACAGCCTTATCTTGTGGATGAAGAGGACAGGCCGCGGTTCGGCCTAAGTTTTTATGCAGTGAATAAGAAGGGAGCATACGCGTGTGCCAGGATGTGGAGCGGAGGAAGGTTTGTGGTCAACGATGGGGTAACGAGTCGGTTCGAGGAACCAGCTTATCTGTTTAAAAGAGAGAGAAGAAGGTAGAAAAATCCTCGCATATATCGTTGCCTGAATTTTTCATTGGCCTGAGCCTTTCCGCTACTGTTCTTCTAGGACGATGGCAGGATATCCTTCGGTCATCAACTTTTTGGCGATGTCCCTTGCGGAATCTATGGTTTTCGCCTTGATTCTTACTCTGTAGTAGGTTTGGCTGGCCGTATTGAATCGAGAGATGTAGACATTCTTGTATTTCTTTTGAAGCTTTTCTTTGAGCCCTAGAGCATTTTTTTTCTGGATGAAAGCCCCTGCCTGGACGGAGAATTTTTGAGATGACCTTTTTGGCGAGTAGGCTTCCAGTATGTCGATTTTGACAGGCACAACACCAGGGCCGATCATATCCAGCGCCTTGGCCGCTGCATAGGAGAGATCGATGATCCTTCCCTCGACAAAGGGACCTCGGTCGTTGATCCGGACTGTTACAGACTTGCCGTTGTTCAAGTTTGTGACCATGACATAAGTTCCGAAAGGCAGATTCCTGTGAGCAGCGGTAAGGTCGTACATATCGTATACTTCTTTGCTGGATGTGGTTTTCCCGTGAAAGTCGTGGCCGTACCAGGAAGCCATCCCTGTCTGGACAGGCTCAGGAGGGGGGAGGGCAATCCGGGCGCAGGAAGAAAAGGAAATCATCGAGATAATGAGAATGAAGGAGATCGCTGTTCCCGAATGCTTTGATCTGCTTCTTTTCTCCATTTCAAATTTTTCGATCTTTCTTCAATATGCCCATATCTCAGCCGCTGGTCAATAGTGGCGGTCAAAGAAATTTAATCAGGTTTTCTTTAAGATAAGAGAATGCCTTATCCGGAGAAGAACGGTAAGCGAAGATATGGAGATCTTCAGGATCGATGGTCCCATGTTTCAATAATGATTCAAAACAGATAATTTCTTCCCAATATTCCTTTCCATACAAAAGAATAACGATATGGTTTTTCTGAATTTTGCCTGTCTGAGCCAAGGTCAGCACTTCAAAAAGCTCATCCAGCGTCCCGAATCCTCCAGGGAATGCCACGATAGCTTTTGCTCGGTTCACAAGCCAAAATTTCCGCATAAAAAAGTAATGGAAAATGAAAGAAAGTTCGGGGGAGATGTATGGATTGGCCTTTTGTTCTTCTGGGATAGAGATATTCATTCCAATGGATTTTCCTCCAGCTCGGGCAGCCCCGCGGTTCGCGGCTTCCATCAATCCCGGTCCTCCGCCTGTGCAGATGACAAAATTCTTGCCTTTGGGTTCGAGCTGTATCGCCCATTCAGCCAAATGATAGGCTAATTCCTCGGCTTCCCAGTAGTATTTGCTGAGCAAAGAATCCTTATTATCGGGCTCTGCCTTGGTAGAGCCGAAAAAAATCACAGTATTGTTGACCTTGGATTGATTCAGTCTGGCGAGGGGCTCGAGATATTCGCTCAAAATCCGGATTGTCCGGGCATCTGGCGAACTTAAGAATTCCAGATTTTTATAGGCCTTTTCAGGGTGAGCGTTTTTTTTCATCTTTGCCTCTTTCAAGGAAATCTGTTTGAAAATTCGGCTGTCTCTCGGACAGATAAGAACTCATTACATGTGCTGAATAGCAAGGTAAAAGTATAAGGAAAAAAAGCTGCAATGTCCAAATTATACTGGATTATGTGATGAGCATAAATAAATCTTTTGTTTGAACTTTTATTTTTGTTGTATTATCCTTCCTTCTTTGAAGAGATTGATTAAAAAAGAGAGTGGAAGAACTGCAAACAATGTCTATGGGGCTGGAGAATCTCGTCTCGAAAGAATATCCAGGCCGTATCATCATTCTGGGACAGGATAGAGATGGTCGAAATGCGGTTGTCATTTATGCGATAACCGGAAGATCCCCATCCAGCCAAGCCAGGAAATTGGAGCACAGCCAAGATACGATTTGGGTCAAGCCAACAGATAAAAAACTTTTGGAGAGGGGAAATATTGACCTGCTCATCTATCCGTGTGTTTTTTGTCTGTCGCAAGGAATAGCTGTCAGCAACGGCAAACAGACCGTAGATGTCATGGCCTGTCTCGGCCAGGGGGAAAGCGCAGCGGAAATTCTTGCTTTTGCCCTGAAAAATTGGGACTTTGAGCCTGATGCGCCCGCATATACTCCCAGGATAAGTGGATGCCTGCTTCCAAACAGAAAAGCGGCTTTGAGCCTAATAAGAAGAGGTCCGGATGGAGAGGTTCTGAGGAACGTTTACGAATTTCCCCTGTTTGCAGGAAAAGGGAAAATGATTATGACTTACAGAGGGGGGAATCTCGATCCTCTTCCAACTTTTTCGGGAGAGCCCCTCGATTTGGAAATCACCGGCTCCTCGCCTCAAAAAGTTGCCGAAGGTATCTACGAAGCTCTGAAACCGGAGAACAGACAGAAGGACTTCAGGGTTGCTGTGGCCTGTGTTTTTTCTTCAGATATGTCATCAAAAAAATTTCGTGTTCATATCATCAACAGATTCAAAGAGAGGAAAGGAGAAAATGAAAACCTTCGATAAAACCACACGTCTGCAGTACCGAGAAAAAGTGGAAGAAGATTTTCCAGACAGGCTGCAATGGGGAAGTCTCGAGTTCAAGAAAAAACTTTCCATGCGATATGGCGAAAATCCCGGATATCCTGCGGCTTTTTATCAGGAATCTGGCGCTTCGGGTCCCAATATGTCCTCATTGGAACTCCTCCAGGAGGGGACGAAGGGATTGAGCTATATAAATATCGGCGACATGGATCTGGGCCTGCGTTTGGTGAAAAAGCTCTCCAGTATCTATAAGAATCGCTCCATATGCGTCCTTATCAAACACGAAATGCCGAGCGGAGTGGCAATGGGAGACAAGCCGGTAAAAGTTTTCGAGAGAGCATGGGGATGCGATCCTCTATCGAATTTTGGAAGTGTGGATGTGTTTAACTGTCCAGTCGATGAACCGACGGCAGAATTGATTGTGGAAAAGGGAAGGAATGTCGAAGTGATCTTCGCTCCTGGATATACTCCTGAAGCTCTGGAGGTCTTGACAACCCGGAAGCCTTTACGAGTCGTCAAAATCGGAGCAGCCGTCGATGACCCCTCAGTTGATAATGGATTGGAGTTCAAAAGAGTCGCAGGGGGATTGCTGGTGCAAAAACGTTTCGATTCCAAAATCGTGTCTCCTGAATCGGTGGATGTGGTTTCTCAAAGAAAACCCTCCCGAGAGGAAGTGGAAGCAGCCATCTTCTGCTGGAACGTGGTCTGCTTCACCAGATCCAATGCAATTGTTATCGGGAAAAAAGACAAAGTCCATGGAATAGGATCAGGACAAAGAAGCCGGATCGATGCGGCAGAAGATGCTGTCCGGTTTTCAAAACGAGGCTATGGTTCAGAAGGATGTGTAATGGCATCGGATGCGTTCATGCCTTTTACAGATGTGGTCGAACTTGCCGCCAGGAGTGGAATCACGGCCGTTATTTATCCTCTTGGTTCGCTTAGAGACCAGGAGGTAATCGAACGAGCTGACGAGCTTGGGCTGGCAATGATCATCACGAAAGAACAAGGAAAAACAGACAGCGAAAGGGGTTTTTTACATCGATAACGAAGGAGTGCCTTTTGAGTCGAAGGAAGATTCGATGAAAACGCGGATTCCGCTTGACTAAAAGACCGGGTGGAATATAATAAAAGACTTTTATTCTATCTTTAATAATTTTGGTATCAGGGATCATAGATCCGCAGATACCAGCAGGAGGAACTTATGAAAGAAGTTACAGTGGAAGAGTTGTTGGCAAAAGCTGAACAACCCTCCAAGGATGCCATGCGTTTACATCCCTTTTATAGGGGAAAAATCGAGGTTATTCCTAAGTGCCGGATAAGAGATTTTGAAGATTTCGCTATATGGTACACGCCCGGAGTTGCAGCACCCTGTAAGGATATTCAGAGACACATAGATAGAGCCTATGATATGACCAACAAGTGGAATTTCGTGGCCGTAGTATCTGATGGATCGCGTGTTCTTGGACTCGGGAACATCGGACCGGAAGCAGGGTTGCCGGTCATGGAAGGGAAGGCCCTTTTATACAAATATCTGGGTGGAGTGGATGCTTTTCCTATATGTCTCGATACCCAAAATCCAGAAGAGATTATTCAGGCAGTGAAATGGCTTCAGCCGACTTTTGGAGGGATCAACCTGGAGGACATTGCCCATCCTAAATGTTTTCATATTCTGGATACGCTGAGAAGAGAAATGGAAATCCCCGTATGGCACGATGATCAGCAAGGGACAGCTTGCGTGACGGTTGCGGGCCTTTTGAATGCTGTCAAGATCGTCAATAAAAAGATGGAAGACATAAAGGTAGCGTTGATCGGTGCCGGTGCTGCCAATATTGCCATTGCCCGGCTGATCATTATCGCTGGGGTTAAGCCCGAGAACATCATTGCTGTGGATTCCAGGGGGATTCTGCACAAAAACAGAGGGGACAGAGAGATGCTTAAGACAAAATACAAGGAAAAATGGCATCTCTGCGAGATCACAAACCCAGATGGAGTCCACGGAGATATCAAAGAGGCGATGGAGGGAGCCGATGTCGTCATCTCCGCCTCAAAACCTGGGCCAGGCGTCATAAAAAAAGAGTGGGTAGAGACCATGGCAGAGGATGCTATCGTGTTTGCGGAAGCCAATCCCATCCCTGAGATTTGGCCGTGGGAAGCCAAGGAAGCTGGTGCGAGAATCGTGGCAACAGGACGGTCAGATTTTCCGAATCAGGTGAATAACTCGCTCGGATTTCCAGGAATTTTTAGAGGTGCACTGGACATACTGGCAAGCAAAATTACGGATGAGATGTGTATAGAGGCTGCAAAAGAGCTGGCAAAGGTTGCAGAAGATCATGGTATCCATGAGGACTACATCATTCCCACTATGGATGAATGGGAAGTGTTCCCAAGGGAAGCCGTTGCAGTCGGCAGCAAGGGCATTCAACAGGGAGTAGCAGGCGTCAAGAAGTCGGCCGAAGAAAGATTCGACATAGCAGAACGCATCATCAAAAAGGCCAGAGAAGAAGTTCAGCTTTTAATGAAAGAAGGTTTCATCGAAGATCCCGACGCTGAAAAATAACCTGGATCGTTTATAAATCATCCAAACATACCTGAATTCTTCAGATACGCGCTTTAAACAGCGGGGCACCGAAATCAAAAAAAGTTGTCCTTTATCATAGGATTCTTCTTCTTTGTGCGGGGTTGACTTTCAAGGTCATTTTTACCATCAAAAAAAAGATTAGCAAAAAACTTGACAAAAGTATACTCAAGTTTTATATTATAGTTGTACTAAATTTTAATGTTTTATCTCAATAGGAGGAAATAAATGGCAAAGATCATAGGCATTGACCTTGGAACGACCAATTCGGTTGTCGCTACTACCGAAGGTGATAAACCGGTCATCATCCCAAATGAGGAGGGAGGACGAACCACTCCTTCAGTCGTAGCCTTCACTGAAAAAGGAGAACGCCTGGTAGGTCAAGTGGCAAAAAGGCAGAGAATCACCAATCCAGAAAACACCATATATTCCATCAAACGATTCATGGGAAGAAGACACAGCGAGGTTCCTGAGGAAATCAATCAGGTCCCTTTTAAGGTGAGTAAAGATTCAAAAGGGAATGCTGTTCTCGAGGCATTAGGAAAAAAATACGCGCCGCCTGAAATTTCAGCGATCATCTTGCAGAAATTGAAAAAAGCTGCTGAAGATTATCTGGGTGAAAAAGTAGAGAAGGCCGTTATTACAGTCCCCGCATATTTCAATGACAGCCAGAGAAAAGCCACCAAGGATTCTGGAACAATTGCAGGTTTGGATGTGGTAAGAATCATTAATGAGCCCACCGCAGCTGCACTTGCCTATGGAATGGACAAAAAAAAGGATCAGACCATAGCTGTCTATGACTTCGGCGGCGGAACGTTCGATATATCCATACTGGAAGTTGGTGAAGGAGTTGTAGAAGTGAAATCCACCAATGGTGATACCCATCTTGGTGGAGACGATATTGACCAGAGAGTACAAGACTGGCTGGTGGCCGAATTCAAGAAAGAATCAGGAATCGATCTTACAAAGGATAAGATGGCCCTTCAGCGTCTAAAGGAAGCAGCAGAAAAGGCAAAAATGGAACTCTCCTCTACCATGGAAACAGAGATCAACCTTCCCTTTATCACGGCCGACGCATCTGGACCCAAACATCTATTGATGAAGCTTTCAAGGTCCAAATTAGAGCAGCTTATGGAGGACTTGATTGAAAGGACAAAAGAGCCATGCCAGCAGGCTTTGCAGGACGCCGGTCTGAAATCGGGAGATATCAACGAGGTGATCCTGGTAGGAGGTTCGACAAGGATACCTAAGGTTCAGGAGCTGGTGAAAAGTCTGTTCGGAAAAGAACCTCATAAAGGTGTGAATCCGGATGAAGTTGTGGCCGCAGGAGCTGCAATTCAGGGCGCTGTTCTTTCTGGAGATGTCAAAGACGTGCTTCTTTTGGATGTTACCCCCTTGACTCTTGGTATCGAGACTCTTGGAGGCGTGTTTACCAAGATGATTCCGCGTAACACCACCATTCCTACAAAAAAGACTGAAATATTTTCCACGGCATCAGATAATCAGCCCAGTGTTGAAATTCATGTTCTCCAGGGAGAAAGAGAAATGGCTTCCAATAACAGGTCCTTGGGCCGTTTCCATCTGGACGGAATTCCGCCCGCACCGAGAGGCGTTCCTAAAATAGAGGTAACGTTCGACATCGATGCGAACGGTATTCTTCATGTTTCCGCAAAGGACATGGGAACAGGCAAGCAGCAGGCTATCACCATCACCGGTCATTCTGGTCTTGATGAACAGGAAATCGATAGAATGGTCAAAGATGCAGAGGTCCATTCAGAGGAGGATAAAAAAAGAAGAGAATTGATAGATGTCAAAAATCAAGCGGACCAGATGGTCTACAATATGGAAAAGCTGCTCCGGGAAAATAAAGACAAGGTTCCGGCGGATGAGGCCAGCCGGATTCAGACAGAAATCGACAATACGAAAAAGGCGGCAGAGGGAGAAGATGTGGATGCCATAAAGCAGGCCATAGAAAAACTTTCTCAAGCCTCTCATAAGCTGTCGGAGATGATGTATCAACAGGCAACCCAACAACAGGCACAGCAGCAGGCCGCAGGTTCCCAGGAATATTCCGAAGGGCAAGCGCAGGCTCAAGAGCAGAAAACAGAAGCTGAATCTGAGGAAGAAGTGATCGATGCAGAAGTCGTGGACGAGGAGAAAAAGTGATCTAGCCCTCTGATAGGTTGAAAAAGGTCAGGGATGGCACGCGATTATTACCAGGTATTGGGAGTCGATAAAAAAGCTTCCGTAGCAGAGATAAAGAAGGCCTACAGGAAGCTAGCGAGAAAGTACCATCCCGACCTCAACCCAGGGGATAAAGCCGCAGAGGCCAAATTCAAGGAGATCCAAGAGGCTTATTCCGTATTGAGTGACTCGAAAAAACGGGCCCAATACGATCGATTCGGATATGTTGGGGAGGCCCCTCCCGAAGGTGCCCGTCAAAGAGCTTCGTCATCGGGTTTCGAGGGATTCGATTTTTCGAGCTATGGATCTTCTCCATTCCAGGATTTCTTTGAAAACATCTTCTCGACCCGGACTCGAGAACCACAACGCTCTATAAAAGGAGAGAACCTCCTTTATACCATGAACGTCGGCTTTCAGGATGCCATCAATGGAGTGAAAACCCGCATAAAACTCACTAGAATGGTGAGTTGTTCCGCATGTGGAGGGAGGGGTTATGTGCAGAGCAGCAGCCAGGGACCCTGTCCTACATGCGGTGGAAGCGGTCAGGCCTCGATGCAGAGGGGATTCATGAAATTTGCTACCACGTGTCCTACCTGTGGAGGAACAGGCAGGTCTCAAGGAGCAGAATGTCCCAGCTGCCATGGCTCCGGTCTGGTTCCCAAAACAGAACTCATAAATGTGCGCATTCCCGCAGGGGTCGATACGGGATCAAAGGTTCGAATTGCAGGAAAAGGAAATGCGGGAAGAAACGGAGGGCCGCCAGGAGACCTCTTCATCACCATCAAGGTGGATGCCCATCCCTTTTTTAAAAGGGAAGGAAAAAACATCTATGTAAAGCTGCCTATTACAGTCCCAGAGGCTACTCTTGGTTCAAAAATCGAAGTCCCAACATTGTACGGGAAGACAACTATAAAGATTCCTCCCGGCACCAAATCCGGGCAAAAGTTTCGTCTCAGAGAGAAGGGTGCTCCTGTTCCTGGAAAGAAACTCAGGGGAGACCAATTCGTAGAAGTCACCATCGTTCCTCCCTCTTTCCATGACGAAAAGATCAGGCAATTGATGAGGGAACTCCAGGAAATTTCGAGCGAGAATCCGAGAGAAAAATTGAGGATTCATTAAAATGAATAGAAATAAAGAGCCTAAGAAATTCTATCATATAAGCGCAGTTTCTCAGATGTACGACATCCATCCACAGACGTTAAGATTATATGAAAAAGAAGGTCTTCTGAAACCCTCCCGGAGTGAGGGAAACACCCGTCTCTACAGTGAAGAAGACTTGAAACAACTCGAATTCATTCTCAGCCTGACACGAGATCTTGGAGTCAACCTCGCTGGGGTAGAAGTTGCGATGAATATGAGAGAAAAATTGGAGCGAATCGAATCCGAAGTCAACGAATTTCTCGAATACATCAGACGAGAATTTTTCGAGGGACGTGAGGATGAATTCGAAGAACATAAGAAGGCGCTGATTCACATAACTCCTGCCAAAATCATCAAGATAGAGAGAATAGAGAAGGAAAAAGATGGGTCATAGTTTTAAAGACTCTCTTGATTCCAGGAATCTCGCGCATTATCTCAAACAAATAGCCAAGTTTCCTCAAATCAGCCAAAAAGAGGAAAAAGAACTGGGAAAGCTCATTCAAAAGGGAGATAAAAAGGCTCTCCGTAATCTGGTAGAATCCAATCTGAGATTTGTGGTTTCATATGTCAAAAAATACAAGGGAATGGGACTCAGTCTTTCTGACCTCATCAACGAAGGAAATCTGGGATTGATCGAAGCCGCAAAAAGATTTGATCCTGATAAAAATGTTAAGTTTATTTCTTATGCGGTATGGTGGATCAGGCAGGCTATTATTCACGCCCTAACAAAGTATTCGCGCATCTATCACATCCCTCAGAAGCTTTCCGATCAAATATCAGAGATGAAAAGGGTTAAGGCCCAACTGAAGAAAGAAATGGGCAGAGAACCCACCAGAGAAGAAACAGCAGAAATAATGAAACTGGATGTGGAAGACATTGAAGATCTGGAAATATTAGAAAGCAAAGATATCTCTCTCAGTGACAAATACTTTGATGATGATGTAGAGGTCGGTGACAGGATTAAAGACAGCCTTTCTCCTTCCGTTGAGCTTCAAATTGTAAAGAATTCTGTACAAGAAAATATCAGAGACATTCTCAATCAATTGGATGAAAAGGAAGCACTTGTGCTAAAATTAAGGTTCGGGATAGAGGACGAAGAACTTAAAAGCAAATATGGAATCGAGGATTTCAGCCCAAAAACACTCCAAGAAATAGGAAATACGCTCGATTTGACAAGAGAACGGATCAGACAAATCGAAAAAAAAGCCATGAGAAAATTGGCCCACTCCCACAAACTTCAACAGCTGAGAGGATATCTGAACTGATGGCAAACCAAACCTGCCCCCAATGCAATGACACAGGTTGGATTCTCAAGGAAACCGAGGGAAATCTGGTTGCCAGACGATGCAAATGCTACGAGGAAAAAAAGAGCGAGATACTTTTTGAACAGGCTGCCATTCCCAAAAGATACGCGAACTGCTCATTTAAAAATTTTGAGCCGGAACACCATGATTCTCTGCGTCATGCCTTAAAGATAGCCAAACAGTTCATAAAAAATTATCCTGTGCAGGATGTCGGCCTGCTGTTTATAGGTCCATGCGGGGTGGGTAAGACTCATCTGGCAGTGGCAACCATGAATGAGCTGATCTTACAGAAGAACGTTCCTTGCTATTTCTGTGATTTCAGGGAACTCATTAGAAGAATCCAGAACACATATTCGCCTGATTCGTCCTTGACTGAGTCGGATATCCTGGAACCTATCTTCAAGAAAGATGTCCTTGTTTTGGACGAACTCGGGGCTAAGCGTACGACGGCGTGGGTAGAGGAAACGATTTTTTACATCATTAACCATCGTTATAACAATAAAAAACTGACCATTCTAACCTCCAATTATCCGGACCATATCGATGATGAAGTGGATTCCAGAGAAGCTTATTTTAAAAAAGGCGAAGAAACGTTAGTGGACAGGATCGGAGTGCGTTTGAGATCCCGGCTGTATGAGATGTGCAAAATCGTGAGGATGGACGGCGACGATTACCGAAAAAAAATCAAGCAAGCCAGCTACCGTTTTTAATCCTATAGAAGAGCACCATAACGGTAAATTTCAACGGGATATTTCTCCTTGCCGATCCGATTCAATTTAGATTCTATATGAATTGCTATTCTATGCGATTTTTGCTAAATTATGTGAATCCTGCTCCTCGGTAGCTCAATCGGCAGAGCGGGTGGCTGTTAACCACTAGGTTGCAGGTTCGAGTCCTGCCCGAGGAGCCATCTTTTCTTCTCGCGATATCTTCGTATTCTGCTCCTGCAAAGTCTTCCTAATCGTTGTTTTGTCGTGCCTGAAGACTTTCCCGCTCTTCATTTTGATTGACTACGGGTCAGTTCCTTGATATTCTTTTTCCGGAGAAGGGAAAGGCAAAATAAAGAGAACTAGCCAAAATTTTGATTTTAAAAACACTTGATCTCGCCAGTCTTGGGAAAAATGCCGAAAAAAAGCACTTCAGCTTTGGGGGAAAGGAGGAAGAATGAAAATCAGGAAACTGCTTTCTCATTTTGTTTTGTTTTTTGCCATCACATTCGCAGTCAGTGCCATCGTAAACTTTCTCTGGAATCTGATTTTTCATGGGATGGCTTCTGTGAGTTGGGAAACTTCATTCCGCTTGGGCATTATTCTCGGAATTGTCTTAGCGTGGATGCAGGAGAGAAAGTGAGGATGTCTACAGTATGCCTTCAGGAAAATGAAAAGTACACTCATAAAGCCAGAAACATGCGATGAATGTCCTTTTTTCGAGCATGCTAGGTCTCCTTATGGAACTCATTACAGATGCAGGTATTACAACAAAAGTTCGTACTCACCCGAAGGCGGTAAATTTTCTTACTGCAGAGTAGACTGTATAATTGTAACTGAGAAAGCCTGAAAAATTCTGCGCATTTCATCACTTTAGGAGCAAAAAATGCAAAACCCAGAAAGAATTCTAGATGTCATTCATATCGGGGAATTCCCTATTTATGAAGTCGTGGAAGTCGACGAAGGAGGGAACATCGAATTGAGATATGTTCAAAATCCAGAGGATTCTATCACTCTAGTCCGAAGCGTGATCCCTAGACTGATAAGTGTTCTCGAAAATATAAAGATTTAAGCTCTTAGAAATTGTTCATCATTTTTTTCGGTTCGTTCATCCGTCCTGTGTCGCCTTTGACCTTTATGGAGTCGTCTGCAGAGAGTCCAACTGGTGATGGAGGGGATTTCGTAGGCGGGTAAGATCGTGGAATTAAGCCATAACCAGCAGACAGCAGTCACCCCGGGTTGTGAGAATTTTCTTGAGAATCATATTCACCTAGTGCACGGGAAGAAAGTCGGTCTGGTCACCAATCAAACCGGGGTAAACAGAAAAATGCAGAGTCTGATCGATCTGTTCTATAAAAATCCAGCCATCGATCTGGTGGCTCTTTACGGACCAGAGCATGGCGTCCGCGGCATCGGTCAGGCCGGAGAATACATCCCTTTTTACAGGGATGAAATAACCAGCCTTCCTGTTTTTAGCCTGTACGGTCAATCCATGAAATCTGATCCAGGAAAACTCGGAGATATCGATGCCCAGATGCGGAGTTTTGACATAACGGAATCAGGGAAACAGCTCGATCGTTCCATGCTCGAAGGCGTAGATGTGCTGGTGTTCGATGTCCAGAATGTCGGAACGAGGATATATACTTACGTGACTACGATGGCCTACTGTATGCAGGCGTGTGCCAAGTATGCCTTGAAATTTATTGTCTTGGATAGACCTAATCCCATAAACGGAAAAGACATGGAAGGACCCCTATTGGAATATCCCGAATTCAGCTCATTCGTGGGGATTTATCCAATCCCAGTCCGCCATGGTATGACAATCGGAGAGCTGGCCCTGCTATTCAATAAACGATTTCTCGCCAGAACTGCTGATCTGACGGTAATTCCTATGTTAGGTTGGAAAAGGGAGTTATGGTTTGATCAGATATCGCTTCCTTGGATTGCCCCTTCTCCGAACATGCCCACTCTGCAAACGGCAACCGTCTATCCAGGACAGGTTTTTCTGGAAGGAACCAATGTTTCGGAAGGAAGGGGGACCGAAAGACCTTTTGAGTTATTCGGAGCTCCCTGGATAGATGAAAATTCTCTTGAAAAAAATCTTTCCAAGCTTCACCTCCCCGGGGTGGAGTTCAGAGAGACGCGCTTCACACCTGCCTTCTCAAAATATAAAGGCGAGCTCTGCAGAGGCATCCAAATCGATGTTCGGGATAGAGAGGTGTTCAAACCGTTTGAGTCGGCCATTCATATCATCAAAACCATCCAGGACGCATATCCAGAAATGTTTCGTTTTCATGAAGATTATTTCGATAAGATCATGGGAACTGCAAGCGTACGTCATGACATAGAAAAAGGCGAAAAAATCGAAAAAATAACGAAAGGATATCGGTCTCGGCTTGACCAATTCGCCGGAATGAGAGAAGCTTACCTGCTGTACTGAACGCTCTGCTTCTTTTAAGGTGCAATCGAGGAAGTTGAAGCTATTTCATATCCCGGATTCGCACCTCGATATCTTTCCCGTCCTTAAGCAGCTTCACGAGTTCTTGGGGATCGGTATTCCCGTAATGGTATGGATAAAGAGTTTCAGGCTTAAATGCTTTGGCTGCGTCGGCCACCATATCTGGACTCATAGTGTAAGGGAGATTCATCGGCAGAAAGGCCACATCGATATTTTGCAGCGCCATCATCTCGGGAGTGTTTTCCGTATCTCCCGCGATATAGACCCTCTTGCCACCGAAAGTCAACGCGTATCCGTTTCATGAAGCTTTCGCTCGAATATCCTGGCCTGCGGATCTCAGACTGTCAAAATCTCGTGGGCCTGGATCACTTTCTCTTTGACTTTTAATCCGAAAGGACACGCACCGTCACAGTATCCGGTACACTGCGAACACCCCAGAGGTTTTACTTCATTTGCCAGTTCCGCATAATGCTGCATCGCATCTTTTTCTCTTCCGTAGTCTTCAAAATACATCTTGAAACGCAGTATATCATTAATCGCCACGTTTTGGGGACAGGATGCCAGACATTCTCTGCAGCTTACGCGGCAGTATTGGCCAGAAACCTCGCGCTGATATCCAGATATCACAGCGACATCTTTTCTATTTAGTGGTTGTCCGGAAGCTGCCACATACTCTTCCACATGAGAATAGCTGCTCATAGTCGGGATACAGGTATCCACGTCAGGATTGCTCATGACCCATCGAATGGCGGCTTGTGGATAACTCATGCTCTGACTGATCATGGATTTCAGGTTTCCCTGTTTTCCTCCAGCGAATATTTTCATAGCCACAGTGGCAATACCCATATGGCGGACCTTTTTGAGCAAAGGCTCGATTTCTTTTCCTTCGAGGTGATTGTAAATCACGAGCACCAGTTGAACAAACTCATGGTCCAATGCCTGCTTCAAAGCCACCTTGGCGTTATGTGTGGAAAAGCCCGTAAAACGGATTTTTCCATCTTTTTTCAGCTGGTCATAACCTGCCAGGAGCTCCTGATTTTCAAGCAGCTTCAAATCGTCCACGCCATGGGTAAGAGCAAAATCGATATAGTCCGTCTGCATCCGTTTCAAACTGTCTTCCACCCGTTTGATAATGCTTTCCCTGGTGATCTTCCCCCTCGAAGAATAGCCATGCTTGGTAGTTATGATCAACTTGTCTCTGACATCTTTTAAGGCGTCGCCGATGAAAGTTTCACTTTTCTGACGCATATAACCTTCAGCGGTATCGAAATAGTTGACTCCCAGATCATATGCATATCGGAGCACCACAGGTTCGAAAAAGGAAATCGCTCCGCAGCTCACATCCGAAACCTTTAATCCTGTTTTCCCCAGTGTGTTGTACTTTTTTATCTTGGGTGGTGAATCTTCTTCTGAGGATCGTTGTAGAGTTCCAGAGTTTCCTTTCGATTGCTTTCCCAGACCTAATCCCAGAATTCCAGTTGGAAGGGCTGAAAGAAAATGCCGCCTGCTGAGTTTAGCCATTGTGTCCTTCTTATTCTTTTTTCTTTATCTGGATCGGCATCAGGGGCTCAAGCTGATCTGCGAGTTCTTGATATCCTGAGGCTAATATATAGATAACGAAATTTTCCTCACTGCGGCTGGGCAGCATCAGGATGGTATCCTGACCGTAAGCCGTTCGAGGAGGTTGAGAAGCATAAAAATCGAGTTCGAGCCGGGATTCATCGATCATCAGGATCAATTTGTCTTCTGATTTGAAACCAGCTCTTTGGATGCAATCGTCTGTCCAATTGGTTGAAATCATGATCCTGTTTCCACGCATTATGCTGAAATCCACGATATTCCCCCTCAGAATTCCTCCGGAGAAATCTGTTTTTCCCACCTTCACCTGAGCGTCGGTGAAAAAATCTTTGTCCAATTCGAGATTCCATTTCACATCGGTAACCTGATGGGCCGTTCCTCTTGTTCCGACTCGAGAGCTGAACCAGGAAGAGGGAATTTTCAGGCCTTCGATCTCTTGATAGGGACCGATATCATGGTTGACTTCATATTTTCCTGACTCGGGGCTGTGTCCCCGGAAGACAATCCGTTCGATAAGGTAATTCCCTGAATCCACATAGAACTCCATCGCCAAATCGTTGGCCTTCGTGGATAGCATGTGGAGCATTTTTGGGCCGAATCGTCTGGTCCCCTGGAATTCGAGATCTTCTGCGAAAGGCGATAGTGTGAAAAGGCCCCCATAGAGTTTGGCCAGATATTGATAGGTCGTCTCTTCGAATGACCCGTATTCTGTTATCTTGTTAAAACAATTGCGTTTTGCACCTGCCTCGTTGATCAGAACGACTTCTGTTATCACGGGATCCTTACCTGAAGTCAATTTCATTCGTCCGGCTAAAGATACGTAATAGGTGGTCTGTTCATCTTTAAAAGAATAATTTCTTATCTGATCGATCTTTTCCTTTCCACCGATTGCCTGGATATTTTTATCCACGATCTCCTGCAGGGATGGTTCCTGCAGAGCGAAGCTGGAAAGAGCAATACATAGAGCGCTCACGGCTACTATGGGCAAGACGATAACTCGGTCATTCTTCATTCCGTCCTCCTTGTGAAATCTTTGTTTCTATTCTAGAGAATCGTCTCTCTTTCTTCAAGAAGAATGAATACGAAATTTAGGTTGTGCACTTGAAGTGCAGGATGTATAATCCAATAGCCATAGAGAATTCAGATCATCACATGATCCATAAATCGCTCATCTCTCGAGGATGACGTTGAAAGAACTCATAGCCATAATCGACGATGAACCTGATATCGTCGAGCTGGTCTCCCTCCATCTGAAAAAGACTAATTTCAGAACAGAAGAATTTTTAAATGCAGAAGATTTTTTCGATTTTATAAGCAAAAGAGTACCTGACCTGATTATCCTCGACTTGATGCTTCCAGATGCCGATGGATTCGAAATCTGCAAATACTTGAAAGGAAAAGACGAGTTTGCTTCTGTGCCGATCATCATGCTCACAGCCAAAGGGGAGGAAACAGACAAGGTGCTGGGCCTCGAATTGGGAGCCGATGATTATGTCACCAAGCCCTTTTCTCCCAAAGAATTGGTGGCCAGAGTCAAGGCCGTATTGAGAAGGCCCGAAAAAAAAGAATCGATGCAAAAGATAGTCATTGGAAAAATGCTGGATATTTTTCCTGACAAACACGAGGCCTACGTCGAAGGGAAAAAAGTCGATTTAACCTCCACAGAATTCAGGATCTTGACCTTATTATCCCAAAAAAAGGGCTGGGTCTACACTCGAGACCAGATTCTGGATTATCTCTGGGGCCAGGAAAAAGCAGTGCTGGACCGCACCATCGATGTTCATATCAAGCATTTGAGGGAAAAACTGGGGAAAGCTGCCCGATTCATCAAGAACATCAGAGGAGTAGGTTACAAACTGGAAGAATGAAAGGCTCAATCTTTCAAAAGGTTTTTGGTAGCTATTTTTTACTCATAGTTGTCCTGACGATCGTTATCCTCCTTGTATCATACAGCGCCATCCGGAATTTTTATCTGGATACCCTGGCTCAGGATTTGGAGAAACTGGGACAATCTTTAAAGCTTAAGACAGTGCCCTTCCTGGCTGACGGAAGGATCGATGCGCTCGATGCATTCGTGAAAGACTTTGGAAAACAAATCGATACAAGAATAACCATTGTCGATAAAGAGGGCGAGGTACTTGCAGATTCAGAGGAAGAGCCCGAAGTTATGGACGACCACAGATTCAGACCTGAGATCCTCAGAGCTTTTGGAGGGAATGTCGGCAGATCACACCGTTTAAGCAGAACGGTCCAGGAAAGAATGCTTTATGTCGGTTTACCTGTAGAAATGAAAGGTGAAATCACTCACGTGCTGCGCGTGAGTTTGTTCACCAGAGACATCAACCGACTGCTGTTCGGTTTGAGTGCGCGCATTCTTGTGATCATCCTGGTGATTTTTGCTTTGACCGTGCTCGCATCCTATTTCATTTCACGTTCAGTTTCCACTCCTTTAAAGGACTTGAGCGAGGCCTCCCATAGAATCGCTTCTGGAGATTTTGACGCCAAAGTGTATTTCAAGAACAAGGACGAGTTTCGAGAGGTGGCCGAAAGTTTCAATTTCATGACCGAACAAATAAAATCATTGTTCGAAGAATTAACACTCAAACAAACACAGATGAACAGTGTTTTGGCCACTATACAGGAAGGGCTCCTGACCCTAGACAAGGAAAATCGAATCCTGCTGAGCAATAAGAGCTTCAAACAAATCGCCGGAGTCGAAGCGGTCGAAGGAAAGTTTTACTGGGAGGTCATCAGAGAGTCTGGCTTCGATGAATTCATAAAAAATGCCCGAAAAGAGCGAGAGAGTCTGGAAACAGAAATTTCTCTCAACAGCAAGATTTTCCTTTGCGGTGCGAGCTTTATTGGCGAAAGAGAAGAAATGTTGGTCACTTTTTCTGACGTGACACATAAAAGAAATATCGAAAAAATCAAGAAGGATTTCGTCGCGAATGTATCCCATGAGCTGAGGACTCCTTTGACTGCAATCAAAGGCTTCGTGGAAACATTGGAGGAAGAGGTTGTCGCGAAAAATCGCAGCTACCTTGAAGTCATCAAAAGACATACCGACAGGTTGATCAACATCATACAGGATTTGCTCCTTTTGTCAGAAATGGAAGAAAAAAAACCAAAGCTCGAGAGAAAAAAGGTGAATGTAAAAGACCTGATCGAGAAGGTGCTCAAAATATTCCTGCCCAAAATCAAAGAAAAAAAATTGGACCTGGAATTTTCCGTGAGGACAGAGTCTCCTGTAGTTACGGGAGATTCTTTTAAGCTCGAACAGCTCTTCATCAACCTCATAGACAATGCTGTCAACTATACGGAAAGAGGAGGGATCAGTATCCTCATGGACAAGACGAACGGAAACCTTCGCATAGAAACAAAAGACACAGGCATCGGGATTCCAGATGAACACCTGGGAAGAATCTTCGAGAGGTTCTATGTTGTCGATAAGTCGAGATCTCGAATGCTGGGAGGCACGGGCCTAGGCCTTTCCATAGTCAAGCATATTGCGCTTCTCCATGGCGGAAGAGTGAGCGTTAAAAGTACACTAGGAGTGGGGACAACATTTTCCATATTTCTGCCCGTATGATTTCAAGATAAATCCACATTTATTTGATCCATCTCTATCTGATCGAGGTTCATGCACGTGTTTTTTCCTTCTGGATTTAGAAAAGCAAATAGTCGAGTTTTGCTGATTTTCTCTCGCTTTTGGACAGGCCCCGAAATTGAGAATTAACCAAAAATTAACAAAGACTTTATTTGTTCTTAACACTCCGAGGCGAAAATAAGGTCCAATTTTATTAGAGGAGGTGAATTGCAGAAAAAAAATCGCTGAAAGAAATGGTTCTAAAGAAAAATATTGAACGAATGGAGGAAAAACGAATGAAAAAAGTCAGTTTGATACTGATGATAGCTCTAGCTATTACATTGATCCCAGCTTCTGCTCTGGCTCAGTTCAAACCCGACACCGGGGAGATCAAGGGCTACATGATCGGTGAATACTACTACAATTTCAACCACCACACCGGAAGCATTGATGATGGAGGATTCGAGGGACGTCACGGCTTCTGGTTCCGCCGTATTTATTTCACCTACAACAATAAGCTGAGTGACACGGTCAAAATGCGTCTCAGATTGGAAATGGCCTCACCCGGTGACTTTGTTACAAGCTCGACTCTTGATCCTTTTGTAAAAGACGCCTACCTCAGCTTCAACCTCGGAGCTGGAGCGAGTCTGGTTGCCGGCATCCAGGGTCCTCCCAGTTTCGGCAATGAAGAAGATATCTGGGGATACCGTTCTCTGGAAAAGACCCCTCTTGATTTGTACAAGTGGACCTCATCCCGTGATTTTGGCCTTTCTTTAAAAGGCGGAGAGAGCTTTCTCTTCCACTTTATGATCGGCCAGGGCTCATCCAACAAAGCTGAGACCAACAACGGAAAAAAAATCTTTGGATCCTTGGGATACCAGAGTGGAGGATTGTTTATCGAAGCCGTAGCCCAGTACGAAAGGGTCAAATCCGGAGATAACGATATCATCCTCAAGGGATTCGGAGCCTACTCGGGCGATTGGGGAAGAATCGGTGTCTTGTATGCCTTCAGAGATTACAAAAAAGATGGGGCGGATGATTCCTTAGCTTACAACATATTGTCCGCGTTCGCTGTTATCAAAGTCGGTGAAAAAGTGGAACTCATCGGCCGTTACGATATGAATTTCGGTGACGGCTATAAAGAAAGCTTTAAGGGTTCAGGAATTTCTTATGTGCCCTTTGCCAATAATATGGAATTCAGCTTAATCATCGCCGCTTTGAGTTATCAGGTACACAAAAACGTCTGGATCATTCCTAACGTGAAGCTCGCCATGTACAATGGTCCTGACGAGGGTGAGAAAGCTGATAACGACTTCTACGGCAATTTGACACTTTGGTTTAAATTCTAAAAAATCTAAAAGGAGAAAATTCAATGAAAAACAAATGGATGTCGATGGTGTTGACCGCAGTTGTGGGCGTTGGCCTGATCACAGGGATTTATGCCTTTGCTGCCAAGACAATCACCATCAAAGGTTCGACCACGGTCCTCCCGATTGCACAATCCTGTGCCGAAGCCTTTATGAACAAGCACAGCGACGTGAACATTTCGGTCCAGGGCGGTGGTTCAGGTGTGGGAATCGCTTCGATCATTGATGGCACGGCGGATATCGGCGATGCCTCGAGAGCGATCAAAGACAAAGAAATAGCCACAGCAAAGGAGAAGGGTGTTGACGTCTACGAGAATGTTGTGGCTGCCGATGGAATCGCCGTCATCGTGCACCCGAGCAATTCTGTGAGTGGACTGACCAAAGACCAGATCAAGCAAATTTATACCGGAAAAATCTCTAACTGGAAAGATGTCGGGGGAAAGAAGGCCGTTATTGTCATCGTGTCCCGCGACAGCTCCAGTGGAACGTTCGAGGCCTTCAACGAAATGGCTCTGGACAAAGAAAAAGTCAGGCCGGATGCCCTGCTCAATGCATCCAATCAGGCTGTGGCCACCACAGTCGCCAAGACTCCAGGTGCGATCGGATATGTCGGCCTTGGCTACTTGAGCTCTGCAGTGAAGGCTGTGACGGTAAATGGTGTGGAATGTACCAAACCCAACGTCGTCGATGGGTCCTATCCTCTAGCCAGAAACCTGTATATGTACACCAATGGAAAACCCAAAGGAGTGGTAAGGGATTTCATCGACTTCATCATGAGCCCAGAAGGACAGAAGCTGGTCGACAAGGCTGGATTCGTAGCTGTTAAATAGGTAGAATACACCCGTGCCCTTAGATGCGAAGGCCAGACGAATCAAAGAAAGGATTTACAAGGGCATTTTCGTTGCTCTGGCCTTCGCATCGCTTCTTTTTCTTGTCGGCATCACCATCACACTCTTCATAGAAGGGGGCCCTGTCTTCAAAGAAGTTCCGATCCTGAAGTTCATCTTCGGCAAATCCTGGTATCCCACCCATGAAGATGCCGAATTCGGCATTCTTCCCCTTATACTCGGTTCTTTTTGGGTCACTTTGGGAGCCGTATGCGTTTGTGTGCCCTTAGGCGTGGGGAGCGCTCTCTTTATCAACGAACTGGCGGGAAGAAAACTCAAAGCCTTTCTCAAACCCTTCATTGAACTGCTGGCAGGTATTCCATCCATCGTATATGGCTTTTTTGGGATGGTCGTGGTTGCTCCATTCGTTCAAAAACTGTTCAATATACCAGTAGGTCTTACAGCTTTCACGGGTGCGCTGATTCTGGGGGTTATGGCCACTCCTACTGTCTGCAGCATTGCCGAGGATGCCTTGAGTTTTGTTCCCCGCAGTTTCAGGGAGGCCTCTTTCGCCGTCGGAGCCAACCGATGGCAAACTCTTACCAGAGTGGTCATTCCCGCTTCTGCATCCGGAATCTCCACAGGAATCATTCTGGGAATGAGCCGAGCAGTGGGAGAAACCATGACCGTGCTGATGGTCACCGGAGGAGCGGCGGTGATACCTAAGAGCTTTTTCCAGCCCGTCCGTCCGATGACCGCTACCATTGCCGCTGAAATGGGAGAGACGGTCATCGGCAGCACACATTATCATTCCCTTTTTGCCATAGGCCTGGTGCTTTTCTTCATCACGTTGGTTTTCAACATCATCGCCGAGCTGATCAGCCGCAGGTTCAGGATAAAACTGGGATTAGGCAGATGAACAGAAAAAAAATCACACAGAATATCGGATTCGGCTCGCTGTTCCTCTGTATAAGCATTGCACTCTTTTTTCTCGGGACGATCATCTATTTCATATTTATCAGAGGATTCAGGGTCCTATCATGGGAGTTTTTAACGGCCGTTCCCAGAGACGCAATGACAGCAGGTGGGGTTGGCCCGGCCATAGTAGGGACACTGTATCTGGTGATCGGGGCGATTTTCTTCGCTCTCCCCTTAGGTGTTGCCTGTGCCATATATTTGACCGAATATTCCCCTAGAAGTTTTGTGGTCAATGCCATCCGGATGAGTATCAATAATTTGGCGGGCGTCCCTTCGGTCGTTTTCGGATTGTTTGGATTGGCAATATTTGTAAAATTCTTTGGATTCGGGGTATCGGCCCTTTCCGGATGCTTGACTCTGGGTATCCTCGTTCTTCCACAGATCATATCAGCTGCCCAGGAAGCTCTCTTGGCTGTCCCCCAATCCTATAGAGAAGCTTCTCTTGCGGTGGGTGCGACTCACTGGCAGACCATTAAAAATGTCGTTATTCCTGCCGCTTCTCCCGGAATACTGACCGGAGTGATCCTCAGCATCGGCAGAGTGGCGGGAGAGACCGCTCCGATTCTGTTTACTGCAGCCACATTCTATACTAGAGGTTTTCCCAAATCCCTCTTCTCAGAGGTTATGGCTTTGCCCTATCATATCTATGCGCTTATGACCGAAGGAACACATCCGCAGGAACAAACCCAGATTGCTTACGGGTGTGCATTAATCCTGCTGGTGATTGTTTTGGGTGTTTCTGCCGCTGCCATCGTCATTCGCCAGAAGCAGAGGGGCATGGAATGAGTAAAAGAGTGAAAATAAAGGCAGAAGGCGTAAATTTCTGGTACGGCAAACAGCAAGCCTTGAAGGACATCAATATAGATATATACGAGAATCGGGTCACAGCTTTTATCGGACCTTCGGGCTGTGGGAAGTCCACATTTATCCGCCTCATTAACCGGATGAACGAACTGATTCCCAAGACTCGATACATAGGAAAAATCCTCTTGGACGGCAAAGACATCTTCGGACCAGGCACCGATGTGGTGGATATCAGGAGACGTGTCGGCATGGTGTTCCAAAAACCCAATCCGTTTCCCAAGAGCATCTTTGAAAACCTGGCATACGGACTGAAAATCAATGGCTGGAGAAACAAGCATAAGATAGAGGAAAGAGTGGTCGAGTCCTTCAAAAAAGCCGCTCTTTGGGGAGAAATCAAAGACAGGCTCCATGAGAGTGCACTGGGACTCTCAGGAGGGCAGCAGCAGAGGCTGTGCATTGCCCGTTGTCTTGCCGTGGAACCTGAAATCATTTTGTTCGACGAACCCTGTGCGAGCCTGGATCCTATTTCTACTAAAAAAATCGAGGAGCTCATAGAAGAATTGAGAGAGAATTACACCATTGTTATCGTCACACATAATATGCAGCAGGCGGCCCGCATCTCACAGTTTACCGCTTTTATGTATCTGGGAGAAATGATCGAATTTGCCCCCACAGACCAACTTTTCACGGTTCCTCAAAACAAGATGACAGAAGACTATCTTACAGGGAAATTCGGATAAAAGGCTGATTTTAATGAATGACAGCGATCAAAATGGAAAAAGAGAAAATTTTGTTTGTCTGCACACATAATTCCGCCCGTTCCCAAATGGCAGAGGGATTAATTAAAGCCCTGTATCCAGACCATTATGAGGCCTTCAGCGGAGGGATTGAGCCTTCAGATATAAATCCCTTTATCATCAAAGCCATGGCCGAGTTGAGCATCGATATATCCGGCCAATATGCCAAAAATGTCAGCGCATTCGCGGATGAGAAGTTCGACTTTGTGGTGACTGTCTGTGACCAAGCCCAAGCGTCTTGTCCCTTTTTTCCTGGAGCAAAAACTTATCTTCATAAGAGCTTCCCGGATCCTTCCGAGTTCCAGGGAACAGAGGAGGAAATTCTCGAACAGGTTCGTGAAGTGAGGGATGAAATCAAAGATTGGATCGAGAAAACATTCCATCCGCAAATCAAGGGGGAGATAGAAAGTGTCTCAGATAAAACCAATCCAGCCAGAGGAAATAGGAGGAAGAATGTTAGAAAAAGAGATCGCTTCCCTTAAAAAGAGTCTTTTGGATTATGCAACTCATGTAGAGGGTATGATCAATAAAAGTATCAGCGGATTGTTGGATAGGAATAAGAGCATTCTCTATGAAGTTGCAGAGAAGGACGAGCCTAAAGCCAATGATTTGGAAATAGAGTTGGAAGAACGATGTACCGTACTTATCGCCAAATACCAGCCTGCAGCCAAAGATTTGAGAACCATCATGATGGCTGCCCAAATGAATAATGACCTGGAGAGAATGGCAGACCTCGCTGTGAATATCGTTGAAAGCGCTCTCTTTCTGATTGATAAGCCGCCATTGAAACCTTTCATCGACATCCCAAACATGGCTCTTATCACCAGAAAAATGGTCAAGGACAGCATCGATGCTTTCAATAATGAAGATGCCAAACTTGCTCAATCAGTCTGTGAGAGGGACCAGCTCATCGATGACTTAAAGGATCAGATATTTAGGGAGTTGATTACCTATATGATGTCTGATTCTGCGAATATCGAACGATCCTTTCAAATCATCCGTATCGCAAGCAGCCTAGAACGGATAGCTGACCTTTCTACAAACCTGTGTGAAGATGTGATCTATATCGTTGAAGGAAAAGTCATCAAGCACCACAAGGATGAAGAAGAAGCCTCAGGAGATGAAAGGTAGGCCTTGCTCTCTCTTTGGCTTCATGCTCTTATGCCATCACGAAATAGAATTGCTCCCTAACAGTAGAAAATACTTAGAACGGAAAATGGGGGTGTGCTATAATAGCGCGTTCGGAATGGATGGCCATGATAAGGAGAAACAAATGCCTGAGATAGATGTTAAAGGTAAAAAAATCGAGCTCAATCAAGAAGGTTTTATAGTTAATCCCGGGGAGTGGAATGATGAAGTGGCGGTAGAATTAGCCAAAGCTGAGGAAGGAATTGACAGCCTGACCGAGGACCACTGGGCGGTGATCAATTACATCCGCGGTTACTATCTTGAAAAAAATCTTGCCCCGATGGTCCGCAAGGTTTGTAAAAATACAGGATTTCCATTGAAGTACATCTTTGAACTTTTCCCATCGGGTCCGGCCAAAGGTGCGTGCAAGGTTGCTGGACTTCCCAAGCCGGATGGTTGTGTTTGATTGATGAGTGATCTTCTGTATGTATTGGAAAACGAAGTTCAGATCGCAGCTTTGTCCTTTTTGCTGTTCGTTTATGTTCTGAGGATAGTATGGCTGTTTCGATTCAACTCCGCCAAGGAAAAAACTGTTCCAGCGGGTAGCGCGAAGACAGCCATCGGATATTCTCTGTTGAACGTGGCTATGCCTTGGGCCATGGAATCTGCAAGGAAGAATCTTTTCTTTTATATCCAGTTTGTCCTCTTCCACCTGGGAGTGGCTGCCGCTATAAGTGCCACATTCATCATTCCTTACTGGCCCAATTTGCTGAAAATCGAAGCAATACTGTGGCCGTTTCGGATCATTGTCGCTTCTGCTTGCCTTGTTGGCCTCCTCAGGCTCTATCGGCGTCTCATAAATCCAGCTATAAGATTGATAAGCTCTCCGGATGATTATTTCTCTCTCATTTTACTGATACTTTATTTTGCCGTTGCCTTTATGGCGATTCCCAATAACTACCAAAAGAGTGAATGGCCACTCATACTTTTTTTTGCATTGACTGCTTTTTTTCTTGTCTATGTCCCTTTTTCTAAAATCGGTCATTATCTGTATTACCCCTTTACCAGGTTTTTTCTGGGTAGAACTATGGGGCACCGGGGAGTATATGCAAAGAGAAAGGCAAATCGAGTCACTGATGGGCCTTGAAGGATGGCAGGAAAAACATCGGATAAGAAAATCAAAATCTCCGATATTTTAAATCTTCCCCTGGAGACGGGATCTCAAAAAAAAGCAGAGGATGAGAAGATTCAATCTGTACGTAAGGGGAAACTTAAACTATATAATCAAAAAAAGGATAACGTAAAAAAATTCCTGGATCTCCTCGGAATACACCTCACTCGTCAGCTTGCCAGCTCTATGGTTGGATGTGTGCACTGCGGCATGTGTGCAGATTCCTGTCATTATGTGCTTGCAAGGCCTGACGATCCAACTCTGACTCCTGTGTACAAGGCTGACCAGATTCGTCGCATATTCAAAAGACATATAGATTGGACAGGCCGTATCCTCCCCTGGTGGGTGAAAGCGCGAACTCCCGGAAATGACGAAGACCTCAATCGCTTGAAAAACATTGTATTCGGCACCTGCAGCGCTTGCAGAAGGTGCACATACAACTGTCCGATGGGAGTCGATACAGCTCTCCTCATAAGGTTTGCACGAGGGCTTCTCACAGAGCTCGGCATAGTCCCTTTGGGTGTCTTCAATGTGAGCAGAGACCAGTGGGAAACCGGGAATCAGATGGCTGTTACAGAAGAAGATTATTTAGATACTTTGGAATGGATGAAAGAAGAACTTCAAGAAGAACTCGATCATCCTGATATCGACATCCCCATAGACAAAGAGGATAGCGATTTTATGTATACGATCAATCCTCGAGAAATAAAATTTGATCCGCGTTCCATTTCTCATGCCGCTAAGATCTTTTATTTCGCAGGGGAGGAATGGACCATGGCGAGCAAGGGTTGGGATCAAACAAATTTTGGGCTTTACTCGGGCGACGATGCGTTGGGTGCCTATGTCGCGAAAAATGTCTATGAAGCTGCCGAAAGGCTTCGTGCGAAACGAATCGTTATTTCTGAGTGTGGCCATGGATATCGATCGACTCGATGGGAAGGATACAACTGGGCAGATTATGAACAGAACATTCCTACTGAGTCTGTAGTCGTTACACTCATGCGTTATATCAAAGAGGGGCGAATAAAGGTCGATCCATCCAAAAACAAGGAACCTGTGACTTTTCACGATTCCTGCAATATCGCCCGTTCCGGGGATCTTATAGAGGAACCTAGATGGGTACTGGGTGAAGTTTGTTCGGATTTCAGGGAAATGTTTCCTAATCGGAGAGAAAATTTCTGCTGCACTGGGGGGGGAGGGTTACTGTCAATGGCTGAATACAAGCCATTGCGCATGGAAGTGGCAAAGATCAAAGCCGCCCAACTGAAGGCCACGGGAGCTAGACTGGTCTGTACTGTTTGCCACAACTGTGTCGATGGTCTGAATGATGTAATCAAGCATCACCAGCTGGATATGAAGGTGGTCCAGTTGTTAAAGCTCGTTTCCAACGCGTTAATAATAAAGAATTAAAAAGACTTCGGACCTGTTCTTTATTTCCGCCGGGAATCCGCTATCTCTTTTACAGCCTGGATAGCCGTACGAATGTGCTCCTCGGTATTGAAAGGGCCAATTCCGAACCTCACCGCCCCATGGATTTCTGCCGTTCCAATTTGTTCATGAACCAGCGGAGCGCAATGGAGACCGGTCCGGCAGGCAATATTATAATCGACATCCAAGATAGTACCCGTGTTCAGCGCTTCCAGTCCTTCTACATTGAAGAGGAATATGCTTATATGGTCTGACAAATCGTCCTGACAGTACAAAGTCACTCCCTCCGCATCCCTTAATCCATCCTTGAGCTGTGCAGTTAATTGCATTTCCTTTTTGTGTATGTTTTCCAATCCTTGTTTTTCTATCCATTTGAGACCGGCATGAAGTCCTGCCACACCTAATGTGTTTAAAGTTCCATATTCGAGCCTGTAGGGATATTCATCCAGATGGGTACGAACGGCAGAACGGACACCTGTTCCTCCTGCCCGGGTATGCCTAATTTCGATTCCCTCCCTAACGTAAAGTCCGCCTATCCCGGTAGGTCCCAGAAGGGATTTATGACCGGTGAAAGCGACGATATCCACATACTGGTCTTCGATATCGATGGGAACCTTTCCAGCCGACTGAGAAACATCAACGGCAAAGGGGATTCCTCTTTCTCTGCAGTATCTGCCTATTTCTTTGATGGGCTGGATGGTGCCGATGACGTTTGAGGCATGATTAACGATCACAAGCTTTGTATTTTTTTTGATTTTTTTTGGAAACTCTTCAGGATCCACAAAGCCTTTACTGTCGAAAGGGATATGATCCACCTCCACGCCCTTATATTTATATAAATGATAGAGAGGTCTCAAAACGGAATTGTGTTCAATAGTAGTGGTCACTGCATGGTCCCCTTCCTGCAACAGCCCCTTGATTATGAGGTTGAGTGCATCCGTAGAATTATATGAGAAACAGAGGCGGTTAGGATCTTTGCCGTTGAAAAACCTGGTCAGGATGGCCCGGGTTTCTTCCACCAGCTCTCCAGTTTCCATGCAGAGATCATATCCCGAACGCCCAGGATTGACGCCAAAATTTCTATAGAATCGATCCATGAAGTTGTAGACTTCTTCAGGTTTAGGATAAGAAGTGGCTCCATTATCCAAGAATATGAGATCGTTCATTCGCGTACCTCCGCAATTCGATACATAGAATCGAGCATGTGCATAACGCGCTTAAAGCAGGACCTAAAATTTATCGTAAATCTCAACCTAAAATCAAATATTTTCTCTAGCTTGTTCTAAGTTGCAGAAATTGTTATAGATAAATTGATTTTCTGGTAAAGAAATGGACGGAAAAATTGACATGAGTTCCCATCTTGGAATAAAATTGACAATTCAAGAGAGGCATGATGAAGACTTTTTTCCAGCAATTTGCCTTTCTTGCCACTTATTTGCACTCCATATTGCCACCCATGGCTTTCGCTCAATTCTTATAAAGAGGACGTTTTTTTCTTATGAAGGTGAAGAGACCGCTGGACAGTCAGGAGATTGGTTATGAAGATTAAGCATGATTCCAACGTAACGGAGGTTCTGCTCGAAGGGGAAGGCATTAGGGATGTTTATCGAAGGATTCTGGTAGGACCAGAAGACGGCTCTTCGAGAATCGTCATGCGCTATTTCAAGGTGCTTCCTGGAGGAAACACGCCATCCCATAGCCACTCATTCGAACATGTCGTCAAAATAGAGAAGGGAAGGGGCCTCGTTGTCGACCCGTCAGGAGAAGAAATCCCTGTCTCTCCTGGACAGAGTGTGTTCATCCCAGAGCACGAAAAACACCAATTCAAAAATCCATATGAGGAGTCCTTCGAATTTTTATGTATCATTCCAAATCTTGGCAAGGATTCATAAGAAAATTCTATGATTCACCATGAGATTTAATACCAACAAAGCGATTGAATTTCTCCTTGCCCGAGGTAACTTACCTATTCTGTACTGGTTGAAGAAAGACATCCTTGAAGTTCCAATAGACAGAGAACTCAAGAACCTCCAGAAGTTCGCAGCCCGCATCCGAATATTAAAATATCAAAAGCCGAATGGAGGGTGGAGCAAAAAAAAATATGAGGGCCATCCTCGCTGGGAAAAAACTCACTACATCGTCGACACACTCCAGAGCGGTTTTAAACTCTATAATTTCGGGTGTTCACTGAAGGATAAGGGGATACAAAAGGCAGTGAAGTTTTTGCTCTCCACACAGAATAAAGAAGGAGATTTTCGAGGCGCTTATCTCAATGAATATGCACCGACCTACCATGCCTTGACTCTAGAACTGCTCTGTCTGTTCGGCCTGCATAATGACAATAAAGTCCAGAAGGGCTTCCGATGGCTGATCCGGAATAAACAGGATGACGGAGGCTGGGTTATTCCTTATCGGACCATCGGAAGAGAGGAGCTTAAAAAGAGATATAATCTGGAAGCTCAGATGAAGCTGCCGCCCGTTAAGCCTGATAAATCCAAGCCTTTTTCTCATCTGGTGACCGGTATGGTCCTCCGGGCATTCGCAGCATCTCCGGCCTGGATAAAGAGCAAAGAAGCGAGGAAAGCAGGAGAACTGGTCATGAGCCGGTTTTTTAAGCCAGATGTCTATGAAGACAGACGGTCTGCATCGTTTTGGGAAGAAATAACCTATCCCTTTTGGGCAACTGATATCTTGAGCAGTCTCGATTCGTTGGCTAGAATTGGATTCGACCCAGAAGAAGAACAGATCCAGAAGGCTTTGCAATGGCTCGAAAAGAAACAGACTCCCCATGGTTATTGGAAATCCGGTTTAAAAAAATCCACCTTGGAAGACCACATCTGGGTGACACTCGCTGTTCTAGGGGTGATAAAAAGATTCGGTCTACTGGCTATCTAAGATTTCTTTCCTCTCAGTTAATAGGCTCTGCCCATTTTTTTTCGATATCTGATAGAAGCATGAACAGAAGCCCTTTGACTCTGGTAAACTCCTGATTCAGCTCTTCCATTTTTTTCGAATTTTCTTCAGCGAGAACAAGATTGTGGAGTGAGCTGGCGCCCTCAAAGCAGCTTCTCATGTTCATAATGAGCTTTTTCAATCCTTCTAAATCGAATTGAACGCTCTGAACAATTGCGTGCGCCTCCTGAGCAAAATGATTGAAGACACTGGCCCATTCGCTGTTGTTTCCTTCGCGGAGTATGGCAGCAAGCTGATTCAATACCTGTGTCAGCTCCTGTATCCTCCATTTTTCGATCTTCTGCATCGCTCTTTTATAATGGCAGATTTCGTTTGAAAAATCGAGAATAAAAAAATGCTGCGATTAGAAGATGCTTCTTGCAGTTTTTGAGAGTATAATGACGAATAGAAATGAGATACTTCATAAGCATAGGCAGCAATCTTGGAGATAAGCGAAAAAATCTTAACTGGGCCGTATCTTTATTGAGAAAAAACGATGTGAGAATCATAAAAACCTCTTCTCTCTATGAAACCTCACCAGTCGGATTCAAAGACCAGCCTTGGTTTATGAACCAAGTTATAGAGATTGAAACCGATAAGCAGCCTGAATCTTTTTTATTGCTGGCGAAAAATATCGAAATTATCATGGGGAGAAGAGATACCATCCGAAAAGGGCCGAGGATTATCGACATAGATATTCTTCTGGCAGAAAATAAGGTCATTCAAACCGACGAACTCCAGATCCCACATCCCGAGCTGGCCAAGAGAAGTTTTGTTCTTATCCCTCTCAGAGAGATTTCTCCGGACACTGTCCATCCGGTGCATCAAAAAAAAATTGAAGAACTCTATCGGGAATGCCGGGATACTTCTGCGGTTCTGCTCTTTGACAGAAAAGGATGAAAGCATCCTTATTAATCCATATATAGGAGGGTCGATTGAAAAAACATCACTTTACGAAAAAACCTTTCATCTTATTGACAGCAGCTCTTTTCGTTTTGCTGTGGCTTCCTCATCCGATGCAGGCCTCGTCGCTTGAGGAGATTATGAGTTACGCGTTTCCTTCGAGTCTCGTTGTTTCTCCGAAAGGAGATCGTGTGGCTTGGGTCTTCAACACGAAGGGAATTCAAAACATTTGGACCGCTCAAGGGCCTCAATACCAAGCCCGCCAGCTTACCTCTTATGCTGAGGATGACGGTCAAGAGTTGAGCCAGCTCTCCTTCAGCGCTGATGGCTCGATGATCGTATATGTTAGGGGTGGAAGCGCGAACAGGAGTGGAGAATATCCGAATCCCACATCGGATCCAACGGGTGCTGAACAGGCTTTGTGGGCGATAAAAGTTGAAGGAGGAAATCCCTGGCGCATTGGGAAAGGCAGCCGTCCCGTTCCTTCGCCGGTGGGCAGTCAGGTGGTCTTTTCTTCGAGAGAGGGAATTTATATTGATCTCCTGGCAGCAGAATCACAGCCAAAACTTTTATTCAAGGCAAGAGGCCGGAACGGTTCTCTGAGTTGGTCTCCAGATGGCGAAAAAATCGCCTTTGTCAGCAACAGAGAGGACCACAGTTTCATCGGGATTTATGAGTTCAACAACAAGACAATCCGGTGGATATCTCCATCGGTGGACCGCGATGGCTATCCCGTCTGGTCTCCTTGCGGCAACTTTGTCGCGTTCATCCGGTTCTTTGAGCGGACATCGTTCGGAACGAGAAGAGGAGCGAGATTTTCTCTCATGGTTGGGAACGTGAACAGCCTGGAGGCCGAAACAGTGTGGACATGTCCTAACCAAACGGGTGGCTTCTCTCAATATTATCCTGCTCATACGCTCAGATGGGCCGCAGATGATTATCTGGTCTTTTATTCCGAGCACGAAAAATGGATGCACCTCTATTCGATTTCCGTCAAGGATAAAAAAATCCTTTCATTGACTCCGGGTGAATATGAAGTTGAGGACAGTTTCCTTTCTCCTGATGGAAAGACCCTGATCTTCAATGCGAACAAGGATGATATCGACCGCAGACATATCTGGTCTGTTCCAGTATCAGGAGGCGAACTCACCCTTCTGACTCCTGGCAAAGGAATCGAATGGGCACCTGTATTGACCTCGCAAAGCAGAGATTTGGTCTTTCTTTGTTCCACGGCTTATCAGCCTGCTGCTCCTGCGCTGAAGGATGTCCGAAGCGGGCAGCGGCGTCTCATTATTCGAGAGACTTTTCCCCAAGGATTCCCCCTTGAAGAGTTGGTAGAACCACAACAGGTCATCTTCTCAGCGCCAGACGGGCTCAAGATCCATGGGCAGCTCTTTCTTCCTAACGATGCCAAAACAGGGGATGGCCGTGCAGCCATCATTTTCATGCACGGAGGACCCATTCGACAAATGCTTTTGGGTTGGCACATGCGTGGCTACTACCACAATGCCTATGCTCTGAACCAGCATCTTGCATCGAAAGGGTACGTTGTCCTTTCTGTAAACTATCGGTCGGGTATCGGATATGGATTCGATTTCAGAACAGCACCTGACCAGGGACCTAGAGGAGCCTCTGAATATCAAGATATCGTGGCTGCAGGAAAGTATCTGCAGAACCGTCCTGAAGTGGATCCAAACAAAATAGGTCTTTGGGGTGGCTCCTATGGAGGATATTTGACAGCCATAGGGCTGGCCCGCGATTCAGAACTGTTCGCTGCAGGCGTAGATCTCCACGGAGTACACGACTGGTCCCTCAGGGCGCGCCGCCGAAATGGAGGCGGCTGGGAAATCCGGGGTGAGGATTTGATGAGTACAGCCTATCAGTCTTCCCCTGTAGCGGATGTCGATTTTTGGACTTCGCCTGTTCTTTTCGTTCATGGAGATGATGACCGAAATGTGGATTTTATCCAGACGACCGACCTTGTGCAGAGGTTGAGAAAGTTGGAAAAGGCTCACATAGAACTCGTTATTCTCCCGGACGAAGTCCATGGCTTTTTGCGCCACGAAAACTGGTTGAGGGTTTACCGGGCAACTGCAGATTTCTTCGATCGAATGCTGGGAATGGATTGAATAGGAACAGCTCAGCCTTAAAAGGCATCCTTGATATGGGAGATTGAATAAAACCCCGCCTCATCGAAGACAAGAGATATGACATCGAATCGACAGGCCGCATCCTCGAATTTGTTCAATGCCAAATAGGCTTCTGCAATTTTACGGATCTGTCGCTGCTTTTTGGGATCCACCGATTCTTCGGGGAGGCCCAGGGACCCAGGTCCTCGAGTTTTAACTTCGATAAATACGAGGGTTTCCCCATCAGAGGCGATCATATCTATTTCGCCTCTGTGAAAACGATATCCTTTTTCAATGATTTTGTATTTGTTTCTTTGGAGATATTTTTGTGCGATCTCTTCTCCACGTTTTCCCAACTGGTGAGAAGAGCAGGGGGACTTTACTTTTTTATGATTTTCCAACGCACACCGTCTCTGGTGTCTTCCAATACGATTCCCTGAGCGAACAGCTCGTCGCGAATTCGATCGGCAAGTACATAATTTTTTTCCTTACGGGCTTTTTCTCTCTCCTGTATTTTTTTCTGGATATCTGCAGGAAGCTCACTCTCACGGAAGGTCAATTGGATGTCTTTGCCGGGGGTTGAAACATCAACGACTTCTATGCTGTCGGGAAAGCTGACCACCCCGAGGACTTTGTTTATGACGGCGACGGATCTTATCAAATTTTCTGCATCATTTTGGAAAATTTTCTCTTGAGCCATCATCCTGTTCGCCGCTTTGATCATCTCGAATAAAGCAGTCATGCTGCTGGATATATTCAAATCACTGCTCAAACCATCGATAAATCTTTTCTGCATATCTTCGATAAGAGCAGATACATCTTGATTCTCGCCTGCAGGAATTGTTGTGCTCGCCAGTTGACTTACAAAATCGTTGACCCGGTCCAAAGAGGATTTGGCCTGCTCGAGAGCTTCGAAAGTGAAATTGAGCATCTTGCGGTAGTGGGTCGAGAGCAGCAAAAGACGGACAGCCATGGGATCGGCACTGTGATTCCGGATCAATTCTTGCAGAGTGAGGATGTTGCCCTTGGACTTGGACATCTTCATCCCATCCCTGATCAAATGCTGGCAGTGGAGCCAATAATTCACGAATTTTTTGCCAGAATAAGCTTCAGATTGGGCGATCTCATTTTCATGATGAGGAAAGATGTTGTCCACACCGCCGCAGTGAATGTCAAACGACTCACCGAGAAATTTGGCACTCATGACAGAACACTCTATGTGCCAACCCGGACGGCCTGGACCAAGCACTGTCTCCCAAAATGGCTCTCCCTCTTTTCTTGCTTTCCAGAGTGCAAAATCATGAACACTCTCTTTTTCGTATTCATCCGAATCGGTACGAACACCAACCTTCAGCATTTTCTGATCGATGTTGGACAGTTTTCCATAGTCTTTAAACTTCGAAATGTCGAAATAATAGCTTCCTTCCTTCGCGTAGGCATAACCCTTCTCATACAGTCCTTTCACCATCTCGGCCATTTCCTGTATGTTTTCGGTGGCTTTCGGATAATAATCCGCTTTAACGATATTCAGCGTTTCGATATCCTTGAAAAAAGCCTGGGTGTATTTTTTTGTATACTCTGATAACGAAACACCCTTCTCGTTAGCACCCTTTATAGTTTTATCATCGACGTCGGTGATGTTCATAACATGAATGACTTTGTAGCCCATGAAAATCAAAAATCTTTTCAACAGATCTTCGAATACATTTGCCCGGTGGTTTCCGATATGGGGATAATCGTAAACTGTGGGACCACACGTGTAGAGCCGGACCTCACCCTTTCGAATCGGGTGAAAATCCTCGATCATTCCGCTGAGTGTATTATAAAATTTGATCATGATAAGATATTATTAAAATTCTCCGGGCCTCCGTCAACGATTTATTGACGCTCTCAGTGAATTATGCCATAATCTACGACTCTATCGGGGCTTCAGTGTCATGATAACAAGAATCGGAATTAGAAGAGAAGATAAAAATCCCTGGGAACGGCGTGTCCCTCTCATTCCCTCCCATGTGAGAGCGCTCCTCCAAAACAGCCCTTTGGAAGTGCGGCTGCAGCCCTCAAGCATTCGCATATTTCCGGATGAGGATTATGCACGGGAGGGAGCAAAGATCGATGAAGATCTTTCGTCCTGTTCGTTGGTTTTTGCAGTAAAAGAGGTTCCCGAAGAATTTTTCCAACAGGGAAAAACTTATGCATTTTTTTCCCATACCATCAAAGGACAACCATACAATATGCCCATGCTCAGAAGAATGATGGAATTGGGGTGCAATCTGATCGATTATGAAAGAATAATAAATGAGAAGGGCCAACGCTTGTTGTTCTTTGGAACCCAAGCCGGACAAGCTGGGATGATCGACAGTCTATGGGCCTTAGGACAGAGAATCCATTATGAGACGAAGGACAATCCCTTTTTTCAACTGAAGCTGGCTCTTCAGTATGGCAGCCTCGTGGAAGCAAAAGAGCATATGCAAAAGGTAGGCTGGCAGATCCATAATCATGGGCTGAACCCTTCTCTTGTTCCTTTGATATGTGGATTTGCCGGCTATGGACATGTCTCTCTCGGAGCACAGGAGATCTTCGACCTCCTTCCGGTCGAAGAGATATATCCCGAGGAGCTTTACCGCTTTTATGAAAAAGGAAATTATGCTTCCAACAAAGTCTATAAGATCGTATTTAGAGAAGAGCACATGGTGAAGCCAGTTTCGCCATCCGATTCTTTTGAACTGCAGGATTATTATGATCATCCACAAAAATATCAATCGATTTTTCATTCGTACCTTCCTTATCTCACCGTTCTCTTAAACTGCATCTATTGGGCCCCTCAATACCCTCATTTCGTGACAAAACGCTTCTTGCGGGAGCTTTGGCAGGAACAAAAAACTCATTGTTTAAAGGTTATAGGAGACATCTCCTGCGATGTGGAAGGGGCCATCGAGTGCACTGTACGGCCGACGAATCCAGGGAATCCCGTATATGTTTACGATCCGATCGAAGAAAAGACCGTGGACGGAATAGAAGGAAGGGGAGTGGTGGTGATGGCCACGGATAATCTGCCAGCAGAACTGCCTCTTGAGTCTTCCATATACTTCAGCGAGGCGTTAATACCGTTTGTTCCGGATATGTCTCAAGCAGATTTCTCCAAGAGCTTTGAGAACTGCGGCCTTCCCGAACCCATAAAAAAAGCTGTCATTCTCTATCGGGGAGAATTTACTCCGGACTATCAATACATGAAAAAATTTGTGGAAACATCTAAAGGAGAATCATCATGAAAAAAGTACTTATTCTGGGAGCCGGCCTGGTAGCCAGACCTCTTGTTCGATACCTGCTTGACCAGCCAGATATCGAGGTCGAAGTGGCTAGCAGAACGGTAAGCAAAGCTGTAAAACTCATCAATAACCACCCAGATGGTGTTGCCAAGGAGCTCAATCTGAAGAATGAAGAAGGATTGAGGGAAGAAATTGCCAAAGCTGACCTGGTGATCAGCATGGTTCCTTATTCCTTCCATCCCAAGGTCGCTAAATATTGTATCGATTTTCGGAAGCACATGGTTACCACCTCCTACGTAAGCGAGATCATGAAGAATTTAGACGCCGAAGCAAAGAAAGCAGGAATCCTTATCCTGAATGAAATCGGGTTAGATCCAGGCATCGACCACATGGAAGCTATGAGAATTATCCACGAGGTTGAAGAGAAGGGAGGGGAAATCACGAGCTTCACTTCTTACTGTGGCGGTTTGCCTGCCCCGGAAGCGAATACGAATCCCTTTGGATATAAATTTTCTTGGAGCCCTATCGGCGTTCTCCTCGCAGGAAAAAATTCTGCTCAATACCTCAAGAACGGACAACAGGTCTTTATTCCTTCGGAAGATCTCTTCGAGAATTATACCATCATTCCGATCGAGGGATTGGGAGATTTTGAGGGCTATCCCAACCGCAATTCATTGCCTTACATCGATCTCTACGACATCCAGACCACAAAAACAATGCTCCGCGGGACACTCCGAAATCTTGGATGGTGTGAAACCATGAAAAAAATCGTAGACCTGGGCTTGTTGGATGAAGAAGAGAAAGATTGGTCTGGAATGACGTATGCAGAGTTCACTAGGGGTCTGTTGAACGAGCCCGAGGAGACTGACCTGAAAAAAGCCCTTGCCTTGCATCTGAACATCCAGACAGATTCAGATGTCATAAAGCGCCTGGAGTGGCTGGGACTTCTAGACGATGATCCCCTTCCTATGGAGAAAGGATCGGCTTTGGATATTTTGGGAGCAAGAATGCTGGAAAAACTTCAGTACGAGCCAGGCGAGAGAGATATGATCATCCTGCAACACACATTCGAAGCTTCTTATCCCGATGGAAAAAAGGAAAGAATCACTTCCACCCTTATCGATTTTGGAATTTCTGGGGGAGATTCCTCTATGGCAAGAACAGTGGGTCTTCCTCCAGCCATCGGCACAAAACTGATCCTCGAAGGCAGGATAAAAGAAACCGGCGTCCATATTCCCGTTTTGCCCAAAGTTTATAACCCCGTTCTCGAGGAGCTGAAACTGTTGGACATATCCTTCAAGGAAAAAAGGGAGTGGATTGAGAGCTAGAAGAGGTTGACAACCCTAAATGTGAGATTTATCTTTTAAATATCTAGAGACATTTTCGATAAAAGTGCCGGTTTCTTTATAGACGTTCATATTATTACAATAAGGAGGGTCACATTGAAACGCAAACCCAGTGTGGCAGGCTATTTTTATCCTTCGAATCCTGAAAAGCTACATGAAACGATAAAGAGATTGGTGGATCCAGAAGCCGAGGTCCGAAAAGCCATTTGCATCATTTCGCCCCATGCAGGATATGAATATTCCGGAGGAGTCGCTGGAAAGGTTTTCTCCTCTGTCGATCTCCCAGAAAAATTCATCATCGTTGGCCCCAATCACAGAGACGCTTCCACAAATCTCGCTATTATGAAGACAGGCATGTGGGAAACACCTCTGGGAACCGTTCCTATCGACACCTCCCTGGCTGAGTCAATCATGGAGCATACTGATCTCATTGTAGAGGATGAGAAAAGCCATCAGCTTGAACATTCTCTCGAGGTTCAGATTCCGTTTATTCAATATTTTAAAAAAAATATCTCGATAGTCCCTATCAGCATTGCCTATCCAACTCTTTATGAGGAACTTGAGGAATTGGGAAAAGCTGTGTCCCAGGTGATAAGCAAGTCGGATCAGGAAGCCCTTATCATTGCCAGCACAGATATGAGTCATTACGTCAGTCAGGATGAAGCCAGAGAAAAAGACTTTCTGGCCATCGAAAAAATTTTGAAGCTCGATGCGAGAGGACTTTATGAGACCGTGAAGCGGGAGCACATCAGCATGTGTGGCTTCCAGCCCACTGCAGCGGCCATAATCGCCTCAAAAAATTTGGAGGCAGAAAAGGCAGAGCTGATTCACTATCAAACTTCAGGGGATGTGTCTGGAAATTATTCAGAAGTCGTTGGTTATGCAGGTATCAGAATAGTCTAAAACAACCTCGATATCACTTTTACTTCCATTAAATACCGCTCCTTCATCTTCCGGCTGAGAACCGCTAAAATAAGGCTTTGTCCTTACGTGACGGGAATGAGGTATCGTCTAAAGGAGCAGGGAAATATCTCCGCTCTAGTTCAGATTTTTAACGCCATTCTTCAATGCCGCTCCGACATTTCCCTGCTCCTTTGTCCCAATTTTATTTGCCGTCACTTTGGGACAACCTCTAAAATAAAGATGAAAAGCCAAATTCCCAGAGGAAAAGCCAAAAAGTGATTTGAAATTTTCGTACATAAATGCTATAAAATTTGGCGGAGTGTTTTATTGAAAACAAAAATTTTAAAAGAAAAAGATATCCAAATTTTCAACCTCATAGCAGAGAACTATTTGAAAGTAGGGAAACCCATCAGTTCTAGCTACATCGCTCAGAGAAGTAAGCACCCTGTCTCATCGGCTACAGTGAGAAATATCATGTCCAAATTGGAGAGATACGGATATCTGCTGCAGCCTCACACTTCATCTGGCCGCGTTCCCACAGATAAAGGATTGAGATTCTATGTCAATAATTTGTTTGGAGAAGTCGTTTATTCCGATGTTTCCATCGATTTTGCTACAGAAGCTTTTCATCATCAGAAGGGTGACTTCCATTCACTCCTTGATCACGTCTCTCAGATATTATCGGAACAATCTGATAATTTGGGATTCGTTCTCTCCCCCAGGATTTCCCGCATCAATTTTTATCATATCAGGCTGATTAAAATATCGGAAGAAAAGATCATGATTATTTTAATCACGACCTTCAAGCTCGTTCTTACAGAAATCGTCGAGACCAAGAGCTATTTCACACAGGCTGAACTTGACCAGGCTTCCAGGTATATCAACGAAAACTTCAGAGGAAAAAACCTGCTCTTTGTCCGTGATTATATTCTCCGAGAAATACCAGCCTATAAGATGAGATATGAAAATATACTCCATAAGCTTATCGCGCTGTTGAAGTCTTATATGGTTGAGGAAGAAAAAAGCAGCCAGATATTTATCCAGGGAACCTCGAAGCTGCTAGGAAAATCAGAATTTATCGATATGGAAAACCTGAAATCACTCTTCCACAGGTTCGAGGAAAAAGCAAAGCTGGCCAAGCTTCTTTCCGATGTGATCAGTTTGGACCGAGTGAAGGTGCTGATCGGAACAGAAATGGATATCCCCGAAATTTCAGATTTTTCCCTAATATTATCTCATTATGGTTATGATCAACAGGTGCTTGGCTCACTTGGCATAATAGGCCCCAAAAGAATTCCTTATCGAAAGATTATTCCCCTCGTGGACTGTATTGCAAAAAAATTAAGCGAGACGATAAGTTTTTCCTAGAAGGGAGGCAAAATGGTTGAAGAGAACAAGAAAAAATCAGAAGATGAAAAGGAAGGCGAAATTGAAATAGAATATCTCACTCCAAAAAAGAAGATTTCGGAGGAAACCAAAGAAGAAAAAGGTCAGATCAAATCTCTCAAAAACGCATTGAAGAAGAAGGATTCCGAAATCAAGCAGCTTAAAAAAGAGCTCGACTCGCTCAAAGACGAATTTCTGCGGAAAGCCGCAGACATGGAGAATCTCAGGAAAAGACTGGAACGAGAGAAAAACGAATACTTCAAGTATGCCTTGAACGAACTGCTTAGAGATCTCCTCGGAATCCTTGATAATTTTGAGAGAGCCCTCGAAAGTCAAAATCATGATGATGAAAAGAGCCTCCGAACGGGCTTAGAGATGATTTATAAACAGTTCTATGATCTTCTAGTTAAACAGGGGGTTTCGCCGATTGATATCAAAGAAAAGAAATTTGATCCACACCTTCACCAGGCTTTCATAACCGAAGAATCCGACCAGGTAGAGGAGCCTCAAGTGGAAGAGGAGCTGCAAAAAGGATACACCATTCACGACCGCCTCTTGAGGCCGAGCCTGGTCAAGGTCGCCATACCTAAAAAAGCGGATTAAACATGGGCAATGTAATCGGTATAGATCTGGGGACGACTTATTCTTGCGTGGCCTATATGGAGGGCAAAGAGCCAAGGGTCATCCCGAATTTCGACGGTTTGCTCACCACTCCTTCTGTGGTGAGCATCACCAGTTCTGGAGAGAGATTGATCGGTAATTTGGCCTTGCGGCAGGCATTTACCAACCCTATGAACACAATCACGGCCATCAAAAGACTGATGGGCAAAAAGTTCAATTCTGAGGGAGTCCAGGAAATAAAACAGCGCGTACCCTATCGGTTGGTAGAGGCGCCTAATGGTGACCTCATGGTGGAATTAGGATCAGAAAGAATAAGCCCGCAGGAAATTTCCGCAATGATTCTGGATTACCTGAAAAGATGTGCAGAAGCCTATTTCGGAGAAGACGTTCAAGAAGCGGTTATTACGGTTCCCGCTCATTTTGATGACCATCAAAGACAGGCGACCAAGGATGCAGCAAAAATCGCTGGATTGGAAGTACTGCGCATTGTCAACGAACCGACTGCTGCCAGCTTGGCCTATGGACTCAGCACTCGCGAAAACGCCACCGTCGCAGTGTATGACATGGGGGGTGGAACATTCGATATAACCATAATGGAAATCAGTGACGGGGTCTTTCATGCCTTGGCCACCAACGGAAACACGTATCTTGGAGGTGAAGACTTTGATAACCGTATCGTCGATTGGCTGACGGAAGAGTTCAAAAAGGAACATGAAATAGACCTCTCCCAAGATAAATTAGCCTTACAAAGAGTGAAAGAAGCCGCAGAGAAAGCTAAACGCGAGCTCTCTTTTACCATGGAAACCGAGATAAACCTGCCGTTTATTTTTTCTGCAAAATCAGACTCTAAACATATCCAAAAGAAATTAACCCGCAAAAAACTGGAGGAATTGACGCACGATTTGATAGAAAAATCGTTCCCCTTCATAGAGCAAGCTTTAGATGACTGTAAACTTGAACCTGAAAAAATTGAGGAGGTTATACTTGTGGGGGGACAAACACGCATGCCATTGATCAGGAACAAGATAACAGATTTTTTCAAGAGAGATCCGAAAGAGCATATCAATCCCGATGAGATCGTTGCCATGGGAGCAGCCATTCAATCTGGAATTCTTGGCGGTAAAATGACCGACCTCGTTCTTCTGCTGGACGTCACTCCTCTGTCCTTGGGAATAGAGGCGGAAAATGATCAATTCGTACCGATCATCGAAAAGAACACCACTATTCCGACCAAAAAAACAAGAGCCTTCACAACAGTGGAACACGACCAGAGGCGCGTGAGGGTCCATGTCCTGCAAGGGGAGGAGGATAGAGCTTCAGAAAACATGTCATTGGCAAGATTTGATTTGGTAGGAATAGAATCTGCTCCTGCCGGAGTCCCCCAAATAGATGTGACCTTCGAGATCGATGCAGACGGTATGGTAAGAGTATCAGCAAAAGACATGGCAACAGGTCGGGCACAGAGAATTGACGTTAAACCTTCTTCTGGACTAACAGGGGAACAAATCGACAAAATAATAAAAAGAGAAGATTCCAAGAAAAAAGAAGACGATCAGGATGATTAAACGAGATTATTATCAGGTGCTCAATATCCAGAGGCGCGCAACCTCGGAAGAGATAAAGAAGGCCTACCGGCGTTTAGCCCTTCAATTTCATCCTGACAGGAATCCTGGGGATAGAGAAGCAGAGGAGAAATTCAAGGAAGCGGCTGAAGCCTACAGCGTTTTGATAGATCCGAAGAAAAGGGACATTTATGACCGATACGGACATGATGGTCTGAGAGGAGAAGGATTCAGCGGCTTTTCCGGATTCAATTCTTCGATCTTCTCCGATTTCGAAGATATCCTTGGAAATTTTTTCAATTTCGGGTTTGAAGGATTTTTTGGGGGACGACAGCAGAGGAGAGCTAGCTATCCGAGGAGGGGGAGAGACCTGGCTTTAGAGCTGGATATCTCCCTGGAGGAAGCCGCTTTTGGCACGGAGAAAGAAATCAAGATCCATCGGTTCGAGCTCTGCCCCGTGTGTTCAGGATCCAAGATGCAGCCAGGAACGAGTGCGGAGACCTGCAGTCATTGTCAAGGAACCGGGAATGTTCGTTATCAACAGGGTTTTTTCGCAATATCCCGTACATGTTCCCAATGCGAAGGAAGTGGGCAGAGAATTCCGTTCCCCTGTAAAGAGTGCAAAGGAACAGGGCGCGTAAGGAAGAAAAGGACATTGACTATAAAAATTCCACCTGGAGTCGATGAGGGATCGAAATTGAGATTGGAGGGAGAAGGAGAGGCCGGGGACAGAAATGCGGAGAAAGGGGATCTGTATGTGATCACCCGGGTGAAGAGACACAAATTTTTCGAGCGGGAAGGCAATCACCTTTACTGCGAGATCACTATCTCGTTCACTAAGGCAGCATTGGGAGCAACGGTCGAAATTCCGACCCTGGAAGGGTCCGAGCTTCTCAAAATTCAAGAGGGAACACAGCCAGGTGAGATCATCAGACTGAAAGGAAAAGGGATCAAGGATCTCTACAGCCGCCATAAAGGAGATCTGTTCATAAAAGTCCTGGTGAGTACACCTAAAAATTTATCCAAGGAACAAAAAAACACTCTTAAAAAATTTGCCGAATCTCTGGGTGACTCTTCTGAAGGGATAGACAGAAGTATCATCGAGAAGGTTAAAAACATCATTCATTAGAGTTGAATTTGACGTCCAATCGGTTTTTCATAGAGAAAGAATCACAAGAATCATCCGATGTTCTTCTCGAAGGTGAAGAACATCATCATCTCAGCAGGGTCGCCAGAATCAAACCTGGAGAAAATGTTTATCTTTTTGACAGACAGGGATCGGATTACTTAGCTAGAGTCGAAGAAGTCGGAAAAACAAGTACGCGGCTTTCTATTCTTGAAAAGAGACCGAGAAAGGATGAGAAAACGCACGTCACCTTGGCTCAAGCTCTGATTAAGGCAAAAAATCTGGAGCTTGTTTTACAGAAAGCCACAGAGCTTGGGATGAGTGAATTCTTCCCTGTTATCAGTTCCCGCAGCATAATAAAGATCGGAGATAATCCGGAAAAGAAAGTGCAAAGGTGGAGAAGAATTGTGCTTGAATCCTCGAAACAATGTGGAAGATCCGTTGTACCCAGAATTCACACTCCTTCTGATTTGAGCACGTTTTTTCGTCAAACTGATTGCGATCGGAAAATTTTTTTCCATGGAAAAGGAGGGGCATATCTGAAAGATCTCCTGGCCCATCTTCACCCTCCATCTTCTGTCGTATTGTTGATCGGTCCTGAGGGAGGATGGACCGAGAGAGAGGAACAGGATATTGTGGGCCGTGGCTTCGAGGCGATCAGCCTCGGACCGTTAACCCTTAGGTCTGAAACTGCAGCCATCGCCAGCCTGGCGATGGTCTCCCATTTCTGGAACAGTTAAGATGTTTCTACAAGGGCAGAAGGTCGGCAAATACGAAATCATACGCTCCCTCGGGAGCGGAGGATTCGGCTCTGTGTATCTGGCAAAGGATACATGGTTGAATATTCTTGTGGCCATCAAAGTGCCCCACAAACAATCAACCGAGTTGTTCAAACTTCTCAAAGAACCCAGGCTCCAAGCAGCTTTGAACCATCCTAACATCGTCCGCATGATATCAGCAGAGAAAGCGAACAAAGTTTTTTTTATGGTTATGGAGTATGTCAAAGGGCAAAGCATGGAGAAAATTCTCGAGAAGGAAAACAATTTTGGCTTTGATAAAGCGTCAGAGTACATTATTCAAATCTCCGATGCAGTAAACCATGCCCATTCGAATAAGATCGTGCACCGTGATTTGAGGCCGTCTAACATCATTATCTCGGATGAAGGTAAGGTCAAAATTACAGATTTTGGCACATCCGTATGGCTGAACAATGTCCCTTACGCGTCCACTCGTATCGGCTCTCCCCCGTATATGGCTCCTGAGCAGTTCATGGGAAAGGCAACTTTTCGATCGGATATTTACTCGATTGGATGCATTTTTTATGAAATGCTTCTCGGAAGACCACCTATTTTCGATCCGGATCCTTTCAAAATTCTGGAAAAAGCACAAAAAGGCCAAATAACGCCACCGCGTCTGAAAAACAGTATAATTCCAAAGGAAGTCGACAAAATTATCATGAAATGCTTGGCAGTCAAACTAGAGGACAGATACGAAAAATCTTCAGAAATCATAAGGGATCTTTCCCTCTACAAGGGAAGAGATTCCATCCAAACCGAGATTGAGGAAATCAGGGATAGGATCAAAGCCAGGGAAAGGACAAAAGCAACCTTGTGCTGGAATTGCCGTAGACCTTTACCCCTCAAGGAAAAAAGCTGTCCCTACTGTGGAGAACCTATCTGAGATTGACTTGGATATTCAATTGAGATAAGATGAAATCCCCGCTTGCATTCATAACAATGAGGAGTAATGAATGAGCCCTTTTAATGAGAATGGAAAGGTTTGGATGAACGGAAAACTCGTTCCTTGGAAGGAGGCCAATATTCCAATCGCTTCCCATGTCATTCATTATGGAACGTCTCTTTTTGAGGGATTCAGAGCCTATGACACGCCAAAAGGAAGTGTGATTTTCCAGCTCAATGCCCATACACAGAGGCTTTACAATTCATGCAAAATGTACCGCATGGACATTCCCTATTTACAGGATGAATTCAACAAGGCTGTGATCGACACAGTTAAAGCCAATGATTTGAAATCCTGTTATATTCGCCCGATTGTCTACAGAGGTTATGCAACCTTAGGTGTTGATCCCTTTCCATGTCCGGTCGATTGTGCTATCCTGGTATGGGAATGGGGACAATATTTGGGAGACGAAGCCCTGGAAAACGGAGTAGATGTCCGGGTTTCCTCCTGGCACAGAATGGCTCCCAATACCTTTCCCGCCCTGGCAAAATCGGGGGCCAACTACATGAATTCTCAGTTGATTAAGATGGAGGCCTTACTGGAAGGCTATGTAGAGGGAATCGCTCTGAATGTCAGGGGCCATGTCAGCGAAGGCAGTGGGGAAAATGTTTTCCTCGTTCTGAACGGAGTCGTGCATACTCCGCCTTTATCATCTTCTATACTTCCTGGAATCACTCGAGCGACAGTGATTCAACTCCTCAAAGATCTAGATATGCCGGTTATGGAGGATACCATACCCAGAGAAATGCTGTATATCGCTGACGAGGTCTTTTTCACGGGCTCAGCAGCAGAAATAACTCCGGTCCGTTCCATAGACAAAATAACTATCGGGTCTGGAAAAAGAGGCCCTGTCACACAAAAACTTCAAGAGGAATTCTTCGCTTACATAAATGGGGAAAAAGGGGATTGCCATAAATGGCTTACTTACATAGACTCTAATTAATGGGGGAAAAAATGGATATCGATGAACTCCTAAAGATCGCCATCGAAAACGATGCTTCGGACCTTCATATAAAGGCCGGAAACTATCCCATCATTCGCATCCATGGTAAGCTCAAGCCCTTGACTCAATTTCCAAAGCTCAGTCCAAACAACACGTTCGAACTGGCCCACCAGGTACTCGGAGATCACCAGAAAGAGAAATTACTGCAAGATCTGGACCTCGATTTGGCCTACAGTCTCCCTGGTTTTGGCCGGTTCAGGGGAAGTGTCTACCACCAGCGAGGAAGTTTAGCTTTAGTCATGCGAATCATTCCTCTGGAGATAAAGACTATCAGGGATCTTCTGCTTCCTGAGGTCATCGAAAAAATTGCTCTGGAGCCCAGAGGATTGGTCCTCGTTACAGGCACTACAGGATCAGGAAAAACCACAACTCTTGCAGCGATGATCGACCACATCAATACTTACAGGAAAGAGAACGTCATCACGATCGAAGATCCGATCGAATATCTTCACAGAGACAAAAAAAGCACGATTGCCCAGAGAGAAGTCGGAATGGATGTCAACGATTTTGCCCGTGGCCTGAGAGCCTCCCTCAGGGAAGACCCTGATGTCATCCTGGTAGGCGAAATGCGGGACAGAGAGACCATTGAAACGGCTCTTTTGGCAGCCGAAACCGGACATTTGGTCATGAGTACACTGCATACCTTGGATGCTCCCGAGACCATCAACCGCATCGTTTCTGTTTTTGCACCTCATCATCAAAGACAGATCAGACTTCAGCTAGCGAGTATCATCAAAGCCTGCATTTCCATGAGGCTCATTCCCAGAAAGGATGGACAGGGAAGAGTCCCTGCCGTAGAGGTCATGATCAACACGCCTTACATTTCAGAGTGTATCAACGACCGCGAGAAAACTCTCCTCATCCGAGATGCTATCGCATCTGGGGTTTCTCAATATGGGATGCAGACTTTCGATCAATCCATCTATCAGCTTTACAAAGACGGTTATATCTCCTATGAACAGGGTTTGAGATATTCCTCCAGCCCCGACAATTTCAAATTGAGAGTGATGGGTATCCGCTCAACACTGGATGTGGCTATGGAGGATATGGAAAAGGAGATGAGCAGGATAGAGAGGCCCCAAGTAGAGGTCAAAGAAGATGAAGAAGCTTCAGAAATAGAAGAGAAAGAAGCAGCCAAAGCAAAGGAAGAGGCCAAAAAATAGTTATAGATGCGCGCACAGGAGATAAGAGAGACATTCCTCGATTTTTTTGCCGGCCGAAAACACAAGATAGTTAAAAGTTCGGCCTTGCTTCCCAAGGATGATCCTACTCTTCTTTTTACCAATGCCGGGATGAACCAATTCAAAAACACCTTTCTAGGATTAGAGAAAAGGAGTTACAAGAGAGCTGCCTCCGTCCAAAAGTGCATGAGAGTCAGCGGGAAACATAATGACTTAGAACAGGTCGGTAAAACAAACAAGCATCATACTTTTTTTGAGATGCTGGGGAATTTTTCATTCGGCGATTATTTCAAGAAAGAAGCCATAGAGTATGCCTGGGATCTTGTCACACGAGAATTTAAGATGAGTGAGGATAAGCTGTATATCACGATTTATAAACAAGACGACGACGCCTTGCAAATATGGAACCAGGATATTGGTATCCCTGAGAACAGGATTTTTCGTTTTGGGAAGAAGGACAACTATTGGGCTATGGGAGAGACAGGCCCCTGCGGACCCTGTTCTGAGATTCATTATGACTTGGGTGAAGACATAGACCCGGGAGATCCTTCTGATCTGATCGAGAGCGGGAGTGACCGGTTTATGGAATTGTGGAATCTGGTTTTTATGCAGTATGAACAGACCGAGAAAGGCGAACTCCTGCCTCTTCCTTCACCCTCCATAGACACAGGTATGGGACTGGAGAGGGTTGCGACTGTCTTACAGGGAAAAAAAAGCAATTTCGGGACCGACTTGTTTGTTCCTCTTATCGATGCTGTTTGCGACATGGCCCGAAAGGAATATTCCTCCTCTGATAAATCGGATGTATCTGTAAGGATCATAGCTGATCATATCCGTGCTGTGACGTTTTTAATAGGGGACGGGATCATGCCTTCCAATGAAGGAAGGGGATATGTGCTGCGGAGGCTCATCCGCCGGTCGTTCCGTCAAGGGAATTCTATCGGCTTGGAAGATCCCTTCCTGTACAAGCTGGTGGGAACTGTGGTCGATGGCATGAAAGACGCTTATCCTGAACTTCTTTCTTTGGCCGCATACATTTCCAAAGTCTGCCTTTCTGAAGAGAGACGGTTTTCAATGACATTAGCTTCCGGCCTTAGAACTTTCAACCAGTACATAAAAGAGGCCGAAGCTCAATCAAAGAAAACACTATCTGGGAACAGACTGTTCAAACTCTACGATACCTTTGGATTTCCGTTGGATCTATCCAGGGAGTTGGCGGAGGAACGAAATATTGCTGTCGATGAGAAGGGATTTTACAAGGAGCTGGAAAAACAACGTCAACGTGCCCGGATTGGTTGGAAAGGGGAAGAAAAACAGCGAGAGAAAAAGATTTATGAAAAACTCAAGGACTATCCCAGCGAATATGTAGGATATGACCAGTATAAGATCGAGGCTAAAGTGACCGCCCTGCTCAAGAATGGAGATTTCGAGCAGCTGCTGAGCGAGGGAGAGGAAGGAGAAGTTTTTCTGGACGTGACACCGTTTTATGCTGAAGCAGGTGGTCAGATCGGAGATTCCGGCATCTTGAAAAACCCCCATTTTTCTTCGTTCGTGGAGACGGCTTATTATCCAATTCCAGAACTCATCGCACATAAAGTCAAAGTCATCTCTGGTCAAATTCAGACGGGCGACTCTGTGGAAGCCATCGTCGATGTCCCCAGGAGGGAGAGACTCAGCAAGAATCATACAGCGACGCACCTCCTGCATGCTTCCCTGAGGCAGATACTCGGCGACCATGTCAAACAAACCGGATCGCTGGTCTCGCCCGCACGTTTGAGGTTTGATTTTACCCATTTTGCCCCTGTAAAAACATCCGAGCTGGAACAAATTGAAACAATGGTGAATGAAAAAATCAGAGAAAACCTTCCTGTGGAGACGGAGATCACCACCATGGAGGAAGGGATAAGAAAAGGAGCTGTTGCCATTTTCGAAGAAAAATATGGGGAGAAGGTAAGAATGATTAGTATCGACGACTTCAGTAAAGAGCTTTGCGGAGGCGTTCATGTGCACTTCACCGGAGAAATCGGTTTGTTTAAAATCGTATCTGAAACAAGCGTCGCGGCAGGAATGAGACGAGTAGAGGCTGTAACGGGAGAAAAGGCTCTCCAATACATTCAGGAGAATGACAAACTTCTTCTAGAAATCCAGCAATTGCTGAGTTCTTCGAAAAAAGACCTGGTGTTACAAATAGAAAAACTCAAAGAAACCGTTAAAGAGAAGGAAAGAGAAAGCAAGTCTCTGCGCCAGAAATTAGCGAATATCCGCTATAAGAAAGATATTCAAAAGATTCAGAAAATCAGGGGCATCTCTGTTCTTACTCAAAGGGTGGAGGGGTTGACAATGAGCGAGCTGCGGGAACTTGCCGATTCTCTTAAACAGAAGATCGGTTCTGGGATTGTCGTCCTCGGAGCTCCTGATGAAGAGAAAGTCTATCTTGTGGTGGCCATAACCAAGGATTTGACCAGTCGCGTGAGAGCCGACGAAATGATTAAAAAGATCGCGCCATTGATTGGAGGAGGGGGCGGAGGCCGCCCGGACTTTGCCCAGGCCGGGGGGACCGATCCTGACCAGCTGGCCCGAGTCTTTGACCAAATCGTTCCCGTAATCGAGGAAATGATCCCCCCGAAAATCACCCCTAAAGAGGATTGATAGAAATATTTTTTTTTCTCATTATATAAACAATGAATCGAGCGAGCGGTAATAAGAAAGCATGTTCCTTTCAATCTGTGGCTATGGGACTTTTTTTGATATGCTCTTTTTTCACGGACTTTTCCTTTCCCCAAAGTCATTCTCCCTCCCAGGGCAAGTACGATAATATTATCGCAACTCTCTCCCAGAAGCATGAGGTGCCGCAGAGTTTGGTGCATTCGATCATCAAGGCGGAATCAAACTATGATGCCTGGGCCATATCCCCCAAGGGCGCCCTGGGACTGATGCAGCTCATGCCAGAGACGGCTATTCAATATAAAGTGAACAATGTATTCGATCCAAAACAAAACATCGAGGGCGGCATCAAATACCTGGCCGATTTAATTGAGCTTTACGAAGGCGATACAGAACATGTTCTTGCGGCCTACAACGCAGGTCAAGAAGCCATCAGGAGATACGGAGGCATCCCCCCCTATAAGGAAACCAAGAATTACATCAAAAAGGTGATGGCATCCTATTCCAAGTCGAAGATCACGACACGGACAAAGATTTACGCATTTTATGATGAGAACGGGAAATTTGTACTCACCAACAACAAGGCGCTCTGGGAAAAATACAAAGACAAATCCAAGTGATTTTTCGATCCGGAATTCTTATATTATAAATATCCCTTTATCAGAAGGCTACGCGGAACGATTTCGAATACGGCAGGAAGTTTACCGACCTGTTCTCCGTCGATTTCAATCAAGATATTGTCATCGGGATCTTCAGGGATCGCTTCAATCTTTCTGCCGCGGACAAAAGAGATTTTTGGATGTGAAAGATGGATTCCCGCATAGATTTTCCAGACATTTCTCAAGAACTCAAGAACTTTCATCCCTTTGATCAGAATGATATCGAAAAGGCCGTCATCCAATCGCGCTTCCGGAGCGATTTTCATCCCTTTTCCGAATATTCTTCCGTTTGAAATGGCCCCTATCAGGTATTCGTCTCTTGGGATTTCTTGATCATCGATTTTCAATTGTATTTTTTTGTTTTTATAATGAAAAAAAGTAGAAATCGTACTTTTCAAGTAGGATGAGGCTCTCCTTGCCGTTCTGTTCCGATTCATGCGGTCCACGACCTCACCGCCGAAGCCGAAGTCAGCGACATTGAGAAAATATCTTTCCGTCACTTCACCCGTATGGGTTTTGAAAGTGGCCCTTCCAATGTCAATCACAGGTGAGGGAGCCTGAGTGATAATCTGTAATGAACTCCGTAATCCTGGAGGAATGTTCAGACTTTTGCTGAAGTCGCATCCTGTTCCGGAAGGCACGATTCCGAGGACGGTTCGAGGATTGATCAATGCTCTGCCATCGAAAAATCCATTGGAAATCTCATTCATTGTCCCATCCCCTCCAACTCCGACTATCAGTTCTGATCCTTCTCGGATGGCTGTCCTGGAGATATCTATGGCCTGTGAAGGTTTCTCTGTAAACTCGTATTTAAATTCTTTGAGGAAAGATTTCAGGGCTTCTTTAATTTGTGCCCATTTTTTTCGAGTTCGTCCCCGGTTGGATTCAGGGTTGACGATCACCTGGGTCTTTAGGAACATCCACCGCTCCTTGATCTCTCTGGGCTGTCTTTTTTCCAAACAAAGAAATACCGATGATTCCCCCTAAGGCACCCAAAGCCGAGAAAATGACTACAGATATCACAAGACCGATTATGGCCCATACAAAAGAGGTTTCGAAGGCGCCTTCTTGAAACCATGATTCAAAACCTCGCGGCATCTCCTCATAATATTCCGAAAATCTGTCTATCATATTTCGCATGAATTTTTCGGTAACAGCCTGGAATGGGATGCTGATTATAAATTCGACGATTGCCGCTACAATTCCGCTAAAAATGCCCACGATTACACCGTCACCTGCGCTTAAAGCAACCGGAGAATCCTTTATAAGCAGGTAGGCAGAAAGCATGGCGCCACCGATAATCCATAGGCAACAGAGACAATTCACGATCGGAATGCCTGAGAGGATTCCAGCAGCGGCTCCCCCTATCAGTGCCGGGACGAACATGCCGGGCCTTTGGTCGTTCATGGGTCCTCCTTCAATTCGGTTCATCTCATTCTAATTATTTTTTATGGTAGATATCAAGAGAAATTTTCGCGTCGGCGCACAATAAAATCCGAGAGTCCTGCAAGGAAGTAAAAGGGCAGAATCACCCCCCATATCAGACCGGTCAGGAATCGAAGCCATTCCGGGCTCTTCCATATGCTAATAAGATTAGCCGCTGTGTCCAACACGATAGGAATCGAGACAAGGATAAGATTTTTTACTCTGGGAAGTAGAGGGGAGGTGAAACCTTCCTGGAAGGGATAAATCAAGGTCCCGATTAAAAATCCTGTATAGATGCCCAAGCAGCGGGCACACACGGCTAAGGGATGACCAAGAATAAAGAAACAGCGGGATGGGATTTGATGACAGGTGGGAGAAAAAAGAGCATAGATAAAGCCGGCCAATGGGGAGGATTTGCTGGCGAGATAAGGCGCCAAAAATATGATCCCTAACCATAGTATGATGCCCGATAAGGTCAGAATATAAATCAGGATGATGACATTTTTGGCTGCCATGGATGGATCTCAGATGAATAAGTTTCCTGGTATGACCAAAGGAGCCAGTTTAGCCCTGTGTCTGTTCAATGTCAACTTTGAGTTTCGAAATATGATACTATGGAAAGCATTCCCCCTCGGTTTTCGAAATGCTCACATCTTATACAAAAATTTGACAGATTGTGATTCAAAATTGTAAATTAGATGCCTGAAAGAGGGATTAAATTCATCCTTATCTTCATTTAGGAGGTAAAATGATACACAAAAAGTATTTTTTAGCATTACCTCTCGTTTTCCTATTGATTCCTTTCTCTATGCTCTTTTCTCAATCGGAGGAAGCGGCGAACATTTTTGAGAATTATAAACAAGGAGTGGTTACCTTTACCGTCTATGATGAGGAGGACGAAGAAATCGCAGAAGGATCGGGATTTCTTATCGGCGAGAAAGTTCTTGCCACCTATTATGGACTTGTTTGCCAGGCACACGAAGCTGAAGGGCTGGATTACAGAGGAAAGAAAGTCAAATTCGATGGCATCTTATCCGTTGATAAGGATTTTGGGATAGCCCTGGTGAAGGTCAACAGAAAAGATCCGATTCTTTCGTTCGGGGATTCTGACGGGCTCAGCAGATCCAGCAAGCTCTATTCCATAGGCGGGAACGAGGCGAGAGAAATCTCTTTTTCTGAAGGAGGGGTTTTCAATTTTCATCAGATGAATTCCCGAAGATTGATCGAGTCTTCGTTGTCTATTCCGGATGAGTACAGCGGCGCGCCAGTGTTCGACTCGACAGGAAAAGTTGTGGGAATGGTCATTTTTCTGGATCTCGGGAAAAAAATCATCGTCCCCTCCAACATCATAAAGAACCTCCCAAGGACAGGGTCAGAAACAAAATTCAAAAACTGGCGAAAAGAGGATTATTTCTCTACTCTCGAGGGAGCTTATTTCGCTGCAGAGGTATTCTATGCCTTGAATGATACAGGAAGAGCCGAAAAATATCTGAAAAAAATCATCGAGCTCAAACCCGATGACCTCCATGCCTATCTGCTTCTGGCCTCAGTCTATTACAACCAAAGAGCCTATTCTTCAGCTTTGACAACCTATCAGAAAATCATAGAATTGAATCCCAACAGAGACGATGCTCACTATGGATTGGGCCTGGTCAATCTGAAAATGATGAAGTGGAAAGAAGCGATACCTCCTCTCAAACGGGCGATCCAATTGAACCAGGACAACAAAGAAGCTTATCTCCATATAGGAACTGCTTATCAGGAGCTCAGGGAATTCAACGGAGCGATTGATGCCTATCAACAATATCTCAGCACCAATCCAAACCAGCCTTGGGACGTATACACTCAGCTCGGAGTCTGTCAGATGGAGGTCGAGAAATACGAAGACGCCGTGAATTCCTTCACCAAAGCTCTGGAAGGTTACGGAGATGACGTAGCGCTCTTATACAAACTCGCCCAGGCCTATGAAAAGGCCGGACAGATCGATCAAGCAGCGGCCACTTATGAAAAGCTAGCTCAAATTACCCCTGAGGATGCCAAGAGATATTATAATATGGTCATCATGATGTACAACACAGCGAATATGCCTGAAAAAGCAGCAGAAGTCGCTCAAAAACTGGTCGAACTCGATCCGAATGACACGGAAGCTCTGTACAACTTAGGATACATGTATGTACAGATGGAGAATTATGAGAGGGCTGTTGAGACCTTCAGTAAAGTCATAGAAAAAAATCCAGGTATGGAATACGCGCACCTCCAACTCGGATACAGTTACACTCAGTTGAAACAGCATGCGAAGGCCGCAGAAGCCTATAAAAACATGGTGGAAATCTTCCCTGATAAAGATGACGCATGGTTTGGATTGGGTATTGCCTATATGCAGCAGAAAAAATATTCCGAAGCAGTGGAACCTCTAAAAAAAGTCATCGAGTTGAATCCAAGCCGTGGTTATGCCTACTATAATCTGGCTATATCTTACTTAAATCTTCGAGACAATTACAGTGCGAGAGAAATATACAAGCAGCTCATGACTGTGGACCCGGATTTGGCAAAAAAACTGGAGCAGTACATCAAATAGACGATTTCGCCTTTCAAACAGGCCAAGGATGCAAATCTTTTAAACTCTCAATGGAAGGGGACAGACATATCCAAACTTTGAAAGAGGGAAAATGGACAGGAAAGCAATGCTGGAGGATTTAACGCAGGAATTTAAAAAAACACACCAGAAGTCAGAGGAACTGTTCAGAAAAGCAAGCCGATTTCAAATCAAGGGAGGGAGTCACAACCTGAGGCTCTTTTATCCCTATCCGTTTTATGACCTGCACAGCGAGGGCTCCAAGGTAACAGATGTTGACGGTCATACCTATATCGACTTCTGGCAGGGTCATTTTGGCAATATCCTGGGGCATAATCCAAAAATCGTTCTCGATGCCCTTATGGATTATTATAAGAAAGGCCAGGGGCTGGCCACCGGTTTTCCAGGGGTTTTCCAATCAGAGCTGGCAGAGCTTCTGCTGAGCCTGATCTCAGCCGATAAGATTCGATTTACCACCAGCGGTACGCTCGCTACGATGTACGCCATCATGCTTTCCAAAGCAAAGACGAAGAGAGAACTCGTTATGAAAGCTGGAGGAGGATGGCATGGCTCTCATCCTTACGCCTTAAAAGGTATTACAGTCTTTGACAAGGGATTCACCAGGGTCGAATCGGCCGGGCTTCCCGAAGGGACAGATCAAACAATCCTGGTTACTCGCTTCAATGATCCTCAAGACCTCGAAGATAAGTTCAAAAACGACGGAGACCGAATTGCCTGCCTGATCCTAGAACCCTTTATCGGTGCTGGAGGATTTATATTCGGCGATACAGAATATCTACGAGAAGCAAGAGAACTCTGCACTCGACATGGGTCATTACTTATTCTGGATGAAGTTATTTCAGGTCTCCGTTTCCATGCTGGGGCACTCCAAACTCTCTATGGTCTCAAGCCTGATATTTCTGTTTTCGGGAAAGCTATCGGCGGAGGTATGCCAATCAGCGCTGTCGCAGGTAAAGACGAAGTGATGAAACTCTGCAGTCATGAAACCCGAGAAGAAGAGCGAGTTAAGCTGGAGGGAGGAACGTTTTCCGCGCATCCAGCCGCAATGCTTGCGGGACTCACATTCACCCAATATCTCCTTGAGCACCAGGCAAACATCTATCCGCAGATTGGAAGACTGGGAGATAAAGTCCGAACAGAGATCGAAAAAATATTTACAGCCTTTGGCTTTCAGGTCAAATGCACCGGGAATGGGAATTCTGTCGTCAAGAGCAGTTCTATCGTGGGCGTTCATTTTATGCGTGAAGAATGTGAACGGATCACTTCTCCTGAACAAGTATGGGACCCGAAGATATGCGATGTTGAGATGAGAGAGAAAGTGTTCAAACTCGCCATGCTTCAGGAGGGATTCAACATTTTCCACGGTTATGGTGCAATATCTGCTGCCCACTCCGAAGAGGAAATCCAGGCTTCGCTGGATGCAGTAGAAAGAATTGCCAAGAAATGGAAACACTCCACCAAGAAAGGTCGCTCAAGATAGGAGGAATCGCACCATGGAACAGATCAAGGTCATCATATATGGGTGTGGCGTTATGGGCCGAAAAATCACAGAAGCTCTGTTGAAAAAGAAAAGCTTTTCGATCGTGGGAGCTTTGGATATTGCACCTGAGCTTGTCGGCAAGGATCTCGGAGCTATCCTGGATAATCCAACGAATTTGGGAATCAGCATCGACAATAACCCCCACCAACTCTTTACTGCTTCCGATGCCCATGCCGTTATTTTAACCACCACGTCCCATCTCAAGGAAGTTTTTCCTCAAATCGCTCAGTGTGTGAGAGCCGGGTTGAATGTCGTATCGACCTGCGAAGAACTGTCTTTTCCATGGAAGCGGGAAGCCGAACTCGCTGAAGAAATTAACCAATTGGCAAAAAAGCATGGGGTTACTGTGGTGGGTACGGGAATCAACCCCGGCTTCTTGATGGACACTCTCCCTTTAATTCTTACTGCTCCGTGCCTCGAGGTGGAGACAATAAAGGTTATCCGGATGATGGATTCTTCCAAGAGGCGGATGCCATTCCAGAAAAAAATCGGAACCGGTCTCACCATGGAAGCATTCCGGGAGAGAATAGAGAGCAAAGTGATTACAGGTCACGTAGGTTTGCTCGAGTCCGTTCATATGATCGCTTCAGGCTTAGGGTGGAATCTGGATCAAGCTGTTGAGCTCGCCCCCGAACCGGTAATAGCAGAAAAGGAAATAGATACGGCTTTGGGTAGAGTTGAGCCCGGCAAAGTAATCGGATTGATCAGCGTTGCCCACGGAATCAAGGACAGCAAAAGGCTGATCTCACTCGAGTTCAATGCCCATGCCGACGTGGAGCAGGAATATGATGAAGTCGTCATCCATGGAGTTCCCGATATACGCCAAAAAATTATGGGGGGGGTTCATGGGGATATCGGGACTGTGGCCGTCACTGTCAACACCGTCCCTCGGGCCGTTACATCCGAGGCCGGGTTGATTGTGATGAAGGATTTGCCTCCTGTTTTGGCCACAGCCTAATCGGTCTCAACTCGGCGCCATAAATTCCTACATAATCTTGAGTATCTCATGAGCCTGACTGAAATTGACAAATAAAACCGGCTGTGGTAAATATTGAATCCTGTTTCGCCTCTGGTCAAGAATTCCTCGATTATATAAAAAATCGAGGTTGTCCCAAAGTGACGGGAAATAAAATCGGGATAAAGGTGCAGAGTCGGGTGTTATCGTGCGCAGTTCATCGCCGCCGAGAAGAGCGGCAACAGAATGGCGTCGAAAATCTGAACTAGAGCGAAGACATTTCTCCGCACCTTAGATGGATACTTCATCCCCGTCACTTTGGGACAAAGCCAAAAAATCACACGGGCAGGTGGCGAAATTGGCATACGCGCTAGGCTTAGGACCTAGTTCCTGTTGAAGGAGTGCGGGTTCGAGTCCCGCTCTGCCCATTTTTTATCCGAAACATATAGGTGAAACATACTTAAAATGTCAAATACCACAAAAAAAGTCAGCGACAGTAAATGGGAAATTGAAATAGAAATACCTGAAGCTGAAACGGCCGAAGAAATGAAAAGAATAACGGCTCAATATTCTTCTCGAGCCAAAGTCCGGGGATTTCGGCCAGGGAAGGCTCCTGAAGAGATCATAAAAAGAATGTACTACCCCGATATCAAAGAGACTCTCATCAATTCTCTCGTCCCAAAAGCATTGAATAAAGAGCTTAAAGAAAGGAATATCGTTCCTGCAGGCCAGCCCATCGTGACTGACTTGCATTTCAGAGAAGGGGAGCCTCTCCGATTCAAGGCAAAGGTCGATGTGTGGCCGGAATTGCATCTGCCTGAGTATAAAAACATTCGAGTTAAAAAAAGAAAAGCCTCTGTCTCTGAAAAGGAACTCAACGAGTCTTTAGAAGAGCTCCGCCTTAAATCGGCTCAATACACTCCTGTTGAGGACAGGGGGGTGGTGGATGGAGATTATGTGGTTGCAGAGATCAAGGGACAGGATACCAAAACAAAGAGATTTTTACCTACAGAAAAAGTGGTCGTCCTCGCAGGTCATCCTGAGAATGAGGAGATACTCAACCAGAACTTGTTAGGCCTCAAACCGAATGATCAGTGCAAATTCACGATCAGATATCAAAAGGATCACAAAAATAAAAAGCTGGCCGGCCGGGAAATCAATTATGATTTAAAAATAGAATCCATAAAAGAGAAGATGCTGCCGGAGATCGATGATGATTTTGCAAAAGATCTTGGGGATTACAAAAATTTGGATGATCTTAAGACTAAATTGAAGGACCAGCTCCTTGAATCGAAAAAAAAAGGGCTGCGAAGAGAAATGGCCGAAGAGATCATCAAAGAAATATCCGAGAAAATGGCGTTGGAGCTGCCCGAATCTGTTATAGAGCATGAGTATAACGCTCAATTGAATCGTCGCCTCTCTGCTGTTTCTCAGCAGGATTTATCGAAGGTTGATCTCGAATGCCTGAAGAAAAATGTGCGCGAAAGTGCTGTCCAGAATATAAAAAACCACATAATCCTCAAGAAGATCGCCGAGAAAGAAAAACTTGAAGTCACTGAGGAAGAAATCACAGAAGAGATGAAAGCTATGGCTAGATCCCACAACGTTCCCTTGGCCAGAGTTGTGGAAAGCATAAATAAGGAGGGCAAAAAAGAGGAACTGAAAGAGAACCTTCTTCTCAAGAAGACGGTTGACTTTTTGGTCAAATCCGCTATAATAGAATAACCAGTCCCCATGATCTTAATCCCCTTAGTGATATAGCTAGATGATAAAATTGAAATCTTCAAAGCTTAAAGACGTCACATCAGAATTCGTTAATGAAACTCTCGATATTATTCCCGCCGTCTTCAAAACCGGGGAATCTTTGAGGATCTTCGAAAAGTCTGCGGGAAAAATGGATGAGAGTCGATAGCTTGAAACTATTTGCTGGAGTATAAGTATGGATACCACAAGCAACTCGGAGGTTATCTACAATGTGCCTTTGATCCCTTTGAGGGATCTGGTTGTATTTCCCTCCACCCTTGTTCCGTTTATTATCGGTCGTTCATCCTCGATCCATGCGTTAGAGAAAGCCACAGAAAAGGATAAAATGCTTTTTCTGTCCTCTCAGATAGATGCATCTTTAGATAATCCCCTCCAACGGGACATCCACTCCATGGGAGTCGTCGCGAAGATTGTCCGTGCCATTAAAATGGATGACAACAACGTGAAAGTCATCGTTGAAGGCAAGAAAAGAGCTCGAGTCGTCGAATATTTAAGCACCTACCCCTTCTATCAAGTCTTGGTAAAGGAAGTTAAGCAAATTGAAAGCGACAGCGCCGAGACCAGAGAAACCCTGAAAAGGGTTTTAACCCTGTTCGAAGATTATCTCAAACTCAGCCAAAATGCAAATTTCGAATCCATCATTCCTGCTTTGAAAGATAATAGCCCAGATAGAATCTCTGATATCATAGCTTCACACATGTACTTGTCCCTAGATGAGAAACAAAACCTCCTTGAAACGACCAATAGTACAGAACGGCTGAGAAGATTGAATTATGTTTTGGAAAATGAACTTCTTAAAATCCATTCCAAGTTGAGTAAAGATGGAAAAAGATCGAGTCGCCGGAAGTTTTCTTATAGAGACCCCCAGCAAAAAGTCTTCCCCCCTGGTTTGAATGTCCGTAAAGAGGACCAGCCCAATGAAATTGAGGAACTGCGTAAAAAGGTGGAACAAGCCAAGATGCCGAAGGAAGCAGAGGATAAGGCAGTAAAAGAAATCGAAAGATTGGAAGCGATGCCTCCGATGTCTGCAGAGGCGACAGTTTGCAGGAACTATCTGGATTGGCTTATTTCTCTGCCCTGGAATAAGAAATCAAGAGAAAAGAGAGATATCAAACAAGCAGAAAAGATATTGGATGAAGACCATTATGGATTGAAAAAGGTTAAAGAAAGAATACTGGAGTATCTCTCCATCCGGCAGTTGGTGAAAAATCCAAGAGGCGTTATTCTCGGCCTGATAGGCCCTCCCGGTGTCGGTAAGAGTTCCCTGGGGCAATCCATCGCTCGAGCCACTGGAAGAAAATTCGTTCGCCTCTCTCTGGGAGGAGTCAGGGATGAAGCCGAAATCAGAGGACACCGGCGGACATACATCGGTGCCTATCCTGGAAGAATCATCCAGATGATCAAGAGGGCTGGAACGAAAAATCCTGTTTTTCTCCTGGATGAGGTCGATAAAATGAGCGTTGATTTCAGGGGAGATCCGGCATCGGCACTTATGGAAGTTCTCGATCCAGAACAAAACAGCACCTTCCTGGATCATTACATTGATACAGACTTTGATCTATCTCAGGTTATGTTTATTGTTACAGCCAATATGCAGGAACCCGTCCCTAAGCCACTCCAAGACCGCATGGAGATGGTGAGAATTCCTGGCTACACAGAAGATGAGAAGCTCCAAATCGCAAAGCACTTTCTTCTGCCCAAACAGAAAAAAGCCCATGGATTCAAAGAACAAACGATCAGGATCTCTGACAAAGCCCTGAAAAAGCTCATCCGTGAATACACCAGAGAGGCAGGTGTCCGAAGTTTAGAGCGAGAAATCACATCCATTTGTCGAAAAGTGGTCAAGAAAGTTGTATCCAAAGGAAAAGACTACAAAGAAATTGTGACTCCCATGAAATTGGAAAAGTATTTAGGTATTCCCCGCTACCGACGTTCAGAAATAGATAAAAAGGATGAAGTCGGGGCAGCCGTTGGCATGGCCTGGACAGAATTCGGTGGTGAGCTTCTCACTTTTGAAGTTACCAAAGTCCACGGAAAAGGCAACTTTATGTTAACCGGTCAACTCGGAGAAATCATGCAGGAATCCGCACAGGCAGCGTTCAGTTACGTGCGTGGAAAGATGTTTGAATTGGACATTGCCAAGGATTTGCATAAAAATTTCGATATACATATCCATGTGCCTGAAGGCGCTACGCCTAAGGAAGGACCTTCAGCAGGTATCACCATCGCTACATCCATTATTTCACTCCTCACAGGAATTCCTGTCACCAAAAAAATTGCGATGAGCGGGGAGATCACCCTCAAGGGCAAAGTCTTATCTGTCGGTGGAATAAAGGAAAAGCTGCTAGCCGCACATAGAGAAGGGATAAAAGAGGCCATCCTCCCTGCTGACAATAAGCCCGACCTGAAAGACATGCCTAAGAATGTGAAAGACGACATAACCATACATTTTGTAGAAAACATGGACAAGGTTTTAGAGATTGCATTGGTCGGTGATCTTCCCAAGAAAAGAAAAATGCCGGTCGAATCGAAAGTAACCAAGCAGGAGGAAGATAGAGAAGAATCCCAGAAACCTCCTATAACTCACTAAAACACAAGTGCGGTAGATTTGATCCAAAAATCGCAAAAGAGGTATAAAAATGAAAGAGTACAACTTAACTGAACTCGAAGAAAAAGGAATTGAAGAGCTATTCAAGATTTCAGCCGAAGCAGGTCTGACGAAGAAAGACATCGAGGATTCGAATAAACAGAACATCATTTTTAAAATCCTCGAGGCGCAGGCAAAAAAGAATGGTCTGCTTTTCTCAGAAGGTGTGTTGGAATGTCTTGACGATGGATTTGGATTTCTCAGAGCGCCTGAGTTCAGTTATCTCCCGAGCCAGGACGATATTTACGTTTCTCCTTCCCAGATCAGGAAATTCCAGCTCCGCACAGGGGATACCATCTCGGGAATCGTGCGGCCGCCTAAAAACGGCGAGAAATACTTTGCGCTGATTAAAATAGAAGCGATCAATTTTGCTCATCCGGATGTCATTCAGAAATCGAGGAGAAACATCCAGTTCGAAAGCCTCACTCCTCTGTATCCCTTTGAGAAAATCAAGTTGGAAGACGGGAATAACAAGAATTTGAATGCCCGGGTGATGGATATGCTCACTCCAATCGGAAAAGGACAAAGAGGCTTAATCGTTTCTCCGCCCAGAGCAGGAAAAACGACTCTGCTCAAAACCATAGCCAAGTCAATAGAAAAAAATCATCCTGAGATGTTTCTGATCGTTCTGTTGGTTGCGGAGAGGCCTGAGGAGGTGACTGATTTCCAGAGAACCGTTCAGGGAGAGGTGGTCGCGTCCACTTTCGATGAACCTCCTGCAAGAAATGCTCAGGTAGCTCATATCGTGCTCGAAAAGTCTAAACGTCTCGTCGAACTCAAGAGAGACGTGGTCATCCTCCTGGACAGTATCACGCGTTTGGCAAGAGCACATAATGCGATCATTCCTCCTTCTGGAAAAGTCCTTTCCGGGGGGATAGATGCCAATGCTCTGAACAAGCCCAAAAAGTTCTTCGGCTCCGCAAGAAAGATCGAAGAAGGTGGGAGCCTCACAATCGTCGCAACAGCCTTGATTGATACCGGCAGCCGGATGGATGAAGTCATTTTTGAAGAATTCAAAGGAACAGGGAACATGGAAATCAACCTGGACAGAAGACTGGTGGATAAAAGACTGTTCCCAGCCATCGACATCAACCGTTCAGCAACAAGAAAAGAAGAGCTTCTGATCGAAGAAAAAGACTTGAATCGTATCTGGATATTGCGAAAGGTGCTCAGTCAGCTAAGCGAGGTGGAAGCAATGGAACTCCTAGTGGAAAAGATGTCGAAAACGAAAACAAACGCTGACTTTCTCGGCGCTATGAGCAAAGGACTTTAATTCATCCTTTTCGCGTCCCATTTTCATCGAACAATTCTGATCTCTCAGGAACGTATTCATGCCGGCTACTGAATATCGTCTCCTCTATTTAAAAATCTCCTTAAAGAGCCAATAGAGAAAAGATACGGTATATGCTGCCAACAAAACCCAAACCACAATCGACACGGTTTCACCGAACCGTTTGAGGAACGGAGAACCGTCTTTTTTATTTCGGCCCAGCTTGGAAATAAAATATACGGCCACGAGAATCACCAATATGTAGAGCCACTTACGCATTAAAAATGGACTCCTTATTGGCTAAGCCATAAAGACCGATGGCATTATTGGAATAAGGATTGATTTCAGTCAAGATTGCTCGTTTAATTATTATATGAAAGCATAATTTGCAGCTAATCGAATTTATTCACTGTTCCCACTGAACCTTATATCGTTTGATAATATTGAATCCTTCCTCGTTATGCTCGTAGGAATAGGCTTTTCCCTCCTTCCAGACACGGATATCCATTTTGGAAGGAAACCGGACAATGTACCGCCCCTCAGCATCGAAAACATCCGTTATGAACACACCTTTGTTCTCCCCTTTATTCCAAGTCCGAACAAATATTCTTCCCCTTTCATCCAGAGTGAAGAATTGATAGGGTGGAAATTTCTCTGGAAATTCAAACAATTCTTTCACGTTGACCGGGCCAATGTTCGGCATCCTATTCAGTATTTCTTCGATGTCTTCCTCAGTAACTTTTTGAGGATCAAATTCCTTTTGGATGGTTTTGATGTGGGTGCCATCGGGCGTGTAGACCTTTATCTCATAGTCGACATTTCGGCCGTAGTAGATATTTCCGGAGCTATCGAATTGATAGATAGAAAGCATATTCATGAGATCGATTTTATTACCTGATCCTGGAACAGGTATGGCGAATTCGATTTGATCGATAGAGAACAGAGGTTTTAGTTCTGGATCGAATTTTTTTATGATAAAAAACAAATCTTCTCCCTCGAGCTTCATTTCCCTTCCTAAAAAATTCCCGTTTGGACCCATTAGAAGATTGACCAAAGCCAGGCGGTCTGCAAAAGAAACATGTTTTATGTATGTACCGTCCAGAGTGAAATGGACCAGCTTTCGTGCCGTAGCATCCTCGATCATCAATGTGTTATCGGGAGTTAAATGGATTCCTATAGGCATATCCAGCTCTCCCGGACCTTGGCCTTGTTCACCAAAGGAACGGATGAATTTGCCCTCTTCATCGTAAACCTTAATCTTGCGGTCTTTGAAATCTAACGCATAAAGGATTTCGCTATCGTCTATAACAAAGTTAGAGACCTCAGAAAAGGATTTTTCGGGATCGTCCGACTCTCCGATAACACAATCTAACTCAAAACTGACCTTGGAAGGAACTCCTTTGGGAGGTTCGGGATTTTTTCCATTTTTGATGATCGTGACATCATCGACAGTTTTGGCCTCTTGACCTTCTGTTAGAGATACCAAACTTATTGCAACTATCAAACACAGTATTATATGGAACAAATTTTTCATGCGGCACCTCAATTGTTTTTTATTATTATACAAAATTTTGTTCAAAGTGTTGAGCAAGCCGAGACCGCAGCGCTGCAATATCAAATATTTTTCCAAATCTCATCTCATTATTGATTCATGGTTTTTGTTTTGGAAGAAAAAAGATAGAATAGAAAAGAAATGAAAAACTTAAGGTCGTATGGGGAAGCACCTTTTAATGTCGCGGTCATTCACGGAGGACCCGGTGCACCTGGAGAAATGGCTCCAATCGCTCGAAGGCTTTCCTCTGCTAAGGGCATTCTAGAGCCGCTACAAGACGCAAAAACGATAGAGGGACAAATTGGTGAACTTAAAGATGTTTTGGAATCGAGAGGGGATCTGCCTGTCACACTGATTGGCTGGTCATGGGGGGCATGGCTCAGTTTTCTTTTTGCTGCTCATCATCCTAAGCTGGTAAGAAAACTTATCCTTATAGGGAGCGGGCCGTTCGAAGAAAAATACGCTTCAGACATCATGAAAACTCGATTGAACAGGCTCAGCGAAGAAGAGAAGAGGGAAGTCCTTTCCTTGCTTAGAGCTTTAGATGATCCAGATGTGATCTCCAAAAGTCCCTTCCTGGCCCGTTTCGGAAAATTGGTATCCAAGGCCGACTCATATGACCCTGAGTGCCACCAGAATGAAATTTTGGAATGCCAGTACGATACATATCAGAATATCTGGGAACAGGCTAGAGATCTCAGAAGAAACGAAAAACTTCTGGAAATAGGAAAGGCTATCCGATGTCCAGTCCTGGCCATTCATGGAGATTATGATCCTCATCCTTTCGAGGGAGTCAGAGAGCCCCTTTCTCTTTTGCTCAGGGATTTCCATTTCGTTCTGTTGGAGAAATGCGGTCACAAGCCTTGGATCGAAAGATCTGCAAAAGACGTTTTTTATGAAATCCTCAAACGTGAAGTGAAAAATGATTAAAAGATATATAAGGATCGAGAAGGGTGAGACTTTTCTAGGGGACTAAGACGACTTTCCCAATATTTTGTCTCTTTTCGATATACAAATGAGCTTCTGCAGCCTTTTCAAAGGGAAAAACTCTATCTACATGGGGATTCACCCAGTCTTCCTCAACTCCTTTTATGATCTCAAACATCCAGGGAAACATTTTTTCCTCGACCCCCCACATGTGATCGACGTTCACCCCAAAAATGCCCTTGTTCGCGTTCATCAATCTCACAGGATGAAACCGGGGCATTCGTAAAACCGTTTTAACAAGGCTCACCTTCGCGCTGAATCGGGTTTGGGTCGATGTGGATAGTCCAAAAAGACCCAGTCTTCCTGCTCTGCTGAGGGCCCTGTAGCTCTTCCTGGTATTTCTGCCTCCGATCGGGTCTATGATCACGTCTGCTCCTTTATCCTGAGTCAGCCTTCTGATTTCTTTCAGCCAATCTTGAGTTCGATAATCTATCACGTAATCCAGGCCTCTTTCCTGAAGAAATATATGTTTATGGGAGCTGGCGGTTCCGAATGTGACGGCACCGATGTGCCTGGCAATATCCAATGCCGCGAGTCCCACACCGCCCCCAGCATTATGAATCAATACCTTCTCGCCTGACTTCAGAGCTCCCATCACAACCAACAATTGGTAGGCTGTAAGATAATTCACGGGGAGGGCTGCTCCCTGTTCAAAATTCAACGATTCAGGCTTTTCAAACACCTGAGCAACCGGTACAACGACTGTGTCGGAATATCCGCCAAAGCGAGTCACCGCGATAACAGGTTTCCCGATTAAAGTGGAATCCACATCTTCCCCGACAGACTCTACGGTGCCTGAGACCTCGTATCCAACCACACAAGGTTTTTTGGGTGCGTCAGGGTATATCCCTTTTCGTGCCATAATGTCTGCAAAATTGATTCCGGCAGCCTTTACATCAATTTTCACTTCTCCTCTGCCAGGTAGAGGGGCATCTGTTTCTCGAATTTTTAGAACTTCCACTCCTCCTGATTTGATCATCATTATCTGACGCATTCTTTACTCCTCTCGAGTTGCTCGAAGGAAAAAAATGAGGTTTTTTTCCCATACGAGTCGATCTGCGAGCATAGCACAGGCTGATCGCCGGAGTCAATCGGACAGCTTTTCATGGAAGCACCGTTTCATCTCTCATCTATTCTGCGGCTTCAGGAAACAACTGGTGTATTTTTAGAGATTGTGCCATAGTGACGGGAAATAAAATCGGGATAAAGGTGCAGGGAAATGTCGGAATATGGATGCTTCATCTCCGTCACTTTGAGACAAAGCCCATTTTTAAATGAGCCTGATTTATAATAAAATAGACATCGAATGTCTCCATTAAGGTTTCTCAAATTCAAAAAAATCTGCTTGGGAATTCTCATGACAGTATTTGTCGCCATTGCAGCGTTTGTGATTCATCTTTTTATAAGCCTTCCTGATGTCTCGAAATTGAGGACAAAGAATCCAGAAACTACCTCTCTCATACAGATCCGAAAGAAGCTGGCTGAGAAAGAAGGAACCGAACTCAAGGTTAGCCGAATCTGGGTGTCTTTCGAAAGTATCCCTCAGCTCTTAAAGGATACGGTGCGGATTTCAGAAGACTTCTCCTTTTACTGGCATGAAGGAATCGATTATGAGGAACTCAAGGAGTCCATTAAAAAGAATATAAAGGAGAAGAGGTTTGCTCGAGGAGGGAGTACGATTACCCAGCAACTGGCGAAAAATCTTTATCTTTCCACCAAAAAAAGCCTGATAAGAAAAATAAAGGAGTTTCTCATCGCTAGAAGGCTGGAGAAATCCTTGACAAAAGACAGGATCTTCGAGCTCTACCTGAATGTCATTGAACTGGGACAGGGAGTTTTTGGTGTGCAGGCCGCGTCCCTGCACTACTTTGGCTGTACGGTCAGCGAACTCACCCTGGACGAAATCGTCCGTTTGGCTGCAATCCTCCCACGACCGCTCAGAACCGATCCTAGAGGTAACAGTCCTTGGCTTCAGTGGAGGTGCAGCTTTCTGCTTCAAAAACTCAGACTCTATGATTACATCACCGAAGAGAGCTACCAGGAGACCCTCAGGATGTTCGACGATCCAGCATCTACTCATACCTCAACGACTCGACAGGATCGGCTATCGCCAGTTTCAGGGATTGATAGCTTATGGTCAGCAGCGCGATAACAAAAGCGATTCCAGCAGATAGAACAAAGATCCATGGTCGAATATTGATCCTGTAGGCAAAGTTCTGCAGCCATTTCTGCATGAGAAGATAGGCTGTGGGCCAAGCAATAAAGTTTGCAAGCAGCACTAGCACGACGAATTCTTTAGATAGCAGCACAAATATTCTTGCGATCGATGCACCGAGGACCTTTCTTATCCCTATCTCCTTGGTCCGCTGTTCGGCCATGAACAAAGCCAGACCGAAGAGTCCCAGAGAGGCTATAAAAATGGCCAGCATTGAAAAGATGCTGAATATCTGACCGAGCTTTTCCTCGCTTCTGTATAAGCGGTCAAAGCTTTCGTCCATGAAAGTATAGGAAAACGGATGGCCAGGATCCAGTTGCTTCCATTTCTTTTCGATGAAGGCCAGAGTGGCCGGAATGTTATCAGGACGGATTCTGATGGCGAATATTCTCGTGCTGGGCGTGAATATATGAATGACAAGGGGTGTGATTTCATCTCTCAAGGATAGGAATTGAAAATCTTTGACAACGCCGATGACCTTGCCTTTTTTATCACCCCACTCAAATTGTGTCTCGAGAGGGTTTCCGAGCTGGAATTGCCTGACTGCAGCCTGGTTGATGATAAAGGCTTCTGCGGCATCGGTGCTCCGTTCTTTTGAAAAATTCCTTCCTTCTACAATTTCCATGCCCATCGTTTCGAGGTAATCATGATCGGTGTAGATCATCTTTACGGTGATGTTTTTTTTCCCTACCTCTGTCAGCAATTGGATGGCATCGCCCGCAATGATTCCGCCGGGTATTCCGATGGAAATCGTCGTGCTCAGGATGTTAGGATTTTGTTTCAGATCCGCCTTGATCCCTTCCGCGTTTTTCCGGACTGAATTTGTTCTGATGGGAACGACCACGACATGTTCCTTGTCGAAGCCCAGCTTCCGGTTCCTCAGAAAATCGAGTTGGTCCATTACCACAGCGGTGGCAATGACCAGGACGATGGATATGCTGAACTGCAGGATGACCAGTCCTTTGCGCAACAAGGATTTTCCAGAGGCCGTTTTTGAGGAGCCTTTCAACACGTTTGCCGGCTGAAACCTGGAGATAAATAAGGAGGGATAGCTGCCGGAGATAATCCCCACAAAAAAGAGAATGATAAGAACAAAACCCATGAGGATTGAATTATCGAGATAGCTGATGTGGATTTCTTTGCCCGTCAGGGCATTGAAGGAAGGGAGAGCGATTTTTACCACAATTAGGGCCAGGAACATCGCAAACAGAGTGAATAACAGCGATTCACCTAAAAATTGTCTCACAAGCTGAGAACGGTTGGCTCCCACTACCTTTCGCATCCCAACCTCTTTTGAACGGCTGGCAGACCGGGCCGTCGCCAGATTCATAAAATTGACACATGCAATCAGCAAAATAAAAACCGCCACCACCGAAAACACATACACATACTTGATATCCCCGTTAGGACTGATTTCATGCTGAAGGTTGGAACGAAGATGGATACTCTTTAAAGGCTGAAGCCGGGAGGATAGCGTACTTCCCAGGATGGTCTTTATCTGTGCAGCGGCGTATTTCTCTATAAATCCCGGCAGCTTTGCTTCCAGATCCTCTGCCGAGGAGCCTTCTCTGAGCAAGAGATAGGTATAGAATTCATGACGGGCCCAGCTCTGGAAATACCGTTCTTGAACCTGGGGAATTTGCTCGATGGTTTTCATGGATGCGAACATATCGGCGTGGAAATGAGAATTTTTTGGCACATCACTCATAACTCCGGTAATGAGGAAGTCCTGGTCATTGATCTTGAGCGTTCTATTCATGGCTTCTTGGTTCCCGAAATATTTCAAAGCCGTACTCTCTGAAATGACAAGGCTATGAGGAGCATTCAAAGCAGTTTCTGGATTTCCTTCTATGAGAGAAAAAGTGAAAATCCTGAAGAGCGAAGGATCTGAAAAAAACAGCCCGTATTCATAATATTTTTTCTCCCCGTATTCCACCAACCGGCCTCTGCCCGAAAACAACCTGACGGCATCTTCAACCTCTGGGAATTCTTTTTTCAGGGCCGGAGCGAACGGGGCAGAAGACAAGGCATAATGCCTTCCCCTTGGATTGTCGACATCAAAACTGTCAACAAGCCTGTAAATTCTGTCTGCTTTATCATGATAGCGGTCATAGCTCAATTCGTCCTGAACGAAGAGCAAAATCAAAAGGCAGCAGGATATGCCGATAGCCAGACCCAAAATATTGATGAAAGAGTAAGCTTTGTATTTTTTAATATTCCTGAGGGCGATCTTTAGGTAGTTTTTAATCATGGTGAGGCTCCAGTTACTAACTAATACTGTGAAAACCGGAAAATGGTTTACGAATTTTTTTCAATTAGAAAAAGAGATGCTTCATTGGGGAGAATTCTGTATCAGGGGTAGGAAAAAAAGCGTTAAAAATGCTTGAGTTTCGACGAAATAAGTGTACCATTGGGATTGAAGACAATGAGCACCCTCTTGAGAAATATGGGCTGTCTTCTTATTTTTGCTGGATTTACAATTCTGTTAGGATGTCGAACACGAACCCAAATCATTCCTCCTGTTGAGCCTGAGGCAAAACCATACACAAAACAGATAGCCATTAAAGGGAAAAAACTCACACGAACTGGATACTCCATTCAAGTGGGAGCTTTTTCTGTTTTGAATAACGCTCTGAAACTCACTCAAACACTGAATAAAGAGGGATTGAATGCCTATTATTTCCGGCATGAATCAGGGCTCTACAAGGTTCGATTCGGGGATTTTCTTTCCATAAGGACTGCCCGTCAGCAAGCGAAACATCTCCTCGATAAAGAAGTGATCGAAGACTTTTTCATTGTGAAGCCAGAGGATTATGCTGTTTCAAAGAAAAGCATGTTCGGTGAAGACTATTTGAGGGATAATCTCGTTACCACTGCAGAAAGCTTCATCGGTGTGGAATATTCCTGGGGGGGGACATCGAGGTCAAATGGATTCGACTGCAGCGGTTTGGCTATGGCCATCTATCAAATGAACGGCCTCAATCTCCCCCGGTCTTCAATAAAACAATTTGAAGCAGGAAGAGCGATAAAAAGAAATCAGCTGAAAAAAGGGGACCTGCTCTTTTTTGTCACCTCAAAGAATCAAAGGATCTCACATGTGGGAATTTATGTAGGAAATGAAATGTTCGTCCATGCTCCTGGAAAGGACAAGAAAATCCAAAAAGACTCTTTGGCTGACATCTATTTCAGGAGCCGTTTCGCAGGTGCCTGTACCTACCTGGAGTAACTGATCCCAGCTCAATCCTTTTTATAAACGATAAGGCACTCTAGTCGAGTTACCATTCGGCAGAAATCTTTGCTATGATATGAGTTGAAGTTGATTCATGGAGGTAAATATGCCGGAGAGAGCTCCACAGCCCGTCCCTGAAGGGATGCATACCGTCACTGTTCATCTTTGGTTCAACGGAAATTGTCAAGAAGCCATTGATTTCTACCAAAATGCTTTCGGAGCAGAGCTTGCCGAGCCGCCTGTCTCAGGGCCTGATGGGAAAGGAATCATACACGCTATGCTAAAGCTCGGTAACTCAAAAATCATGATGACGGATGCCTGGCCCGGAAATTGGGAGCAGGGTCCAAAAGACAGCGCCAGCGCCAGTCTGTGGTGCTATGTGGAAGACTGCGATGCACTCTTCAACCGAGCCGTCGAGGCCGGCTGCGATGTGCTGGAAGAGATGATGGATGCGTTCTGGGGCGATCGAAACGGCAAGATAAAAGATCCCTATGGCCATTGCTGGTCATTTGCGAGTCAGAAGTGGATCCTTACCGAAGACGAATTGCAAGAGCGGATGCAGGAGTGGCTCAAGAGCCTGAAGCAATAGGACTACACTCAATCCCTTTATAGGACCGCACGTTATAAGTGGTGTTTTATTCCAAAGGCCATTTCAGAAACTCCAGTACTATTTCATTAACCACCTCAGCTTGTACGACAGTCAAATCGTGACCGGCATCGGGAATAAGCCTTGCAAACGAAGTCATCGGGAGTCCTAATCTTTCGCTGGAAAATACTCCATCCGAAATCGTAAATATTGTCCTCGAGTCCGCTTATCCTTACAAAAGTCTTTCCGTATGAATATCATATCTCCCGTCAATGACCCGGCGATTGACAGGGAAATGCAAATTATTTGATATTTTGAGTTGAAAATGAATGACGATCCAAGATATTAATTAGGATGTGAATCTCCCATCAAATTCAATTTCTATCCAAGGAGGATCATCATGAAATATAAGACAAAATTGCTTCACGGTTTTCGCATATTTGTGCTGTTGTTTATCACCCTGGGATTCATGACCCCCTCGATAGTAGCACAAAAAACGGTCACATCTCCCGAAGAATTCTTTGGATTCAAACTCGGAAGCGATAGGAAAATGGCCAGGTGGGATAAAATCGTCGCATACTATGAGCTCTTGGAAAAGGAAAGCGGTAAGATCAAGGTCATCGATATGGGGCCATCCACCATGGGCCATCCTTTCCTTGTAGTCATCATCTCCTCGCAAGAGAATCTGGCCAACCTGGAGCGTCTCCAGAAAGTCAATGCCAAACTCAGCGACCCGCGTGGAATAGATGAGGAGGAAATAAAAAAATTAGTCGAAGAGGGCAAAGCAGTTATCTGTCAGTCCATGAGCCTTCATGCGACAGAGATCGGAGGCACACAGATGGCCCCAGAGCTGACGTATGACCTCTTATCCGGGGAAGATAAGGAAACACAGCGGATCCTGAATAATGTGGTTTTCTTCTTGATACCTAGCTTCAATCCGGACGGCCAGATCATGGTCACCGATTGGTACCATAAGACTCTAGGAACAGAATACGAGGGCTCGAGTCTTCCCTGGCTGTATCACAAGTATGTCGGACATGACAATAATCGGGACGGCGACTTCCTCAACATGATTGAATCGGTTTACGCAGCCAAGATTTTGTATAGAGATTGGGTGCCTCAGGCTTACCTTGACCATCACCATATGGGAAGCTCCGGCGCCCGGTTCTACATTCCCCCTTACTGCGATCCGATCCGTCCTTTTGCCGATCCCCTTATCTGGCGCGAGATGAGCTGGTACGGTGCCCACATGGCATATAAATTGGAAGAAAACAATAAAGCTGGTATCCTCAACGGCGCCCAGTATCCGGGCTGGGGACACTTCGGATGGCACTGGATCACTCCTTTCCACAATATTGCCGGAATGCTCACAGAGTCGGCCAGCACACAACTTGCCACTCCTATTTATATCCATCCTGAACAACTCCGCGCAAGGGCCAGGCAGTTTCCAGAATACGAGGCTCAGTCGACCTTTCCCAATCCTTGGTTAGGCGGCTGGTGGAGGCTCAGGGACATCGTTGAACAAAAGAAAATATCGGCTTGGGCTCTTCTGGATCTGGCAGCTCGCCATAAAGAAACAGTCCTCTGGAATGCGTATCTCAAAGCCAGAAGACAGACAGAACGAGGAGCAAACGGAAAGCCAAAGGCCTATGTTGTTCCGATGAATCAACATGATCCATTAACTGCTGTGAAAATGATTAACACGCTCCTCATGTCAGGTATAGAGATCAAACAGACACACAAAGAATTCAGGGTGGGAAATTCGATCTACCCAGAGGCATCATTCATCATTTCTTTGGCCCAGCCCAAGATGGGCTTGATCAGGAATCTGCTGGGACAGACACTTTATCCGGAAAACGAGTGGACTTTCAACGATGATGGATCGCCTCTTCGTCCTTATGACCTTGCTACACATACCATGAATGAGTTTATGGGCGTTCGAGTCGATCCGATTGAAGAAGTGGTTGAGGGGAACTTTCAGATAGTGGACGGAAAAGTGCCGGTTTCAGGAACGGTTGACACTGGTGGAGTCGGCTATGCTCTCGACGGCCGGATGAACGCAAGCTTCAAAGCTGTAAATCTCCTTCTTGATAAAGGAGTAAAGGTGCACAGGGTTGACAAGGCGATGGAAGACGATCTTCTTCCCGGTGATTTTGTCGTTTATACAGGATCTGAGGCCGTTTTCAGGGACATTGCGGAACAGACAGGAATCGATTTCAAAGCGATAAAGGCTGCGGTTACCGAAGGGACTCATGAAGTCGAAAAACCGCGAGTGGGCATGTATCAACGTTATTATGGGGGGAATATGGACGAGGGATGGACCCGATTTCTGCTCGAGCAGTTCGCTTTTCCCTACACATCTTTGATGGACGCGGAGATCAAGAAAGGAGACCTGAACTCAAAATATGACACCATCATTCTTCCCCATGATTCAACAGGTATGATTATGGGTGAGATTCCTCCGAGATACCGCCGGTTTATAGATGCGGTTCCTCCTGAATATCGAAGCGGCCTCGGCGAAGAAGGTGTAAGAGTGCTGAAGGATTTCGTAAAGAATGGTGGAACCCTTGTTACTCTTGGCGAAGCCAGCAGCTTTGCCATCGAAAAATTTGGACTGGGTGTGCGGAACATCGTAGACAACCTCGATTCGAAGGAATTCTTTTGTCCGGGTTCAACGCTTAAAGTGAAGTTTGACAACTCTCATCCATTGGCCTACGGAATGCCTGAAGAGGGGCTGGTTGTCTTCTATTCCAGCCAAGCCTTCGCTGTCACCTCCAGTCGGGACAGCGAACAATACGAGACCGTTGTCCGCTATAAGGAAAAAGATCTTTTGCAGAGCGGCTGGCTCATCGGGGAAGAAGTTCTCTCTAACATGCCAGCCATGCTCACTGCAAAATATGGTAAAGGAGAGGTAGTTCTCATCGGATTCCGCACCCAGCATCGCTGCCAGACTCACGGCACATTCAAGCTTCTCTTCAACACCATGCTACGCTGATGTCAGGATTCAAAAGAACGTTTCTATTCAAGCTATATAATTTCTTTCTTTATCGAAATCCATAAATTTTTAACTGGGATTCATTAGGTATCCGATGCGGATTATAAGGTAAGAGTCTGGTGAGCGGAAGCTAAGAGGGCTCTTACCGGAATACCATAGGGGCAAGCGGATTCACAGTATCCCGCACAATCCTGACATTTATCCGCCTTCTTTGATTTTAGGGCTGCATATTTTGATATGGCATGCTTTTCCCGTCTTTGGGCCACAAAATAATGATCGTAACGCATGATGGTGTTGACCGGAACTTCATACGGACATTCCGGCTCGCACAAGCCACAAGCATGACGGCAGTAAAGGCTTCCACACTCCCTTCCATATGCAGATAAAAGCTCTTTGTCTTGAGGCATGAGCCTGCTTCCTGATAGTTTAAGATAATCGCGCATTTCTTCGTAGTTCAATACAGTCACACAAACCGTATGCACATTCGGGTTGCTCAACACAAACCGGATGGCGGCATCCCGGATTTCTTTATCACTTTTCAGGTTGTGCCTTTTAATGAATTCCTGAGCATTCTCCACCTTTTTCTCCATTCGTTCCACATTCTCTCTCTCCTCGGCACTCAATTCTTTTCCTTTAGAATAGCGCGACCTTTCCAGCCATTCCTTCATATGGTTATAGGACCGAATAGGATTGGTCTTCATCAATGTTGTCCCTATATTCTTTTGGCCGCACACTTCGAGAACTCGTTCGCTCTGATCTTCTTTGAGGAAATTGTAGGCTAAAAGCATTACATCAAACCGTCCATCCTCTGCAGCGGCAAGTAAAATCTTTTCCATGGGCTCCTTGGGCTTTTTCATCCACCATTGGGAGCCGTGATGGGAGACGCCTACAAATCTGATCTTCCCCTCTTTCTTCAACTGTTCGGTTGCATCATGAAATCCTTCCGTTTTCAGCATATCCACTGTTTCAGGGCTGGATATCATCAGGCAGTCCAGATAATCTGTCTGGAGAGCTTCCATCACCCTGTATGCTCTTTTTAAAAAGCCCTCTTTGGTAATACCCTGCCTCCCGATCCTCCTGATAGAAGTATCGGCCATAAGTTTGGAGCTTATGAAAAGGGAGCTTCTTACTCTGCCTTTTATGGAGTCTCCGATCTTCCGCCCATGCTGGCCGTAGCTCTCAGACGTATCGATATAATTCACTCCGGCATCCAGAAGCCCCCTGAATGGACCCGGATCGTCGAAATCGCCGGTTCCCAGATCAGAGACCTTGAAACCGGTCCGTCCTAAGGTGCGGTACTCTTTGATTCGAAGTGCCTTTGAAATGGACTCATCTTGTTTGCAGGAAATACCAATCCGGCTCAATATCCCGCCGCTCAGCAAACCTAATGTAGACTTTCTGATAAAATTTCGTCTGTTCAGGTTTTTTATTCCAGTCATTTTTTGCTCCACTCGTTCGATTGTGATCGCCCGTGCCTATGGAGAGCGCGGCCATCTCATCAAGGGTTGCAGGAAATGTGCCAATTCTTCTCCTGGGGTTTTTTCATATCATGAGATGAAGGATGTCCATTAATGAACGGTTTACATCCGTATCCGGACAGCCACAAATGTCAGTGAAAAGCATTGCTTTCGTTGACCGTATGATTCGGAGATATTCTAAGTCAGGCAGGGGAGAGGAATCGTGACCGATCCCGAAGAAGCGAAATAGAGATCACGCCTTCCTTATCGAGGATTTAAAACGAACTTAAAAAACGAAAAATATCAAGATAAGACATGCCAGAATACCAACAGATATTATAGAAATAACAGTACCGGGATGAGTTTTTTTCAACAGTTTCGTCATGTCAACCTCCTCAAATATGGACAAAAATCACTCTATTCTTAGAAACGAATCTTTGGCTGAAAAGTTCCCTTTTCTTTTCGTATTCCTGTAATTGAGGGAATTCCTTTCTCCAACCCCAGCACCGATAAATACGTATTCTATAATGTTGACCATTGATGTCGAACAACAGCTTGGAAGGATTTATCAAATGAGATCAGCAAAAAAGCTAACTTTAGGTGAAGTCTTGGCCTTGCTCGGAGGCGCAGGAATTATACTTGGGCCACTGCTCGGCTTTCAGACCTCGGAAGGCCTTGGAGTTTTATTCTTGGCTTTATTTTTGGAGTACTGGCAGGGACAGGGTTTGCACTTTCGCTCTTCGGCTTCCATGAAAGGAAAAAAGGAGAATGAAATGTTTACAAAAAATGATGAAGTTGCCCCAAGGCCTCAGCTTGAAGGTATAGAGTACAAGACCCTCGCCTTCGGGGAGAGGACAAGACTGAGATCTCGCAAGATCCATTTAATGTCCAATGTCTTGAAAAATACCTGAGGGGATATTAAGATAAACATAACATTTTTAAAAATGATCGGTCATACAAGAAAGTAGCATGACAGTCGTAGAATTGGGCGTTAGCGAATGGCTAGCGATTATTACCCATTTAAAAAAATGGGCTGCAAATTTAGTACGTGCCAAGTCGGAGAGAAAAAGACAATCTAAAGATGCCTTACGGGCTGTGATAAAGGCAGTCCGAGAGACAGCGATTTATCTGCGTCTCCTCAGGGAAGGACGTCCGAAATCTATTGCCAGAGAAAAAAAATTGTCTTTGCTTTGGACTGAATTGTCGTTCAGGTTAGAAGATCTCAGTCTGAAAAAATTGGCAAACCGTTGCGGCATCCTGGGAAGATATTGGGCGGATCCTGCAGCCTTTAAAAAAAGTTTTCTCGACAGCCCCGATATCGTCCGCCTGTTGGACATCGAAAAACTCGCTTATGCCAGCTTGAAGGCTTTGAAAAAATAGACATGACGGCCCGAACCTGAATTCTTTTTTTTTGCTTTCCCTGATTACTCGATTTCCTTTCAGTATTGCATCGGACGATAAACCTGAAAGAACAGAGATTTACCACGAAAAAATCTTGACAAGCTTTCTTATATGTTTTATTTTGTAAGGGATATAAGGTTATGAGGCAAAAGTGAAGTTCTTGTCCCGTCCGGAAGAAATCATTCTGTTCACGATCTTGAAGTTAGGAGAGGACGCCTATTGTGTTCCGATAAGAACGAAAGCTTCAGAAATTTCAGGTAAAAAATGGTCCTTTGGCGCGGTATATGTCCCCCTCCATCGCCTGGAAAAGAAGGGGCTTGTGAAATCATACTTCGATGATCCGACCCCCAAAAGGGGAGGCAGAAGCAGGCGAATATATAAGATAACTCCGGCGGGCTTGAAAGCCCTGGCCGAAGTCCAAGAACTTCAAAAGAAAATGTGGACCGAAGTCCCAGAATTTTCTAAAGAATAGGATTGTTTCTTCATGATGAAAGAAATAACACCTCCTCGATTGTTGGAAAGGATACTTCAGTATATCCTACCCAGATATGTTGGAGAAACTGCTCTAGGAGACTTCAAGGAGGAATATGAATATCTTGGGGGCATAAAAGGAAAGCCCCATGCAAATGTTTGGTATTTCATCCAAATCATAAAGTCTATTCCTGCATTCATTGGAAATTTTTTTCGGTGGGGGAGTGTGATGTTTCAAAACTATATGAAGGTCGCTTTGAGGACAATCCGCAGGCATAAGGGTTTTTCATTCATCAATATTCTCGGCCTGGCTGTGGGAATGGCCTGCGTTATCATCATCCTGCTTTGGATTCGGTACGAGATGAGCTTCGATACGCATCATGAAAAAGCAAAGAACATTTTTAGGGTAGCTATAGGAAATGAGCCAGAAGGTAAAACCGGCCAGAGAAAGCTGGTCGTCACTCCGCCAGCACTGTCTCCGGCTTTGCTGGCAGATTTTCCCGAAATAAGCGCTTCAGCTCGACTTTCCAGAGCTGGGGGAAAAAAACTTTTTTCTTATGGGGATAAACATTTTCTGGATTCCTGCTATGCCGTCGATCCAAGCTTTTTTGTCATTTTCACATTCGATTTTTTAGAGGGAAATGAAAGCGCCGTTTTCAGCGATCCTTATTCAATCGTGCTATCTGAGACAATGGCAAAAAAATTCTTCGGAAAACAAGATCCATTGGGTAAAGTCATCCAATTCGACCAGAAAGCCGATTTTACCGTTACAGGCATCATCAGAGATATTCCCTCGAATTCTCATTTGCAGACAGAGGTTTTTATCCCCTTCGAAACATGGGGGAAACTTTATGAGAAACCTTTAGAGCATTGGAAATACATGAGCTTTTACACCTATATTCTCCTTGATCCATATGTGGATCCCCTTATAGTCGAAGCAAAATTCCCATTGTTCACTAGAAAACATGGGATTCCGGAAGCGAACCTCTTCCTTCAACCCCTTCTTAGCATCCATCTCCATTCCCATTATATCGGAGAGATCAGTCCGAACACTCACATCTCGACGTTGCTTTTACTCGGTTCGATTGCCGTGCTCATCCTGCTCATTGCTTGTATCAATTACATGAATCTTACCACAGCCAGAGCAAGTGCCCGGAGGAAGGAGGTCGGGACGCGAAAAGTGATCGGCGCCCACAGAAGCCAGATTGCCCGGCAGTTCCTGGGAGAGTCCATCATAATGGCGCTATTTTCTTTGATATTTTCCCTTTTCCTGGTCCATTTGTTTCTTCCCTTTTTCAATTCTCTGGCTGATCGGCATCTAACTTTAAACAGCGACACCTTTCTCCAGATACTTCCTGGGATCCTCTTGTTGATCCTGTTTGTGGGCATTTTTGCGGGAAGTTATCCAGCAATCATGTTATCTACTTTTAGGCCCATAACCGTTTTAAGAGGTGGAGGAGGGAAAGGTTCTCAAAAAAAACGCTTACGGAATGTGCTTGTCGTTGTCCAGTTTTCAGTCTCTGTCATTCTTATCATAGCCACCTTCCTTGTTAAAAATCAGCTTGATTTCATAAGAGACAAAGAAATGGGATTCGATAGAGATCAAATTGTGGTGATCCCGCTGCATGAACCTAAAATCCGTCAACATGTCGGACCTGTGCTCGAAGAATTAAAAAGGAGTCCACAGATCCTTCATGCAGCCTCATCCATGCATTTACCCAATGATGTGGGAGCGTCAACGACAATGAAATGGCCTGGAAAACCGGATGATTCGAAAGTCTGGGTCAAAGTCAGCGAAGTCGGATATGATTTTGCAGAGCTTTACGGGATAGAAGTCGTTAAGGGAAGAAGCTTCTCGCGGGATTTTCCTTCTGATGAAAACGGTGCCTTTCTGGTCAATGAGAGTGCTGTGAAAACCATAGGCGACGATTTTCGTCTGGGCATGGGATTGAGCCATTGGGGAAGCCCTGAGCCCTCTGGAAAGATCGTCGGAGTCATGAAAGATTTTCATCTCAATTCCCTTCATGAAGAGATCAAACCTTTGTATTTTTACCTGAATCCTGATATAGGTCAGTACTTATCCATAAAAATTCAGGGTGGAAGCATCCCAGAAACTATCATGTTTATTCGGGGGATCATGGAAAAATTCTCTCCTCATTATCCGTTCGAGTACCGCTTCTTCGATGACATATTCAACGCGGCCTATATCGAAGAGCAAAAATTGGGAGTAATATTTGGTGTATTGGCAGCCATAGCCATCCTTATTGCTTGTATGGGAGTATTCGGGCTCTCTGCATTTTTAGCCGATCAAAAAAGAAAGGAAATCGGTATCCGAAAAGTATTGGGAGCATCTGTGTCGAAAATCGTTTATCTGCTCTCTCGAGATCTGGTACGCCTGGCCCTCATAGCCAATATCGTCGGCTGGCCTATCGCTTATTATGCAATGACCCGATGGCTTCAGAATTTCGCATACCGCACTCAAATCAGTCTCATGACTTTTCTCTTTGCAGCTATATTTATACTGACAGTGACCATAGGCACAGTGAGCTACCAGGCCCTTAAGGCTGCGCTGGCCAATCCTACAGATTCTTTGCGCTATGAATAAAGAATCTAATAAAAAAAGATCAGCAATCTTTTCAATCTTTGTAATTTGTTTATTCTATTTTAGTTCTTCATTGTTTTCTGAGATGAAATCGGAACTTCTGGTTAAATCAGCCAAAACAAAACTTTTGATAAAGGTGAACTCAGAATAATCGAGGGAATTCCATTCTTGAAGCTGTATGGCAGCTATTACGAGATGGGAGAACAAGATGGTACTCTGCTTAAAGATAAATTTCAAAAAGTCTACAATGAATTGATTCCTTTAAAATCAAGATGGATGACAAAACTTCCGGATTCAATATTTAAAAAATTAGAAAAACTTACCCCAGTCAGCCTTATCCAGCAACTAAAAGGAATGTCAGACGGATCGGGCTTGCCCTATCCAGATTTGCTATTGGGTGCATATTTTGGAGTATTAGAACGGAGCGGCTGCTCATCTATCCTGATTAAAATTAAAGATAATAATGGTAAGAGAAGACTGGTTCATGGTCGAAACTACGATTATGGATACGGATTAGGAAAATACCCAGTAGTCATTGAATATCAACCCGATGAGGAACTTAAATACTTAACCATAGGGACAATTGCATCAGCTAGTTTAGCCGAAGGAATGAATGAAAAGGGAATAACAGTTTCCGAAAACCTGGGCCCTGGGGATCGGAGAGATAATGAAATTCATAATACACCGGCAGATCATAAACTCAAAGAAATACTGAGAACGGCTTCATCGTTGAAAGAAGCCGAAAATATGATTGAAGGATACACTTCAGATGTAGGAAATATACTGATTATTGGAAGTGGATTTGAGAACAATGGAATTATCTATGATGTATGCTACGACAATCTGAAAAGGAATTTTTTAAAAGAGCAGAGCTCCATTTTCGCCACAAGCGGTTATTTAAACACAGATTTGAATCCATCAATGAACTGCCCACGATATCATATTATTGATAGATACATCAAAAGCGGCAAAATCAATTCAATTGACGGCCTGATAAAAATTCTCTCAGACCCAGGAAGCATCCATGGGATAAACAATCCGAGTACCATTCATTACGTAATATTTGATCCACAACAAAAAAAGGTATATATGGCATTTCATACAAAGTTTGCAGCGTGGAGCCAATGGTTAAAATACGACTGGCAAAAAGACTCTGTTACTATTTATAAATCTGCTCGCAGTGATAAACTGAAAAACGCAGAGAGTGCTGAACTTACCGGGGTTCATATAATAGGTGCCTACTGGCAAGGAGATCCTCAAATCCCAGAAGGACCAATTGTCAAAGCCCTTCATTTTTTTGTATCTATTAGAGAATGGCTGAAAGAAAAAAACGTTCAACAGTTATATGATTTCAGTGCCCGTGCTGCCAAGGATTTTATTTTAAAAGCAAAAGGCCAACCTGACATAAAAGCAACCATCACCAAGGGGACAATAGCCATGTCAAATATTCGAGGATTTTGGTTTAGAGTAAGCAAAGAAGACTTGAACAAAATGGCCCCGAACATACCATATACGATCCATGTGGATAACATAAGCTCAGTCTACAGGTGGATTATTGAAGATGGAGTAACACTCACTCGGCCGGAAAGGAAATTTTGATTTCAAAGGAGAAATTCTTCACCAACGACACGACGTTTGCGTGTAAGGTTAGGCGTCTGTGATTCATCTGTACAGGAGACGAGTTGGGAGGTGTGCCTTTATATCCGTATGGTGAATACTTTCTTCTGTTCGTAAAAGAACAAAAATTGTTCGAAAATGGACATCTAGATATGAATGGATGTCAGGACAACTCTCAAGAAACCTCTTAAGATAAAATTGGCATATATTTTGCTTCTATATGCAGGGAATGAGGATGAGAGTTTTTTTCTATTACAGAAAAGCTAATATCAACGCATTAAGTAATGTGACATTGTCATGGCGAGAGACCAAAGGTCACGCGGCCATCTCGTCAGAAAAAAGAGATCGTCACGTCGCCGCACTCCTCGCGATGACCCAGAAATTAATTCGTTCATAATAATAAACAAAATTTTGGAGAGTTTGTGTGTTCCATAATTATTTAAAAGTTGCTCTGAGAAACATCAAAAGAAATAAAGGGCTTGCTTTCATCAATATTGCAGGTCTTGCTATAGGGATGGCTTGCTGCATTCTGATTGTCCTTTACATCCAGTTTGAGCTCAGCTTCGACAAATATCATGAAAAAACAGACAGAATTTATCTTTTAAAAAGACATGGTATTTATGGAGGCAAGGAACTGACATCGAATTCCAACAATGCTCTTTCGGCTGGCTTAATGAAAAAAGAATTTCCAGATATCGAAAACACAGTCAGAATCGGTTTCATCCCCGATCCAGCAGTTAAATTCAAAGAAAAAAAGTTCTATGTGGACCGGGCTCTTTTTGTAGATGAATCGTTTTTCGAAATATTTACCTATCCGATGACAAAAGGCGATCCGGATTCTGCTCTCGAAGCCCCGTTTTCCGTTGTTATCACCGAGGAGATAGCGGATAAATATTTTGGCATTGAAAATCCGATCGGAAAATCACTTCGTTTTAACAACAAGGACAATTTCACCGTGACCGGAGTGATTGAAAATGTTCCCCGAAACTCGCATCTTTTGTTCGATATGCTTTGTTCTTTTCAAACACTGTATTCCCAGCATCCCAAAGGTCATCCCTTTTTGAATGATTTTATTTCGAACACCTTTCGGACATACATCCTTCTTCAAAAAGACGCTGATCCAGGTGAACTGGAAGTTAAATTTCCTGATTTCATAGAAAAGCATGGAGGTCCAAGACTCAAATTTATCGGGAGTTCGATGGAGTACTTTCTTATGCCCCTATCCGACATCCATCTCCACACCCCATTAGGCGGAGGGAGAACAGGAATCGGAGCTATTCTTTACATATATATCTTTGCCCTTATTGCGGTCATTGTATTAGTCATTGCCTGCATTAACTTTATGAATCTTGCCACGGCACGTTCAGCAAAAAGAGCCCAGGAAGTGGGAATGAGGAAAGTGCTGGGTGCTGTAAAAGGGGAATTGGTCAAACAATTTCTCTGCGAATCATTTTTCTACAGCCTTTTCTCGCTTTGTCTTGCTGTAGGTCTGACAGAGCTTGCCCTTCCGGCAATGAGTTCAATCGCAGGGTATGAATTATCTTTCGATTTTATAAAAATGCAGTGGCTTTTTCCGGCTCTTTTAGGGATTGCCATCTTTGTCGCATTCGTTGCCGGGAGCTATCCTGCGTTTTTCCTGGCAGCGTTTCAACCAATAAGTGTTTTAAAAGGCGGGATGAGAACCGATAAGAGAAATTCTCTCCTAAGGAGTGTTCTTGTTGTCTTGCAGTTTTCCGTTTCAGTCGCTCTCATCATTGGCACATTCGTTATTGTCCGGCAGCTCAATTATATGAAAACAAAAAATCCTGGATTCAACAAAGAACAGGTTGTTGTCCTGCCGTTTAGAGATGAGGAACTTAGAAGATCACTGAACACGTTAAAAACCGAGCTGAAAGGTCAATCGAGGATTGTAGATGTTTCCATCTCATCGGACATACCCGGTCAACATCCTCAGCTGAACTCAAAATTTCTGGAGGGTTTTCCAAAAAATCAACCTCAGCTCATGTATGACCTAAATGTGGATGAGGATTTTATTCCGACAATGGGAATGGAGATCATTGCAGGCAGGAATTTTTCAAAAGAATTCGGCGCTGACCCAAAAGCATCTGCCATTATCAATGAAACCGCAGCAAAGGAGTTCGGATGGGAAAATCCTGTCGGCAAAAGAATCGGAGACTACAGAGGACTAAAAACAGTTATCGGGATTGTCCGGGATTATCACCAACTGCCGGTAACTCAAGAAATTAAACCTATCTACATCAGGATCGACCCTGATGATGTGTACAATCCTTACCGGATGCTCAGTATTAGAATTGCTCCAGGAAACATCGGCCATACGCTACAGTTCATTGAAACGAAATGGAACGAAACCTATCCCAATCATCCGTTTGACTACTTTTTCCTTGACGAATCCTTTGGTGAACAATTCAGAGAAATCGAGCGCATAAGAAAACTTATATCCTATTTCGCAGGATTGGCGATATTCATCGCCTGTCTTGGCTTATACGGGTTAACTTCTTTTGTTACCGAACAGCGAACCAAAGAAATCGGGATAAGAAAAGTCCTCGGTGCGACTACCTCCGGAATTGTCTACATAATTTCCAGAGATCTCACGAAAATGGTTATTTTAGCCAATGTCATCGCATGGCCTGTCGCATACTTTGTTATGAGAAGATGGCTGGCTGCATTTCCCTACCGTGAGAATATGACTTTCCTGACATTTGTATTCTCGGGTTTTATTGTCTTATCGATCGGATTGGTAACTGTCTCCTACCAGGCGATCAAGGCAGGATTGACCAATCCGGTTGATTCTTTAAAATACGAGTGAGTAACAAGTTTATTTTTTTTCAGCTTGGGACAACATCGAGTTTTTAAAAAAGGTGTTGGAATGTTATAATAAAATAAAATTCAGGGAGGTTACGATGAAAAGACACATGTTATTCAAAACGACACTCTTTTTCTTTTTCATAATATCTCTTTCACTCAACGGTTTTGCCAAAAAGGAAACAATCGCCAGCACCTGGGTGACCTCTCCACTAACTATGGACGGGTCCAACGACGAATGGAGCGATGATGTTTTAAATTTCGAGAAAAAAGTCGATGCGAACTACGCCTTCAGAAATGACGGTGAAAATCTCTATGTCCTTTTTATTTTCAATGACCCCAAATATTTGAGCACGATCAATGCCACAGGAATGACACTTTGGTTCAACACAGAAGGGAAAAAGAAAAAAAATTATGGCTTAACATTCATAAAAAGCCAGGTCTCAGCCGATGCTTTCATTTCTATTTTGGAGCAGCAGAAAGGGATACTTTCCGAAGAAGAAAAGAATAACATCCGGGCTAATCCCCGTTACTTTCTCCATAACATCAAAATCGTCGGCAAAGAAAGCAAAGCGGCATTTCAACGGGCAGACATTGAAGAATCGAATCTAGCTTTGTTCAGGTCAATGAGACAACAAAATATGGTCATGTATGAATTTGCTGTTCCTTTGAAGAGAGTGACAGAACAAGCTCATGGAATTGGAATAGAACCTGGAAAAGTTGTGAAGATCGGTTTTGAATGGGGTGGATTGACCGAAGAGATGAAAAAGACGAGAGCAGAAAGACATCGTGTTCCCGGAACCGATCCGATGAGGAGAGGCGAATCTGCAGACTCCTGGGCAAAGAGAGCTACAGGCTATTCACAGGACTCAAGAACGGCTCAAACATCCAAACAATATTCTTTCTGGGTGGATGTGCAATTAGCTAAGGGTCAGTAAATCAAATTTTTTTTAATTCTTTTAAACAAGCATGACCTGATACGTCAGTCATCTTTCGAGGACAAAGAAACAGCGATTACACATAAAATACCCTGATAAATATGGGCACATCCATTGCTAATAGAGAATGCTATGGAATCATTAAAACAATTGAGAAAGAAAAATTATAACGTGTTATAATAAAACAAAAAATATTTAGGTGGTCAGCATGAGGAAAGCAACTTTTCTTATCCTGTTTTCTTTAACTTCGATGGTTCTCTTTTGTTTCACCTATGTGCGGGGAATCCAGCAGGAACAACCCCAACAGGAAAGGCATGAAGTGGAAGTGCGGCTTGTCTTGGTTGACGTGCTGGTCACCAAGGATGGCCAATTCGTCACGGATCTAACCAAAGAAGATTTTGAAATTTTCGAAGACGGTAAAAAGGTTCCGATCAATTCATTCGAGCTCATAAGCTTCGAAGAAACAGAATTAGTGACTCCAGAAGAAAAGCCAGAAGGAGAGATTCAGGCAGGCATACACAAAAAACAGCTTGTGGTGGTGTTTGATGGAGTGTGCTCCTGGCAGAGAAACCTGGAGGAAGGGTCGAGAAAGATCGTTGACCAGCTCGTTTCTCTGACAAAACTGGGCAATGAAGTGATGATCCTTCAGTTGAGCGAGCAGAAGGGTCTGCAGGTCCTTCAACCTTTCACCACCAATGAAGAACTGCTGAGGAAGGCTATCCTGATGGCTTCTGCAAACATTTGGCTGGACAAATCCGCAGATGCTTTAAAAATGTGGGAGGAAGTGGGGGTTGAAGTGGATGAAGATATGGGTATGCTCGAAAGATACGATGAGCGTCTCCATCCGGTATTGGAAGAGGAATATCTCTTTTTGCAGAAAAGAAGATTTGCAAAAACAGTAGGCGGAATTTTCTCAGCGGTAAACATGATAAAAGATCTGCCAGGGAGAAAGTCGATCATTCTTGTCAGCGACGGCTTTCCGGATCTCACCTCCAAAACTCTGGACAGCAAGGTGGATGAAGCCACCCCGGAGAGAACGGGGAGCAGAGCCCGCACACCCCACTTAGACATGAGAAGAAACGTGGGAGCCATTCATACATTCGATCCCTTCAACATTCTGGAAAGAAAAAAGCTTCTGACAGGTGAGGAGATAATCCGGGAGTTGATCAATTATGCCAATACTCAGAATATATCCATATATTCTTTGGATCCTGATACATTCACCAGATATTTCATTACCACCACCGCAGAATTTGGGGCCAAGGAACGGATGTCGCCTCTTGAGTTCCGGCTGGATGATAAAATCAAACGCATACAAAATTTGACCTGGCTCTCTGAAGACACAGGCGCGGTCTCTCTAAAAGGAGCCCAAAAATACGACCGGTTTTATGATGTTATAAGCACGGATCTGAATTACTATTATGAACTGAGTTTTTACCCCAGAAAAGTGGAGGCCGATAACGAGTACCACAAGATAAAAGTGGAAGTGAACCGTCCTGGTGTCGAGGTGCGCTTCAGAAAAGGCTACATGGATTATTCCGAGAGCGAGAAAGAGAAAATCCTTCTCGTTTCTGCATTTCATAATCCTGCATTGTTCAAGCAACTGCCTTTCGAAGCCGAATTTGTTCCCTTTCATAAAGACTCGAAGACCTACGTGCCCTGGATGAATATCGCTCTCCCGACTAAAGAATTATTTTTAGACAGGATGATCGAGCAAGGTTCCAAGACATTTAAGCTCAATGTCTGGGTGAAAGACAAATCAAAAGGGGAGAGAGCTTTTGGAGGGCAGATCGATCTTCCTTTCAACCTGGATCCCTCTTTCATGGATGTCCTGAAAACCACAGATTACCTCTGTTTTCACTACAAAGGACCAGAGATCAAATTCGGCGAGAAGGAATATGAAATCATTTTTGCTCTTTACGATGACCAGGTGGAAGAAATCGGAACTTGGGAATCATCCCTTTCCTTGCCGGAATTTAAGGATGATGAAAAGGGCACCATCATCAATTGTACCCTGGGACTGATCAGTCCGAATCCTAAAAAAGCGAAAAAATCCTTTTCTCTTTCTCAACAGGATGGAAGCCTTGAATATGGCGAAATCAGGCTTTATCCGGCTGTAGCCAACAGATTCCAGCGGATGCAGGATGCTTCCATTTTTCTCCAGATTTATCTTACACAGGGAAAAACAGAGATCAGCCCTAAATTTATCGTATCAGGAGAAGACAGACTGACCCAGCGGATACCTGCGGAACTAGCTGCTGAGGAGTGGAATAAAAAATCAAACGTGTGGAAAGGGCTCTTTAACCTCCAGTTGAGGAATGTGATTTATGGAGAATACACTTTAACGGTAGAAATCCCTGATTCCCAGGGAACAGTCCTAAAAAAGGAAGTAATCCTGACCAAACTTCGCTATTAATAAAAATTTGACGATTATTAATACAAGATTAACGGGTGTTACCTAGATAGAATGATCTTTTTAAATTGTCATTGCGAATGATCGGAGGGAATGTGGCAATCCATAGTTGCGAGAACCAAAGGGTCGTGGCAATCCTTTGCTGCGAATGAAATGAAGCAATATTAGAAATGGAAAGCTCCGTCATTTCATTTTGTGCAATGATTCTGGCATAAAAATTGCTGAAACTTTTGGAGCAGGAATTCTGTTTCAGTATTGAAAATAATGTCTGTAAAGCTTAACTTAGATAGGAGAAGTCGTATATCGGAGATGTAAAGGAGTTTTACAAGTGAAGAGAAAATTATTCTTTTCTATTCTTATCATAATAACAGCCGTGGCCCTGTATGGAGATAAAAAACAAAAGCCTGAGGATCTCCCGTCTGTATACAAAAAGTGGTTGGAAGAAGAAGTCGTGTATATCATCACACCCAAAGAAAAAGAAGTTTTTTTACAGCTTCAAACAGACAGGGAGAGAGATCTGTTTATGGAAGCATTCTGGAATCAACGGGATGCACTCTTCAACAGGCCAAAAGGCGAATCCAGGAAAGAGCACTACCGCCGCTTGAATTATGTCAATCATTTCTTCGGCCGAGGAACGCCAAAGCCTGGATGGAAAACAGATCGGGGACGCACCTACATCGTATTGGGAGAACCAAATGATGTCCAAAAATTTGAAGGCAAATCCCAAACCTACCCCACTGAAGTCTGGTTTTACCAGGGCAAGACCGATCTGGGACTTCCTCCGGGTTTCAATCTCGTCTTTTATCAGGAAAGTTTTACTGGAGAATACAGGCTTTACAGTCCGGCCAGAGATGGGCCTCAGGCACTGCTGACCAGCTATTACGGAGATCCTATGGATTATCTGGAAGCTTACAGGCAGCTCCGGGAATTTGAGCCTGATTTGGCCGAAGTCTCGCTTTCTCTCATTCCCGGAGAAGGAAGTGTTTATACTGGTACTGGCCGTCCATCCCTATCATCGGATCTTTTGATCCAGAGAGTCGAGACTGTTCCTGTGAGACAGATAAAAGACAGATATGCCCAAAAGTTTCTCGAATATAAAGATATCGTCGAAGTAGAGTATTCGACCAATTACATCGAATGTGATTCATCGGTCAAGGTGGTCAAAGACCCCTCGGGCATATACTTTGTGCACTATGCCATCGAACCGGAAAGGCTATCCGTTGATTTCTATGAAAATAAATACTTCACGACTTTGATCGTAAACGGAACTGTCTCCAATTTGGACGATAAGCTCATCTACCAGTTCGAAAAGAACTTTTCTCTCGATTTTGATGAAGAAAGACTCAAGAGCATAAGCAGCAAGCCTTTGAGTCTTCGCGACATGTTTCCTCTTATCCCTGGAAATTACAAGCTTTCCATTCTGGTTAAAAATGAAGCATCGAAAGAATTCACTTCTCTGGAGAGAACCCTTCTCATTCCTGGAGAAGAAGATGGATTGCAGATGACTTCTCTTATCCTGGGCTATAATGTGAAGAAAAACGAGGAACAGCAAACCGGCCTCAGGCCTTTCCAAATTGGAGACAATCAGATTTATGTTCTTGCCAACAGGATCTTCGTGAGACAGGACACTTTGGCAGCCGCTTTTCAGATCCACGGATTGAATCCGTCTTTAAGAATTAATGGAGAGATAAAATTCGTTTTTTTCAAAGGCCAGGAAGAATTCCGTTCCATTGCAAAGAAAATCTCAGAGTACCCTGACCTGCCCAATATTCTGGAACAATTTTCCCTCAGCGATTTTACTCCGGCCAACTACAGGATTCAAGTTTCGTTATTTATGGATGACAGAGAAGTCCTCTCTGAGAGTGAATATTTCGATGTCACCTATGCAGAAGCCGTGGTGCGCCCTTGGATTTATTCGAAGGTATTAGCCGAAGTGGACGATCCTGTTTATTCATTCATCATAGGCACCCAGCTCTACAACAGCGGCAAAATTGCCGAAGCCCGGGATCGTCTCGAGAAAGCATTCCAGAAAAATCCGAATTCCATCGATTTTGCTTTAAATTTGGCACGCGTTTATCTGGCTTTGGCTGACTATAAAAGAATCGAACCAATCCTGCTTCCCTTTTTAAACCAGTCCGAACCACCCCGGTATGAATCGTTTTTTATAATGGGCAAAGCTTACCAGGCTTTAGGCGAGTTCGATAAGTCCATAGACATTTTTAACAAGGCCATTTCCCATTATGGATTGAACATCAACCTGTTGAATTCCATCGGTGAATGTTATTTCCAAGTAGGTAACACAGAGGAAGCCCTGGCAGCCTGGGAAAAATCCCTGGAAATCAACCCGGAACAGCCCGAGATCCAAAGGAATGTCAAGTTGCTGAAGGAGAAAAAATGATTATTTCATCGATTTTAAAGAATAGATCCATCATGTCGAATATTTGCCTGGCTCTATTTATCTTTCTTTTCGCAGTCTCCTTTCTAATCTTCTTTTCGTCTTCCTGCCGGCTTTACCGGCTGGAGAGGAACCTGGATCCTGAGAATGCTGAATTTCTTTCCAAAGTCAGGTATATTATCACCAGGAAAGAGAGAAAAATTTTTCTCGAACTCCCTGATTCTGAAAAGGAGGCATTCAGAGAAGAATTCTGGGAGATCCGTGATCCTGATCCTGAGACCGAGGAGAACGAATTCAAGATGGAATATTTCGACCGGATCGAAACAGCAGATGAAATGTTTGTGAGTGAGGGGAGACCGGGATGGCTCACTGACAGGGGAAGGATTTACATCCTTTTTGGACCTCCCTTCGAAAGGATTACGTATCCTATGGGAAGCAATCCCGAGAGCCGCTGTTCGGAAATCTGGTACTATGGAAGTTTTCCGGTTGTATTTGTCGATTCGACATGTACAGGGCAATATAAGCTGGTCACATACGACCTGACAGGACTCAGGGATTTGAACCTGATGTACATGCATGAGTTCAGCCGGGCACAGGATCAAGCCCAGCAGACCATCGTAGGCGATAAAGAAGACTTTTTCGACTTCGACTGGAAGGTAAAAAAACATGTTATCGACGAGAACAAGGCAGAAGGTATTATCGAGATAGAGATTCCCTATGAAGTCATATGGTTCGACGCCGAGGGAGATATACTGAAAACGGTTCTGGATGTTCGCCTGGAATTAATGGATTATGAAGGGAAGCTCATCTGGGAATATGAAGAGGCTTATGAAGTTGCGGTCAAGGATGAAGAACTCAGAGAAAAGAAAGGCAAAAAGTATGCAATCGAAATTCCCTTTATCCTGGGCAAAAGATTGGACAGACTTCGTCAGGGAAAAAACCTCCTCCATGCAACCGTTACAAACAGGACAGGGAAGGAGAAAGCAGAAAAAGTGATGGAATTCAAGCTGTAGTGCGTATCTCCTTATTGGCAAATAGGTGAACATCAATTATAATAATCTTTAAGAGGAACTCAATGAAAAAATTCTTGCCATATGTATTGGTTGTGGTATCTATTCTCTCTTTTTTATCCAGCTCATGCACCACCAAGCGACTAGAGAGCAGACTCGACCCTGTGAGCGAGGAATTCTACAACAAAGTCAGGTACATCATAACAAGTGAAGAGTCCAAGATTTTTCTGGAGCTTCCTCCCTCAGCAAGAGCGGAATTTATCGAAGAGTTCTGGAAAAGAAGAGATCCCACTCCGGAGACTGAGGAGAATGAAAACAAGGAAGCCTATTTCGAAAGGATCGAGGAAGCAAACAGGCTTTTCAGAGGAGGCGGACGTCCGGGCTGGCTCCAGGAAAGGGGCCGTATCTACATACTCTTCGGTCCTCCCAATGAGCGCCAGACAAATCCGATGGGAGGATGGAATATCGACCCATATGAGGATGCCAGGCAGCAGACCAGCGGCCGCCAGGTAGCCGCCGGCGAAAAACCTTCTGAGACCTGGATCTATTACAATTTGTTTTCTTCCCTGCAGAGGCCTCAAGTGGTCAGACTCATATTTGTCGACACTTACGGAACGGGCGATTATCAATTGATCAGCAATCTGAACGAACTGCTTCCCGGAACCATGGGAATCGAGACTCAATTTGCGCCCAATCTTGCCTATGAGCATGAGTTATCCAAGGAAGAAGCGCTCCGATCCAAAATCCATCTTCAGAAGCTGTTTTTTGATTTTTCCTGGGAGTTCATAAAAACGAAAAACAGGGAGATCGGCAGCAATCTTTTGATTCAAATCGAGTTGCCTTACGACAAGATCATCTACGTGGAAGAAAATGAGATACTCAAAGCTGTCATTGAATTGGACGTTCAGATTAAGGACAAAAATAATGAGACCGTCTGGCAGTTTGAAGAAGAGTACGATTTGGATTTTCGAGAAGACTTCTTGATTGAGAACAGAGAAGGATCCTTGGCTGTGGAGATTCCGGTCGAGAAGTGGCTTAAAAAAGGGAATTATTCCGTGCATCTTCGCTTGAAAAATCTGAGCGGAGACCAGGAAATCAAAAAACTTCTTCCCTTAAAAATATAGATTTTCGGCATAAAAAATTTTATCAGTTATCGACGAAAGGAGTTCTTCAGGAAAATGATGAGATTATTCAAAATGTTTAGTGTCGTTTTTATATCGATTATACTTTTCTTTCCTTTGACCATCCGAGGTCAGCAAGCCGAAGAAGAAGTTGCTAAAATCCCCAAGGAAGTGGAAAAAGTGATGGAAGCAAATTTACCTGCCCGTGAACCAAAATTGGATATACCTCTCTCTTATGTGAAAACCCTGTATTTCCCTTATCAGAGCGATTATTATGCGGTTTTTTTCATAAAGACCAAGAATAAAGACCTGGGATATGCGGCTCCTTTTTTTGAAGGAAAAAAGAAGGAAACCCAACAACAGGAAAAGCAGGAAGCGCAAATTCAAGAGGAAGAACGCATTTTTTCCTGCAATGCTGATTTTTTCTTCAGGATCTACTCTTTAACGGAGAACGGCCAACTCAAGGACATACACAAGGAAATTTACCTGCCCTACGCTGATCAGGTGAGTTCAAAAGACTACCATCCTGATGAAGAAAATGTCTATTCGTTCGGGACCATATTTCCTCCAGGTCGTTATCTTCTGAGTGCAGCTGCGGCCAGCCTGGATTTAACCAGAATCGGAGTGATCTATCGGGAATTTTATCTACCCGTTCCATCTGATTTCGAGAAAAATTTGAACCTCACTCCATTATTTTTTGTCAAAAGCTTGAAGAGGATGCCAGCACCTGATTCTGCGATCACTCTGTACAAAAACCTGTTCCATTATGCCACCTTAGAGATCGAGCCGTATTTCAGTCATGAGTTCAGCCTTCAAGAAAAATTGGATATTCTATATTTTATTCTCGGTCTCGATCCAGGTCCAGATGGAAAATTCAAGTTTGAAGTCAGTTATACCTACAAGAAAGGTGACGAAGAAGTGGTGAAATTTGAGCCGAGGGTAGAGAATGTCCCAGCTCCTATCGTGAGTGTGCCATTGGGCCTTTCTTTCGAAGAAAAAAAGCTGGAACCCGGAGAGTACATCCTTGAAATATCCATAAAAGATCAAAATAGTAAAAAGGAAGGTCTGGAAACCATCGGTTTTATGGTGAAATAGGAGGGTGTGATGACTTCTATCTTGAGGAGAAGATGTTTGAATCTGGGCCTCCTGCTGCTGTTTGTTTTATCACTTTCCATAACCTTGGTTTTGGCTCAGGAACAAACAGGAAAGGGGAGAATCAGCGGAACTGTTGTGGATGAGAAAGGGCAGCCTGTGGAGGGAGCCACAATCATTGTCGAAAGCATGAAAACCGAGACAAAATTTCAAGGCACCTCTGATGAATCGGGACATTTTGCCGTAGCAGGCATGGGAACAGGCCTTTGGAGAATTACAGCGTCCAAAAAGGGATATACCAGCTCTTCCGTCAATATGAATGTCCGCCAGCTCACGAGAAATCCTCCTATCACTTTTACCCTGAAAAAAATGACCGGCTTTGCCGCCTTGATGGAAGACGAGGAGTCATTCCAGTTGTTCGATAAAGGGAATCTTCTGATGGAGGAAGAAAAGTATGATCAGGCACTCGAGGTATTCGAGGAATTCGAGACAAAATACCCCCAGATTTATCAGGTTCATCTCAACATCGGAAACTGCTACCTCAATAAGGGCGAACTGGATAAGGCAGAGGAAGAGTTTCAACTTGTCCTGGATAAAACCCTGGAGATGCACGGCGACTATAAGTCAGATCCTGCCACTTCCCTGCGTGCTTTTACAGGACTCGGAGAGCTTTACCTCCAGAAGGAAGATTTTGAAAAAGGACAGGAATATTTCGCCAAGGCTCTGGAAATTTCTCCAGAAGATGAAGTGGCGGCCTATAATGTGGGCCAGATTTTTTTTTCCAACCAAAGGCCCGATGAGGCGATCAAATACTACAAGCTGGCCATCCAGATCAAAGAGGACTGGTCAAAGCCTTATTTAAGGCTTGGGTATGCGTATTTGAATAAAGGCGATTACGATGCGGCTTTGGAATATTTGAACAAGTTTGTGGAGATGGATCCAGAAAATCCCGAAGTCCCCAAGACAAGGAACATGATCGCTGCGATAGAGAAGATTAAAAAATAATTCGGTAAAAAAGGGATAAAATGAAAAAAAGCCCCTCCCGCAATTTGCGGGAGGGGCTTTTGTATATCTGCTCCAGCTTTGTACTTCTGCTCGAGTTTGAATCTTTCTTAGAAGGAGAACCTGGCGCTTAACTTGATGGTCCGGATACCTGATACAGAACTGATGACTTTGTAGCTGCTTTCAAGGTATTTGGTACCACTCTGGTCGAAGCCTTGAGCGTCGGGATACCAGCGGTAAACATCATCCCTGTCGACATTGACATCTGACCAGCCCAACACGTTCATGGCATCGACATAGAATCCCAGTGTTCCGAATTCTCCAAGCATGAATTCTTTTTCGAGCCTTAAATCAAGGGTATTCCAGTCTCTGTTCTGTCTTTCATCTCGTGGCTCGATGTAGACACCGTAGCCAGTCCTGTATGCATCGTTTGCACTGCACCAGTCAGAGTCAGGATAGATGGTGGCATATCTGCCCCAGGGAGAACCGGTCATGAACTGGTAGTAGGCACTGAGGAAAAAGCGGTAGGGGAGCTGAGCCGTACCCATCAGCTTGATCTGGAGAGGCCTGTCTATACCCTGTCTGCCAAAGCGGTTGACGAAGTAGTTGGGAGAATCGCCGGCACCTGACCAGCCCCAGCTCTCGCCGTACCATCCGCCTACGTTGCCGTAAGCCTTGCTGTAGACCACAGAACCATTGAGCTGCCAGCCGTCCGCCATACGTTTGTTGAAGATGAGCTCAAAGGCCCAGTATTTTCTCTCCAACTCCTTGATGTTAGTGAGTCGATAGAATGTCTGCGGGGAATCGTTGGTGAGGACATAAAAGGTCACATCCCGGTCGGGATAATCATCGGTTCCTGGAATTGTGGTTTGATAGGGAATCCAGTATTTCTTAGCTCCGGCCTGGTCCATGTGATACCACCATTCATCAGTATCAGGCGCATACCTGCCATCTTCCATAATGTTGTCTTTCCATTTGTAGATGTAGTTCACCCCAACTGAAAAATTCCTAAAAACTTCCTGCCACACTCCGAAAGTCAGCTCATTGTTGATGGGAGATTTTGTGTCGGGATCCAGACGCTTTTTAGCGAAATTGAAATCCATACCTCTGTAATCATAGCGAGGCAGATAAAAATGGTCATCCACAGTTATCGCCTCCCATGGCTCGGCGGTTTCTCCCAGGAAGGGTGGTGCCGAATCTTCATAGTAAGCTCCGAAGGAACGGGGATAGAAAGGATGAAGAGTGGAAAAGTACTGGAGCATCAGGTATTCGGTGTAACGGGAGAAAGATGCTTTAACGGCTGTCTTTCCATCGCCAAATACGTCATAGGTCAAACCGAATCTTGGAGAAAAGGAATTCCACACGATGATGTCTTTCCATTCAGGTGAGGTATCCTCCGCATAAGGGTTGAGACCTTCAGGGAAATTGTCAGGATACCTTGAAGCGACATCGGGCTTGATCAGGTTTTCACCGATCCAATAGGCAAGATCACTCGCCGACTGAGCTTTGGTCACTTCTGGCTTCCAGCCGGTGGACCGGTCATATCTGATTCCCAAGTTTATGGTGAGTCTTTCACCGAAGGTTGCCGAATCCTGGATATAGGCACCGATTCTGTTGCCCTTGTCTTTGATATGGGTAGAGCCTGATTCCGGTCCGCAGATGTAGGTAAAAAAGTATCCGTCGTTCAGCACTCCGTCGCCGCCCCTGTCATAGCTGTAGTAGTAGCCGCCAGGATTGCGCTGATCAAAATAGTAGCCCGATGGATTTGGTCGCCACCAGTCCCAGTCGCCATAGGCATCTTCGAACTCTACGCCTCCCTTGAATTCGTGGTTGCCTCCCAGGAAGTTGTCCTGGAACCGGGTGAAATAGGCTCCCACCTGGAATCTCTTCCTCAGATAGGTTTCGTTGAACCGGGCATTGGTAAGTGAGCCATAAAGGTCTCCCTGCTCATATAAGCGGGGCAGGTCCTGAACAGTCTCCTGCATAGGGAGAGGGAACCAGCGATGGACATAGCTTCCTCTGATATCGAAGAAGGTGTTCTGGTCGAGAACATAACTCAGGACTCCGGTGCCGGTGTAGTCTTTTTCATGGTCCCAGATTCTGGTTGCCTGGAAAATGGTCCTCGAGCCGGGCTGTTCGTACATAGGGCGGTAGCGGTCCACATAATTGAACATGCCCATCAGCTTGAGGTTGGTGGTGAGCTGTCCTGTGAGCTTGATGAATCCCAACATCTCTTTGTGATTCCAGTCATAGCTCTCATGGCTTACACCACGAATATCTGTAAACGGGATGAAGTTGGTCAACTGGTCTGTTTGGATATAGCGGGCATTGGAGAAAAACCAGAGCTTATCCGTAATAATCGGACCTCCTAACGTTGCCGAGCCATCGAAATTCAACTTGTCAACAGTTGGTTTTGATACCTCGAAGGCCGAGATTTCCTCTTCCCTCCAAAGGTGCTGATTCATCCCTTCACTGGTGTAATAAACCACCGCTCCTCCTGAGAACTGGTTTCCTCCAGAACGGGTCACCACATTGATGTAAGCCCCATCCGTATATCCCACTGAAGCGGGATGACCGGCTGTGACCAGCTCCACTTCGTCCATCACATCGAAATTGATGTTGGTCAGAGGATACATGACCACTGGATCGTTCATGTTGACACCGTCGAAGGCATAGGTGTTGCTCCGGACAGTGCCACCATGGATAGAGGATGTTCTCCTGTATGTGACATTTTCTGAAATGGCTCCTGGAGCAGCATTCACGATGTCGTACAAATCTCTTGCCATGGGGATGTTCTTCAATAGGTCCTTATCCATGACTACAGAGATTTTGGACTGCTCCACGTCCACCACAGGTGAAGCCGCAGTCACCGTGATTTGCTCTTCCAGAGCTGTGACCTCCATGATGATATCGATGGTGACCGCCATTCCGACCCGGACAATCACTTCCTCTCTTACGAAAGTCTTGAAACCAGGAAGTTCAGCCGTGATTGTATAACGGCCGACCGGAAGGGCAGGAAATCTGAATACACCTGTCTCCGTCGTCACATAAGTTAAATCCCCCATCATTGAAGGAGATGTGGCTGTAACTGTGACACCAGGTAGAGGGTTGCCTTCCTCGTCCGTAATCACTCCTCTGATTGATCCAGTGGTCTGCTTGGCAAATGATGTGGCGGTAAGGCCGACTGAAAGGAAGAGAATGAGTAAAATTTTAATTGAAATTTTACGCAATTAAACCTCCTTAAAAATTATCTTTGTTTTACCCCCCCTGGTAAATCAAGGGAAGGCACCCTGCCTCTTTCCCTCTCATCTAAGCCAGGAATCGATAGAAAAGAGGCTCCCCTTAGATACTCGCTTATCCTGATTATCACCCCCTTTATTGAAGGATTTTCGAGTGAATGACAATAAAGTGAACAACAGCCATTCAGAATCATTTACGATTCACCCCATATCTGAGGAATTAATTTTAAGCAATATTTGTGCCAATGCTCCAAAAACAATATGTTCTTTAAAATCAATAACTTATAGATATGTCTTTTTAATGGTCAGAAATAAAAATATTCAAAAAATTGAATTTGCTTCAATTTTTTGGATAGATTGATCATCCAGAAAGAGCAGTCCTAACTGATGAGACGCCTTGTTTTTGTCAGAATCACTTCAAGTTTAAAAAGGCACCTTGTCCTGAAGTGAGGGGAATTAACCTGATCGCCTGGCCGATGGCATACTTGGTCATGTCTAGATGGCTGCAGAATTTTGCTTATCGAACCAGTATCGGTATCGGTATGTTTCTTTTGGCAGGAGGAGCTGCTTGGATCATCGCTTATCTCACCGTTGTCTATCAAGCCATAAGAGCATCACTCGCTGATCCTGTCAGAGTGTTGAAATACGAATAGGGTGGGGACAAACGAACCGCTCTTATCAGAAAAGAGGGAAAGTGGGCTTACCCTATGGCAGTCCTGGTAATTTTCGCCACTAAGTTTGCCGTCGGATCAGGACACCGGACGTATTCTGTCGTGACTCCCTCAGGATCGATCACTTTTTCATAGGGAGTCCCTTCATATTTCCAGCTCAACGTAACGCCATGTTCGAGAAGTCGAATAAAATCCTGCATGCTGGCCAACAACCAGGGGCAAATATTCCCAATATCCTTTGGATATTCGAACTTATCCCCCTTCTTGTGACACCATGTATCCTCTCGAGCTTCATAGATTTCAATTTCGATTTTGTATTTACGTCTTTTATCCTGTCCGCTCGCATAGCCCATGTTGAACATCACTGGCATCGCCGCAAAGCCGGCAAAGCCGCATCCTGTTTTGCCTAAAAAATCTCTCCGTTTCATTCTTCCTCCATCTTAGAATTTGAGGCATTTAAGATTATCTATCATAGCACTATTTTTCTAATTCCTGTATGTTCTCGCCATTTGCCTTCCCATACCGTTAGTGCATCAGTTTGAGATTTTCCTCCGATACGTGGCCGTGATGACTGAAACCCCCACCGAAATTTTTAAAATATGCATCAATTCATGAAGGATGGTCCTATTCGTATCGCAGACTGTCCGCGGGGTTGGCACAAGCCGCTCTGATGGTCTGAAATAGAAATGTGAGTATGGCTATAGAGATCGTTATAAGACCAGACAAAAGGAAGATGAACCACCCCATATTCGCTCTGTATGCAAAATTCTGGAGCCATTTGTTCATCAATAGCCAAGCCAAAGGCAAAGCAACGATAGTGGCCAATAGAATCCATTTAATAAATTCTTTAGACATCAACAGGATAATACTCCCCGTAGAGGCGCCGAGCACCTTCCTGATGCCGACTTCTTTTGTCTTCAGCTCTGCAGTAAAGGACACCAGGCCAAGAAGCCCTAGGCAGGCAACCAGGATGGAAAGAGAGGAAAAGATAACGAAAATATTCCGCATCTCCTTTTCGCTTGTATAGAGCTGATTGATACGATTATCGAGGAAGCTGAATTCAAATGTTTCTCCAGGAAATGAGCTTTCCCATTTTTCTTGGATAAAAGTCAGCGTTCTCTCGATATCACCTGGCATAATTCTCACTGAAATCCTACGGATATAGTCTGGATAAAGGATCAGCGCCATTGGTTCAACTTCTCTCCGAAGAGATTTATAGTTGAAATTTCTTACCACACCCACAATTTTGGCTGCACTTTCAGAATACGGCCCTCCCAGCTTTTTTCCGACTGCTTCTTCAGGTTTCCAGCCAAACCTCTGAGCTGCAGATTCATTCAGCATGAGGGTCCCGGTTGTATCCGTGCTGAACTCTCTCGAGAACGTCCGCCCCGCAAGAACCTCCATCCGGTACGTATGCACGTAATCATAGTCGCTGAAAAACAGATACAAGCTTATGGGCTCATTTGAATCCAGTCGATTATAACTGCTGTTGCTGTAATGAGAATCCGCAGGGACTTCGGATGAGGCAGATACGGATACAATCTGGGAGCTGTTTTTCAGTTCGTTCCGGAAGGATTCATAATTTTGAGCGATCTGTTGGCTTTTTACAGGAAGGATGACCACATTTTCCTTATCATAACCCAAAGACCGGGTCTGGATGTATTTCATCTGTTTATAAACTGTGAACATGCCGACAATCAATACAATCGAAATGCTGAATTGAAAGACGACCATGTTCCTGCGGAAAACAGACTTTCCGCCTCCTGCCTGCGGGCCTCCTTTCAAAACATCGACAGGTTCGAACCGAGTGAGATATAAGGCAGGGTATAAACCGGCTAACACACCGACAAGAAAAGTCGCTCCAACCAGAATAATCAGATTCTCCGGCTGCAAGAGCACGGATAGCGATAGATTTTCGGCAAACATCTTATTAAAGGCCTGAATGATCAGAGAACTCATAACAATCGCAAACCCTAAGGAAACAAAAGCCAACAATACAGATTCCTGAATAAACTGTCCCTTGAGCTGGGTCTTGTCTGCGCCCACTGTTTTGCGAAGACTCACTTCTTTGGCTCTTTTGTTGGCACGGGCCGTGGATAGATTCACGAAATTCAAGCAAGCAATAATCAAGATAAGGACTGCAATTGAAGAGAAAATATAGACCGAAGAGATACTCCCTCCTGGTTCTACCTCCCAATTGGCACTGGGATACAAATGGATATCGGTAATAGGAAAAAGATGCATTGTCAGTACATCGTGGATTCCCATGTCTTTATTCAATATAAGCAGGTCCCCATAATGGGGCTCCAGTCGCTGAGTGACAAACGTCTTGAGCTTCTCCTCAAGATGGGATTTCGAAGTGCCTTCCGAGATCAGCACATAGGTATAGAGGTAATTGCTTCTCCAATCGGCAAACCGCTCTTCGGGAAAGGAGGCGATTGAGATCAGCATATCGAAATGAACATGGGAATTTGCGGGCACCTCTTCTAAAATTCCTGTAACTTTAAAGTCCACCAGTTTTCCTTGCCATTCGAAGGTCAGCGATTCTCCCAAGGCATCTTCTATCCCAAGATATCTCAATGCATTTGTGCGGCTTAAAACCACTGTCATCGGATCGGTGAGAGCGTTCTTTTCATCGCCTTCTTCCAAACCGAAATCAAATATTTCGAAAATTGAATTATCCACTGCATACGACTCCTGCCGGTGAATCTCACTTTTGTGGTCTTTAATTGCAAATTCTCTTCTCCAGAATCTTACGGCATTGACGATCTCTGGATAATCCTCGATCAGGGCTTGTTTGTAAGCTCCTCCCACAATAGGCCATCTGCTGTAGAGGTTGTCGCGCAATAATTCGCGCTCAATTCTGTAGATTCTGCCAGCATTTTCATGGAAACGGTCATAACTCAATTCCTGCAGCACCCAAAGGCTGATGATCAAACAGATGGAGAGTCCGACCGCCAGGCCGAATACATTGATAAATGAATACAATTTCTGCCGAATAAAATTCCGGTAGGCAATTTTCAGATGATTCATGAGCATGGTGCACCTCCAGAACACAATGAGTTTTATATATCCAGCAGTCGATTTTAGTGTGTTACCCCAATACCAGAGCCTCGCCCTGAATCCGCCCTCAGATTTCTGGATCTCTGTAAAAGTCTCTTCAAAATCTTCGATGATGGAATGCTTCTCGTGGTAGGCCGACATCAGGCTTAAGAGTCTTCTTGCAATGGATGGGCTGTGGATGATCCTTCTTTATGGACATTTCTTATTTTCCCGTGTCAAAACTCGGAATACTCTTTTTTAAATATTCATGCATCTTGAGAGTCTCTTCAAGAGCCGCTTTCCCTCTTTTAGTTATACTGTATATGGTTTTGCTTCTTCCTCCCCTAATAGGCTTAGGATCGCTCTTGTGAGATGAGACATAACCCTTTCTGATAAGGACTTCCAGCAGATTATACAGCGTTCCATAGACAATCTCTTTTTCTGAGAGCTCAATAACCTTTTTTCTCAAAGGAGCACCATGGGAGCTCCCCTCTAACATCAGCAGGGCACTCAAGATGATTTCTTCCCTTACTGCTAAAATGGCCATACAAACACTCTCCTATGTATCATCGAATAGTTCGAACATATTGCAGCAAAAAACATGCCAGACGTTTTATCTGAGATTTTTGAGCTTACATGAATGGAAATGTGTCCATTTCTGGACAATCCTCATCCGTTTCCGGACAGTGGAATATTTTTTCAGACAGTTCATATCAAAGCTTAAGGGGATACTGAGTCAGCGGTTCTGGCATATTTCCTGCAAATAGAGATTTGAAATGTCAAGTTAACAGGAGATTTACATGCTAGTCAATCACATTAAGGTTGCCTGGAGACATCTTAGAAAAAATAAAATCTATTCTGCCATAACCATGTCCGGACTGGTTCTGGGATTGGGAGTCTTTATCCTGTTTGCTGTTTTGCTGTATTCTCAATTCAATTACAATTCGTTTCATAAGAATTTCGAGAGGATCTACAGCGTGGTTCAGGTGCTTCCCAGAGGTATAGAGAAAGACCACCATTCAGCCATAACCCCGGCGCCTTTGAAAGATGTTTTATTGGCTGAATTTCCGGAGATCGAAAAGGCAGCAAGATTTTTTCTTCCTGGAAGAATGATCGTCAGATATGGAGATAATTTATTTTATGAAAGCAGGATTCGATTTGTCGATCCTGATTTCCTGTCCATTTTCACGTTTGATCTTTTAAAGGCTGAAAAGGAAGCAGTTTTATCGAATCCTTATACCATCGTTCTCACCGAATCCTCGGCATTGAAATATTTTGGGGATGAAGATCCCATAGGTAAAAGCCTGACCATAAACAACGATTTTGATGTTGTTGTCACCGGAATCACAGAAGACATCCCCGAGAATTCGAGCATCCGTTTCGACTTCCTGGTGTCCATGGAGACAGCCAGAGCAATGGATATCCGAATGGATGACTGGGACAGTAACAATCAGGCGACATTCCTGCTTCTCTCAGACGGCGCCGACCGTGTAGAGGTGGATACGAAGTTGATTTCCCTTATTGAAAGATATTATCCCGATTCTCCGAAATCTCCGAAGCGTCTCTATCTTCACTCTATGCAGGATTTTCACCTGAATTCGTACGATATGGACTGTTATTGGAGCACTGCTCAATTGAGCCAGGTTGCGATATGGGTCGTTGCTGTTCTGATATTGATCATCGCCTGTATCAATTTCATGAATCTCTCCACGGCTCGTTATGCCATACGCGCCAATGAAGTGGGAATCCGCAAGGTCGTCGGTGCCAAACGGTTGCAATTGATTCAACAGTTCTTGGGAGAGTCGATTCTGATGGCCTTTATTTCACTACCTGTGGCTGTATTGTTCTCCGAGCTCGCTCGTCCGGGATTGGTCGCGATTATAGGAGGGGGGATCTATATAGCTCCGATTTGGGATTTTCATCACGTCTTGCTCCTGGCTTTCGGAGTAACCATACTCACTGGTCTATTTGCGGGAAGTTATCCCGCTTTCTATGTGTCGGCCTTTCAGGCGGTTCAGGTATTCAAGGGAAGAAGCACAAAAGGAAAGACAAGCAGTCGATTACGCAAGATACTGGTGGTCACTCAATTCACATTTTCCATTATATTGATTCTGATGACCATAATCACCGTAAAACAAACCCATCACAACCTAAATGTCGATCTTGGTTTCGAAAGAACTGGAATCATCGCTGCAAATTTATCTCATGAAGCCAAGGACAAACTCGACATTTTAAAAAAAGAGTTGGTAAGGCACACAGATATTGTCTCAGTCTCAGCAGCCGCCGCGTTGCCTATTGAATGGGACACGGAACAGCAGGTCGTTCCCGAAGGAGTGGACAAAGATGACGCATGGAGTATGGATACATATGGAGTCGATTATGGTTTTGTTGAAACGATGGGAATAGAGATCCGGCAGGGCAGGAGCTTTTCTCAGGAATTCGCGGATGAGAACAACTTTATCATCAATGAGACAGCGGTTGAGCAACTCCAGTGGGAGAATCCTGTCGGAAAGCAACTGGCCGTCGGAGAAAAAAAGGGCATGGTCATCGGTGTCACCGAAGACTATCATTTCAAATCGATCTACTTGAGTAAAATTGCTCCGGCTGTGCTTCATCTCGATCCAGAAGACCTCAACTTTGTTTATGTAAAAGCTTCTTCTCCAGATAAAATATCCAGCGCAGTTGAATACACGAAGGGGCAATGGAACATCTTATTCCCGAACATGCCCTTTGAGTATGAGACTCTAGAGAATGCGTTCCAGGATATGAACAGCGGCGATAAAACGGCTGATATGACAGGAACTTTGGGATTAATGGCGATATTTCTGTCCTTTCTGGGATTGTTCGGGCTTTCTTCTTATGCCGTCGAACGGAGAATAAAGGAGATCGGCATCCGGAAAGTACTCGGAGCATCGGTCTCTGGGATCGTTCGAATGCTCATTAAAGACTTCATGAAACTGGTTGTCATTGCCAACATCATTGCCATCCCTGTTGCCTACTTTTTTATGGATAGACTGATCCGTTTTATTTATTCCTACCCCATAAATATCGGAGCCAGCGTTTTTATCATGTGTGCAATCTTTTCGTTGTTTGTCGCTTTCATGACCGTCTCATCTCAGACCATAAAATCGGCTCTATTGAATCCGGCAAAAAGTCTGAGATACGAGTGAGGATGAGGAACTCAGTCTTTAGAAGCACTCGCGAGCAATTAGCATTTGACCTACCGCAATAAAAAATATCTGATTATTGATTAAAAAATCTTGACTTATTTCAAATATCTTTTAAAATAGTATAAGATATCAGGTTAAGTTATATGTATAATTTGACGAGAACCGAAGAGGAAATTCTCTTGACGATATGGGATCTCAAGGATGAAGCCTATCTTGTCGCTATCAGGAGGCGGCTGAATTCGATCAGGGAAAGGAGCCTCACCATAGGAGCTGTCCATATCCCTCTCTCGAAGCTTGAAAAAGCCGGGATCGTGGAATCTTATTTTGGAGAAGCGACGCCAAAAAGAGGCGGACGCCGGAAAAGAATTTACATGTTAACCAAGGCAGGGATCGAGCTTCTAAAAAAACAAAAGAAAATAAGAGATAAAATTTGGTCTGGATTCAGTCAGTCCTATTCCTGAAAGCAATGACCGAAAAATATCACAAAGCTCCTTATATTCTGGAAAAATTACTCTCTAGTATTTTAACCGCTTCAGATAGGGAAGGCTTATGCGGTGATTTTGAAGAGATTTACAACGATATCATCTCCCAAAAGGGGAAGGGCAGGGCGAGCTTTTGGTACACAAAGCAGGTTTTATCTTCTTTACCTCGCTATTTCATTCACTTAACCTTATGGAGATCTTTCATTCTGGTCAAGTCTCTGCTGTTTGCTTTCCGTAGAGTCAGAAGACTCCAGCTCACCTCCACTATCAATATCGCTGGTCTTGCCATAGGCCTCGCCTTTTTTGCCTTGTTGGTGGCTTTTATCCGGGACGAGCTGACTTTCGACCTCTTTCACGAGAAATCGGATCAGATATACATCCTGACCAGCGAATTCCGGGACCATTTTGTAGGTGGCAGCCATCACTTCATCGCTGAAATGTTGGAGGCTGAATTTCCTGAGGTCGGTCGTACACTTCGTCTTGCCACGCACAGCAAGCCCGTCCGCCGTGAAAACAGAACCTTGGTTAAGGAGATTATCTTTTCGGATCCTGAATTTTTTGATTTTTTTTCGTTCCCTTTATCTAGCGGCGACCCGGCTCAGGTGCTGAAGGATCCGCATCAAATTGTGATCACCGCTTCTGTGGTAGAAGCATTTTATAGCGGAACCGATCCTCTGGGAAAGACAATCTCAGTACTTCTCAGAGGGGAATATCGAGATTTTATTGTTTCTGGAATCGTAGAGAGAATTCCCGGCAATTCCAGCCTTCAATTCGATTGCATTCTTCCCTATAGACATGTTTTCGATGCCTTTGAAATCGACCCGAATAACAACGATTTTGTGACTCTGCCCCTATTCACCACAACGTTTTTAGAACTGCCTGATAAAAAAACAGCGGAATCTCTCATAAGAAAATTGCCGGATTTCAGCGACAGACTGTATGGTTCCATGTGGAGGCGGGTGAACATGGATCCTCCCAAGCAGGGCTTCAGTCTCCTGAACTTACCCGATTATCACTTAGGAGAAATCGGCGTTGGTGTTTTTATCGCGCGTAGCCGACCTGTCTTCTCGATCATCCTAACCGGAATCGCGCTTCTCGTACTGATTCTAGCCTGTTTCAATTCGGTCAATTTCTCTCTAGCCCACAGCTTTAACCGCTTTAAAGAGATTGGCGTTCGGAAGGTCATCGGTGCTCGCAAAGAACAGCTTATTGGTCAACTGCTGACAGAATCCTTCTTGCACGGTAGCGCGTCGTTTGTTCTCGGGGTCCTCCTAGCCTCCCTACTGATCCCTTTATTTAGCACCATGACCGGAAAAAATCTCACTCTATCCATACTCCTTCATCCCCAGACCCTGATGGTTGTCCTTCTGGCTGTTCTGGTAATCAGCCTCTTCACAGGGATTTATCCAGCCCTGCGGCTGTCCAGCTTCCCTGTAACAGAGATTTTCCGGGGGCGTTTCAGTTTCCGTCAAAAAGGAATTCTTTCACAGATTTTGATCGTATTCCAGTTCGCCATTTCGCTCTTTTTCCTCATCGGTTCCCTGGTCATGGTCCGCCAGCTCCACTTTATATCTGCAGCAGATCTGGGCTATGTGCCTGAGGAAATTCTCATTGTCCATACTCAGGTCTCCCAGGAAAAACCGGATGAGGGAGTGAGCCTTCTGGAGATATTCCGCACCGAACTCCAATCCGATACTCGGATTTTAGCTATCAGCGGGGATTCGGGGACAGTAGGAGACCGCTATGGAGGAGTGCTCCGCCGATTTGACAGGGAAGGAATCGAATATGAGGTGGAAGCCTATTTGATAGATCCTCACTACAGGAAAACATTGGAAATTCCTCTTGTCGGTGGAAGGGACCTGTCAGCAGAGCACTCTGTCGACGCCCTGGAAGGAGTCTTGGTGAACGAGGCTTTTGTCCGGGAATTCGGGCTCGTGGATCCGATCGGACGGCACTTTTCCGATTTTGCAGTCGATAAATTCCCTCCGGAGTACACATTCGATCCACTGATTGTAGGAGTGATTCAGGATTTTCATGTGCGTTCACTTCATGACCCGATCACTCCGATGGCCTTTGGCCTGAGAGGCTTTCCTCCAATTCAACGTTACAGAAATATCTTGGTTAAAGTCAGACCCGGAGAGGAGGGTGCTGTTCTTGAGGAGTTGGAAAGAATCTGGAAAAGGCTTCGCCCCGAGCTTCCCTTCATCGGCATATTTTTGGAAGACATGCTGAGCCGAGAATATAGACGAGAAAGGAGTTGGGGACAGATTGTAGGATGGTCTGCGGGTTTCTCATTGTTTATTGCCTGCATGGGACTTTTCGGATTGACCGCTGTGAAAGTGGCCCAGAGAAAAAAAGAAACCGGTATCCGTAAAGTTTTGGGCGCCACTCCATCCGATGTCCTTTTTCTTTTTTCCAAGGATTTGTTGAAATGGGTAGCTCTGGCCAACTTGCTGTCTTGGCCGATCGCTTTCGTTGCGGCCAGAAAGTGGTTGAACAACTTTGCCTATCGGATCGATATCGAGATTTGGGTGTTCGTAGCGGCTGGAATCTTGTCTTTTTTCATCGCCGTATTGACGATGAGCTGGCATATCCTCAGGGCAATTTTTTCAGATCCTGTCCGCGCCCTCCGCTATGAATGAGAGTAGCTTTGTTTCTTTTTACAACAATTTGGAATCAGCGTGAGCGACGTTGATCGATGAACTCGTTCCATCTATAATTGAGTAGAGTTGAGATTCTGTCTCGACTAGAAAATTTCAAAGAAGGAGAAGAGGATATGAAACGCCAATTTCTGTCCTTATTTATTCATATTCCTGTGATGGCATTCATTCTGATCTATTCGCTTGCCTTTGCTAATTCCGATCAAACCAAAACGCTCACGGTCAACTCCGGGCGGCTGGAACAAAGAATAGAAAAACTGGCAGAGTACGGAAAAACACCGGAGGGCGGAGTGAACAGGGTGGCTTTCAGCGATGAAGATATCCAGAGCCGCCAATACATTCTCTCGCTGATGAAAGAAGCCGGATTGAAAATCCATATCGATGAAGCCGGAAATATCATCGGACGCAGAGAAGGTACGAACCCCTCCCTTCCTCCTATCGTCTTTGGCTCACATACGGATACAGTTCCTCATGGCGGTAAATACGATGGGGCTGTGGGCGTTCTCGGGGCTATCGAATGTGTTCAGGTCTTATCTGAGAATTCCGTCAAAACCCGCCATCCCTTGGAGGCCATCGTTTTTACAGATGAAGAAGGCGGTCTCATAGGCAGTAAAGCCATCATCGGAACCCTGACATCCGAAGCTCTCTCAGTTACAAGCCACAGCGGCAAAACGGTTCGTGAGGGCATTATTTCTCTCGGAGGCAGTCCGGATGCCCTGGATAAGGCAGTCAGAAAAAAAGGCGACCTTTCAGCCTTTGTCGAAATACATATCGAACAAGGAAGTACTCTTGCTTCCAAAAGCATCGATATCGGTGTTGTGGAAGGAATCGTCGGGATTAACTGGTGGAATGTGACTATTGAAGGATTCGCCAATCATGCAGGCACGACTCCTATGAACAAAAGGCAGGATGCTCTTCTGGCAGCCGCTCACCTGATTATCGCTGTGAATAAGGCAGTGACAAGTGTGCCTGGGAGTCAAGTGGGGACGGTTGGCCGGATCAAGGCTGAGCCGGGCGCTCCCAATGTCATTCCAGGAAAAGTGGTCATGAGCCTCGAACTCCGGGACCTATCAGCCGAAAAAATCGACTCCCTTTACCAGAAAATTGTGAAGGAAGCAGAATTCATTGCAGGAAAAACGAACACGGAGATCTCGTTTTCTCCGATAGAGGCTACGGCCGTTCCTACTCCCACCGATCCTTCGATCAGAGAGATCATCGCTGAATCTGCAGAGGAGCGGGGCTTGAGTAGTCTTTTCATGCCCAGCGGCGCGGGCCATGATGCCCAGAACATGGCAAAGATTGCTCCTACTGGAATGATCTTTGTCCCATCCATAGGTGGGATCAGCCATTCTCCAAAAGAATTTACTCCTATAAAGGATATTGTCAATGGGGCCAATATCCTTCTGCATTCGATTCTTAAAATTGACCGGATTTTTAATAAAAGTCAAAGTTCCCTGCGCCGATAATAATGACGGCTTGAGTATTTTTTTCTCATCGCCGGATTGACGATTAGCTTGCTTATCCTCAAGTTAGAATCATGGATTTTTCAAAACCAAAATGTATCAGGGCAGGGAAATCCCATTAGAATCCATCAAAATGAGGGTTTTCCTCTCACAGAGATGTTTTCTCTTCTATTATTATTTTTGGTTGTTATTCCCTCGGTCTGCACCAAGTCTTTTCAACGCTTCTTGCGCATAGAGACGGACCTCATGATCATCATCATCGATGGCCCTTTTCAAGGCAGTCAGCGCCTTTTTGGAGCCTATTTTAAGAAAAGTCACCATAATTTCCCGCTTGACATGAACATTCAAGCCATCTTCTTTCAGGATACTGAGAAGCGGATCCACTGCCTTTTCCGAACCAAGATCTCCCAAAGCAGTCACGACCGCTTTGCGGTTCCATGAATTAGGCACATCCAGAGCTGCGATCAAAGAATCCAGGGCTTCGAGTGAACCAATCCTTCCCAATGCAGTCACTGCCTGATAGAACACTGGTCCAGACTCATCTTTAAGCATTGTGATCAGCGGACCCACTGATTTTTCAGCTCTTATCTTCCCTAGAGCACCTGCAGCATCCCAGCGGACATTGCTGTTTTTATCCTCGAGACTCTCGATCAAAGGATCCGTTGCTCTGGCCGATCCGATTCTGCCCAGGACAGAGGCTGCAATTTGACGCAGAGAAGGGTCAGGATCTTCGAGAAGGTCTATCAAAGGATCGACCGCCTGTTCACCTATTCTTTCCAGTGCTCCAACGTAAGGACGGCGGAAATGCCAGTTATCGGTCAAACGAAGGGCCCGGATATATTTCTCTGCTTGGCTTTCCGAATCGGCCGAATTTATCTCGTCAGGAATCTTGGGAAGTGCATGAGAACGAACATAAAGATGCGAAAGCCCTGCCAGCAACAGAATGTAAATAGAAAGAACCGCCGCGATCTCTCCCTTCCGCTCTGGAATTTTCTTTTTAAAAAGAAGGCGTGATGGGATCGTACATAAGTTCGAAATGAACTTTGGCAGCGGAAAAAGAAAAGGAGTTTTGGAGCTGTATATTTTGTATTGTTCTCCTAGCTGTTTCTTCATCTTTCTCTCTTCAAGAAGCGCAACGCCGACGATGATCATGGCTGAAAGAAGCCACGGAAGGGAAGCGGCAATCCCCCAGGACCTTTTGGGATACTGCACTCTCATCAAGGCCAGGAGCATTCCGTAGCTCCATATGATCCATCCTAAATACTGCGGATGGCGGGATATCCTGTAGATCCAGAAATCCGCCATATTCTTTTTTCGCTGCCTTGAGACAAACCAGGTGAAAGTGCCCAGGATAAAGAGTAAAAGCCCTATTCCCATGACCGAATAGACCAGGGGATAATGAATATCGACTCCTATCTTTAAAAAAAGAGATCTCAGAAGACTATAGGGAAGATAGACAATATCTCCCAGCTGTCCCACATTAAAAGAAATATCCAGAACCGGCATCCACACGACATTGAGCACACCCAGTCCAGCGAGAAAGAACATAACCGTAGCGAACTGAGCAAAAACAGGAAGAAAGAGCATCAGAGCCCCGGCAGAGGCAAATCCTCTTTTGCCGGTTATAAAACCAGCTGCAATGAGCACGACCATAAGTCCGAAACAGATATATCCAATTGATCTCAGGTGGTAGTGGCTTATGAACATCTCGGTGCGCAAAACAGCCGACTCGTCAGCATGGGAATCGCCGTCTAAAGCGGGAACTTTGCCGTACAGAGCCTTGTTTAAAAGCCCAGGGAGCTCCACAGAGGCAAAAGTCAGGCCGATGCTGAAAATCACAGCTAAAAGTATCAACATAATTCTGGAGGTCCATTTTTTATCCATTTTTTCCTTCATTTTCTCCAATTATCACAGAGATTCTGGCCAAAGGCAACTTAAGAGATTCTTAAAAAGAGGTAATGAACATGTTCAAAAGCGAACGATTGATGTATAAGAAGTGAACAATTTTCCCCTGTATGAAACCTTTCTTTATAGGCTTTGCCTGAAATTTTCAATTGGCATGAAATAGGCATAGATTACGAATGTATCTTCGAATACGAGGCAAAAATGATATCGAAAACATTGATGGCAGCATCGACAAGACCTATTATTCTGGCGATTCTATCAAGAGGAGAGGATTACGGCTACAGTATAATCCAGAAAGTCAAAGACATTTCAGGAGGGCATCTCGAATGGAGAGATGGCATGCTTTATCCGGTTTTGCAGAGAATGGAAATGGACGGCCTGATCGCTTCTGAATGGAAACTCTCTGGAGAAAGCCGGCCACGGCGCTACTACACCATCACTGAAAGAGGGCGTAAGGAACTGGCATCAGAACTTGTGAGTTGGCGGAATATCTGGCAGGCATTGACCCGGCTTGCGGAACCGATTCTGGTCGAGGATTGAAAAAACAGGAGGAACCATGTTCGATCTGGAAAAAGAAATCAGAAAATGGAGAAAAAGCCTTTACAAACATGAAGTGCTCGAGGACGGGCTCATTGCAGATATCGAGCTCCATCTTCGCGACGCCTACAAAACCATGAGACAAGCAGGCTGTCCAGAAGAGGAGGCTTTCCGTCAGGCTATCGCCCGGGTAGGGACTGCTGAAAGCATTGCCGCTGAATTTAGAAAAAACCGGCTCGTCATGATCAACCGACGCTCCCCATTCCGTCCCGGCCGCTTCATGCCCGCCCTGGTCTGGAATTATATAAAGACAACTGTGCGCACAATCCGCCATCAGAAAGGATACTCCTTTATCAACATCTCCGGTTTGGCCATAGGCCTTACTGTCTGTATGTTGATCTTTCTCTGGGTGATGGACGAATGGAGCTTCGACCGTTTCAACACAAACGCCAGCCGAATCTACCGGGTTTACCGCGACGAATCTGCCACACAGGAGGATTCCACAAGTGCTCTGACTCCTCCACCTATGGCCGCTGCTCTAAAAAGGGATTTCCCTGAAATCATCAGAACTACCCGTTTCGGCTCCTGGCACAGACAGCTTGTAACTTATAAGGACAAAAGCTTCAACGAAACCCGGTTCATGCACGTGGATCCTGATTTCCAGTTCATGTTTTCCTTCCCTCTGGTAAAGGGAGATCCCGAGACCGTACTCTCCAATCCTTACTCAGTCATCCTCACAGAAACCACAGTTGCCAAGTATTTCGGTGATGAGGACCCTATCGGAAAGATTCTGACGGTCAACAACTCTTATGATGTAATGGTCACAGGCGTCATCCAGAATGAATCATTGAACTCAAGCCTGGAGTTCGACCTCCTGTCTCCATTTGAAATCCTCCTCAAGGAATCAATCGGGCAAGACAACGCAGAGAACTGGGGATTCAATTCCTTTGGAACCTACGTCATGCTGGAACAATTCGCCTCTGCCGAGAATCTCAACCATAAACTCACAGGTTACCTTAAAAAATATGTCGAGGAAGACACAGACGAGCTGGTTCTTCAGCGTCTAACCGACATCCATCTGTTCTCCAACCTGGGCCACGATCTCCGCAGCCGGGGCGACATTAAGTACGTCTGGATCTTCAGTGCCTTGGCGGTATTCGTCCTGATGATTGCCTGCGTCAATTTTATGAATCTCACCACCGCCCGCTCTGCCAACCGGGCCAGGGAAGTCGGGCTGAGGAAAGTGGTTGGAGCCCAGAGATCCCAACTCATCCGGCAGTTTTTTGGAGAATCCATACTGATGGCACTCATCGGACTTGTGATCGCACTGATTCTCCTGGAACTTCTGCTTCCGCTATTCAACTCACTTTCTGGCAAACAGCTCACCTCAGGCTGGTGGGATAATCCCACCATGTTGCTCGGATTTATCGGACTGGCCCTGGTGACCGGCATTCTATCGGGCGGCTATCCAGCCCTTTTCCTGTCTTCTTTCCAGCCGATCCGGATCCTCAAAAATATGGTGAGCCCGTCCGGGGCTAACCCGCTTTTCAGAAAGGTGCTGGTTATTTTCCAGTTCTCATTATCTGTTTTTCTGATCATCGGGACACTCATAATTTCCCGCCAGCTCTCCTACATGAGAAACATAGATCTGGGATTTAACCAGGAACACATTATCCATTTGAGCATCCACGGTGAACTCCACGAAAAGTACGGTGCTATCCGGGAGCGGTTTCTCCAAAATCCAGATGTCCTCCATGTTACTGCTTCTATGGCTCTACCGACCAATATCCAGAGCAGTCCCGGCACCCCCATGTGGGAGGGGAAATCCCCGGATGTAAAGATGGAGATCAAAGCGGACTTTGTGGATTATGACTACATCGAGACTTTTGAAATTCCGCTGGTTGAAGGCAGAAGCTTTTCTCGTGAATATGCCACCGACCAGGAAAAAGCCTTCATCGTCAATCAGGAAGCGGCAAAGCGAATGGGGCTCGAGAGTCCGGTTGTGGGAAAAAAATTCGGATTCTGGGATATCGACGGACAGATCATCGGCGTCATGAAGGATGCCCATTTCCAGAGCCTTCATCACAAGATCGAGCCGTTGGTCTTTAAAATGTTTCCTGCCTGGCTCAGACGCATGTATGTCAAGTTCCGTTCCGACAACGCAGCCGCCACTCTTTCCTCTCTGGAAAAGGCCTGGAGCGAGATGGATCTTGGATATCCGTTCGAGTATCGGTTTCTGGATGAGGACTTCCAAAACTTGTATAATTTAGAGGCGACGCTGGGGAAAATCTTTCAGTCCGTCGCAGCCCTGGCTGTTTTTATCGCCTGTTTGGGGCTTTTCGGACTGGCCTCGTTCATCGCCGAACAGAGGACCCGGGAGATTGGAATACGCAAGGTTCTGGGCTCATCTACAGCAGGAATCATGGCGCTCCTCAACCGTGATTTTCTAAAATGGATAGCAGCGGCCAACCTCATCGCCTGGCCCATCGCATATTTCACCATGCAGGCATGGCTCCAGAAGTTTGCCTACCGGACCGAAATAACGATCTGGGTATTTGCTCTTTCAAGCGTGATCGGCTTGGCTGTTGCCCTGCTCACCGTCAGCCTCCAGACTTTGAAGGCTGCACGTACCGATCCTGTTATCAGCCTTAAATATGAGTAAGTTTATGTGGTTAAGAAAGTGTTTTTGAAGTGTCAATCGAGAGAAGCTCAACCTCAAAATCCAATGCCTTTCCGGCCAATGGATGGTTAGCATCCAGTTTGACAAAATTATCATGAACCTCTTTGACTTTTACTGGAACAGATTTTCCATCTTCATTCATGAGTTGAAGCATCATGCCTTCTTTCGGAGAAATGTCTTCGGGAATCTTTTCCACAGGCATGTCTATCAGAAGATCCTCGTTATATGGGCCGAAACCTTCTTCCGGTTCCACAGTAAAATTTTTCTGTTCACCGGTTTCCATTCCGATCACTGCCTCATCCATGGCTTTGATCACTTGTCCAGCGCCGACTTCGAACTGGAGAGGCGCACGTTTCTTTGAGGAGTCGAAAATATCTCCGTTTTTAATGCGGCCTGTATAATGAAGTTTGATCTTGTCTCCTTTTTTTACTTTTTTCGCCATTTTCATCTCCTCGCATAACTAGACTTATTGTTAGAACACTCCTTGAGGGGGATAATTGCAAAAGAGCGAACTGTCTTTATTTAACTATATTTACCGATAGGAATCAAGGACAGGTTTTTAGAAATACGAATCATCTCATAATATTCTGTATTTTTTGCACCTAAAATTCCATAATAGAGGGGATTTGTTTTGTAAACCATTCTGGGGAGTGGCTCGTCTAATAGGGATAAAAAGAGATGGCAATAAATGATCAAATTCTTATCGACCGCTTCTGCACCGGAGACCAAACAGCCTTTTACGATTTGGTGGGACGGTACAAAAAAAAGATCTATCATCTCGCTTACGATATCACAGGAGATCATCATGAAGCTGAAGACATCTCTCAGGAGGTGTTCATGAAAGTCTATGGTGCATTGAAGAATTTCCGCCGTGATGCAAAAATGAGCTCATGGCTCCATCAGATCACGGTCAACGCCAGCATCGATTCCCTTCGCCGGAAATCCGCAAAGCCCGCAAAGTCCATGGAAGAATTCAATCATGTGAGCACACAGGAGAATGTCATCGTCAGCGGCACTCATAGCCATGATCCTGTGCAGAGTACAGAGTCGGCCCAAATCCAAAACCGCATCTCCCTGGCCCTCCAAAAGATATCCCCTAAGGAGAGAGCCGTATTTGTCATGTGCCATTACAACGGTCTCAAGCTGAATGAAACCGCAGAAATCTTGAACGTCACCATCGGCACGGTCAAAAGTCTTCTTTTCAGAGCCATCCGAAAACTCCGTAAGGAGCTTTCGCCTTTTTTGAATGAGTATCGAACGGAGATTTCCAATGAGTAAATGCAAAAAATGCCTGCCGCTTTTTCTGGAATACTTTTATGGAAAGCTGGATGACTCGAAGAAAAAGTTCTTCGAGGAACACATGTCGGTCTGCGAAAAATGTCAATCCGCATTTGCAGAAATGGAGGCTGTCCTCCAGTTCACAAGCAAAAGAGTCAGGCCTGAACCTCCGGAGGAATTCTGGGACTCATACGAAAAAAGGCTGGCTCGACGGATTGAAAAAGAGGAAGCCGCCCAGGTTGACCATGAATCCTTTTGGGAGAAACTGGGAAGGCGATTCAGCGCAGCGCCTAAATGGACCTTTCAAGCCGCTGCTGCCGTTGCCCTCATCGTTATCGGTGTGTTCATCGGAAGGGCTCTGTTTTCGCCCCAAGTTCCAGGAGTTCAACATGCTTATCAAAGGCCCGATATCGCCATCCCCCAGGAGCCGGAAGCGGCCCTTATCCAAAGGAGTAAGGACTATATCGAACGCTCCAAACTGATCCTGTTGGCCCTGGTCAATTTCGATCCTTCAGCAGAAGATCCTTATGCCTTGAATTTGCCATATCAGAAACAGGTTTCTCAGGAATTGGTCGAGGAGGCCGGTTTTCTCAAAAAAGAACTCGCCGAATCTGACCAGGAAAGACTCGAAAACCTTATCGCCAGCCTGGAGATAATCCTTCTCCAGATCGCAAACCTCGAATCTGAAAATGACCTCGATGCTGTTACGTTGGTCAGAGATGGCATCAACACACAGGGAATTCTGATGGAAATCCACCTCACCGACCTCCGGCTTTCCATGAATAGGAGAGAGAAGCCGGTATCCACCGAACAGCCATCCCATAAACGGAAAACGATCTAAAAGGAGCATAAAATGAATAAAAAAAATAAGCATATTACAGGAGCGGTCTTTATTTTTCTGTTTTTCCTCTCCCTTTTTTCTTGGGCCTCGATGTCCGGAGAATCCCAGGATGAAGATACCAAAGCCTACCAGCAAGCTTATAACCTCGTGCTGGAGGAAAAATGGGAGGAAGCCAACACCGTACTGACAAAATTCATTCAGAAATACCGCCGCAGTGCCTGGGCAGATGACGCCAGCTTTTGGCAGTGTTACACCCGAGAAAAACTGAGTCACCCTCTCGAGGAAATTTTCCAATGCTACGATCGATTGATCAAAGCCTATCCGGAGAGCAAATGGGTGGACGACGCAAAATCCAGCATGCTCAGAGTCGCTCATCGACTGGCAAAAGAAGGCAAAACCAAATACGAAGCTATCATCGAGTCCATGAGAACGGACGAAAATATGGAAATAAAAATGACAGCCCTTTATGCCCTCGAGGACATGGGGGATCAAGAAGCTCTGGAGGCGGTCATAGCCCTTTATGACAGCACCACGGATAAAAAGATCCAGGCCAGAATCCTGGATATTCTGGAGGATTTCGATCAACCCGAAGCTTTTGCCAAAGTAAAGGATATTGCCCTGAACAATCCTGATCCTGATCTCCGCCGCAAAGCCCTGGATGTCCTGGAAGACATGCATGGAGAAGAAGTCATGGAAATTTTGATAGACGTTGCACGCTCCGATCCTGATCCCAGAATGAGAAAAGTGGCAATCTACGGATTGGAAGACGTGGAGGGCCCAATTGTTATTCCCATTCTTGCCGAGATCGCCATCCATGAAACAGATGAGAACCTGGCTAAATCTGCTGTCTATGCCCTGGAGGATAGAGAGCCCGATGAACTCATTCCTGCCCTCGGGAAAATTCTGAATGAATCCAAATCATTGGAAGTCCGGAAAGCAGCACTGATGGAATTGGAAGATGTGGAGGATCCCGCAGCCATATCGTTCCTCAAGGAAACGGCTGTGAAGGATCCGAACTTAGAATTGCGCAGAGCAGCCATATATACTTTAGGAGAGATAAAGAGCAGCCAGGCCGTGCTTGCGGCTCTCAAGGAAATACTGGCGGCCAATGAAGACCTGGAACTGCGGAAGGCCGTGCTTTATGCCGCGGAAGAAATTGAGGAATCCGGGACAGCCGAACTCGTTTACAGCATCGCCATGGACACCACAAACGAAGAGCTGGCCAGGGCTGCGGTCTATGCGCTGGAGGATCGGCTGGATGAAAAAGATTTGGCAATGCTCTCTGACATATATAAAAAATCAACATTTATCTCTGTTCGAAAAGCAGCCCTTTATGCAATTGAGGACATGGCAGAAGAAAAAGCTGTCGGCCCTCTCACAGAAATGTTGAAAGCCGAAAAAGATCCGGAGATGAAAAGGATGATCGTTCGTGTTTTGGGAGAGACGGGAAGCGATGATGCCGTTCCGGTTCTGGAGAAATTGGCTCTTGAAGATACGGATAAAAAAGTTCGCCTCGAGGCAGTCGATGCCCTGGAAGAGATCGACACACCTAAAGCCCGGGCCGCACTGGTGAGAATCATAAAAAAATAAGATCGACGATTTTCCTGAAGAGCCTTAAGAGCCTTGATGCCGGATTGAGTCAACCTGTAATAACGTTTACTCATCCCTCCCAGTTGGGGAGTAGGTTCGCCGTTAATAGTCCTGAGATATCCCTTCCTGACAAGTTTCCCAGTCAGATCCAAAATATAGTTATAAACAGAAAGGTTTCAGATTTTCAGAAAAAATTAAAAGGATTGTATCTCGAGAGACAAGGATAGGGGAGAAGTGTCGAGAGTGAGAACCGTTCTATTTTCTGTTCTTCAGCAGATAGAGTGTGAAGGGTTCGCCTTCCAGCTCGGTGTATTTGAAGTCGACCGAATCTCCGAACTCTGTGCCCTCGAAGTCGAATGGTTCGTAAAATTTGGCGTATTTGAAATCTGAATCACCCTTGAAGACAGCATTCCTAAAGTTCACACCCTGCGGAAACTCTGTGTACTTGAAGTTCGCCGTGTCGTGAAACTCCACATTGCTGAAATCGGCTCTTCCGGGAAACGTGGTGTATTTGAAGTTCGCATCACTGGAAAAAACAGAATTCGCAAAGCTGACATCAGTGAAAAACTCAGTATATTTGAACAGCGCCTCTTTATGATAAGTCGTATTCGTGAAATCTGACCCTTCGTGAAATTTGGAATACTTGAATGCTGGTTTCCCCTGGAACTCGCATCCCTGGAAGCTGACATCTTCATGAAAAACAGCATTGTGAGTCTCGTTTTTTCTGTCATCGTGGAAATAAGCGATAACATCGCCTTGGAAAGTGCAGTCAATAAAGCTCAGGGGACTCCGGACATGATACCAGAAGGTTTTTGTGCTGTTTCGGGAGCGGTCGTTGTCCTTGTCCGCCACTTTGTCCTGAAGAGAGGTCAGATCCAGGTCACCGACGATTTCCACACCCCTGTAGTTGACGGCCTTTCCATCATCGATACTTTTCAGGATGTCTCGAGCATTGACACGGGATTGTGCCAGGGCAGAAACGGAAAGAAACATAAAAGAAAGAATTATTGCCGTAGACTTTTTCATATTACACTCCTCTCTATAGAAACTCTCATTTAATAAAGACGTTGAGTCATGGAAAAAAGTTTACAAAGGATTCTTTTCTCTTAAGCGCTGCCCAGTTTTTTTACTCTTCGGGCTATTTTTTTCCTGATTTTCCCATAAGAAGGAGGTGGCCCTGTTCTGATTTGTTTGCCATCGATGAACAGCGCATCAGAAATACCCCATTCCAGGAACACATCTCTATCGAATGTGCGAATCTCTCTAAATGCGACTTTATCACCAAACTGGGATGCGGCTCGCTTCGCTCTTTCGAAGACCATATTCTGTGCGGTGCACCATCCGTTTATAAAAGAAGTGACTGAAACCTTTCCTGCAATTTTTTCTGGTTTCTTCTTTTGTCTAATCCAATTTGGCGGAATAGCATCGTCAGTGAAGCGCTTCCATAAAAGAATCGCCATGCCATCCTTGTCCACTCTGGTGTAGCCCCGCTTTTTAAACCATGAGGCTTTCATCCAGAACGGCCATTTTATTCCCCAGGCGGCTATGCCTTTTGCTCCCAGCGATTTTGCATCGTTTTCTGCCGCTTGAAGCAATGCTTTGCCGATTCCTTTTTTCTGGTAGTTTCCTATTCCTTTTTTATGACCGTGAACCCAAATACACTGAATAAAATAGAGATCCTCAGCTAGGGCAACAGAATATTCAACCGGAACATATTGAACCATGCCACAGACCTTGTCATTATCTAATGCCAGCTTCGCTCGAAGCCCTTTGTCTTTCATTTTCCCGCACCACAACTCTTTGTGGTTGCCTGCTTCCTTTATTTCTTCAGACCAATCTTCAAGGCAAACAAAAAATTTATCCTGATATTTCTCCGTCAAATCAACGATCTCCATGAATCACACCTCCTGTGTTGCACCAGATTACTTCACTATGTGTTTTTTTAATAATAACTGCCCTCATGGTGACAGACAAAAACATTATGTCGCTAGCAGAGCATGCTGTCAACATCCAGAACTTTATTGCTTACAGTTGGAGACCACGTCAAACCAAGCACAGGCGACAATGTTCCTTCATTAAGAGACCAGATATGTTTTATTGGATCATCTTATTTCTTGACATTTTTCCGTCAAAGAACTATCTGTATGTTGGCAGCAGTGGAGGAAAAGTGCTTGTAAGGAGGGTATGATGAAAATCATCATCACATCAGACACGCATTTCGGGGACGGCACCAGTCAACTGGCTGCGCTGGATTCGAGCGGCAAGCCGGTTCTGGGACCGAAATACCAGGAATTCAGAGAAGCATGCGGCACGAATAACAACTACCTGGTCATGCTCGGCGATGTGATCGACGTAGCCGTAGAAGACTACAAAGATGCTTACAGCGTGGCCAGAGCCTTTTTCAAACAGGTGGCCAAAGACAAAATCACGAAAAAAATCCTTTATGTTCCGGGAAACCATGATTACGATCTCTGGCACACGGTGGAATACCAGACCAACATCATCAAGCGAATTACCGATCAAACAAAAAAGGATATCTCCCTGTTCAAAATGTCTGTTCCCGCCGTGTTAGACGACAGAGCGGACCGTACTGGTCCAGAGATATTTTTAGCCAACGTAACGCGCAGACCAGAAGTCAAAAAACCTTACGGCGGATTGTTCTTGGATTTTTTGGTGGACAATGAACTCGAATTCTATGTGGCTTTTCCCAATGTCTACCTGATAACGGATAAAGAGGAATGCATCCTGATGACTCACGGTCAATATTTTCAACTGTTCTGGTCCCTTTTGAGTGAATACGCTCCTCCGGTATTCGAGGAGGAACTCGCGATAGGAGAACTCCCGCCCACGATCAAGAACCTGGCTCATTTGAATTTCCCCCTGTCTCAGCTTTCAAGTTCCGGAGTCGGTCAGGCGGGACCATTATCTGACGTCATCAGAGACATCCAATATGAATTCAAGGCCCACAGGTCGGAGAAAATCATGATATATGTGAACAATCTGGAAAACATTCTCAAGAGAGAAAAATTCAAATTCAAGTGGTACAATCCTTCGCACTGGCTCATAAAAATAGGGATTAACTGGGCAAAGGGTCAATTGAAAAAGTGGATAGAAAAGAGGCCGGAATCGTCCCCCAGGAAGGATAAGGATTGGGAGTATAAGCCGGAGACCCATCGAAAAATGAAAGATTACTACAAATCCAGCAATGCAGAAATCGAAAACCTGAACAAGGAGAACGCGCTGATGATTCCTGTGAATCCTAAGATGATGATTTTCGGCCATTCTCACAGACCTATCGGGATAAGAGAGCCGAACAAGGTGGTTATTCGGCCCTTCGAAGACCAGAGCCAAAATGTGCCGGTGTTCAATACCGGAGGATGGCTCGAGGAGGAAACTGGAGGGCATAAGCAGTTCAATGGAATAGAGCTGTTCACCTACGAGACAGGGAAGGGGATCGATTCGGTAACGATTTAGCGATACATCCTGCTGATGCAGGACCAATTTTTATTTTTAGGAGGGTAACGATGTCGAACCTAACCATTCCCGTGCAAATCGACGATATCAGACACCTCGCAGATTTTCAAAAAACCCGGTGCAACTATTTCCGTATCGAGTTCTCAGGAGGACCTTTCACCGGAACATTTCCCGTACCTTCTGGCTTAGATGAACTCAGAATTGCGGCTTGGGGGAACTGGGCTGTGCTCACAGGCCCCACTGTGGGAGTCGATGACCGGGATCTTTTTCTCTCATCTGATTCGATCGGACAGACATTCCTGAAGATCGAGGAAACAGAAGGGCTCTTTTTAGACCTGGGCTACATTTGGCTCCCCAATCAGATTTTCGGCATGAAGACTAAAAAAGATGATATCAGAATCGGGGATGTCTACAGACTTTCCACACAGCTTTTTCAAAAGTGCTACCTTTTTGTGGCGGAAATGATAACAGAAAAAGAATGGCTGTATTATTGTCAATCTTTTTCAAAAGAAATTCATCCATCTCCAGATGAGACAGCCGCTTTTCGAAAATGGCGCCAGCAGCAAATTCAACGCTCCTATGAGCGTTATCATCATGAATCTTACAAAGAAAGACGGCTGAGCCCCAAAAGGAGAACAGAATGAAATATCTGAATGTAACACTCATCGATGTGGGATGGGGCGATTCCATTCTCGTTGAAGCTTCTGATATTGACGCCGGCGGCCAAAGACCGCGTTTTATGCTCATCGACTCCAATGACAATGCTGAAAAAGACTATTGGCCGTCATGGAATTTTCTGCGCAAACACTTCGGTCTGCGCGAGGACGAATTTTCTGTAACAAAACCTTTCTTCGATGCGGTCATCCTCTCTCATGACCACTCCGACCACGGTTCAGGTTTGAAGCGCATCATGCAAAAGTACGGGACAGAGAACTTCTGGTATCCCAAAGTTAAAAAAGACGAGAGCGTGGTTCTGACGAGCCTGCAATCGTATGCAGACCACCCTATGGTTCGGATCGACAATGAGGCACTGGACAACACGAAGGATATCGGCAGTCTTGGGGACGTCGCCATGGAAGTCCTGTGGCCTCCTCCTGATACAATCGATCCGAATCCAAATAACAATTCTGTTGTGCTTACACTGGAGTTGGAGGGAGTAGTCTTTCTTCTGACCGGAGATGCAGAGGGTGAGATCTGGGAGCAAATTTCCAACCAGATTCCCTCGAGCACCCAGGTCATCAAGGTTCCCCATCATGGATCCAGAAACGGCACGATTCATCATGGAAATACTCCGTGGGTGGACAGGGTAAGTAACTTCCCGAATACTCCCTATCTGGGTATCAGTTGTCATCCCAACTACCCGAACCGTTTCGATTTTCCGCATAAGGATGTGCTCGATGTGTTCCAACAGAATCCCTTTTCTTACTACCGCACGGATATGGACTACCACCTCACTTTTATAAAAAGAGAAGGTGAACAGGTAAAGATCCGGTACTCTCACGAGTCATAAGAGAAGAAATCTGAGAATCACTCAGATCTCAATGCTTCAACCGGATTGGCTGTGGCAGCCCGCATCACCTGATAGCTCATCACCAGGGCAGCAATCCCGAGAGAAATGGATCCTCCAACTATGAAATAGCCGACACCCAATGGGATACGATATGCATATTCTTTTAGCCATTCATGTGCAAGATAGTAGGCCAGAGGCCATGCAATGATATTTGCGATCACAACCCATTTGAAAAAGTCCTTTGAAATCATGAAATAAACACCCGTAATTGTTGCACCCAGCACCTTCCGGATGCCGATCTCCTTGGACCGCTGAAGAACCATGAATGAGACAAGACCAAGTAATCCCAGGCATGCGATCAGAATCGAAAGAACCGAAGCGCTCTGTATCATGATCATGAGTTTGGATTCTGTCTCATACAGGCTTTTAATGTACTCATCGAGGAACTCATACTGGAATATGTATTCCGGGAAGAACTTAGTCCACAATTCCCTAATATGGCTGATAGCCCCACGGACATTATTCATGTCCAGAAGGATCTGGGCTTCACGAAAATTCTGGGGCCAAAAATTGAAAAAGACAGTGGGTTGTATTTCAGTGTGCAGCGAAAATTCGTGAAAGTCACTGGTGACGCCGATGATATCGCCTTTCATACCATTCACGGTGATACGCTTGCCCACCGCCTCCGGGGGATCCGAAAGTCCCATCCGGCGGACAACTGATGCGCTGACCACCCATTGAATATTGGATTCGTTGCTGACATTCCGAGTAAAGAAATGTCCGGCAACGAGTGGAATATCATAGATGTCCAGATATCGCTTGTCACACATTTTAATAAACACAGGGAATTCCGTGATGTTGCCGGATGCTTCGTATTCGAACGGCGTTCGAAAATCCGACCTGGATACAGGCGCTGACCAAGCAAAGCTGACTTCCCTGATACTGGGATTCTTCATCCATCGGCTGCGCAGAGATTCGCAGCGGGCTTCTTCATAGGCAGGAATGGGCACAGTCAATATTTCTTCGTTGCGAAATCCTAAGCTCCTGTTGGAAATGAATCTCATCTGCCCGGCGATGACCAATGTCCCCACAATCAGTATCTGAGAGATCGTAAACTGAAAGAGAACCAGGCCATTCCTGAAGGCAAGTGAACTCTTCCCACCGTGAATCGATCTCTCCTTAAACGCCTCGACCGGCTGATACCGTGTGAGAACCATGGCCGGATACAGGCTGTTGAGGACGCTCATCAATAAAAAGACAATCCCCAGGAAAATGAAAACGCTGCTGCTTGAAAAAATCCCTATTTCCGTATTGTTCCCCAGGAATTGATTCAGATACGGTAGAACGCTCTCGGCAAGAAAAAGGGCAACCAGAATGGAAATCAACGTGAAAAGACTCGTTTCACCCCACACTTGACGGATAAGTTGGACATGGTGGGCACCCATGACCTTGCGCATGCCTATTTCGCGGTTCCTTTTCATCGCCTGTGCCGTTGTAAGATTGATAAAATTGATGCACGCGATAACCAGAATCAGGAATCCGATGGCCGATAAAGCGAACAGAATCACTCGACTGGTTACGTAATTATAGGATCCGTAACGGGGATTAAAATGGATATCTCCCAGTGGCTGGAGCCTGAAGGACCAACTCTGAGCGTAGTCGGGTTCCATATATTTCTGTTCAAACTGTTCGAAACGCTTCTCAAGTGTCATTGGTTCGACAGAATTCGGAATCAGGGCGAATGTATGACTATCGGTATCAAGAAAATCCCATTGCCCCAGACGGTCACCATTCCACCTTGCATTCAGTGTTTTCCATGAGATCAACATGTCGTAGGGCAGGCAAGTCCTCCGGGGCGGATTGGATACCACTCCTGCAACTCGAAGGTCAAATTCGTTGTTTAGCTGCAGAACTTTTCCAATTACATTTGCATCGCCGAAATATTTTTCAGCTAACCTCTCCGTAAGGATCACCGTAAAGGGATCATTTATTGCCTGTGATTCGGTTCCCTGTATCCATTCTGTATCGAACACCTTAAAAAACTGAGATTCCACAAATAATGCAATGTCCCTTCTAAAACGACTCTCTCCCACGGTAATCATCACATCAGAATCCCTGTAAATCTGTGTGCTTTGTTCCAGTTCTGGGAAATCACTCCGCAAAGCTGCTGCTGTCGGAAACGGTGTGCCCCCAGTATAACCTGTCCCTTCGGCACGATATATATGGGTTACAATACGATATATATATTCTTTGTTTGCAACATGCGAGTCAAAACCGAGTTCATATTCCACGAAAAGAAAAATAAGGATGCAGACTGCAATTCCGATGGCAAGACCAACTATAGTGATAAATGAATATGCCTTGTGTTTTCCAATATTCCTCAAAGCTATCTTCATATAACTTTTAAGCATTGCCAACTCTCCAAAAGTGGCGTTGATACGCCCATATCAATTTTCAACTTGCAAAAAGTATACCAAAACTCACTTCCTTCTTTTTAAGCTTATCCAGCGTCTCCATCGCATTGGCATTATCCAGGTTCAATTCCACCGACATTCCAAAGTCAAAGAAAAATCCATCTATAAAATCTGCGCTTTCAAAGGAAAGAAATAGTGATTCTTTGTTCATTTGCGCACATATATCGTCCATGATTGGACATTAATATGAAAGCCTCACAAAGCAGATAGGATGGGAGAATCATTTCACTTCATCACAAAATTGAGCCGGTCGCTATTTACATCTATCGACCCTGGTTGTTCCAAATGTCTGTCAGAATCGACACTCATGATATGAGCCAAACATTGGAGTACCTGGAAGAGAAACTCCAATCATACATAGGCGAACAGTCTTTCCAGTATGAATGAACCGAATGATAATTTTTGACTCGGGTCATTCCTTTTTTTCCTGGGCAGCCAGTGATTTGCTGAGCAGGGAAAAAGCGATGTACAAAAAACAACCGGTCACCCCACAGCCGAGCCAGAGCGTTGTGGGCCCGAACTTCCCGTAGACCGAAGTGCCAATCACAGGCCCCAAAATCATCGACAAAGAAAAGGCGAAGCTGAACAGCCCCATGTAACGGCCCATGCTTCCCGGGTCAGCACGTGTGGCGATCAAAGAACCTAAGAGCGGCATGCTCAACATTTCTCCGAAAGTCCACACAGCAACAGTCAAGGCAGCATAAAGAAATCCCCTTCCGAAAGGCATCAATGCGAAGCCCAGCCCGGTCAGAAGAAAAGAAACAGCGATAAAGCGAGTCAAAGACCGTTTTCCTATCCAATGGATAAGGAGCATCTCCAAACTCACGATCAAAAGCGTATTGATCATGACCAGTTGACCGATGCGGTCTTCGGCAAGCCCATAGACCTCCCTCATATAAAGTGGAAAAGTGGCGAAAAGCTGGAAGAACATGCATCCCCAGATTACAACGAGAGGAAGCAGCCAGAGAAATGGGAGATCGCGCCAGGGAGAACGGCTGCTTTGGATTTTGTCTTGTGCCTTAGCCCGAAGGTGTTGTTCGGGTTTTTTCCAGATCAGAGAAAACAGGATGACTGCCGCCAGACAGGTCAGGCCGTCGACCCAGAAAAGGAGGCCGTAATTGCGGAGGGCCAGGAAGCCGCCCACTGCCGGTCCTATGGTGGCGCCGATGTTATTGGCCAAGCGGTTAAGGGCAAAACCTTTAGTGGTTATTTCAGGAGGGCAAATCCTGGCCATAGACGTGCTGTTCGCCGGATAGAGCAGCCCTGAAGCAGTCGCCAGGACAAAAATCACCAGATCGATACTCCAGAGAGAGCGAAGCTGTCCAAGCCAGATGTAGAGAATGCCGCTGAGCAGGAGGCTGAGCTTCTGGACATTGGTGGAGCCGATTTGGTCGGAGAGCCAGCCGCCCAGAAATGCGCCGGTAAGAGATCCTATCCCGAAGATGCTGATCGACCGTCCTGCCTGAGTTACCGTAAAACCCAGCTGCCTTGTCAGGTAGAGGCTGAGAAAGAAGAGCACCATCATCCCTGCAGCATTGATAAGCAGCACCGAAAAAAGAATCCAGGCCTGACGGGGGAGGCCTCGATAAGCCTGACGGTAAAGGTTCGTAATTTTTCTGATCATGGTTATACAGCACTACATAATATTAGAAGTGCAAGAAAAAATCGACAGATTAGATGGTCTTTATGGTATCGGTTTTAATGCGAGGCTAATACCGGCGTTTACTTCTTGGTTTTAACCCGGGTGTGCCTGATCAGATAATCCAGCGGACGGTATTCCTCCAGCTTTTCAATCGCCTGTTTCGATGAGCGCAAATTCGGATCTATTTCCAGTGCTTTTTTATAATACTCGATGGCCTTCGCTTTTTCTTCTTTGGCAAGATAAAACTCCCCCACAGAATCGAAGAGATTGGCATCGCTGGGAAACAATTCCACGGCATCCAGAAGCACTTGGAGCCCTTCGTCCAGTTTCTTTTCACCTTTCAGGTAATAAGCATACGAATTGAACTGGCTATTCAACCTGGGATAGACGACTTCACCTCTGAATTTATCCTTGATGTCATCGATGTATTCCCCGAAATCCACAAGAGGTATGAGAAAATATTTCCGTGTTTCCTCGGTCCAGGTCTTTTCATATGAACGATGCCATTCCTCTATCATCCTCTCGAAATTCTCGGTGAATTTGCACTCCTCAGGTATGGAATCATCGCTTTTGTAGAGGTCGATATATATTTTGAAGAAGGGAATGGATCCGTTGCTTCGTAATTCATCCAGCTTGCCCTCACCGTGATATCCCTTTATCTTTTCCGCCATGTATGTGCCGACTTTGACCAAGGGAGCACCCGTGAACAAATCCGCTCCATCATTTATTTGGCTCCTGATATCCTTGGCTTTAGGATCCAGGTTATTGAAGTATTCGAAGCTTGCCTTTAGATCTTTCTCGTCAAGGGCAAAAGTCGTGCCGAACTTGCCGTGATATCCAGAGCCTACAAGAAAAGTCAACCGAAGCCTCCAGAAATTATCCTGGGAGGGGGTTTCCATCCGATAAGGATAGGCTCCCAGGATCAGGGCACTGATAAGATAAGAATATCTGGAAGTGTTTTGTCTTTCTTCGTTGCACATCACAGCCACGGCAAATTTCTCTCCGGGGAATCTCAGAAGATGAGTGGACGTTCCCTGCTGGCTCCCGCCGTGGCTCACATTCCAGAATCCCTGGATGAAGTCAACGCCCCAACCCATTCCGTATTCGGTCACATGGCCTTTTTTTGTCACCATGCTGGTGTACATCGTCATCTGGTTTTCTTTGGATAGAACTTTGCCTTCGTCTAAACCCTTGGATAGGTTGATCAAATCCACGGCTGTCGATCGTATTCCCCCTCCGGCGAACCGGCTGCTGATATCCACGAATTCACAGTTTTTCACCTCTCCGTCGATTCTCCGGTATCCGCTGGCTCTGTTCGTTATGATTTCGTCGGCAATATCCATGGTGGTGTTGGTCATACCGAGTGGATTCCATACCTTTTCTTTCATGTATTCGGCATAGGGCTTACCTGAAGCTCCTTCGATAACCGCCCCCAGGAGGTTGAAGCCGTAAGTTGTGTAGATATATCTGGTTCCTGGTTCCGACTCGAGCTCCCAATCTTTGAACACCCCGATCGACTCTTCGGTGGTGAAATGTTTTGTGAAATGCCCTTCCTCGTCATAGTTCCGGTAATGGCTGATTCCGCTCAGGTGGCCCAGCAGATGACGAATAGTGACGGGCCATCGCTTCCGCGGAAAATAGGGCACATATTTCTGCACCTCATCGTCCAGGTCGAGTTTTCCTTCCTGCATGAGCCTGAGAATGCCGACCGCAGTGATGGGTTTTGATATAGAAGCGAGCCGGTAACGGGTCTCCGGATTGGCAGGGATTTTGTGTTCCAGGTCAGCGTATCCGAAACTTTTTTTCCACAGGAAATCATCCTTGTAGAATGCAATGCTGAGAGATGGGATTTTCAGTCTGTCCATCTCTTTCTTGACACAGTCCTCGATCATCCTTATCGCATCTGTGTATCTGTCCTCCTGCGGGGCAGAGCCGAAGGACAGATTGATACAGACGGATAAAACAATTGTAAGCAGAAAAAATTTGAGAGCTGATGTTTGCAGCTTTGAATTGAACGAAATCATTTCAAACCTCCTCCTTTTTCATTTATGTCATGACGTATATTTATCTTATTAGACCGATAAAATCCAGCGATGTTACACCAAGTCATTTAATTTTCTATTTCTTAAGAGGGTAGGGGAGAAGAGATTTTTCCATGAACTTAATCGACGAATATGAACGCCGTTTTATTAACCGTAGACCCGGCCTCCAGAAAAATAGAAAACCTCTTTGAGATCGAATGGATCGGTGCAAATAAATAGGGGAGAGGAATTTGAGGATGATCTTTGATTGAAAATTAGACCCTACTTTTTATCGGATCACTTCCTGCTCATCGTCATGAGGGCAGCATAGGTCTCGATTCCAGTCCAGAGATGGCCGATGCGCAGATTCTCGTCCGGTTGATGCTGGTTGTTGTCATGGTTGGCGATTGAAACCCCGATAACAGGAATCTTCAGCAAATCACTGAACAGGTAGATGGGAAGGGACCCACCCAAAGAGGGCAGCAGCACGGGTGGTTTTTCGCTGTTCTCGGAAAGGGCCGCTATTACTGCCTTCGAGATGGGATGGTCCAGGGGAGTTCGGGAGGCCTTATATCCGCTTTCTTGATGCCGCACTCGGGCGATCAGGGGATATTTCATCCTGGTTTCTGTATCAGGATCCTGCTTCACCACATGATAGCCCTGCTGCCGGATGTGCTCGACGATCAATCCCACCATGTGTTCGGGATCGTTCCCTTTGACCAGGCGTATATCCAAAGCTGCGGTGGCAGTGGGAGGGATAATGGTTCTCTGTTGGGCCCCGGTCCAACCGCAGGCCAGGCCGTTGAGGTTGAGGCCCGGGTAATGGATGGCCATCATCAGACTTTCCCATTTGGATTCCGGTCGGGAAAAACCGTAGTTGGCCATGATCTGCTGCTCGTAGGAAGGGATAGACTGGATGGCTTCGATCTCGGCTTCTGACAGCGGTACACAGGAGTCGTACCAGCCTCGAATCTTCACGTTGCCCTCAGTATCACGCATCGAGGCCAGCAGATGGGCCAGCCGGATTCCCGGATTAGGGATCCAGTTGCCGTAGTGCCCGCTGTGTACGCTGGTGTTTGGGCCATATACTGTGATTTCCAGGCCGGTAATGCCGCGCACACCAAAAAACAGGGTGGGATCGCCTGAATAATAAGCCGGGCCATCGCACATGAAGAGAACGTCACAATCCAGCAGGTCACGGTGTTTTTCCAGGAAAGGGCGGAGGTTGGTCGACCCGGCCTCCTCCTCGCCCTCCAGGATGAACTTGATGTTGTTTCTTAGCGGGATTCCGGCGTCCTGTAGAGCGTCCAGGGCTGCCATATATCCGATGATTGGAGCACGATCATCGCTCGAACCGCGGGCATAAATGCGCCAGTTTTCGTCATAGGGTTCGCCTTTATCAGGAAACGGGATGGGTTTTGGCTCACTCTTTCCGGCCAACAGTTTGCCAGGCCGTAGGATTGGCTCAAAAGGATGGGTGTCGGTCCATTTTGCGGGATCGACCGGCTGGCCGTCGTAATGGATATAAATGAGCAGTGTGCGGGCCGCATCCGGCACCTTCAGTTCCCCGAAGACCACGGGGTTGCCGGCCGTCTCCATGATACGGGCGTCGATCCCTCGTTTGGTCATCATATCCCGAATGAACACAGCGTTTTTCCTGATATTCTCCCGATCAGACGAGACATTAGGGATGGAGAGAAGATCCGTGAACTCCCGAATGATCTGGTGCTCATGGGCCTTGCGATAGGTTCGAGCCGTTTGGAACAGCTTGTCGTCAGCATTTAGCGAACTGCCGTATAATCCAGTCAATAAAAGCAGAAAAATCGCAAATTTTGCCGGTTTCCTCATTTTTGCCTCCAGCCTCGTTCATTTTTTCCTGTATTATATCATTATTTTTTATTATCTTTGGCAGGATGTATATGACCCGCACATTTGATACTTGTCCTCCGAGGATATCTGCGATATAAATGTTAAACAAATGAATTTGAATAGAAAAAGGAGATTTTATGAAAAATATTCGGGTGGGAAACAGCTCTAAAATAATTCTCATTATCCTCATATTATTTATTGCGATGTGTCAGGAATCTGCGAAAGAAACCTCCGAATATGCAGCGACATATCTTGGTGGGAGCGAGCACGAATTTTGTGAAGCGATCGCTTTAGATGATGAGAGAAATATTTACGTATCCGGAAACACACGCTCTTTGGATTTTCCGACCACAGAAAGTGCGTACAATAGGAATCCAAAAGGCAAAAGTGATGTCTTCATAGCCAAGTTCGACAACGATCTCGAAACACTTCTTGCTTCTACCATCATCGGTGGTGATGAAGACGAATGTGCTTACACCATGTTGTTCGATTCCCGAGGTTATGTTTATGTTGCGGGTTACACATCCTCGAAAAACTTCCCCACGACAGCACATGCCTATGATGAAGATTATAACGGCGGTGAGGGGGATGCCTTTATCCTGAAGATGGATAAAGACCTCAAAACCCTTGTGTCTTCGACATACCTGGGCGGCAGCGGTGCGGAAGACGATTGGCGCAGCCCAGAGCTGATACTGGATAACGACGGGAATATTTATATTGCAGGGATCACGGACTCGGAGGATTTTCCTACGACACCAGGAGCGTTTCAAGAGAAGTACAAAGGCGGCATGCGCGATGTCTTTCTATCCAAGTTCGATTCCGACCTTAAAGAGCTGATCGCCTCTACTCTTTTGGGCGGCAGCAAGGATGACAGGATGGGCCGGAGTCTCTGTATCGATACCCAAAAAAATGAACTATGTGTGGGAGGCTACACCTTTTCGCCTGATTTTCCGACAAGTCCGAATGCATACGGCAGAGAAGTCACCGGAGGACTGGATGGCTTTGTATCCAAATTAAGCATGGATTTAAAAGAATTGACCGCATCGACGATTTTGGAGGCCGGATGGATCTACTGCATGATGATTCATGACAACGGAGATATTTATGTCGGGGGGCATGCAGCAAAAAGACTTCCCACCACTTCGAACGCCTTCCATCAAGACTTCGATAAAGCATCCGATCAGGGCTTCATATCGTGTTTGAGCAACGATTTATCGGAATTGAAATCATCCACCGTAATCCCGGGAAGTTATGCCACAGGGGGAGGGAGAATTTGTTCTCTGAATTTGTGCCCATCCCCAGACGGTCATGTTTTATCTGCAGGCTGGGTTCGTCCCATAGATTTTCCCATCACCCCCGGCGTTTATGACGAAACTCAGAACGGCAACAGCGATACTTATATCATGAAAATGGATAAAGACCTGTCCCATGTTCTGTTGTCTACCTTTCTCGGAGGCAGCAGGTCTGAGAGATGGAACAGGATGACAACGGATGGAGCTGGGAAAATTTACTTGGCCAGTTACACACTGTCATCGGACTTTCCTACAACCAAGGACGCAGCCTTTTCAAGGTTCAACGATGTTATTGACGATAAAGAGGAGAATTTAAACACATCGCCAAGAGACGCCTTCATCATCAGGATCGACGAGAATCTTTCCGCTGAGGTGTTTGAGGAATTCCATGAAGCTGCAAAGAGAGATCAGGTGAATAGAATGCAGGAGCTGCTGGAGAGAAATAAGGAATGGCTCGAGAAAAAGGATAAATATCAAAGAACGCCCCTCCATTCTGCAGCGCGCTACGGCGCTTCTTCAGCAGCGAGATTCCTGCTCGACCAAGGAGCCGATGTGAACGTCAAGGATGAGAGCGGAAATACCCCCTTACATCTTGCCTCGATATTTCGTCACC